>Ga0207419_1000340_pt1 | contig 39757 bp, 33 predicted proteins | sample ElkSloMetagenome_4_FD_184723 | JGI IMG/M metagenome (GOLD analysis project Ga0207419, IMG submission 184723) | Hot spring microbial communities from Elkhorn Slough, Monterey Bay, USA - MD2A (version 2) | ecosystem: Environmental > Aquatic > Marine > Intertidal zone > Estuary: Microbial mat ...
TCTTATTTTAATCGGGTGGTTAATTCTAAAACCTATGGGGCACAAGCCAAATACTACATTGGTTACATGGCCTATGAAAAAGATGATTACGATACAGCAAGTAATTATTTTGATGAGCTTAAGGGCGACGAAGCTTATCAAGAGAAATTATCTTATTATCAAGCCGACTTAAATTTTAAATTAGGAAATTTTAAAAAAGCCATAGCGCTAGCAAAAGCTCAACTTCCTAAAACTAATGCTCAAGAAAAGTCCGAATTGTCCAAAATTATTGGTGAAAGCTATTTTAATCTTAAAGAATACGATGAAGCCTTGCCTTATCTTAAAGCTTATAAAGGGAAAAAAGGAAAATGGACCAATACCGATTATTACCAATTGGGTTATGCCTATTATCAAAAGGGTGATTACAAAAAGGCAGTTGAAGAATTTAACAAGATAATTGGTGGTAATGATGCTGTAGCACAAAATGCTTATTACCACTTAGGCGAATGCTATTTAAATTTAAATAAAAAGACAGAAGCACTTAATGCCTTTAAAAATGCCTCCGATTTGGATTATAACGCAAAAATTCAGCAAGACGCTTGGCTTAATTATGCGAAACTAAGTTATGATATGGGGAATCCTTATCAATCCGTTCCAGAGGTATTGACTACTTTTCTTGATAAATATCCCAATTCGGCAGCTAAAGAGCGCATAGAAACTTTACTCATAGACTCTTATATCACATCCAAAAATTACAAGGAGGCTTTAAACTTACTAGACGGTAAAAATAGTTATGAGAGCAAACAGGCCTTGCAAAAAGTGGCTTATTTGAGAGGAGTGGAGCTTTTTAATGCCGGTGATTACAAGTATTCTAACACACTTTTTAAGAAATCGTTGTCAGTACCAATTGATGAAGCCTATAAAGCTAAGGCAACCTATTGGAAAGCAGAAAGTAATTACAATCTAGGAGATTTTAATGCAGCAATATTAGATTATAAACAATTTGAAGATATGCCTATCGCTCAGTCGTTAGAGGAATATAAAACCTTTAATTACAACTTAGGCTATGCGTATTTCAAGAAAAAGTCTTATGAGGCGTCGTTGCCTTACTTTAAAGCATTCATTGCAAAGCAGACAAAGGATAATAACATTACTAATGATGCTTATTTACGACTAGCAGACGCTTACTTTGTAACACGTAATTACAACAAAGCAATTTCATCTTATAAAAAGGCCTTGGCGATAGGTGACTTAGAGCAAGATTATGCAGCTTTTCAGGTAGCCTTATCTAACGGATATATGGGTCGAGGTAAAACTAAAATTGAAGCCCTTATAAAGTTCATTGATGCTTATAAAACATCGGGTTTAAGAGATGATGCGATGTATGAATTGGGTAATAGTTATGTTAAAGCAAACCGTCCAGACTTGGCCGTTGAAATGTATGATGATTTGCTTAAAGCATACCCACAAAGTGTCTTTAAGCCTAAGGCTTTATTAAGACAAGGTCTGGTGTATTACAATACCAATAGCAACGGTTTGGCCCTATCTAAATTTAAACAGGTGGCTGAAAATTTTCCGAATTCACCAGAGGCCAATCAAGCAGTTGCTAACGCGAGACTCATTTATATAGACCTTGGGAGGGTTAATGATTATGCCGCTTGGGTGAAAGGACTAGACTACATAGAGGTTACCGATGTGGAGCTAGATAAAACAACTTTTCTCGCTGCAGAAAAACCCTATTTGGAGAACAACGAAGCTAAAGCTATAAAACAATTTAATCTGTATTTATCAGAATTTCCAAATGGTTTATATGCAACAGAAGCTCATTTTTATCTTGCCCAATTATATTTTAACGACGGATTACAAGAAAACGCCTTGCCGCATTATAAGGCTGTTGTTGTTGCTAGCCAAAACGAATTTACAGAGCAGGCTATGCTAAAATTAGCTGAGATTTATCTCAGCGATGCCAACTGGACCGATGCTATCACTGTTTTGGAGACGCTTGAAACAGGGTCAGAATTTACAAGATACAAGCGCTATGCACAATCTAATTTAATGAAGGCTTATAACGAGATTGAGAATTATGACAAGGCAATTATGTATGCAGAACAGGTCTTGAACCATGACAATAGCAATGCTCAATTTAAAAACGATGCCTATTTAATTGTTGCACGTGCTTCCATGATTCAGGGTAATGAATCTAAAGCAAAAGCGGCGTATAAAGCATTGGAAAATTCAGTTACTGGTCGTATGGCTGCAGAAGCGCTTTACTACAGCGCCTATTTTGAGAATAAAGCAGAGAATTATAAAGTGTCAAATGAAGTAATTCAGAACTTAGTGAAGAATTATAGTAGCTATAAAGAATATAGTGCAAAAGGTCTTGTTATCATGGCTAAGAATTATGATGCTTTAAATGATGCATTTCAAGCAACTTATATATTAGAGAGTGTGATTACTAATTTTACAGAGTTTGAAGATGTTGTTGAACAAGCGCAGGAAGAACTACAACGCATTAAGACCAAAGAAGCTAAAACCAATGCTTCCATTGAACCTGATAATAACTAATGAATCTCGTCTACCCCATGTATATAAAACAGTTTTTAATCTCATTGGTAATGACATTAACAAAATGCCTCAGACTCATCACAATAATTGTAATTACAGTGAATATTGGTTATAGCCAAGAGCAGGACCAAGATACCTTGGCACAACAGACTGTAAATGTAATGAAGCCTTACACACCAACTATTTCAGACGCTTTTAAAATTCAACTGAATCCTCAGCTAGGGGCTTCAGATTCACTTAAAAAAAAGAAGGTTGTTTACAACATTTTTTCAATCCCAGTGGCATCAACATTTACACCAGCTAAGGGGAAAGCCGCTTCTGTAGAACGGTCAAAACCAAAACCATCTTATAATAATTATGCATCGTTTGGGCTGGGTAATTACACTAATATTCTTGGGGATGTATATCTTAATCACGAATTAAATAATGGGGCCCTCGTAGGGGGCTATTTAGGGCACCATTCCTCTCAAGGCGGTATAGATGATTTGGTTTTAGAAGACGGTTTTTCTAAAACAAATCTAGATGTGTTTTACAAAGAAACTCAAAACGACTATGAGTGGAAAATAAACGGAGGTTTAGATCTAAGGACATTTAATTGGTATGGGTTGCCGCAAGAGTTGTATGCAGATAATGTGGCAGAAGCTATTGATCCTCAACATAATTTTACAGGATTTAATTTAGGTGGTGAATTACAGTTTTATGATGAATTTTTAGAAGATATCTCGGTTAGATTTAAGCATTTTTCAGATAATTATAACGCCTCTGAAAATCGCTATACAGCAGGAACGAACTTTAAATTTCATGTTAATAGAGAGACCATTACGACCACTCTATTTTTAGACGGTTTAAGTGGCGAATTTGGGCAGTCTTATTTAGGTTCTGAAAATATACGCTATAAAAACTTCATTGTAGGGGCGTCACCTTCCTACCAGTTAAATCAGGATGATTTAACGGTGAATTTAGGTTTGAGCTTAGTGTATTTTAATGCTTCAGAATTAAACGAAAGTAAATTTTATGTCTATCCTAACATCGAGGCGACCTATAAAGTGGTCAGTGATGTGGTAAAAGCTTATGCAGGGGTGACGGGTGAGTTGCGACAAAATAGTTATCAGGAATTTACAGAGGCCAATCCTTTTGTATCACCAACGCTCAATATCCGTCCTACAGATCAGCCGTACAAAGGCTTCTTGGGGCTTAAAGGAAAATTATCTCAAAATGTTACATACGACCTTAATGGTTCATACACTAAGGAAAACAACAAGCCCTTATTTAAAGCACATAATGCTTTATCATTTGCAACAGAAAATTACCAATACGGTAATGCTTTCAATGTGGTCTATGATGATGTAACCACCTTTGGTTTGGCTGGAAGTTTACAATTTGATTTAAACAGAAATTTCACACTTAAATTAAATGGAGAATACTTTAGCTATGATACTTCCAATCAGCAAGAAGCTTGGAATTTACCAAACCTAACAGCATCTTTATTTTTGGATTATCAAATATCAGAAACTTGGTATGCAGGTGCTACAGCTTATTTCGTGGGTGAACGTAAAGATCATCAGGTCTTACAATTCCCCATGCAAACGGAAGATGATTTAAATATATTAAGCGAAGATGTAATCACTTTAGATAGCTTTTTCGATGCTAATGCTTATGTAGGTTATAGGGTTAACGAGCAATTTTCAGTTTTTGCCAAAGTGAATAATATAGCAAACCAAGATTATCAGCGCTTTTTAAATTTCCCGGTACAAGGACTACAGTTTTTAGCCGGTGCGAACTATCAATTTGATTTTTAAGATAATTTCGCTAAATAGTCATGGTGGTCCCCTGCTTCAATTTTTTCGCAATTCAGGCCAGCATCATGACACGCCTGTTTTAGCGTATCAAAGTCTAAATAGAGCCATTCCATAGCAGTAGCTTGCTTGCCATTGTAGCTCATGTAATACTTTAATTCACCATAGTAGTTAGGATTAATTTCCATACATGATGTGCCATCCTCGTTTTGATACATATAGGCAATATCGGTAGAATCAATTAGGACTTGTCCTTGAGGGTTTAAAATGGATTTGAGGTGAAGAAGATAGCTCGATAAATGCTTCATATTTTGAAAAATGCCAGTCCCATTCATGAGAATTAAAATTGTATCATAGGTAGCTGTTACGTCTAAGAGTCCTGTTTGTGTCACGTGTTTTATTCCTCTTAAAGCGCAAACCTCTACGGCACCTTTTGAGCTGTCTATAGCATGAACTTTTAGGCCTTTATCTTGAAGCCACAAACTGTGCCCACCAGCGCCGCAGCCTACATCTAAGATGTTGCCCCGTGCCATTTTTAAAGCGCATTGTTCTATTTTAGGCATGTCCTCAAAAGTTCTAAATAAATAGGCCAATGGTAAAGTATCCTCATCAGAAATATTTGTCCAGGTCACCATATCATTTGTGTGCTTGCCATGGTGAAAATCTAATAAGGCTTGTCCAAGAATATCGCTCATATACCGTTTTAAAAAATAAAGAAATACTTAGGTGTTAAAGTCCTTCTATCATGAGAACAAAGTTAGTACTTAATTGAATAAGTTCGTATTTTTACCCTATGCAGGATAGAATAGAGGAGATCAAACTATTAGCTAAAGATAAGCTAAAGGAAAATAAGCGCTTTTTTAAAAAATTAAAGCAAAAGCCACCGAAGCAGTTAGACTATATGATGCAAGATCTGCATGATGAGACTTTTGAACGTATAGATTGTTTAACATGTGCCAATTGCTGTAAAACTACAGGGCCCTTATTTACAGCTAAAGATATTGAGCGTATTGCGAAACATTTTAAAATGAAACCGTATCAGTTTATAGATACCTATTTAAAATTAGACGAGGATAAAGATCACGTGCTTCAGAAGCTACCATGTGTTTTTTTGGGTGAAGACAATTATTGTAGTATTTATGAAGTGAGGCCAAAGGCGTGTAGAGAATTTCCGCATACCAACCGAAAGAAATTTCATCAAATATCTCATTTAACCTTAAAAAATGTTGCGATTTGTCCCGCAGCATACGATATTGTAGAAGCTATGAAAAAGACAATTAATACATGAATTATATAAGAACATTAGTGGCGTTACTATTTATTTTAAATAGTGGCTTTTTCCTTGCTGCCCAAGAGTTTATGACCAATTTAAGTATTGCTCAGAAATTAGCACTAGATCAAAATAAAATGATTTTGATGGTTTGGGAAGAGGAAACCTACTACGATTATCCTGTTATTGTGGTTAACAATAACAATCAGGCTGTTGTGGTGCCAGATTTATTTTTTAATGTTGAATTGAAGCAACTTATATGGAAACACTTTGTGCCTGTCATCGTTCCAGAATATAAATACAATGATTTGTACAAAGCTGCAGAGGATAAAAGGTCTTATAAATATATTCAAAAATTAGGTGATGAAACCCTAAAGGTTTTAGATCCCAGTGGTTACATCGTCAATACAAGTGCCAACTCATTTGATAATTACAACATCACCTTGCTTATTAGAGATTATGCCTTTAATCTGGAATACCTTGAACAAGAATTAGCTAATTATGCCAATGAAAATAGTTTTTTAAATACTTATTTTTTAGCCTCCAAATATTATGATTTCTCAATGTATTGCAAACCAAAAGTAAGAGATGATGTCATTAAATTAGGAGATATTTACAGGCAAAATGCAGAGAAGTTAATTGAAAAAGAACCAAAGGAGAACCAATCGTCACTTCGCCAGCGATTAAATCTCTTAGAAATACAAACCTATATACTAGATGGTAAAATAGGAAAGGCCTTGCGGTCGTTGCGGCGTATAGAAGATGAGGTGCACCCCAATAACAAATCTTTTTTGGCGTTATTAAATTACACGACCCTGATGACAAGAGGAAAACGAAAAGCAGCGCAACCTTGGAAACAACAAATGTCTAGCATTCAAATTCAAAAAGCCTATAAAATGATAAATTTAAATAAATATTAATTATGGAAAGTATTATTAACTACTTTGAAACGATACCGTCATCACATCGAAGTTTGTTGCTAGTTGGTGGTATTACTTTTTTTTGGTTATTAGAAGGCACTATTCCGTTATTCAAATTTAAATACAATAAGTGGAAGCATGCTATTCCTAATTTCTTTTTTACGTTAACGACTATAGTTATAAATTTTGGACTCGCTTTTCTTCTCTTAAAAACGGCCGATTGGGTTAAAGTCAATGAGTTCGGAATTATTAATTGGTTGCCAGAAATGCCACTCTGGCTATATGCTTTATTAGGTGTGGTTCTATTAGATTTTTTCGGTGCTTATTTAGCGCATCTTGTAGAGCATAAGGTGAAGCCGCTTTGGATGGTGCATTTAGTGCACCACACTGATCATAATGTCGACACCACAACAGGTAATCGTCATCATCCCTTAGAAAGTGTTATAAGATTTACCTTCACACTTCTTGGTGTTTTTGTGGTGGGTACACCCATAGCTTTGGTATTTTTATACCAATCCTTATCGGTAGTATTTACCCAACTTACCCATGCCAATATTAGCATGCCTAAAATAATAGACCGTTGGGTAAGTTATGTGTTGGTAACCCCAGACATGCACAAAATACATCACCATTACAGGCTTCCTTATACAGATGCTAATTACGGTAATATTTTTAGTATTTGGGATCATCTTTTTGGAACCTACATGCATCTAGACAGAGAAAAATTAGTTTATGGAGTAGACGTCTTTCCCGATGAAATTAAAAATTCCAATATTAAAGAGCTGCTAAAGCAACCCTTTCAGAAATACGAAAAACCTACAATGTCAGCAGAACAGACGTCTTAATTATGCGTTATTATCTACAGTTTTTAATATTTGTTTTATACCTTTTATTTATGATGGTGTCTTGCAATCACAATAAGACGGCCTTTGATGTTCAAGGTCATAGAGGCTGTCGTGGGTTAATGCCAGAAAATTCCTTACCTGCGTTTAAAAACGCTATTGATTTAGGCGTTAATACATTGGAGTTAGATGTAGCGATTACCAAAGATCAACAGCTCATCATTACGCACGAGCCTTTTGTAAATCCTCTTATTTGTATCACTCATGACGGAAGAACCATTCCAGATAGTTTAGACCAGGCCTATAATATTTATCAAATGAGCTATGAGGCAATTAAGAACTTTGATTGTGGCTCTAAAAAGCTTCAGGATTTTCCGAATCAGAAAAAACTAAAAACGCATAAGCCCCTTTTAAAAGAATTATTTGATTTGGTACACCATCTTAATGCCGACGTAAAATTTAATATTGAACTTAAATCTAAACCAGAATATTACGGTAAATACACTCCGTTTCCTAAGCCCTACGTTGCTTTAGTTAAAAATGAAATCGAAGCTTCTGGTTTTGCTAATAAAATCAGTTTACAGTCTTTTGATTTGGCGATTTTAGAAGAAGTTAATCAGCAAATCCCCAATACCACTATCGTTTTACTTGTTGATGAGAACGCTTCCATTGCTGCTAGGTTACATCAATTAAGTTTTAAACCAGACGTTATAAGTCCTTATTTCAAGCTTTTGAATAAAGAAAACATCTCATATTACCAAGGCTTAAATTACGAGATCATTCCGTGGACCGTAAACAAAAAAGAGGATATGAATCAATTGATATCTTGGGGCGTGAACGGTATTATTACAGACTATCCAGACCTGTTACTCTCATTGACGAACAAGTAAGTTATCAACAATGTTATTCACAGATTTTTGTCGTTCCTCTATGAAATTATACATTTCATAGATAATCTTATGCTATAACCACTTAGCCTTATTATGTTTAGTTGGGGATTAGTTAGTTATTGTTGAATGACGTAAAGCGTTCAACCTAATAATTAGCCAAATTGAAGAATTTTATTAGAATTTTTTTACTAATCCTCCTCATCCTTCTCTTAACATTTACCGTTAATGCGCAAGTGGCGAACGTCGAGCTAAAACCCAACACTAATATTCAAGCTGCAGGTCTAAAGCATTACTTAAATACAACTAAGGATACGCTCATCCTTAAAAGCGATAAAAAAATAAACTATCTCTATTCTATAAATAAGGATCACCAAAGGGCTTTAGAATTGTTTATCAATGCCAATTCTTATAAGCTAGCCTTAAATCAATTGCCTAAAGGAAAACATGTATTAGTTGCGGTGCAATCTCCAATGCGTATTATATTTGTCGTTCATGTTTTAGAAAAGTGGCCTGTTGCTAACACTGAGACACCTACTAGGGCAAGAACTTCTTCTTTAGATTTTACGGAATTAGCAAGCACAGAGCAGAGCCATTAAAGATGTTCAGGGTATAACAAATAGGTTTGACGCATATTTCGATAAGATGAGAGATCTTTTTGCCAAGACGCTCTAATCTCATCCACAGTTTTACCCGATATAATTTGCTCTTTTAAGTGCGTGGTGCCAGCCAATTTAGTAAAGAAAGAATTGAAAAATTGCGAAGCTATGTTTTGCTGTTTATAGGCCTCGTAAGTTTCTAATAGCCATTTTAAATCAAGCGCCTTGAGACGTCTTGTAGTGCTCAGATCTAAACCATGACACAACTCACCCTCATGTTTTGGAAATTTAGCGCCGGGACCAGATTGTGGCGTAAATGAAAATGGATAACGCTTCATTTTTAAATGGGGAGACCCAATAACTTGAAACTGTAGATTAGTGCCTCTACCTATACTAATATCCGTTCCTTCAAATAAACACAAGCTAGGATATAAGTTTATAGACATTGCATTAGGTAAATTGGGTGATGGAGTAATGGGCAGTTCATAAGGCGTTTGGTGGGTATAATTATCCACTGGGATTACTGTTAAGTCGCAGGTGAGACTGTCATTTAGCCAGCCTTCGCCATTAATCATTTGTGCGTATTCACCAATAGTTAAACCGTGTACAATTGGTACAGGATGCATGCCAACAAAACTCTTGTGAGCCATTTCTAAAACAGGACCATCTATGTAATGACCGTTTGGATTAGGGCGATCTAAAACAAGGAGGGGGATATTTTCTTCCGCACAGGCTTCCATAACATAATGTAGACTACTAATATAAGTGTAAAAACGCGCGCCTACATCTTGAATATCAAAAACCATAACCTCTACATCCTCGAGCTGTTCAGTAGTTGGTTTTTTGTTTTTACCATAAAGTGAAATAAGGGGTAACCCCGTTTTTCTATCCAGCCCGTCTTTAATCTGCTCTCCAGCATCGGCCTGTCCTCTAAATCCGTGTTCTGGCGCAAATACTTTTTTCACTTTTATTTTTAGTTCTAATAGAGAATCTACTAAATGCGTAGCCCCTTTAGGTTTAAAAATAACACTGGTTTGGTTGGCTACAACCCCAACAGTTTTACCTTTTAGAAGAGGCAAATAGGCCTTTGTATTGTTAGCGCCAACAATAATGGCTTGTCGCGAAGAAGAATTCTTTCCTTTTACTGTGGGCAAGACCTCCAATGAGGACGATTCATCTAAGTCGCGCTCAGCTAGATTTGCACAAGAAATAGCACCCAAAAGAAATAATAAAACAGTATTTTTGATCATCTTAAAACGCATGCATTTTGAATTTTGAGTTATTCATAGCTAAACGCATTATTAGCAATAAATCTTATAAAAGTAGTGTATCAGCACCAATAATAAAAATTGGAATCGCTGCCATTGCTATAGGGATCATAGTAATGCTTATCGCTATTGCTACAGGTTTCGGTTTGCAGCAAAAAATAAGAGATAAGGTCGTTGCTTTTAATGGACATATAGAGATTACCAATTACGATACTAATGCCTCAGATGAGTCTCAACAGCCCATTTCTAAAACACAAGATTTCTATCCCAAATTTACCGCTGTAGATGGCGTAGAACACATTCAGGCAGTAGCTACTAAATTTGCAGTCATTAGAACCGAAGAAAATTTCGAGGGTGTCGTTGTAAAAGGTGTCGGTGCAGATTATAATTGGAGGTACTTTAAGGAGTTTCTAGTTGCAGGGCGCTTACCAGATTTTTCTGGTAAACGCAACGAGGAAATACTTATATCAAAATATTTGGCAGATAGACTAAAATTTAACGTAGGAGATAAATTTCAAACCTTATTTGGTGATGATCTCAATCAGCTTCCAAGAATTATCAACTACGAGATTGTAGGTATCTATAATTCTGGATTTCAAGAATTGGATGAAAAATTTGCCTTAGCAGATATTAGACATATTCAACGTTTAAATAAATGGACAGACGATCAAATAGGCAGTTTCGAGGTGTTTATTAAAGATTTCAATCGTATTAAAGAAAAACAAGAAGACGTTTATAGGAGTATACCTTCCTTGTTAAATGCCACTGCGGTCACCCAGAAATTTTACACCGTTTTTGAGTGGATTAAAATATTTGATAATAATACTTACGGCATCATTGCAATCATGATTGTTGTTGCCGGAATTAATATGATTACGGCATTGCTCGTTCTCATACTGGAACGTGTGCAAATGATTGGTATTTTAAAAGCCTTAGGCGGTGCTAACACTTCCATTAGAAAAATCTTTCTTTACAATGCGGCCTATCTCATAGGTTTAGGCTTGTTTTGGGGAAATTTAATAGGGCTTTCTCTATTGCTAGTTCAAAAGTACTTTAAACTCTTTCCGCTTAACCCCGATACTTATTATGTTACAGAAGCCCCAGTTTACATTAGTATAGACTACATTCTATTTTTAAATTTGGGCACCTTTGTGGCCTGTCTTCTTATGCTGTTAATACCTTCAGCTATAATATCTAAAGTGTCGCCGGTTAAAGCCATTCGGTTTAATTAGGGCGTTTAGGCCACTAATGGCCTACCGCGCTTTCCGCTATATCTTTTGCACTTATAAGCAAAAGGATACCGCTGCAATCGCTAACGCAAAAAATAGAAAAAACACTTTAATAGTCCTTCAATTACCGTAATTTTGCAGCGCAAAAATAATGAGATGGAATACGCTAATAATATACTGGAAACCATAGGAAACACCCCATTGGTAAAACTTAATAAATTGGTCGAAGATTTGCCCTGTACGGTCCTAGCCAAATACGAAACGTTTAATCCGGGGAATTCTGTAAAAGATCGTATGGCGTTACAAATGATAGAAGATGCCGAAGCAGATGGCCGACTAAAACCAGGAGGTACAATTATAGAAGGAACCTCTGGTAATACAGGTATGGGTTTAGCGTTAGCCGCCATTGTAAAAGGATACCGATGTATTTTTGTAATGGCAGATAAACAGTCTAAAGAAAAGGTAGATATACTTAAAGCTGTAGGGGCCGAGGTTATAGTTTGCCCCACAGATGTAGAACCAACAGATCCCAGAAGTTATTATTCGGTTTCTAAGCGCTTAGGTGAAGAAACACCAAACTCATGGTATGTTAACCAATACGATAACCCTAGTAACTGTAAGGCACATTTTAAATCTACGGGTCCTGAGATTTGGAACCAAACCGATGGCAAGGTCACACATTTTGTCGTGGGAGTTGGTACAGGAGGTACAATTTCCGGCGTTGGGAGTTACTTAAAAATGAAAAATCCTAACGTAAAAGTATGGGGCGTGGACACTTATGGGTCGGTGTTTAAAAAATACCACGAAACGGGTATTTTTGATGAAAATGAAATATACCCTTATGTCACTGAGGGCATTGGTGAAGATATCTTGCCGCTAAACGTCAACTTTGGTGTTATAGACGGCTTTGTAAAAGTCACGGATAAAGATGCCGCGGTTTACACACAAAGACTTGCTAAAGAAGAAGGGATGTTTTTAGGCAATTCTGCAGGTGCTGCAGTAAAGGGAGTTTTACAACTTAAATCGCACTTTAAACCAGAGGATGTGGTGGTTGTTCTATTTCATGATCACGGCAGCCGATACGTTGGGAAAATTTTTAATAACGATTGGATGCGAGCTCAGGGTTTTTTAGAAGATGAGGCTTAATTCTTTACCCAAACTTCTTGAATAATTGCTCCATCCTCATTGCGATAATTGAATACCATGGTGATATTATTTAGGTAAAAACCAGCCACATGAACCTCACCATTAGTGGTCGTAAAAACAATATCGCCCATAGATAGGTCTAAAGCAAACTGGCCAGAGCTGGCATCTTCAGAAATAAACTCATAATTACCTTTAAAATCTCTGATGTCGTTGTCATCTGTAATAATCAACGCTGACTCTTCAATATCTAAAGGCGTAGTTTCATTTATAAATTTACTTTGCAATGACCAAACGCCTATCAGGTCATCAATAGCAGAATAATTGTATTTATCATTTCTACTGCAGCTTGTAAACACAAATGCTAGTAATAATATAAAAACTAAATTTTTCATAGTAGGATTTTAATGACTAAGATAACGAAATATTTTATTTTCAATTGTAATAGCCTTATAAAAAATAATAACCACGAACAATAAATGCCGCTTTTTAAAAGATATACGTATATTTAAAGTATTGATTAAGAGCAATGAAAGAAGATTTTCTTCATTATGTATGGAAATATAAAGCCTTTCAGCTAGAAGGGTTAAAAACGGTTAAGGGTGCTGCGGTACGTGTGGTGAACTTTGGTCAACACAATTTAAATTCAGGTCCAGATTTTATAAACGCACAAGTGGTAATTGATGAACAATTATGGGCTGGTAATGTAGAAATTCATTTAAAATCGTCAGATTGGTTTGTGCATCATCATGAAAAAGATCAGGCCTATGACAGCGTAATTTTACACGTGGTTTGGGAAGACGACGTAGAAGTTTTTAATTCTAACAACTATCCTATACCTGCGCTAGAACTACAGTCTTATGTTCAATCTAACGTTTTACTCAACTACCAGAAACTAATGAAGTCTAAACGATGGATTAATTGCGAGTCGCATTTTGGTGATGTAGAAGCCTTCCTCTTAGATCATTGGATAGAGCGTTTATTTTTAGAACGCTTAGAGAAAAAATCAAGTGATATCCTTCAGTTGCTATATAAAACGAATAATGATTGGGAAGCCGTATTTTTTATGATGCTTACTAAAAATTTTGGTCTCAAGGTAAATGGTGATGCTTTTTTTAGTTTAGCGCAAAGCATAGCTATTTCAATTTTGAGAAAAACGGCCCAAGACCCTGAAAACCTCGAAGCACTTCTATTTGGCCAAGCACACCTTTTAGAAGAAGACGTAGAAGATGTTTATGTTGTAAATTTAAAAAAGCGCTATAATTATTTAAAACAAAAATATAATTTACAGAACGGTCATGTTCTCAAACCTCAATTCTTTAGGTTGAGACCAGCAAATTTTCCAACGATAAGATTGTCTCAATTAGCACAACTTTATGTTAAGGAATCCAGGCTGTTTTCTAAAATTATAGCATTAAACGATGTAGAAGATTTTTATGAGCTTTTCGCAGTCAGTGCCAGTTCGTTTTGGACATCGCATTATACGTTTTCTAAAACAAGTAAGCCGCGCGAAAAAAAGTTGACCAAAAGCGTTGTAGACCTGTTTTTAATTAACACCATCATACCTTTTAAATTTTGTTATGCCAAGGCCAAAGGTAAATCTATTGAGGCGGATCTTTTTAGAATGGTTAAAAACATTGATTTAGAACAAAACAGCGTCGTTAAAAAATTTAAACAATTACGTTCCTTAAAAAACGAGGCCTTAAATTCTCAAGCTCTTTTACAATTAAAGGAAAGGTATTGCGATCGCAATAAATGTCTATCTTGCGCTATAGGTAATCATTTAATAGCAAAAAAATAATTATCTTGCGGCATGTCTGGTTTCTACGATTTATTACACTATTTTCAAAAACGAGGATACTACGTTTGTCAGCGTATAGCCGATAGGTTAGGTATTCGGGCCAAAATTGTAAGAACAACATTTATGTACCTTACTTTTGTTACTTTAGGTTTTGGTTTTGCGCTGTATTTGTTTTTAGCCTTTTGGATACGTATTAAAGATATTATTTATACCAAACGCACATCGGTTTTCGATTTATAGGCAATGAATAACCCCTTATTAAAACTTTTTAGGTCAAAAATATACACAGCGGTTGTACTATTGTCTGTACTTTTAGTTATTGGGGTGCTTGGTTATAAGTTCATATCTAATTACAGTTGGATAGATGCCTTGTATATGACGGTTATCACCATAACCACAGTAGGTTTTGCAGAGGTTAATCCTCTAGATGTAGGCTCTAAGGTGTTTACTATTTTTTTAATCTTATCAAGCGTAGTTATAGTAGGTTATGCAATTTCCATTATAACCGAGTTTATTTTAAGTCGGAATAATTTAGAAGATTTAAAACAACGAAAAATGCAGAAGAAAATAAACACTATGAAAGATCATATTATAATTTGTGGTTTCGGGAGAAACGGTAAGCAAGCTGCCAATAAACTGTTGGCCTATTACAAGCCTTTTGTTGTTGTTGAAAAGGATAAGGATATTATAGAAAAATTTCAAGACGAAGACATTCCATTTGTTTTAGGTAACGCAAATGAGGACGAAACCTTATTCAAAGCAGGTATTGAAAACGCAAGCGCACTCATATCTGCTTTACCCAATGATGCCGATAATCTTTTCGTTGTTCTCTCTGCGAGACAAATCAATTCTAAAATCCGTATTATAAGTCGAGCGTCACAAGAAACATCGTATCAAAAATTAAAACTGGCTGGGGCTAATAATGTTATTTTACCAGACAGCATAGGAGGAGATCATATGGCGTCTCTGGTTGTGGTGCCAGACCTTATTGAGTTTATAGATAATCTTGCCATTGTTGGTAAGTCTAATATTAATATCGAAGAGATAAAAGTAGAAAAGCTCTATGATTCTTCACAGACTGTAAAAACTATTAAAGACCTTAATCTAAGGCACAAAACGGGTTGTACGGTTATTGGATATAAGAACGGCGACGGGGAGTATGTCGTTAATCCTGAAGCCGAAACAGAACTTAACCCAGGATCTAAAATCATAGTTTTAGGGCGTCCAGAACAAATACAGCAGCTTAATACGATGTATGAGATAGAGTAGATATTAACGTCTAGAGTTTTAAAAAGTCATCAATTTTTTGCATCTTGTCCGCCCTAACAAAAACCAACTAATATAAAAACTTGTTTTATGAAGAAAAGTTTTCTTTCATTAATAGCTATTGCTATGCCTTTTTTACAATTTGCTCAGGAAAAACAAAGTGTTTCAGAAAAAATAGATACGATATTTAAAGATTACTCAGGCTGGTTTGTAGACGGTATTTTTTACGAAATTCCTTTTTCAGACGAATACCAAATTCCATGGGTACTTATTGTTTTAATTGGCGGTGCTTTATTTTTCACCATATATTTTAAGTTCATTAATGTTACTGGTTTTAGAACCGCTATTAGAGTGGTTAGTGGTAAGTATGAAGATATTGAAAAACACGGTGCTGATACACTTTACGGGGATAGTACACCCAACGAGAATGAAGATATCATTGAAACGATAAGAGATGAAGGTGCCGATGGTGAAGTTACCCACTTCCAGGCCTTAACGGCTGCATTATCTGCAACGGTTGGTCTAGGAAATATTGCAGGAGTTGCAGTGGCCTTATCTATTGGTGGTCCTGGTGCAACGTTTTGGATGATTGTAGCTGGGCTACTAGGAATGGCTTCAAAGTTTGCTGAGTGTACACTAGGTGTAAAATATAGGGATGTAGGAGAGGATGGAACCGTTTACGGCGGTCCTATGTACTATCTTACTAAAGGATTACGACAAAAAAACATGGGAGGATTAGGAAAAGTTTTAGCGGTCCTGTTCGCTATATTTGTTATTGGTGGTAGCTTTGGTGGTGGTAACATGTTCCAAGCCAATCAAGCAGCAGCGCAATTTAAAAAGTTATTCGACTTAGAAAGCGGCAATGCAGGTCTTTACTTTGGTATTGTAATGGCTGTTCTTGTGGCAATAGTAATCATTGGTGGTATTAAGAGAATTGCTAAGGTGACTGAAAAAATAGTACCATTTATGGCTGGTATATATGTATTAGCAGCGCTTATCATTCTAGGGGCCAATTTTACCTTGATAGATGATGCCTTTAGTCTTATCTATGAAGGCGCTTTTTCTGGTTTAGGAATTGCCGGTGGTTTAGTGGGTGTAATGATTCAAGGTATTAGAAGAGGTGCTTTTTCAAATGAAGCTGGTGTAGGTTCTGCGGCAATTGCACACTCTGCAGTGCGTACAAAATATCCCGCCTCCGAAGGTATTGTGGCCTTATTAGAGCCCTTTGTAGATACCGTAGTAATATGTACCATGACCGCTTTAGTTATCATTATTACTAATTTTGATGGTTCCTTTATGGAGTATGGTGTAGAAATTAAAGAAGGAGTAGAGATTACGGCAACTGCATTTGACACCGTTATACCTCACTTCTCTGTAGTATTAACAGTGGCAGTTATCTTGTTTGCATTTTCTACTATGATTTCTTGGTCATACTACGGTATGCAAGGATGGGTATTCTTATTTGGAAAAGGAAAAATCTCAGATTTAACTTATAAGGTATTATTCTTATTTTTCGTGATAGTAGGGGCTTCTATAAGTTTAGGTGCAGTTATTAATTTCTCTGATGCTATGATTTTTGCGATGGTGGTACCTAACATTATTGGGGTTATTATGCTATCGCCAATTATTAGAAAAGAACTCAATAAATATTATAAAGCCATCAATACAAAAGAAGAAGCTATTGAAGAGGGCGCCGATGATCTCAACGAAGTGCTTTAAAATATGTATTCATGAAAACATCCCATTTCAAGTTTACCAACCAACAACGAAATGGGATTGTTCTATTGGTTTTAGTTATTATCCTTATACAAGGATATTACTATTTCAAGATTAATAAACCAGTAGAAAACGAAAAAATAGCCGCACTCTTAAAAAGTCATCGCAGTGAAATAGATTCACTGAGGCAGGCTAAATTACAAGCGAAATCCACATATAAGATTTATCCATTTAATCCTAATTTTATAACGGATTATAAGGGGTATACCTTAGGCATGAGCATAGACGAAATCGATAGGCTCCACGATTTCAGAAATCAAGATAAATGGATTAATTCGGCCGAACAATTTCAAGAGGTTACTAAAATTTCCGATTCATTGCTAGCCGAGATTTCTCCTTATTTTAAGTTTCCGAGTTGGGTAAATAATACTAATGTAAAAGCAAAATTTTCTAATTCATCCTACTCGCGTGAGCCAAAAACGTTTGATGAAAAATTAGATTTAAACAAAGCTACCTCGTCACAGCTTCAAAAGATATATGGCATTGGTAATACATTATCTAAGCGCATTGTAAACTACAGAGATAAATTTAAAGGTGGTTTTGCTTCAGTCGTGGAATTGGAAGAAGTATACGGACTAACAGACGAAGTAATAGAGCGACTTAAGGAAGAATTTGCATTAAAAACACCAAGATCTATTAAAAAAATCAACTTAAACACAGCCACTCGAGATGAACTTGTAAAAATTAAATATATAGATTACGAACTGGCCAAGTATATTATAGAAGCCAGAACCTTAAGAGATGGCTTTAAGAATTTAGAAGAATTAACAAAAGTTAAAGATTTTCCAATTCATAAAAAAGAGTTGATTCAATTATATTTGTACCTATAAAAAAGCAACCTATGTCTAAATTATATTTTAACGAAGAACACCAATTATTTAGAGAAAGTCTCAAGGATTTTTTACAAAAAGAGGTGGTACCGCATGTAGATAAATGGGAAGAAACAGGTACGATTGATAGACCGATATGGAAAAAATTTGGTGAAATGGGATATTTTGGTCTAGCCTATCCTGAGAAATATGGTGGCCTTGATTTAGACTTATTTTACACGGTTATTTTACTAGAAGAATTACAGAAAATTAATTCTGGCGGATTTGCGGCGGCAATTTGGGCCCATGCTTATTTAGCGATGACGCATTTAAATAAAGAAGGTGACGAAACTATTAAAGAAAATTACCTTGCTCCAAGTATCTCTGGTGATAAAATTGGTTGTCTTTGTATCACAGAACCATTTGGTGGGAGCGATGTGGCAGGTATGCGATCTACAGCGCTTAAAGAAGGTAATGAATATGTTATTAACGGTTCAAAAACATTTATCACTAATGGCGTTTACAGTGATTACCTCGTTGTTGCAGCCAAGACCAATCCTCATGCAGGAAATAAAGGTATAAGTATTTTTCTAGTAGATAGAGCGACACCAGGTATTTCGGCTACTAAACTTGATAAATTAGGTTGGAGAGCATCAGATACCGGTGAAATTGCATTTGATAATGTTAGAATTCCTGCCTCCAATCTAATGGGAGAAGAGAACAAAGGATTTAATTATATCATGCAGCATTTTGCTTTAGAACGATTAATCATGGGGGTTAATGCACATGCCAGAGCAGAGTTTGCTTTATCGTATGCTAAAAATTACATGAAAGAACGTACGGCTTTTGGAAAGTCTATAGACAAATTTCAAGCCTTAAGACATGCGTTCGCAAACTGTGAGACTCAAATGGAAATCTGCAAGCAATTCAATTACTATGTTGCTAAACGATTAGATATGGGCGACTACGTTGTTAAAGAAGCTACAATGTCTAAGCTGCAATCTACTAAAATGGCTGACGATGTTATTTACCAATGTTTACAATTTTTAGGCGGTTATGGTTATATGGAAGAGTATCCATTAGCTAGAATGTCTAGAGATAGCCGTTTGGGACCTATTGGTGGAGGTACATCAGAAATTTTAAGAGAAATCATTGCTAAAATGGTTCTCGATGAGAAAAATTACAAACCAGCAACCTAGATTTTTCCCTTAAATTAAAGTTTGCTGAGCTAAAGTGTAAAAAGTTTTTTAAAAGTAATATCTTTAGGTTTAACCTAAATGTGTATGAAATTTAAAGCCCCCAAATTATTGTGCCTGCTCGCTCTATTTTTTAGCGCTAATTTTAGCTTCTCACAAATAGAAGTGAAAGGTAAAGTTGTAGACTTTACCTCCTTTCTACCTATAGAAAATGCTAGTATCTATATCCAAAATACGACCATTGGCACCATAAGTAATGCCGATGGAAAATTTCAAATTAATGTACCTCAAGACCATTTGCAGGATACACTCGTGGTTTCTTCTATAGGGTTTAAAACGTTTAAAGTACCTTTGAATGAATACGATCCGTCGTTTGAAATTTTCTTAGAAGAAGATATTGCTTCTCTTGATGAAGTGGTGGTCATGGCAGAAAACAGACCCACTGAAGCCAATGATATTGTGCTGCGAGCCTTAGAACGATTAGAACGTAATTTACCAGACTCCTCCTATATTCAAAAAGGGTTTTTACGCCATAAAGAAAGAAATAAGCGCGAGTTTAAATGGCTTATAGAAAGTGCCATCACAGTTTATGATTCTGCATATAACACCAATGCTTCAGACGTATTAAAGATAAATGTAGACGAGGTAAGAAAAAGCTATGATTTAAGAGATGTAGATAGCGTATTTAATTATGTCTCCTACATCAATCAAACAGCTAATGGTAAAAGGCTGAAGCCAGACGAGGTAAGACGGAGCGACATTAAAAAAAGTGAAATAATTAAGGCTATACGTTGGAATGATGAACGCATTAATGGTCTTAACAATTTATTTAAAAGTCAACTTAATCTCTTAAGAAATGCCCATCGTACCAAAGCACTTTTTGGTAGTCAAATTCTCGATAATCATCAGTTTCAACTAGATACTATTTTAGTTGATAACGAGCGAAAAATTTATAAAATTAAAATTAAAGAAGGTGAAGACTTTGTAGGTTTAAATACCGAAGGTGTTTTTAATAAAGGTTATCACGCCAGAGGGTGGCTCTATATTTATTATGATAATTACGCCGTTAAGCAAGTTGAATATGAACTCATTGCTGCTTCCAAGACGCAAAAAATAAGATCTAAACGTCTGTTTGATACCCAGGTGAACCATAAATTGGTGATAACTTATAGAGATTATAAAGGTAAAATGTACCCGAGTTATATCTATTATGAAACTCCTAAACTAGTTAATGTTGGTTATAAATCACAGAAACGGCTAAATGAAAAGGAAAAAGAGGCCTTTAATAAAACCCAGCGTTACTACTACACCGTACAAGAAATTTTATTTACAGATATCATTTTAGATAAAAGCCAAATTAAAAATGCTCTCAATAACACTTGGGATGCCGATATGTTTGCAGCAAAACCTTACAATGCCCAGTTCTGGGATAACTATAATATTTTATTAGAAAGTGAGGAAGATGAACAACTTATTAGAGACCTCACTCGGCGCGCCCAACTTTTTAAGAATTAAAATAATTTCATTTGTTAGATATTACAAATTAACTTTATATATTTGCGCCGCAAAAATCTAAAAGAAGGGAGGTTAAAGTCTATGTTAAAAATCAATGTAAAAGACGGTGAGAATATAGAAAGAGCGCTAAAGCGTTACAAGAGAAAATTCGATAGAACCGGCACTAAAAGACAATTGCAAACACGTAAGCAATTTAGTAAGCCTTCCGTATTGCGAAGAGCGCAAATACAGAAAGCACAGTATATTCAAGGTTTAAGAGATCAAGAAAATTTGTAAGACTTATAGTTTTCATCATAAATAATCCCGTTTTTGTTAAAAATCGGGATTTTCTTTTTTAAGATTGGTCGTTATGCTAAATATGTAGTACTTTCAATTTTAGATGGATAATTTGGTTTCACAATTCAAAGATTTTTTACAGTTAGAAAAGCAGTATTCACCACATACTGTAAAAGCTTACATATCCGATATAACGAGTTTTCAAGATTATTTGAAATCACATAGTTATTCAGATAAACTTAGTGAAGTAGTATATTCAGAGATACGGCAATGGGTCGTTCGCCTTGTTGAACAAGGAATTACAAATCGCAGTATTAATCGTAAAATTGCGGCTCTAAATACCTTTTATAATTTCTTACTTAAGACAGAAACCATAGCAGTTAATCCACTTCAAAAACACAAAGCCTTAAAAGTAGGAAAGGTGTTGCAATTACCATTTTCAGAAAAAGAACTAGAGCAGGTTATTTCTCAATTCCATGTTAATGATTTTGAGTCAGCACGCAATCAATTTATTATAGAATTGTTTTATGCCACTGGTATGCGTAGAGCTGAGCTTATAAATATAAAAGTAAGCGATATAGATACTGCAAGGAAACAAATTAAAATTTTAGGGAAACGGAATAAAGAACGTTATGTGCCACTGTTAGATTCGATACTACCCACATATAAAACCTATCTTCAATACAGATCAGAATTGCCACTTATTAAGGATTCAGACTATTTGTTTTTATCATTAAAGGGTCATAAAATTTATGAAATGCTTGTTTACAGAATAATAAATAAGTATTTTAGTAGAGCGTCTTCAAAGACAAAATGTAGTCCTCATGTTATGAGACATTCATTTGCGACACATTTACTTAATAAGGGCGCGGACTTAAACGCTATTAAAGAACTTCTTGGTCATACAAGTTTGGCAGCTACACAAGTTTATACGCATTCAAGCATTGCCGAATTAAAAAAGGTGCATGCCAATACGCATCCAAGAAATAAGCGTTAAGGGCATTTAAAAAATTTATAATTCTTAAGTATAACCTTAAACATTTAGGCCTATGAAAGTAAACACGCAATCCGTTAATTTCGCAGCAGATCAAAAACTTCTTGATTTTGTTCAGAAACGTATGGATAAGTTAGACTTGTTTTACGATAAAATTATTCAGTCAGATGTATATCTAAAAGTTGAAAATACAAGCAGCAAGGAGAATAAAATATTTGAAGCTCGCGTAAGAGTTCCCGGTGATAGTTTTGTGGTGAAAAAGCAATGTAAAACGTTTGAAGAAGGTGCAGATATAGCCGTATCATCACTAGAAAGACAAATTAAAAAACGCAAGCAAAAGTTAAGAGCTCATATTTAGTAAATTTTATTCGAAAATGTTTTGAATAAAAAAATAAAATACTACATTTGCAGTCCGTTAGAAATAGCGGACTTTTTTTGGCCTAAATTTTAGGCTAAAAAAAAGACAAAAAGCCGATATAGCTCAGCTGGCTAGAGCAGCTGATTTGTAATCAGCAGGTCGTGGGTTCGAGTCCCTCTATCGGCTCTTTAACGTTCTTTAAAAATACAGAGGGGAGATACTCAAGCGGCCAACGAGGACAGACTGTAAATCTGTTGGTTTTCACCTTCGCAGGTTCGAATCCTGCTCTCCCCACTTAAGTTCTGTGTAAACAGGCAAAGATTATAAATTTTGTAGTCTTTAAAATTTGCGGGAGTAGCTCAGTTGGTAGAGCGTCAGCCTTCCAAGCTGAATGTCGCCGGTTCGAACCCGGTCTCCCGCTCTAAACTCTTGTGTAGGTAAAATTTTTCGCAAGAAAAAAGCCGGTGTAGCTCAGGGGTAGAGCGTTTCCTTGGTAAGGAAGAGGTCACGAGTTCAAATCTCGTCATTGGCTCAAATAGAAAAAGTAGAACACTAATATTAATAAGATTAAATAAATTAAATATGGCAAAGGGAACTTTCGATCGTTCAAAACCGCACTTAAATATCGGTACTATTGGACACGTAGATCACGGTAAAACAACTTTAACTGCTGCTATTACTAAAGTATTAGCAGACGCTGGTTTTTCTGAAGCAAGATCATTTGATCAAATTGACAATGCACCAGAGGAAAAAGAAAGAGGTATTACAATCAATACATCTCACGTAGAATATCAAACAGAATCACGTCACTACGCGCACGTAGACTGTCCAGGTCACGCCGATTACGTTAAGAATATGGTAACTGGTGCTGCCCAAATGGACGGTGCTATTTTAGTTGTAGCTGCGACAGATGGCCCAATGCCACAAACTCGTGAGCACATCCTTTTAGGACGTCAGGTGGGTATTCCTCGTATTGTAGTTTTCATGAACAAAGTAGACTTAGTTGATGATGAGGAATTACTTGAGTTAGTAGAAATGGAAATTCGTGACCTGTTAAGCTTCTATCAGTATGATGGTGATAATGGTCCTATCGTTGCTGGTTCAGCTTTAGGTGCATTAGAAGGAGAAGAGAAGTGGGTGAAAACAGTGCTAGAATTAATGGAAGCTGTTGATTCGTGGATTGAAGAGCCAACACGTGATATGGATAAGCCTTTCTTGATGCCTATTGAAGACGTATTCTCTATTACAGGTCGTGGAACGGTTGCAACTGGTCGTATTGAAACTGGTGTTGCTAATACAGGTGACCCTGTAGAGATTATTGGTATGGGAGCTGAAAAGTTAACTTCTACTATTACAGGTATTGAAATGTTCCGTCAAATCTTAGATAGAGGTGAGGCTGGTGATAACGCAGGTATCTTACTAAGAGGTATTGAGAAGACTCAAATCTCTCGTGGTATGGTAATCTGTAAGCCAGGTTCAGTTACACCACACGCTAAGTTTAAGGCAGAGGTTTATATCCTTAAGAAAGAAGAAGGTGGACGTCACACTCCATTCCATAACAATTACCGTCCGCAATTCTACGTTCGTACAACGGATGTAACAGGAAATATAGAACTTCCTAGCGGTGTTGAAATGGTAATGCCTGGTGATAACCTAACTATTACTGTTGAACTTATTCAGCCAATCGCAATGAACGTAGGTTTACGTTTTGCAATTCGCGAAGGTGGTAGAACAGTTGGTGCGGGTCAGGTAACTGAGATTTTAGACTAAACACGCATATAAATAAATTCAATTAAGGTGTTCGCCGAAAGCGAATGCCTTGATTGGTATTTACGGGTTTAGCTCAGTTGGTAGAGCACTGGTCTCCAAAACCAGGTGTCGGGAGTTCGAGTCTCTCAACCCGTGCAAAGAAAAAAATAGTATTTAAATGGCCGGAATCGTTTCATATATCAAGGAATCCTTCGAAGAATTAAAAAATAATGTATCGTGGACACCATGGGCAGAGGCACAGCGACTTACCATAGTTGTAGCGCTTTTTTCTATTGTTTTCTCATTAGTCATCTGGGGTGTAGATACTGTCTTTAGCAGAGCTGTTAAAGCTTATTTTCAATGGATCAACTAACAACACAAAGAAGAACTATGTCTGAAAATATTGGGAATAAAAAATGGTACGTTGTTAGAGCAGTCAGTGGTCAGGAAAACAAGATTAAATCTTACATAGAAAGTGAGATTTCAAGGTTAGGGCTTCAGGATTATGTAGATGAAGTTTTAGTGCCCACCGAGAAAGTGATTCAAATTAGAAACGGAAAGAAAATCCAAAAGGAAAAGGTTTATTTTCCAGGTTATATAATGATTCAAGCTAATCTTAGTGGCGAGATTCCTCACATTATCAAATCTATTACTAATGTTATTGGGTTTTTAGGTGAAACAAAAGGGGGTGATCCGGTACCGTTGAGAAAGAGTGAAGTAAATAGAATGCTAGGCAAGGTAGATGAACTGTCTTTAGAAACAGATGCCAATGTGGCTATTCCATTTACCAAAGGAGAAACTGTAAAAGTTATCGACGGACCGTTTAATGGTTTTGATGGTACTATAGAAAAAATAAATGAAGAAAAGCGTAAGCTTGAAGTAATGGTAAAGATTTTTGGAAGAAAGACACCGTTAGAATTAAGCTATATGCAAGTTGAAAAATTATAATAATTGTTACACCAAATAAAGCGTTATATCTTAAGCTTCCAAATATAAGATGAGCGTATAAATTAATTTAAAATGGCAAAAGAACTAGACAAAGTAGTTAAATTACAAGTTCGGGGAGGTGCAGCGAATCCATCGCCACCGGTTGGACCCGCTTTAGGTGCCGCTGGAGTTAATATCATGGAGTTCTGTAAGCAGTTTAATGCAAGAACACAAGATAAACCAGGTAAAGTTTTACCTGTGGTTATTTCAGTTTTTAAAGACAAGTCTTTTGACTTCGTTATAAAAACCCCACCAGCAGCAGTACAATTATTAGAAGCGGCCAAAGTAAAAAAAGGATCTGGTGAACCTAACCGAAGAAAAGTGGCGAAAGTTACTTGGGATCAAGTGAAGACTATCGCAGAAGATAAGATGCAAGATCTTAACGCATTTACCATAGAATCAGCTATGAAAATGGTGGCAGGAACTGCAAGATCAATGGGTATCACTGTTAAAGGAGGAGACGCTCCAAACTAAATTTTTAGAAATGGCAAGATTAACAAAAAAGCAAAAAGAAGCGAGAGCTAAAGTAGATAGAAATAAGCTTTACTCATTAGAAGAAGCCTCTGCTTTACTAAAAGAAATAACATACACTAAATTTGATGCCTCTGTAGATTTAGCCGTAAGATTGGGTGTAGATCCTAGAAAGGCTAATCAGATGGTTCGTGGTGTTGTTTCGTTACCACACGGTACAGGTAAAGACATGAAGGTTCTTGCATTAGTAACTCCAGATAAAGAAGCAGAAGCTAAAGAAGCAGGTGCAGATTATGTGGGATTAGACGAGTACTTACAGAAAATCAAAGATGGTTGGACGGATGTAGACGTTATAGTTACTATGCCAAGCATCATGGGTAAATTAGGACCTTTGGGTAGAATTTTAGGACCAAGAGGTCTTATGCCAAACCCAAAAACAGGTACAGTAACTATGGATGTTGCTAAAGCTGTTAGTGAAGTTAAAGCTGGTAAGATTGACTTTAAAGTAGATAAAACAGGAATTGTTCATGCTCCGATTGGAAAGGCTTCATTTAGCCAAGAAAAATTAGTGGGTAATGCCAATGAATTATTAACTACATTAATGAAATTGAAGCCAACTGCGGCAAAAGGTAATTATGTGAAAAGTATTTACATGTCTAGTACCATGAGCCCTAGTATAGCAATTGATACAAAAATAGGATAGTAGTTAAACTTTAAATATTATGACAAGAGAAGAAAAATCACAAGTAATTGAAGAGTTAACTGCTCAATTAGGAGATAATACAAATATTTATCTTACAGATATATCTGGGTTAGACGCAGCAACAACTTCAAATTTAAGAAGAGCGTGTTTCAAGTCAAACATAAAATTGGCGGTTGTAAAAAATACTTTATTAGAAAAGGCTATGGAAGCCTCAGATAAAGATTTTGGCGATTTGCCATCAACATTAAAAGGAAACACCTCTGTAATGTATTCTGAAACAGGTAATGCACCAGCAAAGGTCATTAAAGAGTTTCGTAAAAAATCAGAAAAACCAGTATTAAAAGGAGCTTTTATAGAAGAAGCGATTTACGTTGGTGACGATTTTCTAGATACGCTGGTAGAAATTAAATCCAGAGAAGAACTTATTGGTGATATTGTTGGATTATTACAATCACCTGCTAAAAATGTTATTTCTGCACTTAAATCAAGTGGTGGTAAACTAGCAGGTATTGTTAAGACCTTATCAGAAAAAGAAAACGAATAAACACAAAAATTAAATTACAAACACACAATTTATAAAACGATAGAAAAATGGCAGATTTAAAAGATTTCGCAGAACAATTAGTTAATTTAACAGTTAAAGAAGTTAACGAATTAGCTACAATATTAAAAGATGAGTACGGTATAGAGCCTGCTGCTGCTGCAGTTGCAGTTGCTGGTGGTGCTGCTGCAGGTGGTGGTGACGCTGCTGAGGAGCAAACTGAATTCGATGTCATCTTAACAGCCGCTGGTGGTTCTAAGTTAGCAGTTGTAAAACTGGTTAAAGAACTTACAGGTCTTGGTCTTAAGGAAGCTAAAGGATTAGTTGATGATGCACCAAGCCCAATCAAAGAAGGCGTTTCTAAGGATGAAGCTGAAGGCTTAAAATCTTCTTTAGAAGAGGCTGGAGCAGAGGTTGAGCTTAAATAAGCTTACCTTAGCCAATAACATTTGGTTTAGGTCTTGAGTTGTACTCCAAGGCCTAAACCCTTTTGTGTATATAGATGATATACACTTCTAAAAATTTTTTTTAATAAAATCTCGTTCATCAATGCAAGCAACAAAAGCTGAAAGAATTAATTTCTCTTCTATTGTAAATAGAACAGATTATCCAGACTTTTTGGATATACAAATTAAATCCTTTAAGGATTTTTTCCAATTAGACACTAAATCAGAAGAAAGAGAAAATGAAGGGTTATTTAACACCTTCATGGAAAACTTTCCCATTACAGATACAAGAAATCAGTTTGTATTAGAATTCTTGGATTACTTTATAGATCCACCAAGATATACGATTGAAGAATGTATAGAAAGAGGACTTACTTACAGTGTACCTCTTAAGGCCAGATTAAAATTATACTGTACAGACCCAGAGCACGAAGATTTCGAGACTATTGTCCAAGATGTGTATTTAGGAACCATTCCTTACATGACACCTAGTGGAACTTTCGTAATTAATGGTGCAGAACGTGTTGTTGTTTCACAATTACACAGATCTCCAGGTGTATTCTTTAGTCAGTCCTTCCATGCTAATGGAACCAAACTATATTCTGCTAGGGTCATTCCTTTTAAAGGATCTTGGATAGAATTTGCTACAGATATTAATAGCGTTATGTACGCTTACATTGATCGTAAGAAAAAATTACCAGTAACCACTTTATTTAGAGCTATAGGCTTTGAACGAGATAAGGATATTTTAGAGATATTCGATTTAGCCGAAGAAATAAAGGTGTCTAAAACTGGACTTAAAAAAGTTATTGGAAGAAAATTAGCGGCGCGTGTGCTTAACACATGGCACGAAGATTTTGTTGATGAGGATACAGGTGAGGTGGTTTCAATTGAAAGAAATGAAATCGTTCTAGATCGTGATACCGAAATAGACAAAGATAATATTGAAGAAATCCTCGATGCAGAAGTAAAAACCATTCTACTGCACAAAGAGAGTTCTCAACAAGGCGATTATGCTATTATTCATAATACGTTACAAAAAGACCCAACAAATTCTGAGAAAGAAGCTGTTGAGCATATTTACCGTCAATTACGTAATGCCGAACCGCCAGATGAAGAGACGGCTAGAGGTATTATAGACAAATTGTTCTTCTCTGATCAACGCTATTCTTTAGGAGAAGTGGGTCGTTACAGAATGAACAAAAAATTAGGTTTAGATATAGGTATGGATAAGCAAGTGCTTACCAAAGAAGATATCATAACCATTATAAAATACCTTATTGAGTTAATTAACTCTAAAGCCGAGATAGATGATATCGATCACCTTTCTAATCGTCGTGTACGAACTGTAGGTGAGCAGTTGTCTTCTCAGTTTGGTGTAGGATTGGCACGTATGGCCCGGACCATTCGTGAGCGTATGAACGTTCGTGATAATGAGGTCTTTACACCAATAGATTTAATTAATGCTAAAACTTTGTCATCGGTTATTAATTCGTTCTTTGGTACGAACCAGTTGTCTCAGTTTATGGATCAAACCAATCCATTAGCAGAAATTACGCACAAGAGACGTTTATCGGCCCTGGGCCCTGGTGGTTTATCGAGAGAGCGTGCGGGTTTTGAGGTACGTGATGTTCACTACACACACTACGGACGTCTTTGTCCTATAGAAACCCCAGAAGGACCAAATATTGGTCTAATTTCTTCGCTTTCAGTTTATGCTAAAGTGAATAATATGGGCTTCATTGAAACACCTTATAGAAAGGTAGAAAGTGGAGTTGTAGATATTAAAAATACTCCAAAATATTTGAGTGCGGAGGAGGAAGAAGATATGCTCATTGCTCAGGCTACAATTGAGGTGGATAAGAAAGGAAAAATTCTTCCTGAAAAGATCATATCTAGGCAAGAAGGTGATTTCCCAGTAATAGACCCTTCACAGGTTAATTACACGGATGTAGCTCCTAATCAAATTGCATCTATTTCAGCATCGTTAATTCCGTTCTTAGAACATGATGATGCTAACCGTGCACTTATGGGGTCTAACATGATGCGTCAGGCTGTTCCGTTATTAAGACCAGAAGCGCCTATTGTTGGTACAGGCTTAGAAAGGCAAGTAGCTTCAGACTCTAGAGTACTTATTAATGCAGAAGGCGAAGGTGTCGTTGAATATGTAGATGCTGATAAAATCGTCATTAAGTATAAACGTACCGAAGAAGAAGCTATGGTTAGTTTTGATAGCGATGTAAAAGAATATTCGCTTGTTAAATTTAGAAAAACAAACCAAGGAACATCAATCAACCTTAAATCTATAGTTAGAAAAGGTGATAAGGTGACCAAAGGCCAAGTATTATGTGAGGGTTACGCGACCCAAAACGGGGAGTTGGCTTTAGGTAGAAATATGAAAGTGGCCTTTATGCCTTGGAAAGGGTATAACTTCGAGGATGCAATTGTTATTTCTGAGAAAGTGGTAAGAGACGATATTTTTACCTCAATTCATATCGATGAATATGCACTTGAGGTAAGGGATACCAAATTAGGTAATGAAGAGTTAACCAATGATATTCCTAACGTTTCTGAAGAGGCTACAAAAGATCTTGATGAAAACGGTATGATTCGCGTTGGTGCAGAAATAAAGCCGGGCGATATTTTAATTGGTAAAATTACACCTAAAGGAGAATCAGATCCTACACCAGAAGAAAAGTTATTACGTGCTATCTTTGGTGATAAAGCAGGTGACGTTAAAGACGCCTCTTTAAAAGCTTCACCTTCACTTAATGGTGTGGTTATTGATAAAAAATTATTTGCTAGAGCGGTAAAAGATAAACGTAAAAGAGCTCAGGACAAAGAAGATATAGAAAGATTAGAAGATGCGTACGATAAGCGTTTTGACGATTTACAAAGCATATTAGTAGAAAAATTATTTGCTATAGTAAACGGCAAAACAGCACAGGGTATTTACAACGACCTAGGGGAAGAAATCATTCCTAAAGGTAAGAAGTACACCCTTAAGATGTTAAATTCTGTAGATGATTACACGCATTTAACTTCAGGTAAATGGACCACAGATGAGCATACAAATAAGTTAGTTGCCGATTTAATACACAACTACAAAATCAAAGAAAATGATCTTCAAGGTGCGCTAAGAAGAGAAAAATTCACGATTTCTGTAGGTGATGAATTACCTTCTGGTATTATTAAACTAGCTAAAGTTTACATTGCTAAAAAACGTAAACTTAAAGTTGGTGATAAAATGGCTGGTCGTCACGGTAACAAAGGTATTGTTGCAAGAATTGTTAGACAGGAAGATATGCCATTCTTAGAAGATGGTACGCCTGTAGATATTGTCTTAAACCCACTAGGTGTACCATCGCGTATGAACATTGGTCAGATTTATGAAACGGTTCTCGGATGGGCCGGTAAAGACTTAGGGAAGACCTATGCGACTCCTATTTTTGATGGTGCTACCTTAGATCAGATCAATTCGTATACAGACGAAGCTGGTATTCCAAGATTTGGACACACCTATCTCTATGACGGGGGTACTGGTGATCGTTTTGATCAACCAGCAACAGTTGGTGTAATTTACATGATCAAGCTGGGTCATATGATTGAAGATAAGATGCATGCACGTTCTATAGGGCCTTACTCGCTTATAACGCAACAGCCACTTGGTGGTAAAGCACAATTTGGTGGCCAGCGTTTCGGTGAGATGGAGGTATGGGCACTTGAAGCTTATGGAGCATCCAGCACACTTAGAGAGATCTTAACTGTAAAATCAGATGATGTTATTGGTAGAGCAAAAACCTACGAAGCAATCGTTAAAGGTGAACCTATGCCAGAACCAGGACTACCAGAATCTTTTAATGTGTTAATGCATGAATTAAAAGGTTTAGGATTAGATATTAGATTAGAAGAATAAAAAAAGATGAAGGTTGTAGGTGCGGCTGTACCTACAACTTTTTCATAAGACTATAAATCATTATGGCAAGAAAACAAGATAAGAATACGGTACAGAGATTTAATAAGATCTCAATTGGTTTGGCATCACCAGAATCTGTTTTAGCAGCTTCAAGAGGTGAGGTTTTAAAACCAGAAACTATCAATTATCGAACACATAAACCAGAACGTGACGGTTTGTTCTGTGAGCGCATCTTTGGCCCTGTAAAGGATTACGAATGTGCTTGTGGAAAATATAAAAGAATACGCTATAAAGGCATTGTTTGTGACCGCTGTGGTGTAGAAGTTACAGAAAAGAAAGTAAGAAGAGACCGTGTAGGTCACATTAACTTAGTAGTGCCTGTTGCGCATATATGGTATTTCCGTTCATTACCAAATAAAATAGGTTACTTATTAGGTTTACCTTCTAAGAAATTAGATATGATTATCTATTACGAGCGCTATGTGGTTATTCAACCGGGTAATGCTGTTAATGCAGAAGGTGATCCAGTTCAAAAAATGGACTTCTTAACTGAAGAAGAGTATCTTAATATCATAGATGCCCTTCCTCAAGATAATCAGTATTTAGAAGATTCAGACCCTAACAAGTTTATTGCAAAAATGGGTGCTGAATGTCTCATTGAACTTTTATCTCGAATAGATTTAAGCGAACTTTCTTACGAATTAAGACACAAGGCCAATAACGAAACGTCTAAGCAACGTAAGACCGAAGCGTTAAAACGTCTTCAAGTTGTTGAAGCTTTTAGAGAGTCTAATGAAAATAGAGAGAACAGACCAGAGTGGATGATCATGAGAGCTGTTCCTGTTATTCCACCAGAATTAAGACCATTAGTGCCCTTAGATGGTGGACGTTTTGCGACTTCAGATTTAAATGATTTATATCGCCGAGTTATTATAAGAAATAACCGTTTAAAGCGATTAGTAGAAATAAAAGCGCCAGAAGTTATATTACGTAATGAGAAGCGTATGCTTCAAGAATCTGTAGATTCTTTATTTGATAATACGCGTAAATCTTCTGCAGTAAAAACAGATTCTAACAGACCTTTAAAATCCTTATCAGATTCCCTTAAAGGGAAGCAAGGACGTTTCCGTCAAAACCTTTTAGGTAAACGTGTAGATTACTCGGCCCGTTCTGTTATCGTGGTTGGTCCAGAACTTAAATTATTTGAGTGTGGTTTACCAAAAGATATGGCTGCGGAACTATACAAGCCTTTTATTATTAGAAAACTTATTGAAAGAGGTATAGTTAAGACGGTTAAATCCGCGAAAAAAATTATAGATAAAAAAGAACCTGTGGTTTGGGATATCTTAGAAAATGTATTGAAAGGACATCCTGTATTACTCAATCGGGCTCCAACACTTCACAGATTAGGTATCCAAGCGTTTCAGCCAAAATTAATAGAAGGTAAAGCTATTCAATTACACCCACTGGTTTGTACGGCGTTTAATGCCGACTTTGATGGTGATCAGATGGCGGTTCATTTACCGTTAGGCCCAGAGGCTATATTAGAGGCGCAGCTATTGATGTTGGCATCTCATAATATATTAAATCCAGCGAATGGTTCACCAGTAACAGTACCTTCTCAGGATATGGTTCTTGGATTGTACTACATGACCAAGTTGCGTAAGTCTACTAAGGATGTTGCTGTAAAAGGTGAAGGACTTACCTTTTATTCACCAGAAGAAGTTGTTATTGCTTACAACGAAAAAATGGTGGAGCTAAACGCAGGAATTAAAGTAAGAACAAAAGACTTTAATGAAGAAGGAGAGCTTACAACTCAAATTATTGAGACCACTGTAGGCCGTGTTTTATTTAATGAAAAAGTTCCTGAAGCTGCAGGTTACATTAATGAAGTTCTTACCAAAAAATCCTTAAGAGATATTATTGGTAATATACTAAAAGTAACCAGTGTGCCAGAAACGGCTGAATTCTTAGATGAGATAAAAACTTTAGGATATAAATTTGCCTTCCAAGGCGGGTTATCTTTCAGTTTAGGAGATATTATTATTCCAGAAGAAAAGCATACAATGATTCAGTCTGCTAATAAAGAAGTAGATGGTATTATTGCTAACTACAACATGGGACTTATAACCAATAACGAGCGTTATAATCAGGTTATTGATATTTGGACTTCGACTAATGCAGAATTGACAGAGTTGTCTATGAAGCGTATTAGAGAAGACAAGCAAGGGTTTAACTCGGTATATATGATGTTAGATTCTGGTGCTCGTGGTTCTAAGGAGCAGATTAGACAGCTAACCGGTATGCGTGGATTAATGGCAAAACCTAAAAAATCTAACGCTGGCGGTGGTGAAATTATCGAAAATCCTATTCTCTCTAACTTTAAAGAAGGACTTTCAATTCTAGAATACTTTATATCTACTCACGGTGCGCGTAAAGGACTCGCAGATACGGCGCTTAAAACCGCTGATGCCGGATATTTAACACGTCGTTTAGTTGATGTATCTCAAGATGTCATTGTTTATGAAGAAGATTGTGGTACGTTGAGAGGAATCGAAGTTTCTGCACTTAAGAAAAACGAAGAAGTAGTTGAAAAGTTAGAAGCCAGAATTGTAGGTAGAACTTCCCTAAATGATGTTTACCATCCATTAACCGAAGAATTATTAGTAGAAGCTGGAGGACACATAGATGAAACTATTGCTAAGACTATTGGAGACTCTCCGTTAGAGTCTATAGAAGTACGTTCGCCATTAACCTGTGAAGCTAAGAAAGGGATCTGCGTAAGTTGTTACGGTAGAAACCTAGCCACCAACAAAATGGTACAACGTGGTGAAGCTGTAGGTGTTGTTGCTGCACAATCAATTGGTGAGCCCGGAACACAGTTAACGCTTCGTACCTTCCACGTGGGTGGTATTGCAGGTAACATTTCTGAAGAAAATAAATTAACAGCTAAATTCGATGGTATTGCCGAAATAGAAGATCTTAAAACGGTTAAGACCAAGGATAACGACGGTAAAACGGTAGATGTTGTTATTTCTAGAACTTCAGAATTGAAACTTAAAGATGCTAAAACAGGTATTATATTAAGTACCAATAATATACCATATGGTTCTCATATTTTTGTTAAGCCAGGTGCTAAGGTTAAGAAAGGTGATGTAATTTGTCAATGGGATCCTTATAACGGTGTTATCATCTCAGAATTTGCAGGTAAAGTGCGCTATGAAAATATTGAGCAAGGTGTTACTTACCAAGTAGAGATCGATGAACAGACAGGTTTCCAAGAAAAAGTAATTACAGAATCTAGAAATAAGAAGTTAATTCCAACACTTCAAATTGAAGATAAAAAAGGTGAAGTTATACGATCTTATAACTTACCAGTTGGAGCACATATAATGATAGATGATGGGCAAGATATTGATGTTGGTAAAATTCTTGTAAAGATTCCACGTAAATCTGCTAAAGCAGGCGATATTACAGGAGGTTTACCACGTGTTACAGAGCTCTTCGAAGCGCGTAACCCATCTAACCCAGCTGTAGTAAGTGAAATTGATGGTGTTGTATCCTTTGGTAAAATTAAGAGAGGTAACAGAGAAATTATTATAGAATCTAAATTAGGTGAAGTTAAAAAGTACTTAGTTAAACTTTCTAACCAAATTCTGGTACAAGAAAATGATTATGTAAAAGCGGGTATGCCTTTATCTGACGGATCTGTAACCCCTAATGATATTTTAAATATCAAAGGCCCTTCTGCAGTTCAACAATATTTAGTGAACGAAGTACAAGAAGTTTACCGTTTACAAGGTGTGAAGATTAATGATAAGCACTTTGAGGTTGTTGTAAGACAAATGATGCGTAAAGTTAGAATTATTGATTCTGGTGATACCATTTTCTTAGAAAATCAATTGGTGCATAAATCAGACTTCATAGAAGAAAATGACAAAATTTTCGGTATGAAAGTAGTAGAAGATCCAGGCGATTCTGAGAATCTTAAATCAGGTCAAATTTTAACCTTAAGACAGCTTAGAGATGAGAATTCTATTCTCAGAAGAGAGGACAAAACTTTAGTTGTTGCAAGAGATGCTAAGCCGGCCACGGCAACGCCAATACTTCAGGGTATTACGCGTGCATCACTACAAACTAAATCCTTTATCTCTGCTGCTTCATTCCAGGAGACTACCAAAGTTCTTAATGAAGCTGCTGTAAATGGTAAAATAGATACCTTAGAAGGTCTTAAGGAGAATGTTATTGTTGGACATAAAATACCTGCTGGTACAGGTGTAAGAAGATACGATAGCATCATTGTAGGTTCTAAGGAAGAGTTCAACCAAATGATGAAAGCCAAGGAAGAACTTAATTTCAATTAATTGCAAAACGATTCAATTGGTTGATGTATGTTCAAACCTGGAATCGATGTTAATAAAAATAAAGCCTTCATTCTTTAAGTTTGAAGGCTTTATACTTTATATTCAATAATCAAAAAATTACAGTTATATGTCAGATCAAAAAAAACAACCTAAAAAAGGACAGATAAATATAGAACTAGATGAAAAAATAGCCGAAGGCACCTATTCTAACTTAGCTATTATTAATCACTCCGTGTCTGAATTTGTTATAGATTTTGTGAGTATTATGCCTGGCGCTCCTAAAAGCAAAGTAAAATCTAGGATCATTTTAACCCCACAACATGCTAAACGCTTATTGAAGGCGTTGAGTGATAACATTTCTAGATTTGAAAACGCTCATGGTGAAATCAAAGATTACGAGCAACCACCAATGCCATTAAACTTTGGACCTACGGGCCAAGCTTAAATTTTAGTTGTGGTTGTGAAGCCTATAGTTTTTGTGATCAAGCATAGATAAAGAGGTTCAATGCTACCAATCTAATGGTGACTGCTAAGATTTACCCAGAACTAGTAAAACGCTATATGTAATTATTTTGGCAAGTGCTGGATGTGAGGTACAATTTTATTTAGTAATAATAAATTCACAACGTCTATTTATAGCATGCTCACTGTCGGTACAATTATCTCCACAACTCACCAGAGGTCTGCTCTCACCATAACCGATAGAAGTTAGGCGATTGGGATCTATACCCTTAGAAATAACATAGTCTCTAGCAGCCTTTGCTCTGTTTTCAGATAAGGTTATATTATAATCAAATGAGCTTCTGTTATCGGTGTGGGCACTTAATTCTACTTCCATTCTTGGATATTTCTTCATTAAATTGACTAATACATCCAAGGTTTTAGCCGCTTGTGGTTTAATATTCCATTGGTCCAAATCAAAATAGATATTTTCTAATTCTATATAAACATACTGGTCTTCTTTTTCAACAATAATTTCTTCAGCATCATCGTAAGACTCCAATGCCAAGGCAATATCAATAATAATAGTGCCAGAGTCATCGGTATCAAATGATTTGGTATTTGGTATGTATAGAGGCTTAAATCCTTCTAATTTATAGGTAGAATTCGTATTGGCTTTAAATACATAGCGGCCATATTGATCTACATTTACCGAATCTATGGCCTTATTGTTTTCATCAAAAAGTGTAATAAGCGTTCCAGGAAGCGGGTCTTTTGAATTTTTATCATAAACTACACCTTCAACAGTAATTAAGGGCTTATTTTTAGTTCTTTTAAAAGCATATATAAAATCTGCACCAGATCTGTTAGATGATATATAACCTGTACTGTTTTCAGGATGTATAACAAAAGCAAAATCATCCATATTAGAATTCAATGTTGGCCCTAAATTCATAGGTGTATACCAATTAGAACTGTCTTTTTTAACCATTAAAACATCTAAGCTACCGAAACCTTGGTGGCCATCTGATGAAAAATACAAGGTATTATCTTTTTCGACAAAGGGAAACTGCTCTCTGTGTTTGGTATTAATTTTAGGACCCAGATTTACTGGTGCACCATAGGTTTTATCGTTTAATTCTACATAGTAAATATCAAAAGAACCTTCACCACCTGGCATATCACTCGAAAAATAAAGTCTGTCTTCGTCAGGGTTTAGTGCCGGATGTTGTGTGGAATATACATTACTACAGAACGGTAATTCTTCAGGTATGCTCCAACCGTTTTCGAGCCGTTCGCTCTTATAAATTTTTACGGTGGCCACCTTACGCTCATCAATTTTATGTCGTTTTTCATTTGTTCTAGAGAAGTACATCACTGTACTGTCTTTAGAGAAGATCGCGTTGCTTTCGTGTGTTTTTGTATTAATTTTGTCGTTAAAAGCGGCAATATCTGAGAAAGAGTCTAGTGCCTTATAATTGGCCTTGTATAAATCTAAGTAAGGCTTTTCATTCCAATCATAGGTTTTTTTCGCATTTTCTTTGTAGGACGCAAAAACCACCTTTTCACCATAAAAAGATACGCCAAAGTCTCCAGACTGAACGCCTGTTTTTACTGGTGTTATCTCATAATTAAAAGGTACTGCCTCAGACAGTAAATCTTTAAACTTAGGCGTTGGAATATGATTTGTACGTAGGGTTTGTAAGAGTGAATCGGCTTTATTGGTATTTTTTACGGCAAAATAAGATTGTGCTATTCTAAAGGTGACTGAATCGGAAAGCTTGCTCCAATAAGCTTTGTCTAGCTTAGAGTAAACTTTGGCCGCTTTTTGCATTAATCCATTAAAATAATAACAGTTACCTAAAGTAACTAAATCTTTAGATGCTTTAGCCTCGCGAGATAGTATCTCTGCAGCTTCTACGTAGGCTCTATTATTATATAGTTTATAGGCTTTTTTAAGTTTTGCACTCTGACCTTTTACGGATAAAGCGATGCCAAAAAATAAAAGCGATATAATAATGGTGTGTTTCATAAGCATTTAAAAAAATCGAGGTGACTTATCATAACCTTTGGTTCTTGATAAATTAAATAAAAGCATGACCTCATGCGTGCCTGAATTAAAACGGCCTAAATTAGATAGTGTGTGATCATAAGCATAACCAAATCTTAAGTTCTCTGTTATTTTAAAATTAAATAAGCCACTAAAACTATCTTTTAATCTATAAGCTACTCCGAACTCTATTTTATCGTAGAGAAGCACATTGGCCGTAACATCTAAATTAAGTGGTGCACCGTTCACTGCTCTAGCCATAAAAGCCGGTTTAAGTTTAACGGACTCATTGATATCAAATACATAACCACTAGTTAAAAAATAATGTACAGCTTCAACTCCTTCGGTTACAATGCCACTATCGTCCTCGAGGTGTTTTGACTGTAATAGGTTAGGAGCTGAAACTCCAAAATAAAAGCGATCTGTAAAATAATATATTCCCGTTCCTATATTAGGAAAGATTTGGTTTAAATTTTCTGCGAAAGCAGGATCTGGTAAGGGATCTGAGTAAACGAAGCCATTGAAATCTGTTGAAAAAAACGATAAACCAGCTTTGACTCCAAAAGATAATTTTGCTTTAGGACTTACCGGAATTACATATGCCACATCAAAGAATATGTTAGTGTCCTTGACAACATCACCAATTTGGTCGTGCACAACAGAAACCCCACCTTCTAAACGGTCTGTAATTTTTGAATGTGCAAAAAAGGTGCCTGTGGTTGGTGCGCCTACTAATCCTACCCATTGTGACCTGTACAATAGACCAAAATTAAGCACATCTTCCTCAGCAGTCGCATAGGCGGGGTTTACCACGCTCATATTATACATGTACTGAGTGTATAAGGCATCTTGCTGGGCATTGGCTTGTCTCATGAAAGCCAACAGTATGACATAAAAAAGTAAATTTTTAATATTTTGCATTATCTACTTAAATAAACTCGACCTTGTTTTGGACCAGTGGTACCATTATTAAATTCTAAAACGTAAAAATATACTCCTACTGGTACAATACCGTTTCCAACAGAATTAGTTGTAGTTGTGCCATCCCAAGGGTTAGAATTAATATCTCCTTCGTATAATTTATTTCCGTTTCTATTAAAAATGGTTAGTTTGAAATTAGGGTATAATTCTGGTAAATTTGTAATTATAAACGCATCGTTAATTGTATCGCCGTTAGGTGAAAACCCATCTGGAATGATTAGTTCAAGTACACAAGATTCTAATACCACTTGTACCTCGAGCCTCATATTGCTTCTACAGCCAAATTCATTTATTAGGGTAGCATAATAGAAATTATTATGCAAGAGTACCTCGCTTTCATCTAAAGGCGTGCCACCTTCAAAAGAGTCATACCATTCAACAGTACCATCGCCTAAAATTGAATTAGAGAGATCTGCAAGCGTTGCTTCTTCTTCTATACAAAAAACATTGCCTTCTTCTATTAGTTCTGGCGAAGACCTCTCATTAATTTGAAAAAATCCTCTTAACGGAATATTAATAGTGATAACACAACCCGTGTCATTTGCTATGATAGAACTTATAGAAAACTCGTAATCCCCAATAGTAGTTAGAGAAGAGGAAGGTATTATTATTTCGGCTT
>Ga0207419_1000342_pt1 | contig 39738 bp, 24 predicted proteins | sample ElkSloMetagenome_4_FD_184723 | JGI IMG/M metagenome (GOLD analysis project Ga0207419, IMG submission 184723) | Hot spring microbial communities from Elkhorn Slough, Monterey Bay, USA - MD2A (version 2) | ecosystem: Environmental > Aquatic > Marine > Intertidal zone > Estuary: Microbial mat ...
CGGCGGCAGGGTGATGGCGAGGATGGCCAAGCGGTGATAGAGATCGGGGCGGAAACCACGTTGTTCGCTCAGCGCGCGCAGATCGACGTTGCTCGCCGCGATGACTCGGGTATCCGCACGGCGCGCTTGACCGGCGCCCAGCGGACGGTATTCCCGGTCTTGCAGAAACCGCAGTAAGGCCGCTTGCGCCTTGGGGCTGAGCGCCTCGACCTCGTCAAGAAACAGGGTGCCGCCGTTCGCCTCACCGACGGCCCCAGGTGCCCTGGTGCGAGCGTCGGTATAGGCGCCGGGCTCATGCCCGAAGAGCTCGTTCTCCACCAAATGATCCGGCAGGGCGCCGCAATTCACCGGGACAAAGGGCCCGCCAGCGCGGTGACCCAGATAGTGAATCGCGCGCGCGGCAAGCTCCTTCCCTGTCCCCGTCTCGCCGTACAGGAGCACGGGCACGTCGCTCGGCACCATCCGCTTCAGGCTGCACATGGCGGCCATGAAGATCTCCGAATTGCCGACCAGATTGAGTTCCATCAGGGTTCGGGCCAGGGCCGGGTCCAGCGTCGACGGACCCTCGGTTTCCCCGCGGTTGCATAGGCGGCCCATCCGATAGGCGAGTTCCTCGTGGCCGCAGGGCCACTGGGCGCAATCGCAGCAGGCGTCGATCATCTCACGATTCCAGCCACCCTCGCCGCTGACCACCAGGGCTAGGCTTGGTCGGCAGCGCAGCAGGTTCAGTGTGGCGAGGATCTCTCGCCGTGGCGCCGAGTTGGCGCCCAGGAGCAGGACCATCGGTTGCTGATGAGACAGCTCCCGGGGTGCCCGAAACGCCTCCGGGGTGGCGATTTCGGACTCATAGCCAAGCCCGCGGAGGGCCGAACGCAGGGTCTCTCCGGCGGGCCGGCCGGCATAGGAGACGAGGGTTAATAGCCTGGTATCCATCGACAATGGAACTCCGGCAGCCAGATGTGGACTCTGCCCATTGGGCGACTCCGCCGGGGGCGGCAGCGGCGACTGGGCGGTTCTCTGCGCGGAATGCCCGCCGGATGGACTCAAGCGAGTGCCATTCGGCATTTCTGGCCGGAACTACTGGCTGAAAAGGGCGGTGCGGTGAACCTTCTTGGCGGGTCCACTCGCTCGGCGCCGGTCTCGCGCAGGAGCAATCGGCGCGATGATAGGATCGACGAAGTTCGAAAGATAGCATAGTCCGCTTGTGCCGCGACTACGCGAGCAGATCGATCGACAAGCGATTCAGGCTCAGGGCCGGGTACCGCCCGGAAGCATCACCCCGGCAGCTTGCGGATACCGCCGATGCCGGGCCGCCAGCGCGAATCTTGGGCGATGCGCGCTCAGAGCATGCCGCCTGCTCAGTTGTCGAGCCCGCCGTCACTGGACTTGGCTCCAGTATCGGGCGGTGCCGCCGCCATCAGTCCAGGCAACTTGTCGCCGCCGCTGGCGATGTACAGATGCACGTCGCGCTGGGGGAAGGGGATGCCGATGTCGGCGGCATCGAAGCGGCGCTTCACCTCACGCGTGATGTCCCAGTAGACCCCCCAGTAATCGGCGGTCTTGGCCCAGGGGCGCACGATGAAATTCACCGAGGAGTCCGCCAGCGCGCTCATGCGGATGGTTGGCGCCGGGTCCCTGAGGACCATCGGATGGTTGTTGACGATCTCTTCCAGAATGGCCTGGGCCTGGTCGATGTCGTCGTCGTAGCCGATGCCGAACTCCAGATCGACGCGCCGCTCGGTGACGCCGCTGGCGTTGGTGATGACATCGCCCCAGACGCGGTTGTTCGGCACGACCATCTTCTTGTTATCGAAGGTGCGGATGGAGGTGGAGACCAGGTCTACCGCCTCCACCGAACCAGAGACGCCGCCAGCGTCGACCACGTCGCCGACGTCAAAGGGCCTGAAAAACAGAATCATCAGGCCGCTGGCGAAGTTGCTCAGGGAATCCTGCAAGGCAAAGGCGACGACAAAGCCCGCGGCACCCAATAGCGCGAGCATCGGACCAATGCTCACCTCCAATGCCGACAACGCCATGATGAAGCCGACCGCCAAGACCACCCATCTGGCCGCCTTGATCAGAAATGCCTCGAGCAGCTTGGAGGCGCCGGGCACGCGTTGCACGGCCCGATGAATCAGGCCGCTGAAGATGCCTGCAATGATCCAGGCCGCGATTAAAATGCCGACGAAGGTTGCGACGTTCAGCAGCCAACGCGAGCCGCCCTCTTCCGACAAGACCCAACCCTTGACTGCCAGCCAGGCCGAGGTCGCGTCCGTCACGTCCACATCGATGCCGCCCACTGCTAAGGCGTAGAGCCTAAAGTCTCGGATCTTCGCCAAGGTATCGGCGTCTTGGTCGTCGGTCTTGGTCTCCAGCGCCGCGATCACGGCGTTAAATTGGTCCAGCAACAGGGTGCGCTCTTCGCGCAGTTTCGCGACCTCTTCCAGCAGTGCAACCTTCTTTTGCTTGCGCGCCTCAGCCGCCTTATCCACAGGCGCGGCGTCACCTTCGAGCGCCGCCGCGGCTGCCTCTGAGGCCTTGGTCGCCGCCTCGTCTGTTGCCTGCACCGCGTCTTCGGTCTTGGCGATCGCGCCCGGATCACTGCTGGCGCCTGCCTCGCTGGCCTGTTGCTCGGCCTCCTCCAGCTGCTTCTTAGCCTGCTCGGTTTCCTGCTTGATCCTTGCCGCATCTTCGATCGCTTTGTTCTGACGCTTCACCGCGATCTCGGCGACCACGATCTCCTCCACCTTGGTCTGTAGCAGCCCCTGCCAGGCATCGGCCTCGATGAGTAATTGCGGCTTGGTGAGGGGTTTGAGCAATAGCACCAGTTCCTCGACCGGGACTGCCGGGTCTTCGGTCGTCACCGGTGGCGGCGCATCCGTGCTGTTTTCGGCCACCGCCGGGAAACCGAGTAGAGACAAGGCTGTTGTCAACAGTAGTGGCAAGAGAATCTTCTGCATAAAGGCACTCCATATCGGGCTGGTGATGCGTGATGATTGCGCTCTGGCGCGGGGGGTCGCGGGGGTCGCGGCGAGGCGCCGCTCCTACGGGGCAATGATGGCGATGCGGGTGGAGTCGGTTCGGGCTCGGAGGGCGGGTCGGTACATGTCTTGCACCGTCGCGGCTGGGTGCACGAAGCCGCCGGGCGAGACGGCGCGTACGACGTAGGCGAGCTGGAATCGGGCGGGGTCGCGACTGCCGCGCTCCAGCGCGGCGACGAAGCGTTCGGCGCGGAAGGCGACATGCGCCGGTTGGTCGACGACGTTGAGCCAGGGCAGGCCGTCGATGGCGCCAGCGTTGAGCAGGTTGGGGTTGTCGATCTCGAAGCCGGCGGGTAGCGGGTCGTCGACGATGAGGCGTGCGGCCTCGGGGGCGTCGGCGCGGATGCTGAGCAGCACGACGAGGCGCGCGCCCTGCTCGACCCGTGATGGATCGACGCCGCGGCCTTCGAGGTCATAATAGGCGCGTTCGATGACGTAGCCGTTGCCGCCCGCGGGGGGCGGGTTCAGCGGCATGCCGGTGGCGCTGACCATCGCGGTGATCGGGCGGTCGCCAGCGTTGGCAATGCGCAGCGCCGACGCGGCGAGGTCGACCTCGTCGAGACGGCGATAGTAGGCGCCGTCGTGGGGGCTGCCGTTGATGTTGAGCCGCGGTTTGGCGGCGCCGTCCATCAGCGCGTGGGCGGCGAGCAGCATCCAGGCCTGGTCTTGGGTGCTGGCGTAGTCGGTCTGGCTCCATGCCCGCTCCAGGCGCTGTGCCATGTCGGCGATGTCGATGGCGGTCGGGTCGGTCTCGGCGACCAGTGTCAGCAGCGCGGCCCCATCGCGCACTGGGGAGCCGTAGTCGGCGCGCCAGCCTTCGGCGTTGCGCGCGGGCGTTGCTTGCCATAGGGCCAGCGCCGAGCGCATTGCGGTCGCGGCGCGTTCGCGCTCGCCGTAGAGCGCCAGCGCGGCGCCGAGTTGGGCGCGGGCCATCGGCGTGGCGAAGGCGTCGAGCCGGGTCTCCAGATTCCAGCGCAGGTCGCCGATGGCGACACGGCCGTTGCGGGCGAGCACGTAGAGCGCATAGGCGACGCCCTCGCCGCCGTGTTTGAAGTCCGCGGCATAGCCGAGCTGATTGCGCAGGTTGTCCAGCGCCAGCTCGAAGGCGGTCTGCTGCACCGCGTGGCCCTGCTCGCGGGCGCGGGTCAGGAAGTCCGTGACATAGGCGTCCAGCCAGAGGTCGCTGTCACCCGAGCCTCCACCAGGCCCCCAGAGCCCGAAGCCGCCGCGCGAAGACTGGTTCCCGAGCACACTGGCGATGGCGCCATCAATGCGTTCTCCCACCTCCGCATCGTCGGCATCGGTCGCGGCCGCGTCGGAGGCAAGCCCGGCCGACAGAGCGACCCGATCCAGATAAAGCAATGGCAGCGCCCGGCTGGCGATCTGCTCGGCGCAGCCGTATGGATAGCGGTCCAGCGCTTGCAATACGCCCGGTACGTCGATGGCGCCGGCGCCGCTGATCGAGACTAGCCAAGCGCCGCTGCCGGGCGCGAAACCGCTGCCGACACCGAGCAAGGCGCTGTCGATGGTCAAGGCGGCACCGCCGGGCTCAAGCAGGGTCGCGGCGGTCTCATAGACCGGCGGCTCCAGGTTGCGCACGCCGAGCACCAGGGTTTTGGTCAGTTCGCGGCCGTCGGGCGTGACCAAGGTGATTTGGAGTTCGTTGTCGCCGACGGCGGTGGCCTGCATCGGCAGCCTGACCTGCACGCGCCCGCCCTCGGACACCTCCACCGGCATCGGCGTGCCGTCGTTGTCGATGACGAGCCCGTTGCCCTTGCTGGTCAGCGCGATCTCCATCTGCCCGGCCGGGCCTTCGACATGGGCCAGTTCCAGCAGGATGCGCGAGCGGTCGCCGGGGGCCAGGAAGCGCGGCATCGCCGCCGAGATCACCACCGGGTCGCGCACCAGCAGGTCGTCGGCGGCATGGCCGACGCCGTCCGCGGACCAGGCCATGGCCATGACACGGACGCTGCCGTTGAAGTCCGGCAGGTCGAAGTCGACCGTCGCGCGGCCCTGATCGTCGACGCGCAGAATGCCGGAGTGAAAGGCCACCAGGGCCTCGCTGGGCGGCGGACCGTCGAACTGCATCTGCGGGCCGCTGTCGCCGCCGGTGCGCAGGCGACCGGGCTCGCCCTGCATACGGTCGATGAGCCGACCGTACAGGTCGCGGACGGCGAGCCCGAGTCGGCGCTGGCCGAAGTACCAGGCGTCCGGCGCCCAGGCATCGAAACGGGTCAGATTGAGGATGCCGATGTCCACCGCGGCGAGGGTGACGAAGGCATCTTGACCGGCGGGCAGGTTGCCAATGTCGACGCCGATCCGCAGCGGCTCGCGGGGCTTGCCGCGGTCGGCGACCTCAAGCCTCAGGTCCAGCCGTCGCTGCTCGGGATCGACGCCGGCCCATTGCAGGCCGATGGCGCGCTTGGGCATGCGCCGAGCGGCCAGGTCCATGCCGCGATAGAGCACCGCGGTGATGTAGGCACCCGGCCCCCAGTCCGCGGTCACCGGCAGCTCCACGGTGGCCCCGGTCTCCAGCACTTCGACCGGCTGCATCGCGATGATGCCGTCGTCCACCACCATCACCAGCGCCAGCCCCGGAAAGCGTGGTTCCAGACGCACGCGGGCGGTCTCGCCGATGCGGTACTCGGCCTTGTCCAACGAGACCTTGAGCGCATCCGGCGTGTCGAAGGCCTTGGGTGCGACATACCAGCCGGCCTCGAAACCGACGCTGGCCGGCACCACCGCGGCATCCGCCGCCGCCACTTCCAGTTGATAGCCGCCCCAGTCGACACGGGCCTCGATGCGAGCGCCGCTCCGATCGGAATCGGGGCCGGCGCTTAGGTCCAGCTCACCGCTCGCGACCCGCGCGCGGCTGGCGATGGGCTGAAAGCGCCAGTCGCCATCGGTCTGATACCACTGATAGGAGGTCTGCACCTTCGACAACGTCCAGCGCAGGCCGGGCAGCGCGATGGGCGCGCCGTCGGCGTCCAGCGCGATGACCTCGAACGCGGCATTGCCGCCCTCCTCCACCGCATCATCGAACAGCGGCCGGATGCCGATGCGCACCCGTCTATCCGCAATCGGCAGGGTCAGCTCACGCTCCACCGGTCGGCCGCTGCCGTCGATGACGCGCAGGTCTATTGTGGCCCGCAGCGGCCGACTCGGCGGCGCCTGATCGGGCAGCGTCAGACCCAGACGCGCGCCGCCTTGGGCATCGGTCTCGGCGCTCGGGATCGGCTGGCTGACGGGTTGGATCTCCTCATCCACCAGCCCGAAGCGCCAACCCGGCCAGGCCGCGAGCCCGTGCGCCGGCTCCACTCGCAGCCTGCCCTCCACGGACAGCTTCGCCGCCGGTGCGCCGTACAGAAAGCGTGCATCGACTTTGATGGTGGGCGGATCGGCGGGCTCAATCACATCGGCCGTGCTCTTGAGCGAGAAGTCGAGCCGCTCCGGCTCGAAGTCCTCGACCAGGAAGGGCGACTGCGCGAGCACCTCGCCCTTTGGGTCGGCATAGACCTGCACCTGCCAGGTGCCGCGCATGGCATCGGCCAGCAGCGGCAGGTCGAGACCATGACCGCCCAGGCCCTGATCCGGCACCTGCAGGCGCAGGAACTCGACCCCGTCCGGGCGCCGGACGACGAAGGTCAGCGGCACGTCGGCGACGGCATTGGCCTTGGCATCGCGAACCAGCGCGGTCAGCGCCACCGACTCACCGGGGCGATAGATGCCGCGCTCGCTGACCAGATAGACATCCAGCGGCTTCGGCGCCGGGCGGCCGTCGACGCCGCGATCGCTGAGGTCGAACGGGCTCGCCTTGAGGTCCAGAAAGCCGTAGTCGCCGTCGGCGGTCTCCGCGGTCAGCAAAACCGGCGCGTTGCCGCCGCTGCCGCGCAGCAGACCCGGCGCGAATCGGGCGTAACCCTGCGCATCGGTCACCGCCTCGCCCAGCACCTGCTCGTTCAGCGCCACCAGCCGCAGGCGCACCTCGGCGACCGGCGCGGCCGTGGTCAGCGAGCGTACCAGCGCATGCAGGCCGTCGTTGCCGTCCAGCGCGGTCAGGCCCAGGTCGGAGACGACGAACCATTGCGTGGCCAGCGCATCGTCTTCATCGACATCCCGCGGTCTTGCCGTGAGCACGTAGACGCCGGGGCCGATGCCGGCCGGCTTGGCAGCCGAGCCAGCACCAGTATTAGCACCGGCACCAGCATCAACACCGGGCTCGACCCCGGCATCGGCCAGCAAGGCCCCGACCGGCACCGCCGTCGTCACCTCGCGATTAAGCTCGGAGCGGACCTCGACTTGGCCCTGCCAGAGCCGCTCGCCGCGACGCTCGGCGATGTTCGCGGCGCCGTACTGCGACAACTGCTTCAACAATTGCTCATCGGCGACGAAACCGCCGAGGGCACGGTCGCCGATGCGATACAGCTCGGCCTCCACGCGCTCGGTGTTGACCGTGACCATCGGCAGCGCCGCATCGCCGCCACGGGGGAGCACATAGGCGCGGCCCGGAAAACGCACCGCGGCCGAGCGATCGCGGACATAGACCTCAAGCTCCACCGCCTTCGCCAGGCGCTCGCCGTCGTTGGCGGGCAGCCCAGCGCGCAGGACGATGCGATAGCGTTCGCCGTGGCGCACGCCGTCGATGCAGATCTGCTTGGCTTCGGGCTCGATGGCCAGATCCGCTCGATCCAGCTGGACATAGTCGGCCAGGTTCACGCCGTCGCGCGCGAGCGGGTCCGAGAACTGCACACAGATGCGCGGGTCGCGGGCATCCGACGAGATGCTGTGGTCGATGACGCGGAAGCCCTGTTCGGCGACGACCTCGCCCAAATGCGCGCGCAGCCGCGCATCGTCCACTAGCGCCAGGGACGCACGCTCGGCAAGGATCGCCGGGCGCCAGGCAGCGCGCCGCTCCAGCGAGCGGCCCAGCGTCGCCAGCGCCGTGGCGCGCTGCTGCACGCTGCTCGCCTGTAGATAGGCGTTCACGGCGGCGCCGGTGGCCTCTTCCTGCGCACGCTGGCGCAGCTTCCAATCGTTGGTATCGACCGCCAGCGCGGCATCGGCGAGCCGCAGCCACAGGGTCTGATCATCCGGTGCCAGCCGCAGCGCGACCCGGTACAGCTCACCGGCGCGCGTCGGATTGCCCGCGAGCTCGGCGGCCCGCGCATCGGCGACGATCTGATCAAAGCTGCCGTCCGCGCCGTCGCCGACCGTCGCGATGCGCTCGCGCAGACCGCGGGCCTCGTCGCGATAGCCGCTGGGCAGAAATGCCAGCTCAGAGCGGCGCATGGCGATTTCGTCGGCGGGGTCCGGCGCACCGGTGATGATGCGCCCCGACACCGCGCCGTCGAACGCCCGCAACTGACCGTGCCCGGACTTTAAAAAGCACCAACCGGCATTGCGATTGTAGGTAAAGGCACCGCAGCGGCTGTCGCCCAAACAGGCCTGCTCGCAGTCCGTCAGCGTTACGTCTTGTAGCCTGTCGTAGTCGAGACCAAAATAGTCGGCGCCGTCGATGGTCACCAATCGGCGCGTGGGTTGTGCTTGTTCAGACCATGCCGGCTCAGACGACGCCGGCGCCGACGACGCGGGAAAGACCTCAAGCAGCAACAGCGCCAACACCAACGGGAGCAACAGCGCGACGCGAAGCAGACGGGGGGCTTGATCGGACATGGCAGAATTGGCAGCGAATGGAGGCCTGAACGGAGTCTAACTTGAGAATGCTTCAGGCGAAAAAAAAAACGGCATCCATTTCAGGCAAAATGCAGCGTTTGGAAAAAGCCGTCGACACTGGCTATCGGCACAAAGACATCAAATGACACTGAAAGAAGTCCTCGAATCGCTCACCATAGCGGAACTCAAGCCGCGCCGGGCACAGATACCGGTCACCGGCCCCGCCACCCGCAAGGCCGACCTCGTCGCGGCCATCAGCGGCTATCTGCTGTCCGATACGCTCACCACACCCGTCGCCCAACTCTCGGAGTTGGAGACCAGCGCCATTGCCGAGGCCGTGCACAATTGGGACGGCTATTTTGACGCGGTGCGCTTCAAGGCCAAATACGGAGCGCTGCCGAGTCATTTCACCAGAGTCCGGTACGACTATTTCAGCAGTCACAAGGAACCGGCGCAACCCAGCGCGCTGGCGCTGCTGTTCTACGGCCGGCTGATCCCAAAGGACCTCGCCGCGCGGCTGGCGCAACTCGTCGCGAGGCCGGTGGAACTGCGCATCGCTACCCTCGACGATGATCAGTTGCCGGAATTTGTCACCTACGACGACGACCAGCCGGAGATGCTGAGACGCGTCGAAACCGAGCCCATGGTGCGGCAGGACCTGCACGCGGTGCTGCGGCGGATTGCGCAGGGCGGCCTCACGGTCGGCGCCAAGACCGGCCTCCCCAGTGCCGCCTCCGTCGCAAGTATAGAGGCGCTGCTGCTCGACGGCGACTGGTACGACGCCGAGGATGACCAAGACGCACCACGCTATGCTGGCGGGCCGATCCGCCCGATCCGCGCCTTTGCCTGGCCGCTGCTGTTGCGAACCGGCGGGCTGGCGAAGAGCGACGGCAGCAAGCTGATCTTGACCGCCAAGGGCAAAAAGGCGCTGTCACAGCCCTTGCACGAGGTAGTCTCGAACCTCTACCGGCGCTGGCGACTCAAGGGCGCCCCGGACGAGCTGCGGCGCGTGGACCTGATCAAGGGCCAGACCAGCAAAGGCGTCCGACTGTCGCCACCGGCGGATCGTCGCCAAGTCATCGACGACGCCCTGCGAGACTGCTGCCCGGTCGGCAAATGGCTATCCGTCGATGACCTGTTTCGAAAGATGAAGATTGAGGATTCCCAATTTGAGGTCACGGCGAACCCCTGGAAGCTCTATTTCTCGGAACTGCGCTATGGCAGCCTAGGCTATGACGGAGGCGACGCGTTCGAGATTCTGCAGGCGCGCTACACACTGGCCTATCTGTTCGAGTACCTGGCGACGCTGGGCTTGATCGATGTCGCCTACTCGGTGCCCTACGGCGCGCGACCGGACTATACCGACCATTGGGGGGTTGACGAGTTTGAGTTCCTGAGCCGCTATGACGGCCTGCGTTACCTTCGCCTCAACGATCTGGGCGCCTATTGCTTGGAACTGTCCGATCACTACGCGCCGCTCCAATTGGAAGGGCCGCCCCTGTTCCAGATCGAAGCCGACCTCACGCTGATACTGTTGCGCCCCGCGGAGCCCGCCGAAAGGCTGCAACTGGAGCAAATCGCAACGCCGCTGTCGTCCGATCGATGGCGCCTGAACGCCGAGACGATGCTCACTCGCGGCGCCGATGCCGACGAGCGAGGCCGCATCCGTGCATTCATTGAGTCGTCGCTGGAGGCCGATCCACCGGCGGAACTGCGAGAACTGCTCGAGCGCATCGACGAACGCGCCACCGCCTTGGTCGATGCCGGCCCGGCCCGGTTGATCCAATGCCGCGATGCGGCGCTCGCCGCCATGTTGAGCAGCGACCCAGCCACCGCCGCCCACTGCACCCGCGCCGGCGACCGACAGATCTGCATCGCGGACAAGAAGCTCACGGCCTTCCGCAAGGGGCTTGCCAAGCTCGGCTTGGTGCTGCCGGAGTTGCGGCCATGAACAAACTCCAAGCCGCCTACCGGGCCTTGAGCGCCGATCAGCAACAGACCCTGCGCGTACTGTCGGTGATCTGCGAACCGGTTAATATGACCACGCTGAAACAGGTGCTCGACACCCTGGGGCTCCAAGACCAAAACAATGCCCCGCTGTCCGGCCTCATGACCGGCACACTGCGCCAGCAACTGCTGGACGCCAAACTGATCGACCTGCAACAGAACGTCCTGTCCTGCCATCCGGACCTGCTTGAGCCCCTGACCCGCGAGACCGTCGCCGACGGCAGCTTCGGCGCCATTGCCGCGGCCGCGGAGCAGGTCGTCCCGCTGCAAGAGAAATACTCTGGGGGAATGCAGAGCGAGTCGAAAGCGCTGAGAACCTTGCGCAACGCCCTCTACGGCGGATACGAAAGCGGCGATCAGACCGCCGCGCTTGAACTGATGAAGAGGGCCGCCGATACGCCGCTGGGCCAACTGCGGACGGCGGAGGTGAGATGCCTGATCCAGATCTGCACCCGGCCGCTGGACGCGGCCTGGATCAGCGGCCTGGGACCGCGCCTGCGCTGCATGGCCCTGATCCCCTGGCTACGCGAGGCCAGTATCGATCTGGAAGCGCCCCCGGACGCCTATCAATTGCTCGAACAGAGCATCGGCCCCTTGGCCAAGACCGACCCCGAATGCGCCAATGCGCTAGCGGAGCAACGGCTACTGCGCGCCCGTCTCGACGACGTCGAACCCTTGCTCGCCGGGCGCACCGACACCCAGGCCCTCACGCTCCTCGGCTGGCTGTGCTTTCTACGGGGCGACTATGCCAGGGCCATCGCCCACTTCGACAACGCCCACCAGACCGAGCGCAAGCGCACCCGTAAGCGCAACCTCTACCTGCCGGGCATCCCCGGTGCCCTGTACCTGCTCGCCCTGCTGCGCCGCGGCGAGCCCGCCGACCTGGCCAGGGTGCAGCAGCAAGTCGGCGTTTGCCTACGCGCTAGCGTCACCGACGGCATCGAGCACGCCTATCGCGTCATCGGTGACCTGGCCGGGGTCTTGTCCGGGCAGAAAAAACGCGCGAAGGCCTATGAGCTACAACACAGCTTTGCGCGCCGCGGCCCGATGACCTTACTGGTGCGTGCCCTGGCGCTGCACTGGCTCGGTGACAACCCGGGCAAAGACCTGCCGCCGAGCCTGGCCCTGGAAGCTGACGGCGCGGCCGCTCTTGGGCTGAACTGGTATGCCCATGAGGCCGCCGCCGTGCTCAATGCCTTCGGCTACAAGGGCAAGCTGCCGGCGATCGAGCCGGCACCGGCGGGTCTGATCGCGATGACCGACCTGCTCAAACCAAAGCAAACCTGGGAACTGGCGCTGGAAGCACTGCAGCGGCTCAAGCCCGACAGCCAACAAGGCACCCAAGCCGACGGCGACCGCCGGCTGGTCTGGCTGCTGACCCTGCAAGGCAGCTATGCAACATTAGATCCGCGCGAACAAAAGCGGACCAAGAGCGGCGGCTGGACGCGAGGACGCGCGGTCGCGGTGCAGCGACTGGCCGAAGAATCCGAGCAAATGCCTCATCTGACGCCAAAGGACCGCGCGATCTGTGCCTGCATCGTCCATGAACAACAATCCGGCTATTACAGCAGCTACGGACACCGCGTCTACCGCCTCGACATCGACCGCGCCCTGCTGGCCGCCGTCGGACACCCATTGCTGTTCGGTGATGCTGGCGCCGAAAAACCAGTGGAGCTGGTGCGCGCCGGGCCGACGCTGACGGTGGTCAAGCGCAGCAAGGATATACTGGTCAGCATCGAGCCCTTCCCGCAGGAAGGGCGCGCCGTGTTGCCGGTGCGAGAAACGCCACAGCGCATTCGACTGATCCAGTTCGACGCCGGCCACCGAGAAATCGGCGTCATCGTTGGCAAGGACGGGCTCAGCGTGCCCAAGGTCGCGCAAAAACAGCTGCTAGAAGGGCTGGCGGCGGTGGCGCCAATCCTGACGGTGCACTCGGACATCGGCGGCGGCGACAGCGGCGCGGCCGAGAAGGTCGCGGCCGATGCCCGCCCGCATCTGCACCTCACGCCAGTGGACCAGGGGCTCAATCTGGAGCTCTTCGTGCACCCGATCGGCGATGCCGGCCCGCAACTGCGCCCAGGCGAGGGCAGCGGCACGCTGCTGACTGAACTCAAAGGCCACGCTGTGCGTTGCACCCGCAACCTAAGCAAGGAACGCAAGGCCGCGCAAGAGCTGCTAACCAACTGTCCGGCACTGGCCGGCGACTCTCCGATGGCCGGCGACAACAGCTGGCAACTCGATGATCCGGAGGCGGCCCTAACCGCGCTGGAGCAACTGAGTGCCTTAGGCGAGGCGGTCGTGCTGGACTGGCCCAAGGGCAAGCGCATCGCGCTCAGCGCCGAGGTCCAGATCGGTCAACTGCAGGCGGCCGTCAATCAAAAGCAAGACTGGCTCGAAGTCGGCGGCGGTCTGCACCTAGACGACGGTCGCGTGCTTGAGCTGCGCCAACTGCTGGACCTGGCGGCCGACTCCACCGGCCGCTTCGTGCGCCTGGGCGAGCGCGAGTTCATCTCGTTAAGCCACGCCCTGCGCAGGCGTCTTGATGGGCTGCGCGGTCTCACCGACCGCGGCCGCTTCCATCCGCTGGCGGCGCCGGCCATCGCCGACCTACTCGACGGCATGCAGGTCGAGTCCGCCCCGGCCTGGGAGCAACTGCTGGCAAGACTGACTGAGGTCCGCGAACTCGACCCAAAGATACCCTCAACGCTACAGGCAGCGCTGCGCGATTACCAAGCCGAAGGCTATCGTTGGCTAGCCCGATTGGCGCACTGGGGCGCCGGCGCCTGCCTCGCCGACGACATGGGGCTGGGCAAGACCGTGCAGGCGCTGGCACTGATCCTATCGCGGGCACCCCAGGGGCCGACGCTGGTGCTGGCGCCGATGTCGGTCTGCGGCAACTGGTTGGACGAGGCCGCGCGTTTCGGGCCGACCCTGCGCCCGTTGCGCTTTGGCCCCGGAGATCGCGCCGCGATGCTGCAACAGGCCGGCCCGTTCGACCTGATTGTCGCGAGCTACGGCCTGCTGCAAAGCGAGGGCGAACGCCTGGCCGGCGTACACTGGCAGACCATCGTCGCCGACGAGGCACAGGCGTTCAAGAACGCGCTGACCAAGCGCTCGCGGGCCATAATGCAGTTACAAGGGGCATTTCGGGTCATCACCACCGGCACCCCCATTGAGAACCACTTAGGCGAGCTGTGGAACCTGTTCCGCTTCATCAATCCTGGCCTGCTCGGCTCCCAAGAGTCCTTCAATGCACGCTTTGCCAACCCCATAGAACAACATCAAGACCAGGGTGCCCGCCAGCGTCTACGGCAATTGCTGCGCCCATTCATCCTGCGCCGCCTAAAAAGCGAGGTCTTAAGCGAGCTACCGCCGCGCACCGAGATCACGCTGACCCTGGAACTCAGCGACAGCGAGCTGGCGCTCTACGAGGCCATGCGCCAGCAGGCCGTCGAGCGCATCGAAGACGCCAAGGAAACCGGCAACCCCGGCCAGCAACGCATGCAACTGCTCGCCGAGATCATGCGTCTGCGCCGCGCCTGCTGCCATCCGCGGCTCGCCCTGCCCGACAGCCAACTGCCCAGCAGCAAGCTCGACGCCTTCGCCGACATCGTCGACGAGCTGCTCGAAAACCGTCACAAGGCGCTGGTGTTCAGCCAGTTCGTCGACCATCTCAAACTTATCCGCGCCCATCTGGACAACCGCGGCATCCGCTACCAATACCTCGACGGCTCCACCCCAGAGAACCAACGCCGCGCCGCGGTCACCGCCTTTCAGTCCGGCGACGGCGACCTGTTCCTGATCAGCCTGCGCGCCGGCGGCGCCGGCCTCAACCTCACCGCCGCGGACTACGTCATCCACATGGACCCCTGGTGGAACCCCGCCGTGGAAGACCAGGCATCCGACCGCGCACATCGCATCGGCCAGCAACGCCCGGTGACCGTCTACCGGTTGGTCGCCAAAGACACCATCGAAGAGCGCATCCTCAAGCTGCACGCCAACAAACGCGACCTCGCCGACGCCCTGCTCGAAGGCACCGACGACAGCAGCCGCCTCAGCTATGCCGATATGTTGGCGTTGGTGCAGGAGACGGAAAGCCCCGGTGCGTCCAGCGGCCAGTCCGGTGACCAATGAGTTAGGACGCCCTGGTATGCCCTGGTATGCCCTGGTATGCCCTGGTGCCAAGGCTCCGAGACTGGGCAAGTATTCATGCAGGCTAAATGGTGGATGCGCTGAGCTTATCCATCCTATAGCCAATACTTGCACAATCTCTCCACCTCGGCACCAAGCGCAAACTTGTAGTCAGCTATTGGGCAGCGAGGGGTGTTGGCGGTGGATGTCGCCAAGGTCAAATTCGTTGCGGCGTTAAAGGTAGAGGCGGGGCGCGCACAGGTGCGGGTGCACTGGGAGGATCTGGTGGGGAGGATCTGGTGGGGAGGATCTGGTGGGGAAGACCAGGTGTTCCTCGGGGCGTTCCTCCTTGTGATGGAAGATCGGAGCCAAGTGTTGGATAAGATCAGCGGAATTGACATCTAGAAGCATCAGAGTGTTAATGCGTTACGGTTCTATGATAACAAGCGTTCCGGAGACGGCGGAGCCCCACTTCGCTCGAACCCGGCATCCGTCATCGCCACGACACGCAGACTGAGTCGGTCGTTAGGCGACACCGGAGCCGGTCTGTCCCACGGGCGCATTGGAGGAGCAACAATGAGCAACCTGGTACAGCAGATCTTCGTCCGTCTTCGCAAAGGCTCCAGCCCTAGCATCAGGACGAAAACAAAAGGTCCCCCAGGGGCCTGCGCCGCTACAGTCCCCGATGTCGTCGAGTACATCGTGGATCGCATCTCCGATCGGCTGCGCGCCGTCCCGGGGTACTCCAGCAAACTCCAGCCCCCCCTGTTGACCTTGTTGCGGCATATCGACCAGATGGTCGACCGCGTCCCCGGGCCAGTGCTGTGCAGCCGCGACAGCTTTTCGATCGACCCCAAGGTCAACGCCTTCTTCGTCAGCCCCGACCACCTACAAAAGGTGTTCAGCGAGAGCGAAGAGGTGCGGGCCCTATTCGACGCCGACCCGTCCGTGCCGGAGTGCTGGGCCTTGCTCTGTATGGAAAGGAAGGAACGAGAGGGCCCGGGTATGGCCCTAGTCGGCGATTACCTGCGTCGTGATGTGATGCGCACGACGGTGAGCTTTGGTGAGCACCAATTGGTCGCGCCCGGTCCCAATGAGGCAGACGCCCGCGGGGCCCTCAAGTGTTGCATCCTCGACGGCTTGCTGAATGTCCTCCGGCAACGCATAGAGACCGCCAAACAACAAACCAGAGACCAGACATCACGTCTGCAAGTGATGCGCGCACGCCTAAGACGACTGGACGAGCAGCCCCAGTCGCAATCGCGCCAAAGCCGCGTTGGGCTGCAAGCCGCGGTGGCCAATGCCGAAAGCGACCTGGCGCACCTAGACCTGGTTGTGGAGACCATCAGCGACCAACTTTGTTACCTGATTTCGCAGCTAGAGCATCCCGACGTGCTGCTGAGCGCGGAGTTGACACCGATCCATCTCAGCCGACTCGGCGTCAAGCTGAATCAAGAATCCGAAGAGCCGGGCTACGAGATCGTCCTGTTTGAGGTACGAATCGCGGACCAGACACCCAAGGTGGGCGCCTTGGTGCAGTTTCCACGCGGCGATCTCTTGCCGAAAGTCGATTTCCTACGCCAGGCCGATCTCTTTCTGTCCCAAGGGAGGAGACCGGCCAACCCATGACCTTCGAACGACTCGAGAGCGGCGTCAGAAAGGGCCATTTCAAGCAACAGCCCGCCCAACAATCGCAAATCCCGACCTGCCATGCGGGGCCTGCACCTGCTGCTAGCACTTGATGTCTTGCAAGAGCGGTCGATCGATATCCGCCCCAGGCACCAGTGCCGCGAGGCCGTCCGATCTGGCTAGCGGCGCGCCGGCCGTGCAATTCCGACCACCATGCCGCCCTCTCGACAAGAAGCCTAAGTCGGACAGGCTCCTAGCGTCTATGCGGCCTGGCGGCGCAGTCGGAACACACCCTCGCCCGCGAGCAGCGCAACCGCAAGCCAGATGCCGATGAAGAGTAGCCACTGCTCCGGTGCGATGCGCTCGCCCAGCAAGAGTGCCACGCAAACTAGCAACACCGGTTCCACATAGCCCAATAGCCCGAACAGACTGAGGCTCAGGTGACGACTGGCCATGATGTAGGCCGCCAGCGCCAAGGAGCTGATCAGTCCGAGTATCGGTATGAGCAAGTACAGCGCGGGGCGACTCGCGAACAGCACGGACAGGTCGACCTCGGATGCGACAGCAAGCCAGCAGGCCACCGGCATGCCGAGCAGCATGTCGATAAACAGCCCGCCAATGCAGTCGGTGCGAAACGCGCGGCGCACAATGAAATACGCCGGGTAGCCCAATGCTACCAACAAGGCTACCCAGGAGAACCCGCCGGCCTGATAGATGCCGTAGACCACGCCGCATGCGGCGCTCAGCGAAGCCAATTGTTGCATCCGCGTTAACCGGTCTTGGTACAACAGTCGACCCACGGCCAGCATCGACAAGGGCAACATGAAATAGCCCAAAGAGACATCAAGCGCCTTGTCATGCAGTGGCGCCCACATGAACAGCCATAGTTGGACGCAAACCAGCAGCGATGTCAGGGGCAGCGCCAACCAGAGTTGGGGCTCGCGGCGCAGCCGGAGGAGGATCGCCGTGACCTTGGACCATTCGCCCGCCAACAGGATCAGACCGGCCAGCGCGGGCACAGTGAGCAGCAGCCGCCAGCCAAAGATCTGTTCCCCGTTCAAGGGCGCAAGCAGCGATGTATAGTAGTACATCAGGGCAAACAGCACGGATGCGGCGAATGACAGGAAAACACCTTTAATAGCAGGCCTCCTCGTTGATGAGGGTGCGCCGGATAGAAAATGGATGAGTGATGGCGTCTTACGCGGCGTCGATGCCATCGTCGCCAAAGGGCCGGTGCCATGACATCCGCGGCGCGAGGTCATCCTGATTCCCAATCATCAGGACCCACTACCTCCCTCATCCGCCAACGCCCGCAACGCCGCGAGGTCGAGAATCGCGATGCGCTGACCATCGACCGCAATCACGCCATCCTCGGCCAGCCGCCGTGTGATGCGCGACCAAGTCTCGGGCTTGATCGACAGCCGCGAGGCGATCACGGACTTGCGCAGGTCCAGCGCAAGCGCACCCAGGCCACCAGTGCGTTCTGAATCCTGCCCCGAATGCGGCTCCTTCGGTAATCGCGCCAAGAGCCAGCGTGCGACGCGCGCGGTCGCGGACACGAGCGCTAGGCTGTCGATCTCTGCAATCAATCCGTGCAGCCTTCGGCTGAGATCACCAAGCAGCGCGAAACAGGTCTCCGGCGACTCGCGCAACATCGCGGCGAAGTCCGCGGCATCGATGGACAACAGCTTTACCGGGCTCAGCGCAGCAGCACAGACCGGGTAGCGGCCGGTGCCCATGAACATCAGCGCCTCGGCAAAGGTCTGCCCGGCACCGACCAGTTCGATGATTTTTTCGCTGCCGTCCGCCGCCAGCCGAAACAGCCGCATCTGGCCGGAACGCACAAAATAGAACCGCTGCGCCGCATCGTCCTGCTTAAACAGCCATTCGCCCTCGGCGAGATTTAAGGTCGTTGCGCGGGCTTGCACCCGTTGCAACTGCGCGTCGCTCAACGCGGCGAACAATGGCGACTGTTTCATGGCATGCTCGCATGGCGAGCAAATGGGATCAGGTCGATCAGGGGTCATTTTCTCGTTTTAGACCTCCCGGATAGCCTGGAAAACCGCCTCGGTTTTTGCGTAGTCTTGCCATTGCCGTTGTCGTCGTCGTTTTCTTATATCCTAAGTCTTGCGATAACTCGATGACGACAAGGACGACAATCTTGAAGCTTGCCGCCTTGCGTGCCAACGGGTATGCCGACAATGGCTCACATGCCGTACTCAGGAAAGCGTTCGGTGATGCGCATGATCCCTTTACCGCCGAGGGTAACGATATAGGTGCGTGAGAGCAGCGGCGCGCTGTCGTAGCAGCCGAAATGGCTGGCCAGCTTGCCGGCGGCGCGACGTTCGCAGCGGATGATCTCGCGATAGGTCTCGAGCTTGTCATTGAGCAGCAGTTGGCCGATGGGCTGCTTTTTCTCCAGCAGTCCGGCGCGCAGGTGGTCGGTGAGACGATCCAGCACGATAATGGTGCTGGCATACAGCGCGGTGCGGCCGCTGAATTTGCCGCTGAGCAGGATCTCGCGGACCAGCACCGGATGGCCGGCGGCGACCTCAAGCTCGGGCATTGGCTCGGTGCTGTCGACCAGATCCTGGGCCAGCGGTACCACGGCCATGGGCTCGCGAAAAAAGGCCTCCAGCATATCGGTAACGGTGCCGTCGGTGGTGAGCAGGATGCGCTGCATCGCACTCAGGCGTTCGGGATGAATGCCGCCGCGGCGCAGCGCCAGCATGAGGTCTTCGCGCATGTCTCAGGGCCTTGGGTCGATGGTTGGACGAGTAGCGACGATATCGGGGCGGGCAGCCGGTTATTAACGCTCGCTCCCAGACCGCTGCCCGCCCTTTGCATCATCCTTTGCCGCGAACTGATGCGAGCCTCGACCTTAGGCAGCCCGGTCGACGTCGGCGCGGGCGCGTCCAGGACCCTAGTCTGGCAACGCGCCTGGCCCCGAGCCTGATACGGCGCCAAGCTCAGATCCCTTTGGCCCGCCGCATCCGCCGGCTGCTGCTGATCGCGCGCCAACGTTAGCACGCTAATCACCAGACCGACCAGGGTGTCGCCGTAGATCCAATTCGCGATCCGCGTCTCCGAGGTCGGACAATGGCATCAGGTTCTCCACCCGCGGGAGTCAGCGGCATGCGTTTTTCCTACGGTATTGCAAGCGATCGCTCGCGGGCGCATTTGACCAAACTCGGCCAAATTATCAAAATGTCAGTGATCCCGGACGCCGGTCTCCCGCTGGAAGGTCGACCCTCCCGCCGGCGGCAAGGGATCGAGGAGTAGAGTCCATGTACATCGTCTGTAATCGTGTTCCCGTCGCCATGGATTGGCGCGACCAGTTCGAGCAGCGGTTCCGGGAACGGGCCGGTCAAGTCGAGCTGCAGCCCGGCTTTGTGCGCATGGAGATCATGCGTCCCGACACCGACGACGCGCCCTATGTGGTGCAGACCGCCTGGCAAGACCGCGGTGCATTCGAGGCCTGGATGAAGTCCGACGACTTCAAGGCCGCCCATCGCAACCCGCTGCCTAAGGATGCCTATGCTGGCGAGGGTCGGCTGGAGACCTTCGAGGTCATCATCAGCGCCAATGCCGGCTGAGGGCGGTTAAGAGGGCCGGCAACGGCAGGCTCCAACGGAGAAGCGAAAATGAGTCTAGAGATAAGCTCTGACGCCTTCGAACCCGGTGGCGAAATCCCCGAACGCTACACCTGTGACGGCGCTGATCGGTCGCCACCATTATCCTGGTCCGAGCTGCCCGCCAGGACCAAGAGCCTGGCGTTGATCGTCGATGACCCGGACGCGCCCGATCCAGCGGCGCCGACCAAGACCTGGGTGCATTGGGTACTAATCAACCTACCGCCGACGATCAGCGAGCTACCGGAAGCCGCAACGCCACTGCCCAGCGGCGCGCAGAGCGGCCTCAACGACTGGCAGCGCGTCGGATACGGCGGCCCCTGCCCGCCGATCGGCAGACACCGCTATTGCTTTAAGCTGTATGCCCTAGACACCCGGCTGGCGCTGCGCGGAAGACCTACCAAGGACGACGTCGAGCAAGCGATGCGCGGACATGTGCTGACCGAGGCTGTGTTAATCGCGACTTATCAACGCCGTTGAAGAGCAATCGCCGGTGAAGGGCGGTCGTGGCCATGCGACCGAACGCAGCGAGGCGACCGACCTTAAACGCGGCCAGAGCCGCGGTCTTCTACTGAACGACGCCGATCTTTGCGGTCTCGGTGACGGCTCCCAGGCACGTGAGACCCCAAAACCAATCGAAGGATTCCGACGCATACTTGGCCAATATCACCTGGCAGCGATTTGCAACCGCGATCGGCCACGACTGACGCTGTTCGCTCGTCAGACAACGGCGTGCCCTTGTCCCACCCAGTGCTTCTAGTGCTTCTAGTGCTTTTACTCGCCGACAAGGTGCCCTAGCCCGCACGGCCTTCGGTATACTGGCGCATCTGATCTTGCGGATCGCGCCCCGGTTCAGGCGCAACCCCTTATTTTAAAACCGGATTCCGACGACATGCTGGACAAGAACTACGACCCCCATCAGATCGAGACGCAGTGGTATCAACGCTGGGAAGAGGCTGGCTGGTTCGCGCCGCCGGTCGGCACCAACCAGTCGGACAAGGATGCCGCCGATGATGGCTCGTACTGCATCATGATCCCGCCGCCGAACGTGACCGGCAGCCTGCACATGGGCCACGGCTTCAACAACGCGATCATGGACGCGCTGATCCGCTATCACCGCATGAATGGGGAACGCACCCTGTGGCAGCCCGGCACCGATCATGCGGGCATCGCAACACAGATGGTCGTGGAACGCCAGTTAGAGGCCGAGGGCAAGAGCCGTCATGACCTGGGCCGCGATGCCTTTATCGAGCGGGTCTGGCAGTGGAAGGGCGAGTCGGGCGGCACCATCACGCGCCAACTGCGCCGGCTCGGCTCGTCGCTGGACTGGCAGCACGAGCGCTTCACGATGGATGAGGGCCTGTCGACAGCGGTGCGCGAGGTGTTCGTACGCCTGTTCGAAGAGGGTCTGATTTACCGCGGCAAGCGTCTGGTCAATTGGGACCCGGTGCTGCACACCGCGGTCTCCGACCTCGAAGTCATTCCAGAGGAGACGGCCGGCCAGATGTGGGACATGCACTACCCGCTGACCAACGGCACCGGCCATATGACCGTCTCCACCACCCGCCCGGAGACCATGCTCGGCGACTGCGCGGTGGCCGTAAACCCGGAGGACGCGCGCTACAAACACTTGATCGGCGAGCTGGTCGAGCTACCGCTGACCGGCCGGCGCATCCCGATCATCGCGGACGAGCACGCCGACCCCGAGTTTGGCACCGGCTGCGTCAAGATCACGCCAGCGCACGACTTCAATGACCATGCGGTCTGGCTGCACCATCGCGACGAAAATCAGATCAGCAAGCAGCCCCATGGCGGGCTCATCAACATCTTCACGCCCGATGCCGCCATCCGCGCGAATGAGCCGGATGAGGGCGACCTGCTCCCTAGCGCCTACACTGGCCTGGATCGCTACGAGGCACGCAAGCGCATCGTCGCCGACCTAAAAGCCCAAGGGCTACTCGCAAGCGTCAAGGACCATCAGTTGATGGTGCCCCACGGCGACCGCTCCGGTGCCGTCATTGAGCCCTATCTAACCGATCAGTGGTACGTGAAGGCACAGCCACTGGCCGAGCCCGCCATCGCCGCGGTGGAGGACGGACGCATCCGCTTTGTGCCGGACAACTGGAAAAACACCTACTATGAATGGATGCGCAACATCCAAGACTGGTGCATCAGTCGACAGATTTGGTGGGGCCATCGCATCCCGGCCTGGTACGACGCCGAAGGCAACATCTACGTCGGCCGCTGCGAGCAGGAGGTGCGCGACAAGCACGCCCTGAGCGCGGACTTCGCGCTGGAGCAGGACGCGGACGTGCTCGACACCTGGTTCAGCTCCGCGCTCTGGCCCTTCAGCACGCTTGGCTGGCCCGAGGCGACCGACCGGCTCACGGCCTTCTATCCCACCTCGGTGCTGATCACCGGCTTCGACATCATCTTCTTCTGGGTCGCGCGGATGATCATGATGGGGCTCAAGTTCATGGACGACGTGCCGTTTTGCGACGTCTATATCCACGGCCTGGTGCGCGACGCCCAGGGCGATAAGATGTCCAAGTCCAAGGGCAACGTGCTCGACCCCATCGACTTGATCGACGGCATCGAACTGGAGCCGTTGGTCGAGAAGCGCACCATGGGCATGATGCAGCCGCACCTGGCCGAGAAGATCGCGAAACAGACGCGCAAGGAGTTCCCGAACGGCATTCCCGCGTTCGGCACCGATGCCCTGCGCTTCACTTTCGCCGCACTGGCCACCACCGGCCGCGACATCAAGTTCGACCTAGGCCGCATCGAGGGCTATCGCAACTTCTGCAACAAGCTCTGGAACGCATCCCGCTACGTCCTAATAAACACGGAGCCGGTAGGAGCGCCGCCCCCGGCGCGACCGCCGCGACCAGCGCAACCCGCCAGCCAAGAAACCCAATCCCCGAGCGCTAAGGACCAAAACGGAGCCGCTATCGAACTCAGCGCGGCCGACCGATGGATCACCGCCCGACTGCACCAAACCATCGCCACCGTCCGCGACGCCATTGAGGGCTACCGCTTCGATCTCGCCGCCCAGTCCATCTACGACTTTACTTGGAACAACTTCTGCGACTGGTATCTGGAGCTGTGCAAGCCGGTGTTGACCGGCGAGCGGGCCAGCGACGCGGCCAAGCGCGGCACCCGCCAGACCCTGCTGCAAACGCTGGAGACCTTGCTGCGCCTGGCGCATCCCTTCATGCCCTTCATCACCGAGGAGATCTGGCAAAAGGTTAAGCCCCTCACTGACGCGCCGAGCGGGTATCGAGGGGACAGCATTATGCTTGCGCCTTACCCGGTCGCCGACACTTCCGCGGCCGATGCCGATGCCGATGCCGATGCCGATGCCGTCGCCGAGATCGAATGGGTGCAGCAGTTCATCCTCGGCGTACGCCGCATCAAGGGCGAGATGAACATTCCACCCGGCAAGCCGCTGCCGGTCTTGGTCGCCAACGCCAGCGCCCGCGATCGCGAGTGGATCGAACTGGCCAGACCTTACCTGGATTTCCTGGCCCGCACCCAGTCCATCACCCTGCTCGACGACGAGGCCAAGGCGCCGGAGTCGGCCATCGCGCTGGTGGGCAAAATGAAAGTCCTGATTCCGATTGCGGGGCTGATCGACAAGGATGCCGAACTGGCGCGGTTGGACAAGGAGATCGGCAAGCTGCGCGCCGACATCGAACGCATCGACAAGAAGTTGGCCAACCCCAGTTTCGTCGACAAGGCACCGGCCGCGGTGGTGCAAAAGGAACGCGACCGACTCAACGACCAAGGCGCCGCGCTGGCCGATCTGATGGCGCAGCGGACGCGGATCACGGCGCTTTAGAAATCACAGCGCTTTAGGGAAAATACCCTAGCTGAGGTAATCGGCCTCGGAGAGGGGGTTTTCTCCTACCAAACGGGCTGCGCAGACCAGCAACAACGAAAACCGCCGCACCTCAGTCAAACAACTGACAATGGCCTCCGTTAGCCGACGGCCCCCTAGCTGCGTCGCGCTGGAATGCGTCGCATCCAGGCACAATCTCCTGAAGACTAGCTAAGACCAACAGCAAGCCATCCGACGCCTCATGACCGAAACCATCCACCCCAACGTCGATCACGCCGAAATCAGTAAATTCGAAGCCCTGGCCGCCCGCTGGTGGGACCCATACAGTGAGTTCAAGTCCCTGCACGACATCAACCCGCTGCGGCTGGGCTACGTGGACCGCGCCGCTAGGATCGCCGGCAAAGCGGTGCTGGATGTCGGCTGCGGCGGCGGCATCCTGTCCGAGTCGATGGCCGCCATCGGCGCCAAGGTGGTCGGCATCGACATGGGCGAAGAGCCGCTGCGGGTCGCCGAGCTGCACACGCTGGAAACCGGCGTCGAGGTCGATTACCGCCAAATCACCGCGGAACGGCTCGCCGAAGAGCGGCCCGCGAGTTTCGACGTCGTTACCTGCATGGAAATGCTGGAACACGTGCCAGACCCCGGCTCGGTCATCGACGCCTGCGCGCGACTGGTCCGCCCCGGCGGGTACCTATTCTTTTCGACGCTGAATCGCAAGCCCAAATCGTATCTCTTCGCAATCCTCGGCGCCGAATACCTTCTTGGCCTCTTGCCGCGGGGCACCCACGACTACGCGCGCTTCATCAGGCCCTCGGAACTCGACGGCTGGATGCGGCACACCGACCTACGCATGACCGACATTACCGGGCTCACCTACAACCCGGTGACCCGCGAGTACCGGCTCAACCCGAAAGATATCGACGTCAACTACCTGGTCACCTGCCGCCGCGCGACCGATGGCTGAGCCGGCTGGCGCCAACCGCGGCCCCGGTGACGGCGCCAATCAAGATAGCTGCGCAGCCGCCAGCGCCGTGCTGTTCGACCTCGACGGCACCTTCGCTGACACCGCGCCGGACATGGCACTTGCCTTAAACCGTCTGCTGCAACGCCATGGCCGAGCGAGCCTGCCGCCGGCCGCGGTGCGACCGCATGTCTCCAGCGGCTCGCGCGGCATGCTCGCGGTTGGCTTCGGGCTAGCGCCCAGCGATACTGACTACGACGCGCTGCGCAGCGAGTATCTCGACCTGTATGCAGAGGACATCTGCCGACACACCCAGCCCTTTCCAGGCATCCCGCAGCTCATTGATGCGCTGTGCGCGCGCGGCGTCGCCTGGGGCATCGTCACCAACAAGCCAGGCTGGCTCACCGATCCGCTGCTCGCGGCTATGGCCATGGAGCCGGCCCCGGACTGCGTCGTCAGCGGCGACACCGTCGCACGCGCCAAGCCGCATCCCGACCCGCTGTTGCACGCCTGCGCGTTGATCGGACAGGCGCCCGAGCGCTGCTGGTACGTCGGTGACGATGAGCGCGACATCATTGCCGGGCGCGCCGCCAGCATGGGCACCCTGATCGCCGGCTACGGCTATCTCGGCACCGCATCCCACCCGCGCGACTGGGGGGCCGACGGGCTCATTGACCACCCGTCGGGCATCCTCGACTGGCTGCAGCGTCCGCGCAAGCCGGCTTGAATCCGATTGAGCACCCGACCCCGAGCCCGCTTGAGACCATGACACCGCCGCCCGCCGCCGTTGCCGAATGGCACTTCCCAAACCGGGCGACAGCACCCGGCAGTTCCGCCTACTACAGTATCCGCTTGGCGCCGCGCCCCTTGCACAACGCGCTCGCCGCACTCTTCGCCTGGCGGCACGAAGTCGGCCGCGTGCTCGACGACGTCTCCGACCCCGGCGTCGCCCGCCTCAAACTCGACTGGTGGCGTGACGAGATCCGCCGCGGCATCGACGGCGCACCGAGGCACCCCTTGAGTCAGGCGCTGGCACCAGCGCTCGACGCGCGGCACCTGCCGCTTGCGCCCTTCTTGGAACAGGCACAGCAGGTGGAGCAGGAACTCAAACGCCGCGCACACCAAGATAGTGACGCCGAGAGACAGGCCCTGGCGCAAGACCGCGGCGCCCTGTTCGAGCTGATCTGCCGCTGCCACGGACCGACCGAACCGGCCACCTTGGTCAACGCCCGCGACACCGGCGCCTGGTGCCAGCAGGTGCGGCGCATCCGCGACGCCGGCCTGCGGCTGCGCCACGCCAGCCCGGTGCTGACCGCCGATGCACTGCAAGCCGCCGGCCTCAGCCAGGAGCAGCTCGCCAGCCTGCAACACCGCCACCGACTGCCTGCACTGCTGAGGGTGCAGGCCGACAAACTCCGCAACCAACGGCCAACTCCAGCCGCGACCGCCGCCCTGCCCCGCGTCCTGCGTATTCAGCTGCGCATCCACAGCGCCCTGCTGGACGAACTGACACGCAGCCAATGCGACGTCGTCGACCAACGCATCGGCCTGACACCGCTGCGCAAGCTCTGGCTGGGCTGGCGGACGAGGCCATGAGCCGTCACCGTCGCCTCGAACCCCAAGGCGAAAATCCTTGCACCCAATGGAGCCCCGAAGATGCAGCCGAACCCGATCGTCGCGACCCTGTTTGGTTTGATCCTCACCGCGGCAACCGTCACCGCGGAGCCACTGCCCGATCCCGAGGCACTGCGGGCCAAGGCCCAGGAGAAGTCGTCTCGGCTTGAAGGGTACCGAGAGCTGATGAACGACCCCGACCCGAACGTCAAGATCGAGGCCTTCAAGGCCCTCTACGAGACGCAAGACCCGGCATTGCGCAAGATCGCGTTCGATGTCGCATTGACCAGCTCCGATCCGGTGCTGCGCAACATGGCACTGAAGTACAAGCTGTTCTCGATGAACCAGCTGATGTTTAATTGGGATAACGGTGATCGCACTTCTTCGGTACGGGTCGAATCTGGGGCGAATCTGGCATCCGGGAATTTCCGTGTTTACGCTAGTCGCTACAGTTCCGCAAGGGTCATCGGCGATCGCGTCGAGTTCGATGAGGTCGGAACATGCAGCGGCGCGCTGGAATTCGATGGTGATCGCCGCCTCGTCGGCGAACTCCTCTGCGACGGCCAGCAAGAGCCGGCCTACATCGTCATCCGCTGAGAACGATCAGCGGGCCTCCACACTGATCGAGTCGATCGCGAACTCCGGTCGGCCTCGGCCCCATCCGGAGCGGACCCGCAACCGCACATGGCGTGCGCGGACGGCCAGTTCGTCGAAGATCAGCACGCGCTCCAGCGGAGACATCAATCCATTGCCGATAGGTATAAAGTCCCCAGGCGAGCGGGCCGGACTGTAGGCCAGCTCCACGTCTCGAGGGAGGCGATCGATGGGCGCATCCTCGGGCGCGGAGAGCCGGATTCGCTTCAGGTCGCGCAGCGCGTCGCCGCCCAGATCGATGACGATGTCGACCGGAAAGACCTCGGCGATGCCGATCCACGGCCCGTCGTCCGGGTTCGGCGTCAGCATTGATGCGGGTCGACCGGGGCTCTCCGGGTGTGTTCGGACACCGATCTCGGCAATGCGGGCGCCGTCGCTCGGCGCACTGGCCAAGTCGCCCAACGTGCCCGGCGAGGCGGCTGGGACCGCCGGGATCGCTTCGCGACCGAGCACCCTCTCCAGCATCCAAAGGGCTACGTCCATGCGCAAGGCCCGACTCCGAAGCTGCTCGTTGCCGGCGTCCAACAGGATGCCGATCGGCGCCTCGTCGAGCATCAGGGCGGTCCCGCTGTCGCCGCGCTCAATGACACCTGCCTCACCCGACGTCAACTCGATGTAGAAGGCGTCCAACCTCGCGATCCGGACCAATTCGAAGTCGAGCGCCCCGGATTCCCAAACCTTCGGCAGCCGTGCCTCCCGTCCGCGCGACGTCCGCTCGATCATCCCCGTCACAACGTCCGATAAGGTCTCCAACGAGCGACCGCAATGCGAGACCGGCAGACGCGAAACGGAGAGCAGGGCAAGGTCCCCCGGCATTTCCGCCGCGCGCGAGGCAAGGGCGATGCGATCGCGGCTACCCGGAACAAGCAGCTCGATAAAATCCTCGCCTTGTACCACGTGGTGCGCGGTCAACGCGAAGCAGAGATTCCGATGATGAAACAGCAGCGCCTGGCCTTGCTCGGGGCCGGCATGAACCAAGGCCGGAGCGGACCAGGCCGGACCGGAGGCAGGCACCGTGCCGAGCCATAGACAGCACAACGCCACGCAGGCGTGACGCGAGCAGATGCCGACGCTATTCGGGATCGTTCGCGGCATCGTCATCGGGCCCCTGCCCCGGTATCAGGAAGGCCAAGACCGTGAGGAAGGACGCGAGCAGGTAGATCAAGGCCGCAAGCGCCAGCCCGAACGGGTCGGCGAGCAGTTGAGCCGTCCAACCGGGCGAAAACACATATCCAAAGCCCTGATCGTCGTCGATCTCCCCGAACCGCACGATGCGCGCGGAACCGGTCTCGGCCTGCGCGCTCAGCACCAAACCTTCATCCCCGTCGGGCGCAATACGAAAGAAGCCGCGGGCAGGTATCGGATGCCCCCGGCCGCCAAGGACGACCTTGTCGCCCAAATCGAGGTCCGTACTCGTGACGGGATAGCGCGCGCCGGTGAACCGGTTTCGCCGAAACGCCTCGACCCGGCCGCTGACGAGGATTCGATCCGCGCCGGTCTGCGGCTCGGCGCCGACGACCAGGTGCCCCAAAAAGCCGAAGGTCTGTGCGGTCTCGTCCCAGTCGTCATGAAGATACAACAAAGGCCCAACGGCTATGGACGCCGCCCCGGGCCGACCCGAGGCTTGGAGTTCGCCAACGCTGCGGGGCCGCTCGCCCTGCTCAGCTTCGAGCAGGATCATGAGACTGCCGGCCTCCTTACGGTCGGCGATCACGCGGGTGCCAGCGGCGAGCTTTAGCGTCCGGAACAGCGCCGGGGGCTCCCATACGGTCTGCCCCGGCGGACAATCGCAGACCGGCGATGTGTCCGCATCGGAATCGTTGAACAGGGCGTCGTCGTTCGGCACGCACAGCGTGAGTCCGTCGACTCTCCAGATGTTCTCGGGCCCAGGAGCCATAATGACGGTCGCCCGCTCGGTGCGGGCCGCAACGGCCATCACGAAGCCGTCGCTCGGGCAGAGGACAAAGCAGGCGTAGATCAGCGTCAAGACCACGGCGATGAGCGCGATCCCCGCAGGCCTTCGCGCCTTTCGCCGGGCACCGCGCAGCGCGCGACGGCTGGCGGCAGCCCCACCAACGCAAAGATGGCGAAGCGCCAGAAACCCTCTCATGGAAGGGCGACACCGACCTCGATCCGGGCATCCACCTGGCCATGCTTGATAACCAGCAGCACCATCGTCGCGGAGCCCGAAAAGTCCAGCCCGTCGGCGACACAGCGAAAGTTGAAGCCAAGCGCCCGACCTTCGCTGCCCGGGCGGCAGTCCAGCGTCAGGCTGTGGCTGGGGCGGGCATCGTCAAGCAAGCGGGCGGCAACGCGCTCCCCACCCATCGCATTCACCGCGATCTGCACCGGCGCATCCGCGCTTGCGGCCGTCTCGTCGGACCAGACTAGCGTCAGCAAGCGCTCGGAGCTGCTATCCGCATCGCAAGCGCCTGGAGAGACCAAAAGACCGAGATCGTTCCAGGGCAAGGAGGCAAGATAGCGTCGCGCACCGTGCTCGTTGATCGGCAACGGCGGCAATTCGACCAAGGCAGGCCTCGGCCCCGAGGGCAGCCGCAGCGTCGTTGTCAGTTCGTAGCGGCCGTCTTGGCTAATGCCCCGCAAGCAAAGCCTGTCCCGGACGAAGTCTTTGCCGAGGCGCACCATCGGCGTACGGGGACGGACCAGACCACCCACTTGCTGCTGGATACCGGCCAGATAGCCGCCGCTCACGAGCCGTCTTCCGTCAAAGCTCTCCCGCGGCGCCTCGACGCTGGCCTGGAGCACTTGGGGCGATTGCACCTCGGCATCGCAAATGGGCAGCCAGGCGACGAGCATCAGCGCCGGTATCTTCCAGAGAGATGATACCAAACTGCACGATTGCCGCGATGCCGCCGCGGCGCCGACTCTTTGCTGACAACTCTTCATGGTCGTCTTCTCCACAACCCTGATTATACTGAAGTCAGTATGCCGCAACCGGGATTTGACGTACAGGGTCCGGTCGGAGACGGAGAGGAATTCCGACCGTCAAGCAACGGAACTGGAAAGACTGGCGCCACGGCGACAACATCGTCATCCCCTCAACCTCCCGAACATGGCCTACCGCACCAACAAGCGCGTCGATGTGTAAGCCCTGCGTCCCGCGGCCTGATGCAGCTTGATCCTCACCGAAAGCAGTAAGGATGTAGTGGTAGGTTGCGCGGCAGTGGATCAGGACGGCCAGGGGTTCCGCTCTGACTCAGGCTCCAGTATCTTGGGCCGATCATTTACATCGGGTCATATCGGAACAGGCGCATGCACTATCACTTGGAGCCGGTTGGCGGTATCGCTGGCGACATGTTCGCCGCCGCCATGCTGGACGGCCACCGCGACTGGCAGGACGAGCTGGCCGATGCCATCGCTGGCAGCGGGCTTGCGGACGGTCTCTCGGTGCGCGCTATGCCGCATTCCGACGGTCTGCTCACCGGCCATCGCTTTCTGGTCACGGAGCCGGTCGCCGCCGGGCATGGCGCGGCACATTCGCACCGCCACTGGTCTGAGATTCGCGCATTGCTGCTCGGCAGCCGGCTGCCGCAACCGGTGCTTCGCCGCGCCATCGCGATCTTCGAGCTGCTCGCGCAGGCCGAGGCCGAGGTCCACGGCAAGCCGGTAGAGACGGTCAGTTTCCATGAGGTCGGTGCCTGGGACTCCATCGCCGACATCGTCTCCGCGGCCTGGCTCATTGAACGCAGTCGCGCCACCAGCTGGTCCTGCTCAAGCATTCCGCTTGGCCGTGGCCGCATCAAAGGCGCGCACGGGCAGTTGCCGGTCCCGGCGCCGGCCGCCGCCGCGCTGCTGCGGGGCTTCCCGGTGTTCGACGACGAGCTCGACGGCGAGCGGATCACGCCAACGGGCGCGGCGATCTTGAAATATCTGGCCCCGGCGTTCGGCCTGGGCCGGTCCGCGCGCGTGCTGCTCGGACAAGGGTGCGGCTTCGGCACCAAGGTCTTTCCCGGCCTCAGCAACCTGCTGCGGATCAGCCGGTTTGAGGAGCCGCCGAGCGGCGCTGCTGGCGAGCCGATCGGGGTCTGTGAGTTCGAGGTGGATGACCAGACGCCAGAAGACCTGGCGATTGCCCTCGACCGGCTGCGTGAACTTTCCGGTGTCCTGGACGTCGTACAGGTGCCTGTTGTTGGCAAGAAGGGGCGTCTAGGCGCCCAGGTTCGAGTGCTCGCCCTGCTGCCGCGGATCGACGCCCTCATCGACCGTTGCCTGATCGAGACCACGACGCTGGGCGTGCGTTGGTATCCCGTCAACCGCAGGACACTCCAGCGTGAGATCAGCAATCAGGCCGTCAGCGGCGCCGAGGTGCGCGTGAAACGTGTCCGCCGGCCCGACGCGAGGGTCACGCGAAAGGCCGAGATGGATGATCTCGCCGGTGCGACCGGCGGTCACGCCGGTCGCGACCGCCTGCGGCAGGCGGCCCATGCGCTTGATCAAGAGACCACCGACGACCACCCACCCAAATCGGACAGCGAACAGTGAGCGAACATCTGGCGCGCCTGCGCTCTATTCTCAGCGATATCGGTCCACTCGCGGTCGCCGTCAGTGGCGGCGTAGACAGCATGACCCTCGCGGTCGTGGCCCATCAGGTCTTGGATAACGAGGCGCGAATGCTGCACGCGGTCTCGCCCGCGGTGCCGGTCGAGGCCAGCGAACGTGTGAGCCGCTATGCACAGCGCATGGGCTGGCGGCTGGAACGCATCGACGCTGGCGAGCTGACAGATCCAAGCTACCTCGCCAACCCGCATGACCGCTGTTTCTACTGCAAAACCGACCTCTACGCGACCATGTCGGCTCGCGTCGACTGTACGCTGGTATCCGGTACCAACGGCGACGACCTCGGCGACTATCGGCCCGGCCTCAAGGCCGCCGCCCATCATGGCGTGCGCCACCCCTTTGTTGAAGCCGACATGGACAAGGCGGCCGTGCGCGCGGTCGCCCGCGAGCTGGCCTTACCGGACCTCGCGCAATTGCCGGCGTCGCCCTGCCTGTCGAGCCGGGTGGAGACCGGCATCCCGATCGACCCTGGCGTGCTGAGCGCCATCGACCGTGCCGAGCAACTCATTCGGCGAGAGCTAGCCCCAAAGACCGCGCGCTGCCGAATCCGCAGTGAGTCGGTCGTGATCGAGCTCGACCCGCCCAGCTTGGCCGCGATGGATACCGCGACCACCGCACAGCTACGGCAGGCGATCGGCGCATTGCTGGCCGCGGCAGGCGTCTCCCATCCAGTGACCTTTGAGGGCTACCGCATGGGCAGCGCGTTCCTGAGGCCGGCCCCCTAGGCGCAGCGCAAGGAAGATTCCATTCAGCTTCGCTTCGGCTGACCATTCGTCTTTGCCCCAAGGTCCGCCCCGAGGTCCACCCCTAAGGTCCACCCCTAAGGTCCACCAAAGACGCCGGATGTCGGTGGCAACTCACCGTTCCGGAGGAAAGGCTATCTCAGCCCCGACCATTAACCAGAAAGGGCTAAAAAAGCAGGCGTTGACTATTCTCCACGGCAGACTACACTCAGCGGAACCGTTACAAGAGGGCGAGACAATAACCAGAGACTATAGCAAGCCCCAGACAGCGCAATCCGCCAACTCGATTGAAAGGCGGCACTGATTGATCGACCGGCATCTTGGTCGACCGGCATCGCGCTCAACGTCACAACGTGGCGATGTGGCGGATCAATCGCAATAGAATCGTCTTTGCAACACCACAGGAGGCGGAAACGGACGCATGAACAGCGGTTACATTCTCTCCATCGACGAAGGCACAACGGGCACGACGGCGATCATCTTCGATCACGACGGCCAAGTCCGCGCACGGGCTTACTCCGAGTTCACACAGCACTACCCCAAGCCGGGCTGGGTCGAGCACGACGCCGACGAGATCATGTTGATCACTATCAAGGTGATCGCCGAGGCGATCCGTGCAATGGAGATCACGCCCGACGCAATCCAGGCCATCGGCATCACCAACCAGCGCGAGACGGTTGTGGTTTGGGAGCGTGCCTCGGGCCGCCCCGTCGGTCGGGCCATCGTCTGGCAGGACAGGCGCACGGCGCGCTATTGCGACGAGCTCAAGTCGCGCGGCCTGGAGGATATGATCCGATCCAAGACCGGGCTGGTCATCGATCCCTATTTCTCCGCCACCAAGGTCAAGTGGATCTTGGACAACAGCCCCGGCCTGCGCCAGCGCGCCGAACGCGGCGAGATCTGCTTCGGCACCATCGATTCCTGGCTGGTCTATCGGCTCACCGGCGGTCGGGTGCACATCACCGACTATACCAACGCATCGCGCACGATGCTCTACAACATCCGCGGCCTACAGTGGGATAAGGAACTGCTGGAATTGCTAGACATTCCAGCCGCCATGCTGCCCGAGGTACGGCCATCATCTTATGTATACGGCGAGACCGACCCACAGGTCTTCTTCGGCACCCGCGGCATCCCGGTCGCCGGGATCGCCGGCGACCAGCAGGCGGCGCTGTTCGGTCAGGCTTGTCATAGTCCAGGCATGGCAAAAAACACCTACGGTACGGGCTCGTTCGTATTGATGAATACGGGAACCGAGGCCGTTAGCAGCAACGAGAGACTGCTGACCACCATCGCCTGGGGCATCGGCGACGAGCCGGTCGAGTATGCGCTGGAGGGCGCCATCTTCGTCACCGGCTCCGCGGTCCAATGGCTGCGTGACGGACTCGGCATGATCGCTCAGGCGGCCGAGACCCGCGAGCTGGCGCGCTCGGTAGCGGAGAACGAGGGCGTCTATTTCGTGCCCGCTCTCGTGGGACTGGGTGCACCACACTGGGACCCTTATGCCCGCGGCCTATTGATCGGCATTACGCGCGGCACCGGACGCGGCCACGTCGCCAGGGCCGTGCTTGAGAGCATGGCCTACCAAACGCGAGACGTGATCGAAGCCATGCAGCGTGACTCGGGCATCGTACTGAAAGAGCTGCGCTGCGACGGCGGTGCCTCGGTCAATAGCGTCTTGATGCAGTTTCAGTCCGACATCCTGGGGGTCAATGTCGAGGTGCCGAGCATCGTCGAGACCACGGCGCTCGGTGCCGCCTATCTGGCCGGGCTCGCGGTGGGCTTTTGGGCGAGCCGCGCCGAGATCGCCGACAAGTGGGCGCTGGACGTGCGTTATCGCCCGCGTTTCGACGAGGCCAAGCGGGAACGACTGTTCCGGCGCTGGCACAAGGCCGTCGAGTTGTCCAAGGGTTGGGCAATCGACGACGAGTGATCAGCATCATGACACTGCGCGACAACAACATCGCCAAGCTGCATGGCCAGGGCGTCTACGACATCCTGATCATCGGCGGCGGCATCAACGGGGCGGTGTCGGCGGCGGCCCTGTCGGGCAAGGGTGCCCAGGTGGCCCTGATCGACCAGCGCGATTTTGCCGGCTTCACCAGCCAACAATCGTCGAACCTCGCCTGGGGCGGCATCAAGTACCTAGAGAACGGCGACTACGCCCTAGTGCGCAAGCTTTGCCTAAGCCGTAACGAACTCATCCGCAGCTACCCGAGTCGGGTCAAGGAGATCCGTTTCTTCGCGGCGATCGACCAGGGTTTTCGCTTCTCGCCGCTGTTTCTCTGGCTCGGTACCTGGGCCTACTGGGTGTTCGGCAATGGCTTCACCAAGGTCCCGCGATTCCTCACCAAAGACCGCATCCGGCGGGAAGAACCGATCGTGAAGACCGACAAATCCGCTGGCGGCTTCGAGTACTCGGATGCCTACCTGCACGACAACGACTCCCGCTTCGTGTTTCAGTTCGTTCGCTCGGCGATGGATCGCGGTTGCATTGCGGCGAACTACGTCGAGTCCCTCGGCGCGCGGCGCGAGGCCGATCTCTGGATCACCCAGGCGCGGGACACCGAGACAGGTAAGACCTTCGAGATCCGCTCCAAGGTGCTGATCAACGCCGCCGGCCCCTTCGTCGACGATCACAATCGGCTGACGCAGGAGCAGACCAAGCACCAGCATCTGTTCTCCAAGGGCATTCACCTAATCGTGCCCAGGATCACGCCCAACCCAAGAATCCTGACCTTCTTCGCCGACGACGGGCGGCTATTCTTCGTCATCCCGATGGGCGTGCGCACCTGCATCGGCACGACCGACACCCGGGTCGAGCAACCACAGACCGAGGTGAGCGATGCGGATCGGGACTTCGTGCTCGACAACATCAATGAGCGCCTCTCCTCGACCAAGCCCATTACCCGTGAAGACATCATCGCCGAGCGCTGTGGGGTCCGCCCTTTGGTCGTCAGGCGCCGGGTCGAAGACACCGGTTCCGGTGGGGCCGAACGGGACTGGATGCACCTATCACGCAAGCACCAGATCGACTGCGATCACGAGCACGCACACCTGTCGATCTTCGGCGGCAAGCTCACCGATTGCGTCAACGTCGGCAACGAGGTATCCAGACTCATCGAGGAACTCGGGGTCGCGATGCCCCATGCCGGCTACCGCTGGTACGGCGAGCCACACCGCTCCGTCTACGAGGAATACATGCACCAGGCACGGCTGATGGACCTGGACAGCTACACCTCGCCTAATTCCATTGAGCAGCTCTCCAGCCGGCTCTGGCGACGCTACGATCAGCAGGCCTTCGAGCTGCTCGCCCAGATCCGCGAGGACCCGCGCCAGGCCGAGGTGCTTATCAAGGGTACCGATTATCTGCGCTGCGAGATCCAGCTCGCCAAACGCCAAGAGATGATTGTCAAGCTTGAGGACTTCCTGCGCCGTCGCTCGAAGATCGCCCTGGTCGTGCGCCACCAAGAGATCCGACAGGCCGAGGGTCTGATGGAGGCATGCCAGATCCTGTTTGGTGACCGGGCACAAGCGCGCTACGACGAATACTTCGGCGAGTCCGGGCGTGTCGCGCCGGCACAGTCGAGTTACCCGGAATCGAATGTCGCCTAACCTTCAAGGCGCGGTGCGAACCCTGGCTTCTTCGACATTTGCGGGGGTGGAATCGAGTCCTTGAGGGCGCAAATTGCTTGTAGATAAGCCACATTTCGACCAGGCATCTGACCATCCAACGCCGTCGGGATCGGGGTCGGGATCGCTATCGTCGTTTCGACCCCTATCCCGATACCGATCCGGATGGCGTGACTCGCCGGTCTGAGGCGCAGCCTCGCTAAGAACCAGACTGGCCTCTCCGCCGGCTCCCGAATTCTCCCGGCCAACACATCACCGGAGCCAAAACGACAATGAACCCATTCTTCGGAGAACTGATCGGTACAGCCCTATTGATACTGCTCGGCAATGGCGTTGTCGCGAACGTGCTATTGAACGAGACGAAAGGCAAAGGCGCGGGTTGGATCGTCATCACCTGGGGCTGGGGCATGGCCGTCTTCGTCGCCGTTTTTACCGTAGCGGCGTTCAGCGGGGCGCATCTCAACCCGGCGGTCTCGATCGGCCTTGCGGTGGCCGGCAAATTCGAGTGGGGGCAGGTGCCCATCTATGTGCTGGCGCAAATGCTCGGCGCCATGATCGGCGCTGTTCTGGTCTGGGCAACCTATTGGCAGCACTTCGCGCGGACGGAAGACCCCGATCTCAAGCTCGCCTGTTTCTGTACCGGACCCGCGGTACGCAGCGTCCCGTCCAACGTCTTCTCGGAAGTCATTGGCACCTTCGTCCTGGTCTTTGCGGTGCTGTTTCTCGCTGTCTCCGTGTTCGGGTTGGGCGCACTCGATGCATTGCCCGTCGGCCTGCTAGTCCTTGCGATCGGTCTGAGCCTGGGTGGGACGACCGGATACGCGATCAACCCGGCGCGCGATCTCGGGCCTCGCATCGTGCATGCATTGCTGCCCATGCCAGGCGGCAAGCGCGACAGCGACTGGGGCTACGCCTGGATTCCGGTGGTCGGACCCGTTATTGGCGCAGTCATCGCCGGGCTGCTCTATCTGGCGTTGCAGGACCCCACCAGCATGCAGTTCCGCTAACGGTGGTCCGACAGACATGAGATCGAACGCGATAGGGGTTGCCCGATGAGTCAAATCAGGCGAGATGAGCCCATACGACCCGAGCGACGGCGTTTCTTGGGTCTCGCCGCCGCTTTTGCTGCCGCCGCCGGACTGCCGCGCCTGGTCGGAGCGCAGAATGAGGCGGAGTTCGCTCCGCTGCGGACGGCCGCGGCACGCCGCTGGATACTGGGTGAGTTTTCGCCGTCTACTTTAGATGTAGACGCGCAAATGGCCGAGATGGAGTTCTTCATCCGTGCCGCCGCACCCTTCCGCGGTCAACGCATCCATGTGGTCTCGGAGACCATCCCGACCCACGTCTACGAGCAGCGCTTCCTGGCCCGGGCCTTTTACGAGATCACCGGCATTCGGGTGCAACACGACCTGGTGCATGAGGGCGAGCTCGTCGAACGCATGCAACGGCAGACGCGCACCGGTCGAAACCTCTACGATGCCTATGTCAACGACTCAGACTTCATCGGTACGCACTTTCGCAGCGGCGCCGTCGTGCCCCTATCGGACTGGATTGCCGGCGACGGTGCCGAGGTCACGCTGCCGACACTGGACTTGAATGACTTCATCGGGCTGGCCTTTACCACCGGTCCCGATGGCACCGTCTACCAACTGCCGGACCAGCAGTTCGTCAACCTCTATTGGTTCCGCGCCGACTGGTTCGGCCGCGCCGACCTGAAGCGCGGCTTCGAGGGCCGCTATGGGTATCCGCTCGGCGTACCGCTCAACTGGAAGGCCTACGAGGACATCGCCGACTTTTTCTCCAACCAGGTCCGCGAGATCGACGGCCGGCGGGTGTATGGACACATGGACTATGGCAAGGTCGACCCATCGCTGGGATGGCGTTTCACCGACGCCTGGCTCGCCATGGCCGGTGTCGGTGATCCGGGCCTGCCCAACGGCACACCTGTCGACGAGTGGGGCATTCGCGTCGAGGCGTGCCGACCGGTCGGTTCGTCCATGTCCCGCGGCGGCGCGACCAACAGCCCGGCGGCGGTCTACGCCTTGCGCAAGTATCTCGACTGGCTCGCTCGCTTCGCGCCCGCGGAGGCGCGCAACCTGACCTTCACGGACGCCGGCCCGGTGCCGGCACGCGGCGACATTGCCCAGCAGGTCTTTTGGTATACGGCCTTCACACCGGACATGATCAAACCGGGCTCGGCCGTGATGAACCCGGACGGCTCCCCCAAATGGCGGGTCGCGCCGTCGCCGCACGGCGCCTATTGGGAGCCCGGCATGAAGCTCGGCTATCAGGATTGCGGTGCTTGGACCCTGCCGGCCAGTACCCCCATTGAACGCCGTCGGGCCGCCTGGCTCTACGCCCAGTTCTGCACCTGCAAGAGCGTCTCGTTGAAGAAGACGCTCGTCGGTCTGACCCCTATCCGCCGCAGCGACCTGGAATCCGTCGCCATGACCAAGGCCGCCCCGCGGCTCGGCGGCCTGGTCGAGTTCTATCGCAGCCCGGCGCGTATGGCCTGGACCCCGACCGGACTCAACGTGCCGGACTACCCGAAGCTCGCGCAGCTTTGGTGGACGCGGATCGGCCAAGCCCTGACCGGTAAGACCGATCCCCAGCAGACCGTGGATGCACTGGCCGAGGCCCAAGACCAGGTGCTCGGTCGCATCGCGGCATCAGGGGGCTTGAAGCGTTGTACGCCCGAGCTGGCCGAAGCCGAAGATCCGACCCTGTGGCTGGCCCGCCCGGGGGCGCCGAAACCACGCCTTGAGGACGAGGAGGGTGTCGGCCGGACAGTCGACTACGAGACCCTGCTGGAGGCCTGGCGCGCGGGACGCGTTGGCGTTTAACGGGCGCTTGATTGGTCGCCCTGTCCATTTCCCAGGCCCAATTTCCCAGGTTGCTCGTCGCTGCGCCCGTCTCGGCCGCGGTGCGACCGCGGGTGCGGCACACCGCGGCATTGTGCTATTCGAGCCCCAGCACCCTGGCCACCTCCTGAACGGCGCGGTAGGCGGTTGCAACGGCGACTCCAGCGCCGCAGCGCTGGCGAATCCAGTCTTGGTTTGCGAGTAGGATACCGGCGGCGAACAGCCGCGGGCTGAGCGGCTGACCATTCGTGTCGAGCGGACGGAACTGCTCGTCCGCCTCGACGCCGGCGCGGTTCACTGGGTGACCGCGTGGGTCCATATACTGCTCACGGTACCAGGCGCCGCGACCGTCCGGCTGAGCGACCGGGAGCCCGAGCAAGGTCTCGCGGATACTGTCGACCTGGGCCTGGAGCCCGCCCGAGAGAAAGCGACCCGTTGCGAGGATCAGTGTTTCCGCCTCAATGGTCACGTCGCCGTAGCTGTCGCGTAAAGACAGACGCCCGCCGCCGTCGCCGAGTTCGAGCCGTTGCACCTTTTGCTGCGGCACCAGCGCGAGCCCCTCGGCCGGAAAGCGCTGTTCGAACATCTCCCGCAAGCGCGTCCCTGGCACCGCGGGCGGCATGGTGGGGATCTCGAACAGCGGCACGCCGATGAGCCGTTGCAGCTCGGCATGGACATGGTCGGGGGCATGGACGCCCAGGATCGCGGGCAGGCCCAATACCTCGGCGTCGCCGAGGACA
>Ga0207419_1000343_pt1 | contig 39667 bp, 41 predicted proteins | sample ElkSloMetagenome_4_FD_184723 | JGI IMG/M metagenome (GOLD analysis project Ga0207419, IMG submission 184723) | Hot spring microbial communities from Elkhorn Slough, Monterey Bay, USA - MD2A (version 2) | ecosystem: Environmental > Aquatic > Marine > Intertidal zone > Estuary: Microbial mat ...
TCCGCCCACACCAATATCACCCGCCGGTACATCTGTATCGGGTCCGATATGACGAGAAAGCTCGGTCATAAAGCTCTGGCAAAATCGCATGACTTCATTATCAGATTTACCTTTAGGGTTGAAATCAGAACCGCCTTTTCCGCCACCCATAGGTAAGGTGGTAAGGCTGTTTTTAAATACTTGTTCGAAGCCCAGGAACTTCAAAATGCTCAGATTTACAGAAGGGTGAAAACGAAGACCTCCTTTATAGGGCCCAATGGCTGAATTAAACTCAACTCTATAACCCCTATTTACCTGTACATTTCCCTTATCATCGGTCCAGGGAACCCTGAATTGAATGACCCGCTCGGGCTCAACCATTCGCTCAAGAATTTTAGCTTCTTTGTACTTAGGGTGATCTTCCATAAAAGGAATAACCACTTCTGCTACTTCTTCAACGGCTTGTAAAAATTCTGGTTCATGAGAATTTTGAGCCTTAACCTTTGACATGAATTCTTCAACCAAAGATTGATGTGCAGCTACTTCCATGTTTGGATATTTAAAATTATTTGGTGGCAAATGTAGATAAAAAAGGTATTGTGGGTATGAATTAAAGCGGTTTTGAACTAGCTCTTATTATTCTGTTTTTCAGGTGTTTAGCAATCTGAAACTTCAATTCACTTCGTGTAAAAAAAACACTTAGCTATCAGGCAAGTTCATAAACCTTTCCGGGATGGGCTCTAATCAGACCGTTCATTTCGAGATTGAGAAGGTGCACCATTACCGTGCTCATCGGAAGCTTGGTTTCAAGACTTATATCGTCAATTTGTTGTTTTCCCTTTTCGTTTAAAAAATTTATAAGTTGCTCTTCTTCACTATTTAAATCGACAAATATTTTACGCTGAACGGCATGCTTTTCTTCCTGAGCTTTCCAACCCATGATATGTTCAAGGTCTTTAACAGATTCAAGAAGTGCCGCTCTATTGGTCTTTATTAACCTGTTGCAACCGGAAGATCGCTCGCTGTATATGCCACCTGGCACCGCAAAGACATCTCTGTTGTATGAATTTGCAAGGTCAGCGGTAATAATTGATCCACCCGTAAAGCCCGATTCAATGACTATTGTGGCATCGGTCATACCGGCCACAATTCTATTGCGCTTGGGGAAATTTTCTCGGTCAGGCAGAGTTCCAGTAAAGAATTCTGTAAGTAGCGCTCCTTCTCGTGCAATTCTTCTGGCCTCTTTTGTATTTCCCACCGGATATATCCTATCTAATCCGTGGCCCAAAACCCCAATGGTAGGCAAGCCAAATTCAAGACATGTAGAATGCGCTTCTACATCAACCCCGCGAGCCAATCCGCTTACTACCGATATATTATAAGGTAAAAAGCTCTTAATGAGATCTCGTGTCACGCTCCTTCCATAATCCGTAATGTTTCGGGTACCTACCACGCTGACCATTCGCTGGGCGTTCAGGTCTGCATTTCCCTTTTTGAACAGCACCACAGGAGCATCAAAGCAGTGGGTGAGCCGCTTTGGATAATCGGGATCTTGGAATGACAATGCGCGAATGTTGTTCTTGGATGCAAAGTTTAGTTCCTTTTCAACATTTTCATACTCATTGAAGCCTTTGATAGACTGGGCTTGAGCAAGACGCATGCCCTGAACCTGTAAAAGATCTCTGGTACTCAGGAAAAATACTTCCCTGGCAGACCCAAAATGACTGATCAGTTTTCTAGCTGATCGGACGCCAACGCTTTCTACCCTGCTTAAGGCAAGCTGGTAAAAAATCTCATCTCTATTTGCCGGTATTGTGGGCATTTTCTCTTCAATTAAAAATTGCAGACTGACTAAAATAATTAAACTTGAAGTTTAAATGGATGATAAAGTAAAACTTGGCATTATTCCGGCGCGTTTCGCATCAACGCGTTTTCCTGGAAAACCCCTAGCCGACCTGGGTGGGAAGCCCATGATTCAGCGCGTTTATGAACAAGCCCAGAAAGCCAATCTCGATCGCGTAATTGTGGCCACGGACGACAACAGAATAAGAGATGTGGTAGAATCATTCAAAGGGCATGTTGAAATGACTAACCCAAATATTCCATCTGGCACCGATAGGTGTAGGGCCGTTTTGAAAAATTCGGGAATCAAAGCAGATTGGGTGGTGAATATACAGGGCGACGAACCTTTTATTGACCCCGAACACATCAATGCACTGCTCGATCTACTGGAGAAAGGTGCAGAAATTGCTACATTGATTTCACGTGCAGAAGAAATGGATGAAGTAAAAAACTCAAACCGCGTTAAAGTAGTGAGAACACAGAGCGGAAAGGCACTATACTTTTCTCGTTCCAACATTCCTTTTAATAGATCGGGTAATATGAAGGCTGAAGATTATTTCATTCATCTGGGAATTTATGGCTTTCAAGCTGATACCCTGATGGAGTTGGGAGAATTAGATGCCGGCAAGCTGGAAAAATTCGAATCTCTTGAGCAACTCCGATGGCTAGAAAACGGTTACCAGATTTATACAGATTTGGTTTATTCCAGGCCTGATGCTGTAGATACACCTGAAGACTTGTTATTAATCAAAAAGAAGTATTTTCTTTGACGCTTTTTTTCTTTTACCTTCGGAATACCCAATATCTGAATGGCAGATTTAGATAAGTATATCAGTAATCTATTGTTTGAGTACGACTGCGTGATTGTGCCTCAATTGGGCGGTTTTGTGACCAATTACCGGCCCGCTCAGATTGACGAAGATCGAGGCATAGCTCACCCCCCGAAAAAAGATATTGGTTTCAATCGAAATCTTACTCGCAGCGATGGCTTATTAGAACAAGCTTTTGCTCAATCTAATAGCATTTCTATTCAGGACGCGAGCTCTTTGGTAAAAACAGAAGTAGAAGGATATTGGGAAGAATTAAATTCCGGAAAAAAGGTCAAGTTCAATAAAATAGGAGTCCTATTTTTTGATGGAGATCAAAAACTTCACTTCGAACCTTCAGGAGAACTTAACTTTTTAAAATCATCTATTGGCCTGGATTCATTCGCTCTTCCAGAGAAAATTGTAAAAGCTGAAGAAGCAGAAAGCAGTGAAGAAGCGAAGGTAATACCCTTTGAACCAGAGGAAGAAACTGCCGAAACGCTTGAGACGCTTCCATCAAAATCCAAAAGTATTTATTGGGTGGCTGCTGCAAGCATCTTACCATTCATTGCGATGAGTATTTATTTTGGGGTGAAAACTGACTTCAGAAGCCCTACAGAAACTTCATTTGCTGAACTGATTCCGGGATTTAGATTCAAAAAAGTCAAAACTCAATACGAAGAGAGAACTTTTAAAGAAAGCACTATCAAGGTAGATGAAGCTACAGCTTTTCCCTCAGATAGCGTGTTTCAATATTCATTTATAGAAAGCAAAATAGACAGCACCGGAGTTTGGGTTGATTTGAGAAAAAAGAATTTTCTAACCGCAACTGAAAATACTTCTTCTTCGGGCCCATATCATATCATTGCCGGGTGCTTTAGCTACAAAAAGAACGCTGAAAATTACGTTAGTCGTTTGCAGGCTAAAGGATATGATGCTTCTATTCTTGATTTTCATAAGAACTTACATCGGGTCAGAATCAGCTCTCATGCAGACAGACAAGATGCACTACAAAGCCTTAAGAAAACCCGTAATGTAGATGGTTTTCCAAAAGCATGGCTGCTCAAAAAACGGACAAACTCATAGCATGGAGCTAAAAAAAATAGATCTAGGTACTTGTTCTCTTTCTCTAGATAAAGATTGTATCGTAGAGCTGCATATTTACTCAGGAGAAGAAATTCCCCCGGAAAAGATTCATGAAATCTTTGCCACCATTCACAGTCAAATGCCCGAAGCCACGAAGCTCATGGTCACAGCAGGTGATAAGGCAACTTTGAGTTCAGAAGCAAGAGATCTCGTTTCTTCAGGAAATGTAACGGAGCAAATAAAAGCTGATGCTATTGTTACCGAACATTACTCGCATCAAATGTCTGCAAACTTCTTTGTGAGATACAATAAACCCCAGCGGCCTACAAAACTCTTCAAAACCGTTGAAGAAGCTCGCGAATGGCTCAACACCTTCTAGTCTGAATTCTTCTTACGGCTTTTTTTGTAGAGCATAATTCCCACACTCAATACAACTCCGAGTAGGAGCAATCCACCTGCTCCATAAAACCAGCTAAAAGTAGTTTTGAATACCACGGTAAAAATTATAGCAAATAGCAAAAGAGTTGCCAGTTCGTTGTAAAACCTGAGCTGAGTGCTTGTCATAGGAAATTCATCTCGCTTCTGTTTGCGATAAAGCCAGTGAAGTGAAAAATGATAGAGAATTAAAAGCCCGACAAAACCCAACTTAACGTGCATCCAGGGCATACTTAGATAAGCGGGAACCAACCACAAAAGCATTGCTGCTGTAATAACCGTTATGATCATTGCAGGCCAGGTGATAATAAACCACAACCTTGAAGTCATAATTTTCAGCTGGGCGCTGAGTGCAGCTCTTTCAGCATCGGGCTTTTGCTGTGCTTCAACGTGGTAAATAAACAATCTGGGGATATAAAATAAACCGGCAAACCAGGCAATAACAAAAATGATATGGAGGGCCTTGGCCGTAAGCAGAAATTCGCCGTTCATGAATGCAAAAGTAATAACATGAAATCATGTTGTGATGAATATGCATGGCTTATCTTTGCAAGCGCTAAAGAAATACCATGAAAGAGCAAAAGAAGGCATCTGAAACCTTTGCCACTACATCCAAAATAGTGTTACCCAATGACACCAATACACTTGGTAATTTAATGGGTGGGCAGTTACTAAACTGGATGGATATTAATGCCGCTATCTCTGCTCAAAGACACTGCAGAAGGGTAGTTGTAACAGCAGCTGTAAATAACGTTTCGTTCAATAAAGCCATCAAACTCGGCGATGTGGTAAGCATCGAATCAAAAGTTTCGCGCTCATTTGGTTCTTCTATGGAAGTTTTTCTGGACGTCTATGTAGAAAACCACCGCACAGGTAAACGGACGAAGTGCAATGAAGCGATATATACCTTTGTAGCAGTAGACCAGGTTGGCCAGCCCATCGGTGTGCCGGTCCTGGTTCCTGAAACAGATATTGAAAAGGAGCGATTCGCCGGGGCTTTGAGAAGAAGACAATTGGGCCTTATTCTCGCCAAGAAAATGAAGCCATCTGAAGCTACAGAACTCAAGGCTTTATTTGAAGAGTAGCGGCTTCAACAATTTCATTCAAAGGCATCTCGTCAATGCACTTACAGGGTTTGTACTTGCATTTAGTACCCAGCTTTGAACATGGGCGTTTGTCCAGATGACTTGCTTCAATCATCTTGTTCAGATTTTCGTTCTGATAAGGATACATCCCAAATCCGGGAATGGTGGCACCCCAAATGGAAATGATAGGCTTTTTGAGCGCAGCAGCAATATGCATAATCCCGGTATCCGGGCTGATCAAGAGCTGGCACTTTTCAATTAAAAATGCTGTTTGACCTATTGTTGTGGATCCGGACGTATTCCATGCCCTATCTCCTACTTCTTCTGTAATTTTCCTTCCTTCTTCACTTTCAGAAGGACCGCCGAGCAAAGCAATTGGAAAGTCAATTTTCCTACAAATTTCAACGTATTGAGAAGTTCTGAGTTTCTTCCGCCAATGCGCAGCTCCAATACCGACAGCTATAAAGCCATTTTGATGCGATTCCGGAATAGATAATTCCCTGTCCTTATCCTGAATAAAAAAGTCAAGCCCTCTATTGTCATTTTTAATTCCAAATGCCTTGAGCGATTCCATATATCTGTCTACAATATGAATATCAGGAAGCTTGTTGATGCCGAAATTTACGAGCAGCCATTTTTCCCAATTCAACTTATTGAATGAAAAAGACAAAGATTTTAGTGCTCTTTTTACTCGTGCAGTGCGAAGGTTTTTATGCAGATCTATGATATAATCGTAGCTTTCGTCCTTTAGCTGACTGACAACCTCATTGGTGCTTTTTTCTATTGTGTAAATTTTTGAAAGATGTGGATTAGGCTCCAGGATAGCGGCAAATGGCTTTTTTGTGAGATAGTGGATCTCTACTTCTCCGTAAATCTGCTCCTTTAAATTTCTTATTACTGGTGTGGTCAGCACAATATCGCCAATAGAGCTGAACCGTATGATCAGGACTTTTGTCAACGAAATCAGGTTTTTTCAAATGTAAGCGATTTCATTCTTTTGCAGATTATATGAATTTGAAGTTAATAGACACACATACGCATATGTACCTGGATCAATTCAATGAAGACATTGATTCGTGTATAAAAAGAGCTCTGGAAAACAAGGTAGTGCTTAGTGCACTTCCAAATATTGACAGCAGTACGATCAGTGCCTTGAAAAAACTGATGAATAATTATCCCGATCAAACCTTGGGGATGATGGGGCTTCACCCCTGCTCGGTAAAAGAAAATTATCAATCGGAACTTGAAATCATTTACCAGGAATTGAAAACGGGCAATTACCACGCTGTTGGAGAAATTGGAATTGATCTTTACTGGGACAAGACTTTTGTAAAAGACCAAATATTCGCTTTCAAGGAGCAAATAGAGTGGGCTAAAGACCTGGATTTACCTATTGTTATACACGCAAGGGAATCACTTCAAGAGATTTTTAGTGTTTTAGACGAAGTGGCAGACAAGAGACTCAGAGGAGTTTTTCACTGTTTTATAGGAACTGCAGCAGATGCTATAAAGGCTCTAAGCTATCAGGGTTTTTACCTCGGCATAGGGGGAGTTTATACATTTAAAAACAGCGGATTATCAGAAGCTCTTGCCCAAGCACCTTTAGAGCGAATGGTTCTGGAAACTGATGCGCCTTATCTAACCCCTGCTCCACACCGTGGTAAGCGAAATGAAACAGCCTACACGCTTCACGTTGCTGAGAAACTAGCGCAAGACAAAGGCCTACCACTGGAAAAAGTTTCGGAAATTACCACCGCAAATGCATGCGATCTATTCAAAATAAATGTCTAGGAAAGTACTATTAATATATACCGGTGGAACAATCGGAATGATTCAGGAACCTGAAACAGGTGGACTCCAACCCTTTAATTTCCATAAGCTTGATGAGCTTATTCCCGAAGTTAAGCAATTGGATGCCCGGGTGGATTCTATTTCGTTTAAAAAACCCATTGATTCTAGCGATGTTGATCAAAGTCATTGGGAAAAGTTGGCAAAATATATAGAAGAAAATTACGATCAATACGACGGCTTTGTAATCTTACACGGCAGCGACACGATGGCTTACACAGCTTCGGCCCTATCCTTTATATTCAAAAATTTATCTAAACCGGTTATCCTAACCGGATCACAGTTACCCATCGGTGTGGTAAGAACAGATGGAAAGGAGAACATTATCACTGCCATTGAAATTGCATCCGATTATGAAGATGATCGGCCAATTGTCCCCGAAGTAGCCATCTATTTTGAATATCAACTGCACAGAGGTAACAGAACCTACAAGCTGAATGCTGAGCATTTTGATGCCTTTAGTTCACCAAACTACCCCATTCTGGCCGAAGCCGGAGTTCGGATTATGTATAATCGCGAATACATATTCAGGCCATCGGCAGAACCCTTCACTATAGATACTCGTCTGAATAACAGGATAGCAATACTGAGTCTTTTTCCGGGTATTTCAAGGCATATTGTAGAGGCCGCCTTAACTATTCCAGAGAATGAACTTGTCATCATACGAACATATGGAAGTGGAAATGCCATGACAGCAAGATGGTTTTTAGATGCCCTGGAAAATGCAATTAAGCGCGGTTTAATTATCGTAAATGTTTCCCAATGTCGCGGCGGTGGTGTTTTGCAAGGCAGATACATAACCAGCTACGAGCTTGCCAAGATGGGAGTCGTACCTGCTGGCGACATGATCCTTGAAGCAGCTGTAGCCAAATCTATGCATTTGCTAGGCATAGGCATGCGCGGTAGTGAGTTTAAGTCGGCATTTATGCAAAATTTAAAAGGAGAAATAACCGTTTAATAAGTAGATGCGGCCGCATAACGTTTTGGTAACGATTAATTTTTTCGGCTATGACTATTTTTTGTATTTTGGCCGCCCCTTGCCCTAGGGAAATAACGAATTCGGGCGGAATAGAGAGGTGGCCGAGTGGCTTAAGGCGCACGCTTGGAAAGCGTGTATTCCCGAGAGGGGATCGGGGGTTCGAATCCCTTCCTCTCTGCAAAAAGAAATTAATAAGCTTAACTAAAAACTAGAAATAGTAAAACCTAAAATTCAGTAAAAAAACCAATTTCGAAATCATGAAAAAACTACTGACTGTCTTTGCCCTATGCGGATTCTTAATTGCAGGGCTAACTTCAACGGCATATTCTCAAGACGATATGGCGATGGACGATACCACTGCCACGATGGAAGATGCAGACGCAATGGAAAGTGAAACCGACTCTGCCGCTGCCGCGAATGAAATGATGGAAGAGAACACTGCTGCAGATGTAATTGACGATGCAGCTCCAGCAACAGCAGAAGAAGAAGGAAGCAAAGAATTTACTCAACAGATTAAAGACACTTTTATCGATGGGGGACCTTTCTTTATGTCTTTCGTACTAATCTGTTTGATCCTCGGTCTTGCTCTATGTATTGAGCGTATAATTTACCTCAACATGGCCACAACCAATAAAACCAAATTACTAAAAAATGTAGAGGATGCTCTTTCCAGTGGTGGAGTAGAAGCTGCCAAAGATGTTTGCAGAAACACACGTGGTCCTATTGCTTCAATTTTCTATCAAGGCCTTGAGCGTTATGACGAAGGAATAGAGATGGTAGAAAAATCAGTAGTTTCTTACGGAGGTGTGCAAATGGGTCTTCTTGAAAAAGGACTTTCGTGGATCTCTCTTTTTATCGCCCTGGCTCCAATGCTTGGATTCATGGGAACGGTAATTGGAATGATTGATGCCTTCGATGCAATTGAAGCAGAAAATAATATTTCTCCGGGTGTTGTTGCCGGGGGTATTAAAGTAGCCCTTATTACAACAGTTTCTGGTTTGATTGTTGCAATCATTCTGCAGATATTTTACAACTATATCGTATCTAAAGTAGACGGAATTGTAAATGATATGGAAGACGCTTCTATCACACTTGTAGATATGCTTCTTCGCCACAAAACTTCTAACTAATGGATAATAAGAAATTAGGTACTGTACTGACAGTAATTGCCTTCATAATTGGGGTAGCTGGAATTATTCTGGGTATCGCCATTATGGGAACTCCAGAAGAAGAGCATTACGATCCAGGCTTTCAGTCAATGGTTTCTGGTACCATCCAGTTTACGAACGTACTTCTGATCATTGCAGCTGCAGCAGCCATTCTTTTTGGACTGTACTACTTTGTGACGAATATCAAAAAGAATATTCCACTTCTCATTGGTATTCTTGTTTTCGTAGTTATCGGAATCGTTTCGTATAGTATGGCTGGCGATGCTGTTCCTGCTCGTGTGGCGGATGAATTAACTCCGCAAACGTCAAAATTGAGCGGAGCCGGCCTCGGCGTGATGTACGTGCTCTTAATAATTGCGCTGTTGTCAGCGGTGATTGGAGAAATAAGCAGAATTTTTAAATAAAAGATATGCCTAGAAGACCTTTACAAGAAATCAATGCAGGATCGATGGCTGACATCGCCTTCTTGTTATTGATTTTCTTCCTGGTTACCACCACAATGGACCAGGACGTGGGGATCCTTCGTCAGCTTCCACCACCTGTTCCGGACGATATGGAAAAACCACCGGAAGTTAAGGAACGGAATGTTTACGAGGTATTGGTGAACAGCAAGGATCAATTGCTTGTCGAAGGAAAGCCAATGGATATTCAAGATCTGAAACAAGGAGCTGTTGAGTTCTACACGAACCCAACTAATAGCCCGGATCTTCCACAACTTACACAAGTAACCCGAGCAATGGTTGATGAAAATATCGTCAGACTCAAACAAGCCCTGAGGCAAAACCCAGACAGCAAAGACCTTAAAGAAAAGCTGGAAAAATGGGAAAACAAGCGCAGTGCCATTGAGTTAGTTGGGCCCTATAAGGAGCTTCCAACATCGGCTCTGATTTCACTTCAGAACGACCGTGGAACTTCGTATAAAACATATATCAGTGTGCAGAACGAGTTGAGCGCTGCAGTAAACGATCTCCGAAATAAACTCTCTAAAGAGAAGTTTGGTGTTCCTTACTCAGAACTCAATCCCGCAAAGGATGCTGATAAGCCCATGATCAAAGCCATCAGGGCTGTATATCCTCAAAGAATCTCAGAAGCTGAACCTAAAAATGTTGGATCTTAAATTTTTTGAGCGATGAGTAAATTTGTTAGAAAAGGTAAAAAAGGAACCCCGGGAATCTCTACTGCTTCCCTGCCTGATATCATCTTCATGCTTCTGTTTTTCTTTATGGTAGTAACAGTTATGCGTCAAGATGACCCAAAAGTGAAAATATCCAAGCCCAACGCAACAGAAACTGAAAAACTGGAGAAGAAGTCTCTTGTTGACTACATCAACGTAGGACCTCCTTTTGATACGCGTTACGGTACGGAACCTAAAATACAATTAGACGATTCATTTGCTGAATTAAGTGATATCAGAAAGTGGATTGACGATAACAGGGAGCGCAGAGACGAAGCTGAAAAGCCACAAATTACGACTTCCCTAAAAGTTGATGCCGATACGGAAATGGGCATTGTTACTGACATTAAACAAGAGCTTAGAGAAGCTCAAGCTCTAAAGATTAACTACTCAGTAAACAAAGGTTCAATTACTTCGAATCGGTAAACATTTTTTCATTCGAAATTGATAAAGCCGCTCCGTGAGCGGCTTTTTTTTACCCGTTAATTTGACAAAAGCCCCGGACATTAAGTTTACACTTCTGGAAGCAATTTGGGCAAAGGGATTGTGGTTTATAAAGAAAACCCAAAGCCATGACCAGAATAGCCACTCCCTCGATCAATGCCAGCTCTATGGCAGATATTGCCTTTCTTCTGCTTATTTTCTTTCTGGTAACTACTACGATGGAAGAAGAAATTGGAATACAATCAATTCTTCCACCCGCTGATAATAAAGAACCTACTCCCCGTTCCCAATCACTATCACTCGAAATTGCTTTGAATGCGAAGGGCGATATTCTTATTGAGAATTCAATTTCTTCATGGAGAGAAATACGTTACTATGTAAACGAATTCTATTCACCAGAAACAAATCGCACAGACCTGATTACCACAGTAATGTGCAGGGAGAATATCAATAAGCCCAATTTGAATGAAAAAGAAAAAATTTTGTGGTCTTGGAGATTAGATGCATGTGAGATAAACGGAGGCTCTTTCTGGAAGCTTAAAGATGATTCGCAGGTATTAATTGAAAGTAGTCCTTCAGTTTCCTACGAAACCTATATTGCCATGCAGGATAGCATCCACTCTTCTGTAAGAGACCTGAGAAGAAAATGGTGTAAAGAAAATGGGGTGAAGGATTACGATAAATTAGACCTTTCCAAACCAAAGGATCGCATGATAATCCGAACATTAAGACTGATGTATCCTATTCGGATTCAGGATGTGAAATTTCAGGCTGAGTAGCCACCCTGTTCTTATAAATAAAGTATAGTGATGAGGTAACAACAGCCATTGATAAAAGTACCCAGATATAATCACTTGCAGTAGGATTAAACTCATCAATATCTGCCGTAATATTGCCCCTTGTCACCAAAAAAATAAGAATAAGTGCGAGCGCATTATTCGCAAAGTGGGCAATTACAGGCACCCAAAGCGACCCGCTCCAAACAAATAAATAACCCAGGGCTGCTCCCAGCAGCATTCTGGGTAAAAAGCCATAGAATTGGAGGTGCATGGCACTAAATAGAATAGCCGAAATCCATACTGCCCAATGAACGGAATTAGTCCACTTTTTCAATATGGGGATTAATGCTCCTCTAAAAATCATTTCTTCACCGAGAGCCGGAATCAATGCTATGGTCAATATATTGGCTATCAGAATAATAGGGCTAGTTTGCTCGGTAAGAGCCTTTGTGAGCCGCGCAGCACTATCTTCCATACCAGAAAAGAGTTGCTCAAGTCCTCCCAAAAATTCTGGCAATACCATTTGCTCATTAAGCCAGGCTAAAATATTTATAGTGGGCAGTGCAAAAAGCACCATTACCAGGGCTGCTATAACCAGGATCTTCTTAGGTTTGAAAAAGCCTAGCCGTCCAGGCCATTTTGTTGATACGAGCATTCCGAAAACTATTGCCGGAACAATAAACATACCCAGGTGCTGAAAAAGTAGTAAAACGCGATTCACATTGACCATATTTGGATCAGAATAATCTGTAATTACGTCCGGATTCGTAAGGAAATTAACCCCATATAGAACTTTTATAATCCCACTTCCCATCAGCATAAATACCGTAACTCCCAGAAAAGAAAGGAGAAAGAGAACTATGATCTTTAAAAAGGGGTCTGATTGAGCAAAGGGCCTACCTGACATTGGATTATAGTTTTTGTACTTTCGCAGCCTGAAAAATGGCAAAGATAGGCAATATAGAACTTGGGGATTTTCCCCTTTTGCTGGCGCCCATGGAAGATGTGAGCGATCCGCCCTTTCGCGCTCTGTGCAAAAAACACGGTGCGGATGTAATGTATACGGAGTTCATTTCATCTGAAGGGTTGATCCGGGATGCGGCAAAAAGTGTTCAAAAGCTGGATATTTACGAATACGAACGTCCTGTTGGAATTCAAATTTTTGGTTCTGATCTGGAGCCAATGATGAAGTCTGCCGAAATCGTAGAAGCTACCAATCCCGATATTCTTGATATCAACTACGGCTGTCCGGTTAAAAAAGTAGCCTGCAAGGGAGCAGGAGCGGGAATCTTGCAAGACATTCCAAAAATGGTCAAGCTTACTGAAGCGGTTGTCAAATCAACGAAGCTCCCTGTAACTGTAAAAACCCGCTTGGGATGGAGCGAAGACACAAAGTATATTGTAGATGTGGCCGAAAGACTACAAGATGTGGGCATCCAAGCCATCTCTATTCATGGCCGAACGCGTCAACAAATGTATAAGGGAACCGCTGACTGGACCCTTATCCGCGAGGTAAGAAATAATCCTAGAATTAAAATTCCGGTATTTGGAAACGGAGATGTTGACACACCCGAGAAAGCTGTAGAGTACAAGGAGAAATTCAATGTTGATGGAATCATGATAGGCCGGGCGAGCATTGGGTATCCCTGGATTTTCAATGAAATAAAGCACTTTGCTAAAACCGGAAAACACCTTCCGCCACCAACTATGGAAGAACGTGTAGATACGGCTCTTGAACACCTTAAAATGGGCCTGGAATGGAAAGGCCACAGGTTGGGTGTGGTTGAAATGCGGAGGCATTACGCCAATTATTTCAGGAATATACACGGATTCAAGGAATATAGAATCAAGCTTGTTACTGAAGACAATCCAGATAGAGTTCGCGAAACACTTCACGAGATAAGAGAAAAATTCGGGAGTTACGAATTTGTCTAAATGTTGGCGTATTTACGCGTAAATATTTGAACCGGAGCTATTGAAGAGAGAATTCCACAAACCAATACCAAGACAAATATTGCTGCGAGATCTACCCAGTCAATCTTTACCGGATAATAATCTATTAACCCCCCTTCTAACTTAATTAGTCCGAACTTCTGTTGCAGAAATACAAAGAGTAAGCCCAAGCCAAGACCAACAGACACGCCAATAAAGTTTATCATGGCCCCGGCGTAAAAGAATATTCGTTTAATGCTTGAAGCTGAAGCACCCATGCTGGTGAGGGTTTTTATATCATTTCGCTTTTCATTAATTAAAAGGGTAAGAGCTGCAATGATATTGAAGGTAGCGATAAGCATAATCAATCCCATTATTAAAAAGGTGGCCCACTTTTCCGTTCTATTCGTTTTGTAAATGAGCTCATTTTTTTGATAGCGCGTCTTTACATCAAAGTTTTCTCCCAGAAGAACCTGTATGTCTTGCTTCACATCTTCCAGGTTTTCTCCTTTGTGTAATCCTATTTCCAATTTGCTGTATTCATTTTTATACTGCAGTAAATCCGATGCAAAGTCGATAGGAACAATGATGTAATCGGAATCAAAATCTATATTAATGGAGAAGATACCGCTTACCGGTATCATTTTTCTATTGAGTGCCCGCTCCATACTTTGTCGCAAGTTCATACCCCTCAAAACAGCCGAAACTTTCAAAGGGTTGAATAGCTGTTCAAAGAGTCTAAGATTCAAATCATACTTAACCCCAATACCTATAATTGCAGCAGGCGAATTCTCCATTGACAATTGTGCCGATCCTTCTATAATCATGCTATCCAGGGCGGTATCGTGTAAAAACCCATCTTCTACTCCCTTGATAATTACAATCCGCTGTTTGTCTTCGTACTGGGCAAAAACCCTTTCCTCGATGACTTTACGACATGAAGAAATACTTCCGATAGACAGAATACTATCTACATTTAATTCTTCGGAATTTATGACTTTATCGTTTAATGGAATCACTTCAATATCCGCATCCAAATAGCTAAACCTGTCATCTAGCAACGCATCAATTCCGTTAAATGCAGAGAGCACTACAACCATAGCCATGGTAACAACAGCCACAACCAGCATGCATATCAGACTCATCACAGTTATGATGGAGAGGGTATTTTTAGAGCGGAGATACCGCTGGGCTATGAAGTAACTAAGCTTCACTTCAAGAGATCATCAATTTCCTGGGCATAATCCAAGCTATTGTCGTGATAAAAATAAAGCTCCGGAACATTTCTCAGCTGCTTGCCTACTTTGTTACCGAGCATTCCTCTTATGGCTGACCCTTTATCCTTAATCATTTCGAGCAGATCAGACTTATCTGTACCAGAATTTGCGAAAAAACTTAAGTACACACGAGCAGATCTCAGATCTGGACTCATTCTAACAACCGTTACGGTAATAAAAGCCCCTGAGAACATGTTTTTACTGTTCTGCTGGAAGATAATTGCCAACTCTTGTTGAATAAGCTTAGATACTTTTTCTTGTCTTATAGAAGCCATCAGTAAAGTGTTTTATTGTAGGGGTAACGTTTTAGGTGAATTTCTTTCACGGTATTATACATTACTTCTCGCAATTCGTCTATGTTGATCTTTTTAGTCGCCGAAATAAAAACTACTTTTTTGTCATTTACTTTTGACATCCATGATTTTTTGAGCGCATCTAATGGATCTGAATCAATATCCGGATCAACATCTTGCGGGTCTACCGGATCTGGCTTCCAGGCATCCAGCTTATTAAATACCACGATGGAAGGTTTCTCTTCACAGCCAATTTCACTAAGAGTGGAATTAACAGTGTGATAGTGATCCTCAAAATTGGGATGAGAAATATCAATTACGTGCATCAGTACATCGGCTTCTCGTACCTCATCGAGCGTGCTTTTAAAAGATTCAACCAATTGGTGAGGAAGTTTCCTAATAAATCCAACGGTATCAGTCAGCAAAAACGGGATATCGTGCAATACTACCTTCCTAACTGTTGTATCCAGCGTGGCAAACAATCGATCTTCGGCAAACACCTTAGACTTACTAATCCGATTCATCAGTGTAGACTTTCCGGCATTTGTATAACCCACGAGGGCCACTCTTACCAGAGCACCTCTATTTCCGCGTTGAGTTTGCATCTGCTTATCTATCTGCTCCAGTCGCTTTTTGAGCTTGGCAATTTTATTCCGGATCATCCTACGGTCTGTCTCTATTTCCTTTTCACCGGCTCCACCACGTGTTCCTGTGCCCCCTCTTTGTCTTTCAAGGTGAGTCCACATTCGCGTAAGTCTGGGTAAAAGATATTCCGATCTGGCCAGTTCAACTTGGGTTTTCGCTTGGGCTGTTCGAGCTCTCTGCAGAAATATATCGAGAATCAAAAGACTGCGATCATATATTTTCTTCTTGAAAATCCGTTCCAGGTTGCGCATTTGGGAGGGGCTCAAATCATCGTCAAAAACAATTACATCGATCTCTTCATCTTCCACATACTCCCTTACTTCATCTACCTTGCCTTTGCCTATAAAAGTCTTTACATCTGGGTGGTCTAGGTTTTGGGTATATTTTTTTTCCGTCTGAATACCAGCCGTCGTTGCCAGAAAGGCCAACTCATCCAGATAATCTTCTACCTGCTCAGCGGTCTGATCGCGAGTTATAAGCCCGATAAGGACCCCTCTTTCTACTCTCTCAACTGTTGAAATTCCTCCCATTTATTCAAAAGTCATTGTGTACTCGGCTATGGCCTTTATTTCTTCTTCACTCAGAAGATTCTTATAAGGCATCATCTGACCCTTTCCATTTGTTATAATCCCAATTCGCCCTTCAATGGTCAGTTTGGAATCGGGCAGAACCTTTGCTCCTGCAAGCCCTTTTCTACCATTCTTTCCATGGCATATTCCACAATTGGTATTGTATAGTTTAACCACCTCTGTGTATTCACCATTTGAAGTTGATCCTGAAGAATTACAAGCTCCCAGTGCAAAGGCAATCATAAATACTAATGCGAATTCTCTCATAAACCGGGAAACCAACCTCTACCTTCTCCCACTTCTCTGAAAGGCCAGGGTATGTTCGCCATAACGATGATAAATGCTATGAGAAAAAACCAGAACTGCCGCTTGAATTTTACCAAATCCGAGCTAGCTTTTTTAGCTCTTACTCTTCCAATGGTTACAAGTGCTATAGCAAGCAGCATGGCAACCAAATGCTCAAGAGAATAAAATCTGATAATCTTATTAGACATTTCTCCCAATTGAAGGTGCCAGCCCTGAACAAAGTACAAAACCAAGCCGATTACCAATTGAAGGTGAAATCCAATCAATGTTAATAAAGACCAACGATTATCGCTGGAAGTATAATTAGATTTATTCTGCATCCCCTGAAAGCTTTTAACGATAGAGACTAGTACAGCTATTAATACGAACCACCGAAGCAGTGAATGCAGATGAATAAGTCCTGTTTCCATTGTAATAATTTCTAGCAAAGGTAATTGCAAGCATCTCACCCTGCAAATGACTCAACGAGCAATTATATACCTTGCAGTAAGACCGAATTCTTCGGGCACGAACCAACGCTCACCGGTGAAGTAAAAGGCCGGCTTATAATCTGCCGAAATAACAATAGGAATACCATCAAACACGTATTCAATACCACCTATTAGATCCATTCCCAGTCCAATCTGAACTTCGTTATCCGCATTGCTATCTGGTTGAAAAACATTCTCCCGGCTGTGAACTCCTCCGTGGAATCCAGCTCCACCGTACCATTGTAATTTGTTCGAAGGAAACGATTTTTGCCATTCAAAGAGTGCAGTTACTACAACACCATTCCATCTCAAAGAAACCAAACCTTCTAAATAGTTGTGATCGTTAAGTGCATACTTTGCAGATAGTAGACCACCATATGACAATCTGAGACCTGCTGCAGATTGATAGGTCTGCCCTTGCACTGGAAATTGCATAAAAAAGGCCATACCAATAAACAGTATGGCCTTTAAAATGCGGATATTATAGTGTGCCACGGAGTTCCTGCTCACGCTCAATGGCTTCAAAAAGTGCTTTAAAGTTTCCCTTTCCGAAGCTTTGAGCACCTTTTCTCTGGATGATCTCAAAGAACATAGTCGGGCGGTCTACAACGGGCTTTGTAAAAATCTGGAGGAGATACCCTTCATCATCTCGATCAATTAAGATTCCCAGATCCTTCAATGGTTCTAAATCTTCGTCAATCTCTCCTACACGATCTAAAACGGTTTCATAATAAGTAGCTGGTACTCTGAGAAACTCCACTCCCCTGGCACGTAAATCTTTTACTGTTTCAATTATATTATCCGTTGCCACGGCAATATGTTGTACACCAGCGCCTTCATAAAAATCTATGTACTCTTCAATTTGAGATTTTTTCTTTCCTTTAGCAGGTTCGTTAATGGGAAATTTGATTCTGCCATTGCCGTTACTCATCACTTTACTCATTAGCGCAGTGTATTCGGTAGAAATATCCTTATCATCAAAGGATATAAGCTGTGCAAAACCCATCACTCTGGCGTAAAAGTCGACCCAGGTGTTCATTTCTCCCCAGCCAACATTTCCCACCATGTGGTCAATGAATTTCAATCCGGTTGGTTTGGGATTGTATTCACTCTCCCATTTTTTAAATCCAGGAAGGAAGGGCCCATCGTAATTTTTTCGCTCAATAAACAAGTGAATCGTTTCGCCATAGGTATGAATACCCGAGCGAATAATAAAACCATTTTCATCTTCCACCTTTTCGGGTTTCATAAATGATTTGGCACCGCGTTTCGTGGTCTCCTCCCAGGATAGCGTGGCGTCATCCACCCATAAGGCAACGACTTTAACCCCATCGCCGTGTTTTACAATATGGTCGTTTATAGGGCTTGCCGGACTTAATGGGGTGGTCAGTACCAGCCTGATTTTATCCTGCTGCAAGACGTAGGAAACTTCATCTTTTTTGCCAGTTTCCAGGCCTGAGTAGGCTACTGACTGAAACCCAAAAGCTGTTTTATAGAAATGGGCAGATTGCTTTGCATTACCCACATAAAGTTCAACATAGTCAGTACCATTTATCGGCAAAAAATCTTCTGCTTCGGGTACAACTTTCTCTAAATTTTGTGCGTCTGACGTTAGATTACTCATTAGAAGTAGGTTTGAATAAAACAAAGATACGAAAGCTGCCCTTCTAGCGAAAGAAAACAAGGAAGCCTTGGTAAAAATCTATGAGTATTAACACCCTAACATTAAAATACAATCTAAACAAAAAACCATGAAGACAACTTTAGTATTGCTCTCTATTTTATTTTACTCAACGATTTCAGCTCAGTATACATTTTCCACTTTTACGGAAGATTACAGCATTCTGACAGAGGATCAAAACCTGGATGTAGAAAGTGATTGGGATGATCCTTTATTTACCCTTCAAATCGGATTTGATTACGAAATAGGAGATGCCACAATTAACTCTATGTTTCAGGATGGCTTAGGTGCTGCCTTCTTCTCTGGCACTAATAATAATGGAAACGCCTTTGGGTATGTTGAAGATCTAAGAGATGGAGTTTCAGTTGGCGAACCTTCCTTTATTACGTATCAGGTAGATGGTGATGTTGGAGACAGAATATGCAAAATTCAATATGCCAATTGTGCCTTTTATGATGAAGTTGTAATAGAAGGTACAGCAAATAATCGTGTGAATTTTCAAATCTGGATTTATGAAATAGATAACGCAATTGAATTCAGATTTGGATCGAGTAATATCTCTGACCCCTCATTGGCCTATTTAAATCTTGAAGGACCAAATATTGGTATATTCACAGACATCACGAATGATGGCGAAACCATAGGTATGGCAACATATTTGAGCGGTAGCCCACAGAACCCCAATGTAGAAACCAATCCGGATTTTGATGTGATTGAACTCAGTGGTCTGAACGGGACACCTGAAGAGGGTAGAGTATACCGTTTTGCCCCGATGAGTTTAAGTGCAATTGATCAGAAAAAAGAATCTTTTTCAATTTTCCCGACCATTGCCAGTGAAGAAATTTGGATAGAAGGAGATGAAATGAATGAAGTAAGATACAGCATAGTGAATTTAGCCGGTCAGGTTTTAGACAACGGTGTAGTAGTCAAGAATAGTATTAATGTAAGCTCCTTAAGCTCAGGTATGTACTTAATCAATATTGGAGAAACTTCACAAAAGTTCTTCAAACAGTAAATCCAGATTGGCAGAAGATGATTGTAAGGCCCGCAATTGCGGGCCTTTGTTTATTCTACCCACGACTTCCAGTAGTCATTATCGGCTATGTCCATGGCCTGCTTTGTTACCTTCAATGGTTTGAAAGTATCAACCATTACAGCCAATTCTTCTGTTTCCTTTTTACCAATACTTCGTTCTGCTGCTCCGGGATGTGGTCCGTGGGGAATTCCTGCAGGGTGCAGACTTATATGTCCGGCTTCAATGTCGTTTCTACTCATAAAATCACCATCTACATAATACAGTACTTCATCAGAGTCTATATTGCTATGGTTATAAGGAGCGGGAATTGACTCTGGGTGATAATCGTAAAGCCTGGGGCAGAATGAGCAAATCACAAAATTTTGTGCTTCAAAGGTTTGATGAATAGGTGGAGGTAGATGAATTCTGCCTGTGATCGGCTCAAAATCATGAATGGAAAAGGAGTAGGGATAATTGTAGCCATCCCAGCCTACTACGTCAAATGGGTGTGATGCATAGGTGTAGTGATGAAGGGTATCTTCCTTTCTGATTTTTATGAGAAAATCACCCTTTTCGTCATGAGTTTCTAAATTCTCCGGACGGCGAATATCTCTCTCGCAAAAGGGTGAGTGTTCCAACAATTGGCCGAAGTAGTTCCTATAACGCTTAGGAGTATATATCGGGCTAAATGATTGGACAATAAAGAGTCGGTTATCCTCGGTTTCAAACTGAATCTGATAAATCATTCCACGAGGTATTACCAGATAATCACCGTATTTAAAATTGAGATTACCCAATAAGGTTTTCAGTGTACCATGGCCCTTGTGCACAAAAATCACTTCATCAGCATCCGCATTCTTATAGAAATAATCGGCCATTGATTTCTGGGGAGCAGCGAGCTCGATGTAGCAATCATTATTAACGAGGACCGGAACCCGGCTTTCCAGAAAATCTTCTTTTGCTGGAATTTCAAAGCCTCGAAGTCTAAATGACTTCATATTTTTATCAATGGCAATTTCTGGAGCAACTGGCTTTGATTCTCCCATGGACTTGACCATGGTTGGCCTATGAACATGGTAAAGAAGCGAAGACATTCCACTAAAACCTTCTGTTCCGAATAGTTGCTCATAATATAGATCGCCATTTGGCTTTTTAAATACCGTATGTCGTTTATGAGGTATGTTCCCAAGTGTGTGGTAAATTGGCATTTTTCTCTTTTCTAGGTGATTAAAACAAAGATAGAATTTCAAATGCTGAATGCATGAGAATTGGCGTTTTTCCAAAGTTTAAACGGATGGAAGGATAGAAGTTTAATGATTAAATTTGGGCTGCCCAAACTGAAAAAATGACGAATAATATACTCGTAATAGGTGCTGCAGGACAAATCGGTACTGAGCTCGTTCTTCAATTGAGAAAGAATTATGGCACTGACAAGGTAGTTTCAACAGATATTAAAGAATCTCCAAAAGATGAATTGGCTGATGGACCTTATGAGCAATTGAACGTGCTTGACAAGGACAGGCTTTACGAAGTTGTAACGAAATACAATACTACTGAAGTTTACCTACTCGCAGCCCTACTTTCTGCGACAGCCGAACAAAATCCTGCGCTGGGTTGGGAACTGAACATGAACGGATTATCTAATGTACTTGATCTTTCTAGAGAAGGCCTGGTCAAAAGAATATTCTGGCCGAGCTCCATAGCAGTATTTGGTCCACACACGCCAAAAGACAATACACCTCAGCGCACTATAATGGAGCCAACAACGGTTTATGGGATAACCAAGGTTGCAGGCGAAAGCTGGTGCGAATACTATCACAGAAGATATGGAGTAGACGTGAGAAGCATTCGTTACCCCGGCATAATTGGTTATAAGAGTGCCCCGGGTGGCGGAACAACTGATTATGCTGTTCACATCTTTCACAATGCAATTAAAACGGGCAAATACGAATGCTTCCTGAGTAAGGATGCTGAACTTCCCATGATGTACATGCCAGATGCCACTAAAGCAACTCTTGAGCTTATGGAAGCTCCTTCTGATAAACTTCGCATCAGAACCAGCTACAACATCGCGGGTATTTCATTTAACCCGGAAGAGTTAGCCAATGCTATAAAAAAACAAATTCCAGGCTTTGAAATTTCCTATAAGCCCGATTATAGAGATGGGATTGCAAAATCCTGGCCCAGTAGTATTGATGATCGTTTTGCTCGTGAAGACTGGAACTGGAAACCGGATTACAATCTCGACAGGATGGTTGATGATATGCTCGTAAATCTCCGCGAAGTGGTGCTTTAGGTCTGTTGAAACTATTTAGGTACAATTTCGTAGATGATGACAGAATTGACATTCGCCTAATGAAACCAAATAAACATATCGCGTTCCTATTGTTTCTATCTCTTTCACTCAGTGTTTACAGCATGGGGCAGGAAGGAATGACCCTGGGTGGCGAAAAAGAAAATTATACTGATTCTTCCGGTAAAAGGCAAGGCTATTGGCGAATTACCGGAGCTCTTTCTATTGAAGAAGGATATAAGAAATCAACTATTGTTGAAGAAGGAGAGTATATTGACAATAAGCGTCAGGGACTTTGGGTGAAGTATTACCCAACAGGCATGAAAGCAAGCGAAATTACTTACGAAAGAAATAAACCCAAAGGTTACTACGCCACATTCTATCCAAATGGTCAAATGGAAGAAACAGGCTTTTGGAACGAAAATAAAAATGTGGGAATATTTGAGCGCTATTACGAAAATGGACAAGTGTCTCAGGAGTTCAATTTCACCAAGGAAGGAAAACGCAACGGTGTACAAAACTATTATTACGAAAACGGGCAACTAAAAATGACCGTAGAAGTTGAAAACGGAGTTGCACATGGATTAATGAAGACTTTCTATAAAGATGGTTCTAAAAAACTCGAACAACGCCTAACCAACGGTCAGGTAGAAGAAGGTAGCGTGAAAAAATACGAACCAAAAGAAGATGTTATTGCCAAAGTAAGTATTCCCGAATTACCAACTGAAGAGACCAAACCAGTAAAAGACAAGCCCAATTTAGAAACCTTTAAAGAAAACGGTTTCAATACTCTTTATAACCGAAACATTCAGGTTTCGCAAGTCGGTGAGTTTAAAGACGGCAAGCTTTGGAATGGAAAATGGTATCGATACGATATAAATGGTCTTCTTAAGAAGGTAGAAATCTACAAGAGCGGTAGATTCATAGGCTATGGAATCATAGAAGATTCGAACAAATAATAAGTACTTTTGGCAACCTTAGATTAAAATCCACGGCCTTGTAAATGGAAACCAAGCTCAAAATTTACAATTCACTCACACGTAAGAAAGAAGAATTCAACCCCATCAACCCGCCGCATGTAGGACTCTATGTTTGCGGTCCAACGGTATACAGCGATGTGCATATGGGTAACGTGAGAACCTTCGTATCGTTCGATGTGATATACAGATATCTCAAATTCATTGGCTACGATGTGCGGTATGTTAGGAATATTACCGATGTAGGACACCTCGTTGACGATGCCGATGAAGGAGAAGATAAAATAGCCAAGAAGGCGAGGCTTGAAAAGCTTGAGCCCATGGAAATTGTTCAAAAGTACACCAATGGGTTTCATGCAGTAATGCAGATGTTTAATACGATTCCACCATCAATTGAGCCTACAGCCACCGGGCATTTAATTGAGCAAATTGAGATGGTTAAAGGCATCATGAAAAATGGTTATGCCTACGAAGTTGCAGGCTCTGTGTATTTTGATGTCCGCAAATACCACAATGATCACAATTACGGGGAGCTTTCGGGCAGAAATATTGATGACCTGCTCTCTAATACACGAAGCTTAGACGGACAAGATCAAAAGAACGATCCTCTTGACTTTGCCATCTGGAAAAAAGCCGAAAAAGGACATATCATGCACTGGCCTTCGCCGTGGGGTGAAGGGTTTCCGGGCTGGCATCTTGAATGCTCGGTTATGAGCACAAAATACCTGGGCAACGAATTTGATATTCACGGCGGTGGAATGGATCTTAAGTTTCCCCATCACGAATGCGAGATAGCCCAAAATACAGGCGCTAATGCACAAGGGGGACCAAAGGTCTGGATGCATGGCAACATGCTAACAGTTAATGGCAAGAAAATGTCAAAATCCGAAGGCAATGGTTTCACCCCTGAGCAGCTGGTTACAGGCGATCACAAGCTCTTAGATCAGGGCTACAGCCCCATGACCGTGCGATTTTTCATGTTGCAAGGTCACTATGCAAGCACGTTGGATTTTTCAAACGATGCCCTGAGAGCTGCTGAAAAAGGTTATAAAAGACTAATGGACGCCATTAAGAAACTGGAGGATCTTCCAATTTCAGGAACTTCAAGCTTAAACCTAAAAGATCTTAGAGATTCTTGCGCCGAAGCAATGAACGACGACTTCAATACCCCCATACTTATCTCAAAACTTTTTGAAGGTGTTAAAATGATCAACCTGGTAGAAGCAGGAAAAGAGAAAGTAGATGAAGAGGGCAAAAAGGAATTGATTGAAATAATGAAGGGCTACGTATTTGATGTTCTCGGTTTCCGAATGGAAGAGGAGAGTCAAGCCGGAAATGATGGAATTGCAGCCGGGCTCATTGACTTGCTCATTCAAATAAGGAAAGCTGCCAAACTCAGCAAAGATTTCGCTACTGCAGATCAAATCAGAAATGAACTTTCTTCACTGGGTGTATCACTTAAAGATTCACCGGAAGGAACTTCGTACGAGATTCAATAGGTAGAAGAAAGTGCGTTGAGTATATTCGACGTTCTCATCATCTACTTCATGGAAAAGAAAACTCTCTATTTACTCGATGCATATGCCTTAATTTTTAGAGCATACTATGCATTTATCAGAAATCCACGTGTAAATTCTAAAGGGTTAAATACCTCAGCTATGTTTGGTTTTACCAATACTCTGGCTGAAATTTTAAATAATAAAAAGCCTACTCACATTGCGGTTGCTTTTGACGTTTCAGGGCCCACATTCAGAAATGATGATTATCCCGAATATAAGGCCAATAGAGAGGAAACTCCAGATGATATAAAGCTTTCTATACCCTATATCAAAAAGATAATTGAAGGTTATAACATACCTATCCTTGAAAAGGAAGGGTTTGAAGCTGATGATGTAATCGGAACGATTGCAAAAAAAGCAGAGAAGGAAGGCTACGAAGTTTTTATGGTTACACCCGATAAGGACTTTGGCCAGCTTGTGTCTGAGAAAATTAAAATCTTAAAACCCGGTCGTCAGGGTAATAAGAGCGAAGTTCTTGGGGTGGAAGAAGTATGTGAAAAGTTCAAGGTTAAGCGGCCCGATCAGGTCATTGATATGCTTGGTTTATGGGGTGATTCTGTTGACAATATACCGGGAATTCCAGGTGTGGGAGAAAAAACGGCTCAAAAGCTTCTGGCCGAATACGACAATGTAGACGGGATTATTGAGCATGCCGATGAGCTGAAAGGCAAGATGAAAGAAAAGGTCAAGGATAACGCCGAGCAGGCCAGATTATCTAAGAAACTGGCTACCATCATCTGCGATGTCCCTATTGATTTCAAACCAAAAGAGCTGAAGCTTTCTGAACCCAATAAAGATGCCTTGCACGAGGTCTTTTCAGAACTCGAATTTAGAACGCTATCTGAACGCCTTCTCGGTGAAAAGATCGACGTAAATTCAGGTGAGCAAATGGATCTATTTAGCAGTGGCGAAGATACTGATAGCCCGGTAAGCACTGAAGAAAACTCATTTTCGCCAGATAAGGCTGACTATAAAGTCATTGAAACCAAGGACAAGCGTCAAACTTTCATAAAAGAAATGATGAAGCAGAAAGTGGTTTGTTTCGACACTGAAACTACATCACTGGACGCTAACAATGCAGACCTTGTCGGAATGTCTTTCTCTTGGAAGGAAGGCGAAGCTTATTATGTTCCCCTTCCCGAAAAAACAGCGGCTACAAAATTCATACTTAAGGATTTTGAAGAATTCTTTCACAGCGATAAGATTACCAAAGTTGGTCACAACCTTAAATACGATATCACAGTTTTGCACTGGCACGATACGGATGTGACAGGCCCCATGTTTGATACCATGCTGGCTCATTATCTACTTCAGCCAGATATGAAACACAGCATGGATGAGTTAGCTGAAACTTATCTGAATTACCGTCCCATTAGTATTGAAACTCTAATTGGAAAGAAGGGCAAGAATCAAAAAAGCATGCGAGATGTTCCGCTGGAAGAGATCGCACCTTACGCATCTGAAGATGCTGACATCACCTTCAGGCTTTACGAGAAGTTCAGCAAAGAGATTAATAAGAATGAAGGCTTAAAAAAACTATTTTACGAAATAGAAATGCCTTTGATGCCTGTTTTGGCCAGAATGGAATCAAAAGGGGTAAACATTGATAAAGGGGCGCTGGAAGAAATTTCAGGTGAGCTGGAGAAAGAAGCAGGAAATCTGGAGAAAAAGATTTACGAGTACGCGGGAGAATCGTTTAACATATCCAGCCCGAAACAACTTGGAGTTATCTTATTTGATAAACTCAAAATTGACGACAAGCCCAAGAAAACCAAATCCGGACAATATTCCACAAACGAAGAAACCCTAACCAAATTAGCTGATAAGCACGAAATTGTTGAATGTATACTGGAATATCGACAGGTTGTGAAGCTAAAGAGCACTTATGTAGATGCCCTTCCTTTACTTATAAACGAAAAGGATAACAAAATTCACACTACCTATATGCAGGCAGTGGCAGCTACTGGAAGGTTAAGCTCTCAAAATCCAAATCTTCAAAACATCCCGATACGGACCGAACGGGGAAGAAGAGTTCGCAAAGCTTTCATTCCATCTTCGGATGATTACACCATACTCGCTGCAGATTATTCGCAAATTGAGCTGAGGCTGATTGCCGAACTCAGTGGCGATAAAGGAATGCTTTCAGCTTTTAAGAATGGTGAAGATATTCACGCGGCCACTGCTGCTAAAGTCTTTGATGTCGAAGCTGAAGATGTAAGCCGTGAAATGCGTTCAAAAGCCAAAGTTGTAAACTTCGGAATTATCTACGGAATTTCGGCATTCGGTCTTTCGCAGCGAATAAACGTATCAAGGTCTGAAGCTTCAGACTTGATTAAGAATTATTTTGAAAAGTACCCCGGCATAAAGGAGTACATGGATAAGAGCATTGAGTTTGCACGTGAGCACGGCTATGTAGAAACTATTATGAAACGGAGAAGGTATCTAAAGGACATTAACAGTGGCAATGCCACAGTAAGAGGTTTCGCAGAACGAAATGCCATTAATGCTCCCATCCAAGGAAGTGCAGCAGACATGATCAAAATCGCCATGATTCGCGTAGATAAGGTGTTTCGCACAAAGAAATATAAGTCTTCTATGATACTACAGGTACATGATGAATTGGTTTTTGACGCTCATAAAGATGAAATTGAAGAAATCATGCCGATTATAGAGAAAGAGATGCAAGGTGCTATTCCTGATTTAGGTGTTCCGATGAATGTGGATATGGACACGGGTGTTAACTGGTTAGAAGCCCATTAAAAACGGGCTTTCATCGTAACTATTAATAGCGTTTGAGAGTAAACAAGTCAACAGGTCTATGTTAATTGATGGCGGCTCAAGAAGGCCTTTTAATTAAATGGCCAGTTAAATTTGTTTGAAACCTTCAATAAATTATGATTTTGAAAAAAGCCATTCAAGGATTTGTCGTTCTTGCTTTTCCGGCTGTTCTGTTTGTCGCTTGTGGCTCTCCTGAGAAGCCAGACTCAGCTATTACAGATACTGAAGTAACTCAGGAAGATGTAGCCGGTGATGCCAACGAAAATGTCAATAAAGTTCAAGATATATTCTACTCTGTACCATCTCCAATGGAAATGGCTTCACTGCTAAAAAAAGCAGGAGCAGAATACGACATGAGCCTTCTGAACGATGTAAAAAAGGTAAACGATTATACCACCTCTCGAAGCCAGGCTTTGAATCTGGGTATTTACGGGGCCAACTTGAGCTATGCGAGCATATTCAATCAGAATCAGGAGTCTATCATCTACCTTTCTTGCACAAAGAAACTTGCAGAAAAACTGGGTGTAACTAAAGCTTTTGACGATGAGACCATTGAGCGGATGGAAGCGAATATAGAAAATAGAGATTCTCTTTTAAACATTGTTTCAGAAACTTACTATATGCTTGATGCCTATCTCAAGGAAAATGATCGTGATCATATTTCAGCTATGGTTATTGCCGCCGGATGGGTAGAAGGTCTTTATATGGCCACTTCCATTGCGAAAAAGTCTGAAACGCCAGATGAAAAATTACTCCATAGAATAGCTGAACAAAAAATCTCTCTGCAAAATCTTGTTGAATTAGTTGAAGCCTACAACACCACAGGCCAATTGGATGAGATTCAGGCTGATTTAGAAAAAATAAATAATGCATATAGTCAAGTTAGTCTTGAAAAATCAAAGGCTACAATGAGTGAAGGGGAAGACGGTGTTGCGATCATCGGGGGTGGAAGCAAGAACCCGGGAATGAGTTCAGAAACACTCCAGAATATTACTAAGGTTGTATCAGAAATTCGCTCAAACTACGTGAGCTAAATCAGAACTGATCATGAAAAGATTTACATATATACTTGCTCTCGCAGCATTCTTTTGCTCAACCATGGCTTATTCTCAATGCAGGAGTTTTGTGAAAAACAACTGTGGTGAAGCTATGGGAGATTATGTTCCTGCCGAAAATTTTAATGCTGCAAAGCTTCAACCTGGTGATGTGGCAGAAGTGGAAATGACATTCTATGGCGGAGAAGATTACCGATTGCTTATCTGTGGACATGAACTCCTGGGCGACATTGCCTTTCAGCTTTTGGATACAGAAGACAATTTGCTCTTCGATAATGCAGAGCACGAAATGTCACAACACTTTGATTTTAAAGTTGAAGGCACACAAAATTTAAAAGTTAAAATCAATGTAAGCCCAAATACAGACGCCGCACTTAATCCTCAGGGATGCGTCGCTATTTTATTAGGAAGAAAGGTTGAAGAATAAAAAAGCCCGTTTAAACCGGGCTTATTCCTTAATTGGCCTTCACAATCTTTCTGGCAAAATTACCTGAACCAGAATTAAACTGGAGTAAGTATACTCCCGTTTCCAAACGAGAAAGATCAACCGAAAGTCTTTGATTTCCAGCAGGCATAAATCCGTCATGGATAACATCTAAGTTCCTTCCAGATAAATCAACAAGGGTAATTTGAATTTGCTGCTCAGGTTCTTTCAAATCAAACTCAATCGTACTAATCTGCTTACTGGGATTTGGAAATACCTTGATTTGATCCTTCAAACTGTTTCGCTCAGTGAGAGAGAGAGTTGTACCATCAATAAGATTGATGTTGTCTATAAATAAATTATTACCGTTATCAACTAAGTATTCAAATCTAACTTTGAAATGTGCATTGGTAAAAACGGATGAAATATTATCAATTACAACCGTCTCCCAGTCTTCATCACTCTCGGGGAAATAAGGCTGAGAATAATTTCCTGTTACCGTAAACAAATCATCTTCATCTAATACTTCTCGAAGACTCCAATGCTCACCGCAATTCTTCGTTATCCAAACTCTAAGATGACCTTCTGTATTGAAACCTCTTCGGGCACAAGCGTAATCAAAAGAAAGTACGGCATTATCGCTCAAACCAGAGAGATCAAAAGTTTGACTGTATAAGTACTCTGTCTGATTATCATCATTATCGTACCCATTCAGATACACCGATTTTTCACCTTCAAAGGCTGCCTGATCTGTTATTTCCCAATCTACTCCTCCGGTGTTATTGAGTGTGAACCAGAGATCGTCGTCCTGAGAATTCAAATCGCTGATATCTTCGAATCCTTCAAAAAATGGCAGAGCTGTATTCGCGGTATCTAATACCCTTATAAAATCATTTCTAACCAGCGATACCTCGTCATTACCATCCGAAGCGAGAATACTTACTGCATAGGTGCCGGGTTCTGTGTATATTACTGAGGGTGTGGCATCAGTTGAGCCTGCTGGTTCTCCACCTTCAAAAATCCAGGTTCTATCCTGAATACCGTTGTAAGATAGATCTGTGAAATCAATGGTCTCCCCTACACAGATTACTTGTTTATTCGCCGTAAAATCTGCAGCGCAAATTTCAGGTTCCAGGTTAACACCTGTAAACTCAAGATTTTCTTCTTGCCAAAGGTTAGATCGCTCGGCAACACCACTCTCCAAAGCATTCCTCATTCTCTGAGACTGTTCCAGAGTGAACATTTTACCGCAAAAAGAATACTCCATGTAATTCTCTACATTATCCAAAGACCCACAGCTTTCGCCATTGAATGCGCAATTGGTCCAACCAATGGTATTTGGCGTATCGCTAATTCCATCGTCTGTGTTGCAATTGTTTTCTTCTTCTGGAGAATTTGTGCTTCCCCAAAGATGCGGAAGATCTATCCAATGACCCACTTCATGAGTCAATGTTTGCGATCGTTGCCAATTGCTGGTTCCGATTCTACCCACATAATCAGATCTCACCACGATTCCATCATTGGTTTCACCAAAAGAACCGGCCAGGGAAGAAGGATAGTATGTGTAACCTGCCGCGCCACTTGCAATTGTCCTGCAGACCCAAATATTCATATATCTGGATCTATCCCAAATAGGCGATATCTCTTTTAGATTTTCTCCTCCTTGGTTAGTAAGAGCACTAACAGTTCTTACGACTCCATTGGTGCAATTTCCTTCCGGATCGCGCTGGGCAAGGGCGAATCTAATACCTACGTTTGCAACCAGATCTTGAAAAGCTGAGTTTACGGATTGAGCATCGGCATTTTGAGCACTGAAGTCTTCGTTCATGACGTCAATAGCATTCTGAATTTGATCAAAGCTTATATTCTCATCTCCAAAATTGTGGACTATGTGGAAGACTACCGGAATCGTGTACACATCTCCATCTTTCGCAAGATTAGGCATTCTCCGGGTTTCTTCTAGCTGAGCTTCAGCATTTTCAATCGTCTGAATGATCTCAGGATGTTCTTCTATGAGCTTATCTGTCATCTCATAGGTATGACATTTTACGATTTCATCTGCTCCCTGACCTGAGACATATAGCACGGCGATCGCCGCTATAAATGAGAAAAATAACTTCATGGCTTTATTGGAATATAAACTAAACAGCTTTAAAGCTTACAGGTTTAGTGTTTCACAAACTTTCTGACAACCTGTTGACCGTTAGACTGCATCCTGATTAGGTAAATTCCATTGTGGAGCTCAGTTGCATTTATCTGTACAACTTGCTGGCCGGAAGGCTGATTACCTGCAAAAACTCCTTTCACAACTCTTCCCGAGATGTCAAGAATATCAATCGTTAAATCACCTGCATTTTTCAAGGTATAATCCAGATTGGTGGTTCCGGATGTAGGATTGGGATATACTCTAAAACGATCTACAAAGTCTACACTTTCTAGCCCTACTACAGCAGGGTCAAAAATATTTATATCGTCTATATAAATGTTATTTCCACGCAGACTCCTAAAATCAAACCTTAGCCTGAAAGATTCATTTAAGAAAGTAGAGCTGACATTGTCAATTACCACTTCATTCCAATCATCTTCACTAGCGGGAATAAAATAACTTGATTGCGTTCCTTCTATTGTAGGTAAGTCGTCATCGTCAAGATTTTCTCTCAAACTCCAGGTATCTCCGCAGTCCTTAGAAATAAATACTCTTAACCTATCATCAGAAGAGCCCGTTCTCTTCGCGTGAGCGTATTTAAACGTAAGAAATGCATCTTCACTAGTTACTTCCGACAGGTCATAAGTCGGACTGTAAATAGTTTCTGTTGATTCGTATGAAAACGGATTGTCTCTTCCGTTTACAAAGATTGATTTAGTGCCTGAAACAGAAGCATCTTCTGTCAACTGCCATTTAACCTGGCTACCGTCTGTATTAAGAACAAACCAGTCTTCATCATTTGGCTCAAGTGATGAGAACGATTCAAAATCTTCTTCAAAGGGTATTTCATTTGCTGCGGTAGGTATAACCGTAACAAATTCTGTTTTTGTAACAGACATAGATCCATTTGCATTGGATGCCGTTAAAGTTACTTCAAATGTACCCGGTTCATCATATGTTATTACCGGACTCGCAGATGATGATGATGAAGGAGAACCTCCTTCAAAAACCCACTCTCGGTCTGTAACTCCATTAAAAGAAAGGTCGGTAAATTCAACTTCGCCACCTGGACAAAGAATGGGAGTTTCCTGGGTGGTGAAGTCTACAAAGCAAACAACATCTGGATCTAATACTCCTGTATCTTGCAAATTATCATCTGACCATAAGTCTTCTCGGTTAGCAATACCACTTTCTAATGCTGCAAGCATTGTATTCTTTTGTCCAGTCGTGAACATGGTTGAACACCAACCGTAATCCATGTGATTCTGAACGTTATCTAAAGATCCACAAGTCTCTTCAAATAAATCGCAACTACTTCCATAAGATTGTCTACCAATGGTATTTGGTGTATCTGAAATACCGTCATCAATATTGCAATTATTCGCTGTTCCAGGGGTGTTTGACCAACCCCATGTATGTTCCAGGTTTAGCCAATGGCCAACCTCATGTCCTAAAGTATGCCTGTGATAAGCCTGTGAAGTACCTATACTTCCAATGTGATTGTTTTCAATGAGAATCCCATCACCTGCAGGTGGAGCTCCGGAGGGTAGGAAGGCATAGGCGGCTGTACCCCCTTCAATAGAATGAACAACCCAGATATTTAAATAACTTGATCGGCCCCATGTAGCAGCTTCACCCGTTTTAACGTTTTCTCCTGCATTAACTGTTTCAGTGTTGTAGACTCTATTAATTCCATTCGTGCAATTGCCATCCGGGTCTTTCTTGGCCAGGCGAAATTCAATGCCTACATCAGCAATAATATCTTCAAACTGATTAATCGTACTTCCCAGATCTGGGTTTGCCGCATTAAAATCGTTATTGAGCTCTTCCATCGCACTATGAATTTGCTCTGTAGAAATATTCTCATCACCATTCTGGTGAATCACGTGAAATACAACAGGAACTATATACGGACCGTCTTTCTGTTGCTGAAAAGTCCTCGCAGACTCAGCCAAAATTATACTATCCTGAATGGCCTGCTCTCTAGCTTCTGGATGTTGTTCAAAATACTCTTGGGTAAAATGGTTTTTTCCACACCAGTTGTGGTTTAGATGGTCATTTTCTGAATTTTGAGCAATAGACAATCCAGCCAAAAACAGGCTAAATAGGCTTAAATAAATATTCTTCATAAGTTCTTTGAGTTCTTCGCAACAGCGCGAAAATAGCAATTAGCTATCAATCAGTCCAGTGAGTTAAACACATAGGCATTGGACACCTTTAATACATTAAAAATTCAGTTATCCCTACTATTCATAGGGCCAGGGAAAATATGCTTGGAAAGCTAAACTATGTATTTCAGGTTTCTCAGTTCAAATCTCCCTGTAAAAATCAGAATCTGTAATATAGCTTACACCTATGCTTTTAGTGCCTGATCCAAATCCTGAATCAGGTCGTCTACATCTTCTACTCCCACACTCAAGCGGATTAGTGAGTCTACAATCCCTGAATTTCGCCTTTGATCTAATGGTATGCTGGCGTGCGTCATAGTAGCCGGATGTCCTATTAAAGACTCCACTCCACCTAAGGATTCTGCCAGAGAAAAAACCTTACAATTATTCAAAACTTTTTTTGAAGCCTCAAGGGTGTCTTGTTTCAGAGAGAATGAAACCATCCCGGTAAAACTCTTCATCTGTTTTTTAGCAATCTCGTAATTAGGATGCTCTCTCAGTCCTGCGTAATAAACTTTGGCAACTGCGGGGTGGTTTTTAAGAAAGACAGCTACATCCATACCATTCTGTCCATGTCTTTCCATTCTTAAATGTAGCGTTTTGAGACCGCGTAAGACAAGAAAGGCATCTTGCGGACCACAAACTGCTCCAGATGAGTTTTGGATACGGTACATTTCAGATGCGATTTTCTCATCTCTTGTAATCAAGGCTCCCATGAGAACGTCACTATGACCCCCGAGATACTTGGTAACTGAGTGCATGACCAGATCCGCTCCGAGCTCCAGTGGTCTCTGGTTATATGGTGTGGCGAAGGTATTATCTACTGCCAGGATAATATTTTTATTACGGCTCAGGTCAGCGATGGCCTCAACATCAATGATGTTGAGCATTGGATTTGTTGGGGTCTCAATCCAAATCAATCTGGTTCTATCATTGATAAATTCCGAAATATTTTCGGTATTCGCCATAGAAACGTAGTGAAACTTTATTCCGAACTGGGCAAAGATGGTAGAGAAAAGTCTGTAGGTTCCTCCATAGAGATCATTTGTAGAAATGACTTCATCGCCAGGCTTCAGCATTTTGATAACACAATCAACAGCCGCCAAACCACTTGCAAAACAGGCTCCGAAGCGCCCGTTCTCAAGTGCAGCCAAACTTGTTTCAAGGGCCTTTCTGGTCGGATTTTGAGATCTTGAATACTCAAACCCCTTGTTTTTGCCAACCTCCTCCTGAACGTAGGTGGATGTTTGGTAAATGGGAGTCATGATAGCTCCTGTGGTGGGGTCTGGAACTACCCCTGCATGGATAGCTTTGGTATTAAATTTCATAATCTTCTCTCGCGTTTCATAAGTAAGGTATGAGCCTTTTATTTTTTCTTTTTGGCTGTTTTCCTGAGCCATCGCGGCAATACTACAGAACCAATAAAAAGATAGGGATAATAAGAAATAAGTCTCCAAAGTATAGCGAGAGCTCCAGCAAGACCTATGGGAATAAACTCCTTCAAAAAGCCCGAAAAAGCTAACTCTGCAACTCCTGAGCTTCCTGGCGTGGGACTTATGAGCATGATTACCCACATCACAAGCTGACGAGCGTAGATAACAATTTGATCCGCAATCATTGCCGAACTCCAATCAAACTCAATAAATGCCAGTATGATAAAATTTACAACCAAGTATCTGCCCGTCCAGGAAACATAAGTAGCCAAGAATGCCTTTGCCCAATACTTAAATGGCTTTCCTTTTAACTCATCACTCGTAATAATTATGTCGTCTCCTATTTCAATGATGTTGTAACGCCATCGCTTTAAAAATGGAATTCTGAAAAGTTGAAGAAGTAAATATTTAAGTCCTCTTGGGATAAAGAAAACGCCGAGAAGAATACTGGTGGTCATCAAAAAAATAAAAATGTATCCCGCCCAAAATATTCCCTGTGTTCCGAATTCTATTCCGAAAAACGATTGCTGCAAATTAACCGGAAATAGATCAGAAGTGCCTATTGACAGAAGAACCATAGCCACCATTGTGATGTAAAACAGCTCATCCAGCAAGGCTGACACTAAAACAATGGCTGTGCTCTTACCTAACTTTATTCCTTCCCTATTAACGATAAACATTGCGATACCAGAACCTCCCACCACACTGGGGGTCAGAGCGGAAGCAAACTCCCATAGCATGATTACCCGAAAGCTTTGTCGCCAACTCAACTCATAATCAGTTAGCACCCGTATCCTGTACATATAGGCCAGGTCGCGAACAGCCATAGCGAGGATGGAAATAAAAATCCATAACCAACTGTAGTAAGTCCAATTAATATCGCTTAGGGTATCCTGGTATGTCCGCTGAATATAATCCCCTTCGCAATCATTTACTTCAATGAATTCTTCGGGCTCATTTAAATTGGGTATACCATCGGCATTGCTATCTACCCAAGTGTAGTGCCCGCATTCTCCGGGATCTACCTTTTCAAAACGAATATCAGTAAGGTTCAAATAAAGCAATACCGCGGCAACACCCAAGCCCAACATGATGGGAAGAATAATTCGTTTTACACTGAGCTTTTTAGCGATATCTTTTTCGTCCGGATGCAATTTGCTCTATAGATTTGTCATTAAAACAATCCGTAAAATTAAAGGATATATTATCTACAGCATGAAGAATTTCTATTATCTCAAAACCTGTGATACGTGTAGAAGAATTATAAAAGAGCTGAATCTACCTAAGTCAGTAGAGAAGCGAGAAATAAAATCTTCTCCTCTCAATTCGTCTGAAATAGATCGACTTGCCACAAAAGCGGGATCCTACGAAGCTATATTCAATAAACGCGCTCGGAAATTGCGCGAAAATGGCTTAAAGGCAAGTGAACTAAAAGAAGCTGAGTTTAAATCACTCCTAAACGATGATTACAGTTTTCTCAAGCGCCCTGTGCTTGAAACTGAAAAACAAGTCTTGGCAGGCAATTCAAAAGCGGTCGTTGAAGAGATGAATAAACTCATTTAACCATTACACCTTGCGGGGTGAGAAAAGCAAATATTTTCGGTTTGCCTGCATCTTCAAATAAATGAAAAGATGAACCTGCCAGATTTGGTTATTTTTGACCCTGAAATAAGCAACTATGCCTTTATCCATGACAGGCTTCGGTAAAGCTACCGGAACCTTTAAAGCAAAAAAATTCACTGTAGAGATTAAGTCGCTCAACAGCAAACAGTTTGATGCTTCTATTAAAATGCCTTCTCTCTATCGCGAAAAAGAGCTAGCGGTAAGAAATTTACTCGCTGAAAACCTATGGAGAGGTAAAACTGATTTAAATATTCATGTTGAGTCTGCCGAAGCAGATAAAAAAGTGAAGATAAATCATGAGCTAGCATTATTTTATGTGAATGAAATAAAGAAGCTGGGAGAAGAAGTTGATCTGGAGCTAGACAGCAACGTTTTACGCACTGTTTTAAATATTCCTGAAGTTTTACATCACGAGAAGCAGGATTTAGACGAAGAAGAGTGGAGCGCCCTGGAAGCATTGATCAAAGAAGCCATAGAAAACCTTGTTTCATTTAGAAAATCAGAAGGCGATAGCCTTGAAAGAGATATTATCTCTAGAGTAAAGGAAATTGAATCTCTGCGGAAAGATGTAGAAAAGCACCTGCCAGAGCGCCTGGATCAGGTTCGTGAAAGGCTGCAAAAGAATGTCAAGGAGATCATTGAGCAAGATAAAATAGAGCAAAATAGATTTGAACAGGAAATCATATACTACCTGGAAAAACTTGATATTACAGAAGAGCACACCCGGCTTGAAGGACACTGCAACTACTTTCTTGAAACCATAGAAGGTGATGGACAGGTTGGAAAAAAACTTGGATTTATTTGTCAGGAGATTGGACGTGAAATCAACACCATGGGCTCAAAGGCTAATTATGTTGCTATTCAAAAGCTCGTGGTAAAGATGAAAGACGAATTGGAAAAGATTAAAGAACAGCTTCTGAATCTAGCATAGTGGCAAAGCAGGGAAAATGCATCATATTTTCAGCTCCTTCAGGGGCAGGTAAAACAACCATTGTTCACCATCTCCTAAAATCTGTTCCCGATCTGGCATTCTCTATTTCAGCAACTACCAGACGACCCAGGGGAGCAGAAGAAAACGAAGTAGACTATTATTTCCTGACAGAAAAAATGTTCAAGAAGAAGATCGAAACGGACCAATTTGTAGAGTGGGAAGAAGTGTACAAAGGCTGTTACTACGGCACTTTGAGAAGTGAAGTTGAGCGCATTTGGAATGAAGGTAAACATGTGGTTTTTGATGTAGATGTTGTTGGAGGTAAAAATCTGAAGGAAAGTCTAGGCGATAGAGCCCTTGCCGTTTTCATTAAAGCTCCGAGCCTGGAAGCTTTAAAGCAAAGGCTGAGAAACCGTTCTACCGAAAGCAATGAAGACCTGCAAATGCGAATTTCGAAAGCAGAAAGAGAAATGCGATACGAAAAGCACTTTGATAAAACACTGGTCAACGATGATTTAAAAACTGCCTTGAAAGAAGCAGAAGAAATGGTAAAAGCCTTCATTGAATCATGAAAAAAGTTGGTCTCTACTTCGGGACATTTAATCCCATCCATGTAGGACATCTAATTATAGCAAATTACATGGCTGATTTTACTGACCTGGACGAAGTATGGTTGGTTGTGAGCCCTCAAAATCCCTTTAAGCAAAAATCTAGTCTGCTGGCAGACTACCATCGTCTGGCCATTGCCCGAATTGCCGTTGAGGATAATACCAGAGTAAAGGTAACGGATGTAGAGTTCTCACTTCCCAAGCCGTCGTACACCATTAATACTTTATTATCTCTTGAAGAAAAAAATCCCGATCATGAGTTCGCATTGATAATGGGTGAAGACAATTTGCGTACTCTACACAAGTGGAAGAGCTTTGATGATATAGTAAACAGGCACAAGATTTACGTATACCCCCGAGTATTGACCATACAAGAGAAAGAAGATATGAAGCCCCACAGGGTTAGACGAGAGCTCAGAGATCACAGCAACGTTATTCAGGTAGATGCTCCAGTGATGAAACTTTCAGCCAGTTTTATACGAAGAGCCATTAAGGAAGGGCATGACGTTCGGTACTTACTCACTGAATCCGTTTACAGATATATTACTGAAATGCACTTTTACGAAAACTAATTGCTTTGGCACGTGTTTTGGTTATGAGAGAAAAACATTAATCGAAACATTATGAAATTCAAGAATAAACCACAGGAATTACTAGAGCAAGCAAAGAACTTTATGAAAAAAGGAGACGTTTCTGCTTATCTGAAAACATTGATGAGCATTCAGGAATTGAATGCAAAGCCTATTAAAGTGCGCTCAAACTCCTAATTGCATAACTTCGCAATATGAGCGAAGTAAGGATTGACAAGTTTATTTGGGCAGTGCGGCTTTACAAAACACGTTCAATTAGTGCTAAAGCCGTCAAAGACGACCAGGTATTTGTAAATGAAACTAAGGTAAAGCCATCTCAAAATGTTAAGATTGGAGATGTCATCAAGGTGAAGCGCTTACCGATCTGGAGGTCTTACAAAGTCAAAGAACTTCTCTCCAAGCGGGTAGGGGCCAAATTAGTTAACGATTATATAGACGATGTAACTCCCGAAGAAGAGTTAGAAAAACTCGAAATGATGAAACTAATGCCGGGTTATGATAGGGAGCGCGGAAAAGGAAGGCCTACCAAAAAAGAAAGACGCAACCTTGATGATTTCAATCGGTGGTGATATCGACTTGGTGCCGAAAGGTATAGATGATCTAAATAAAATAGTAGACCTGGCTAAGGAAATTTGGATTCCTTCCTTCGAGAGCTATTTCACAAACGAACAACTTTGGTCTCTATTTGAAGGGATGTATAATACTGAATTGCTCAATCAGACACTCAGCAATCCTAATTATCACTATTACTTCATCAATTATAAGAAAGATCGAGTCATTGGCTACCTGGCTCTTGAATTCAAAGACGATTCGCTGAAAATTGATAAAATCTATGTCCACCCAAAACTGCAGGGAATGGGATTTGGCAGCAGGATTCTGAGCTTTTTGGTTGAACAATACAAGAATAAACGCATATGGTTACGAGTCAATCGCGGCAACGATGGAGCTGTTAAACTATATGAAAAACATGGGTTTACAGTTCATTCCAGAAAAGATTTTCACGGCCCCCACAAATACAAATACGAAGATTACATCATGGAAAAGCCCCCTTTTTAACCGTTTATAAATCCGAGATTACGCTTATCCCATTTTTAATGACATGAGCACTCTCTTGGCGTAAGTTTGATGTATAAACATTAAACAAACTAAACTACAGGTAAGATGAAAACACTATTTGCAACATTAGCCATGGTAGTGTTTCTAGGAGCTCAAAGCTTTGCAGGAACCGAAGATACTACCAGAGTCGCTAAGAAAGAATTAAAGAATTC
>Ga0207419_1000344_pt1 | contig 39619 bp, 40 predicted proteins | sample ElkSloMetagenome_4_FD_184723 | JGI IMG/M metagenome (GOLD analysis project Ga0207419, IMG submission 184723) | Hot spring microbial communities from Elkhorn Slough, Monterey Bay, USA - MD2A (version 2) | ecosystem: Environmental > Aquatic > Marine > Intertidal zone > Estuary: Microbial mat ...
AATCCCTGCCGAATTTTCGGCAAGAGGGGCAAGGGGAGTGTTTATCAATGAATAATTTTATTTTAATTTTTAAGATCAGGTTTTAACCCCATGTGTGCAAAACCTAGCTGTAAATTTGCAACAAAAATGGAAATGAAAAAATAAAGTTTATGTTGTTTTACACCCTCCTTTGCCTCCCTCAAGGGAGGAGTCATAGGTGCTTTATTTTTTCATTTTCCATTTTCACCAAATAGGATTCTGGTGCGGAACTTCAGAATTTATAAATTCCATGAACATCTCAAAACTGTGATCGTAATATCATAAACAGAATCATAAAAAAATAATTCTCCAATGCAAAAATTTATTATTGCTATTTGTGCCATGCTTCTCATTTTGGCTTGTGACACACGTTCGCCAAAGGGACAAAAGGAGAATGGTAAAAATATCGCAGATAACAATCAACCAGAAAATAAAATCTCTAAAAAAAATGATTTTAAATTTAAAACCTATACCAATGAAGCATTCAACATCCAGGTGAAATACCCACGGCACTGGAAAATTGTTGAAAATTTAAATGGAAATTTTCCTGAAATAAATTTTTTTGACAGCCAATATGAAAATATCCTGGAACTGCCTATCAATATTCATGCTCCGGCTGAGGCTACTTTTGTCAGTATTTTCCCGAAAGGGTGTGGCATAGATTTACCAGCCGGACAATCCTTGATTTTAAAAGAAAGCAGCTTACCTTTTAATATTAATTTCAATACAAATAAGCAAGAGTCAGTTTTATTCAAATTAGATAATAATGAATCCTGGGGATATTTTCTAGTTATGCAAGACTACCCCCCATCGTGGCAGGATGGATTTATTTTTGCACAGGTAAGCACAAATGACTTTTCGGCTTCATGCTATGAAGAAAAAAGCAGCGATGAAATTTCCATTGAAGATTGCAACCCTATGACCGGTGACCGCCTAGTAAGAAGTGGAGAAATTGACCAGCAATCAATGATGGAGGTTAAAGCCATTTTAGAATCATTTCATTTTGAGCGAGAAGAAAATGAAAAATTGAAAGTAACAGAAATGATTGAAATTGAAAAACCATTGCCTAATCAAGACATAAGGTCTCCTTTGACGATCAAAGGCAAAGCTCGAGGCATGTGGTATTTTGAGGGTGACTTCCCCGTAGCGCTTGTTGATAAAGATGGCAATACAATAGCCGAAGCTATTGCCACGGCTCAGGGAAAATGGATGACCGAGGATTTTGTTCCTTTTTCAGCCACGGTTCGTTATGACAATGCGCCTGATGATGAAAGAGGATACCTGGTTTTTCATCGGGATAACCCCTCAGGGTTGCCGGAACATGACATGCAGTATAGGCAACCTGTTCTATTTCCGCCAAAGTAATTTAAAAATCTCTCTTTTTTAATAAGTAAAATGATGCCCATATAAATACTATAACATAGCCTATCACAATTGCAAGTTCACCCCCGGAAATATAGTTTTGAATTTCACGAAGAATATAGCGCGGCAAAGGATTTTGAATTAAATTATTGATGGCTTCCATTGGAAAAAAATCAGATAGCCTGGCATAAAAGCCAGATACACCAGAATGATTTTGTAAAATTACGGTTATAAATGGTTCGGCAAAAAGAGAGTAAATAGCAAATAAAATAATGGAAACACCAGATCGCTTGAAAAGCATACCTACAAAAAAAGCAAACAGTGAATAGGCAAAAAGCGCAAGGCCGAACGCGAATAAAAATTCAACTCCCTCAATTATAAATCTGAATTCTGTCACTGAAGAATATATCAAACCTAAAATCAAGCCATTGATCGATAAAACAATAGTATTGATCAAACAAAGCAAGAATATGAAGCTGATTTTGGCCGTCAAAAACTGTGACTTGCTTAGTCCATCGATTACATTTTGCCGAATGGTGCGATAGCTAAATTCATTGGTGATGAAAATAATAACTATAAAAGCCATGATAAATTGAAAAAAGCCAGCAAAGTAGGTAATGTTTTGCCATATATCCGGAAAGTCATATATGGGTATTAAGGAGGGTTTGAGTTCTCCGAAATTAATGCCTTTTTGGTCAAAGAAATCTAAAACAAAAACTCCGCTACTGGTAAAGATGACCAAGAAAAGCAAATACAGAAAATAGATGATCCAAAACAATTTGAAATGGCGATATTTCAGCCACTCTATACGTAAAAGTCTAAGCATTTGATTTTGATAATATTTTCAGGAATTCGTTTTCCAGGTTCTTTTTACGAGCAGATAAATGAGATAAATAAACTTGATCTTGCGCGAGTGCCTGATTTAGTGCTGCTGCATTTTTATCCGCGGGCAAACTTACCAGCATGCAATCACTTTCTTTGTCCACTAGTTTTATCCATGCAGACTTTTTGATAGTCTTTTCCAGTAAAAGCAAATCTTGTGCTTTCACTTCATAAATTGTTTCCCCACTCAATGCTTCATTTACACTACCCTGGTACACCTTTTTGCCAAAGTTGAGTACGGCAAAATGCGTACATACCTTTTGCACCTCATTGAGTAGGTGGCTGGCCAAAATAATCGTTTTACCGGTATTGCCAATTTCAATTATTAAGTCTCGTATCTCCTTAATGCCTTGAGGATCAAGGCCATTGGTAGGCTCATCTAGTATAAGCACATTAGGATCAGGTAGTAGAGCCGCGGCAATAGCCAGACGTTGTTTCATTCCTAATGAATAGGTCTTGAACTTATCGTCCTTTCTTGCAAAAAGACCTACTACTTTTAGCACCTCCCCTATTCTGTTTTTGTTTACCTCTTTAATTGCTGCTACTACCTGTAGATTGGCGAAACCACTCAGGTAAGGATAAAAACAAGGAGATTCCAAAATCGCCCCTATTTTTTGCCTTATTTTATGGTTGCCTGGCTTGCCAAACCAGGAAAATTCTCCGGATGATTTATTGGTTACATCGAGTAAAATACCCAGCGTGGTGGTTTTTCCACTACCATTTGGCCCCAATAGTCCAAATATTTCTCCCTGATTTACTTGCATCGAAAGACCATTTACAGCATGAACTCTGCCGTATTTTTTGTGCAAGTCGTTGATTTGCAATACCTCGCTCAATTGTTTTTATTTTGTTTAGCGTCTTCTTTTGATTTCTTTTTTGGTTTTTCTTTTTCCCAAAAAGATTTAAATTGATCAATGGGTAATTCCCCTTCTTGTAGCATTTTTAGTCCGGCAGCTACATTGATTTGACCTTCTAATTCTACTATACCTAAAGTATTTTTAGCATTTAATAATGCTACTGTGGTGCCATCATGCTCCAGTACTATTACTCTGGCATTACCTTCTCTAAGCGACATCATTTCTGTAAAACCTTCAGTGGTCAACGCGCCTTCTATTTTTTTCACATCCAGCAAACCTATCGCCTCTTTTTCATCCTCATTTGCAATCATCAGTTTTATATTTTCTACATCTTTTACAAATTCCAAAAACTGTTTACTGTCACCACTCAATGCTCTCAATGTACTAGGATAAAAGAAATATTTATTACCGGAAGGCATTTTATCAAAAACATCTCGTACAGCTTGGCTTTGCGATTGTGCACCCATCGGAGCCAACACTATAAAAAGTATAATTAAGCGCTTAATCATCTATTCTTATTTAATCCTGTTTTTAGTTTTTTTCGTCAGCTTTCTCCAGGTATTTCATACCATTCATCTTGATTTTCGATAATTTTTTCAAGTCTTTTAGATCAATATTACCCACCATGTCTACAAGCACAAAATTATGTGAACCACTCACCACAACCAACAATTCACTTATTTTACTATTCGCCTCTTTTACTAATATCTTTACATTTTCATCTCCATCTCGAATTACAGCCAATTCATCAAACATATTGCCGTCTATTAAATTTTGCACCTCCTTGTAGTAAGCGTTTGATTTACCAGTGCTATCGGCAGATAATAATTGTACTGAAGTAAAGCTTTTAATTAAATTTATCATACCTTCATCTTCTTCAGAGTCCATGGTGGCAAACATTTCAAAAAGCTTTGGAGTCAGATTCACATAAGTAAACTCCTGGTTGTCCCCATATTTTTGAAAAAAAGATGACAATACGCCCTTGTCATTATCAGCCATTAAAAAACCTGGCACAAAAAACACAACAATAAATACTAATTTCTTCATGATTTTCATTTTTTTAAGTTTAAAAATTTGAGGGGAGACGAAGAAGTAATTGTTTTGTTACAAATCAATTAATAAACAAGACAAAAATTATTATTGGAATATATTTACCAGTCTATTGTAAACAGATAAAACTAAAAAAGCCTGCTTTTGATAAAGCAGGCTTTTTAATACAAATCAGTCTGTTAGCTTAATTACATACTAGCATTGCTTGCTACCAGATTTACATTCAATGTAAAATCATCATAAATCATCTTATCTCCTAAATTATCAAAGAAACTACCTGATCCATATTTTACATTGTAGTCACTTCTGTCTACAGTTATTTCAGCTTTAGCAGTTACATTTTCACCATCAACTGCAACGGTAGCAGGAAAAGTAACTGGATTTGTTTTATCACGGATGGTGAGATGACCCATAATTTCATATTGGTCTCCACCTTTGGCAGTCACTTTCTTAATTTCTAACTTGGAAGTAGGATAAGCTGATACACCAAAGAAATCATCTGACTTTAAGTGTCCCACTAATTTTTGATTAGTAGCTTCATCTTTGATGTCTTCACAATTAATCGATGTCATATCAATTAAAAATGTGCCGCCTTTAAGCTTTCCATTTTCAACTTGCAATGCCCCTTCTTTTAATTTGATGTAACCATTATGCTCACCAGTCACTTTTTCACCCAACCAGGCTACATTGCTTTTTTCAGTGTCAACTTTATAAGCGGTCGCTTTTTCGTCTTTGGCTATTTTGAATGATGCCATTATGATCAAAGCAAGGGAAAATAATACTATTTTTTTCATCTTGTTAATAATTTTAAAAGGTTAATAAAATTTTTAAAAAATTGGTTTTTCATACTTGAATGCAAAGATACATAAATTTATATGTATATACATTAAATGTAGTGACAAATATTAAGCTAATTAAATTTCTGAAGAAACATCATTAAATTACTTTTGTTTCAAAAAGGAATAAAAATTAAGATTTTTTTAATATTAAACGAGAATTACCGAGCTTATTTTTTAATTCTGTCTGCATTGTCCCGCACGAAAGACGACCAACTTTTTACCTTGGGTTTACTGCTAAAGTTTTGATAATGATGACATAAGGCTACGGCTAAGGCATCAGTAGCATCTAATAATTTATCGTCATGTTTAAAATTAAGCAGGTTTTGCAACATCTTAGCCACCTGTTCCTTACTGGCGTTACCATTGCCAGTCACTGCCTGCTTTATTCTACGGGGAGCATATTCGGCAATGGGTATGTCTCTACTCAAGGCAGCAGCCATCGCAACCCCCTGAGCCCGCCCAAGCTTCAACATTGATTGAATGTTCTTTCCATAAAAGGGTGCTTCAAGCGCTACCTGATCTGGTAAAAACTCTTCAATTAAGGATAGCATTTTTTCCTGAATTTTACGTAATTTTATTTCCTGCCCTTTGTATTTACTCAAATGGATCACACCATATTGCAATATATGTATCTTCTTATCGATCAACTTTATTATCCCATAGCCCATTACTGAGGTGCCAGGGTCTATGCCCAAAATAACTTTTTCCTGTCCCTTCATAATACAAATTTCGTCAAATTCTTGAATTAATCTATTTTTGAGCCAAATAAGCCACAGATGATTTTATACTTAATTATACTTTTTTCCATTTATCTTTTCTTTTTGTCATACATTACTTATCATTGGCTTCAAATGCCCTCATACTTTAATTCTTATCAGCCAAAAACTTCTATAACCGTAATTATTCCTGTAAGAAATGAAGCTGCAAACATTGCTTACTTACTTAGCGATTTGCAAAAGCAATCCTATCCCAAGCAATTGCTCGAAATAATTGTAGTCAATGATCACTCCACAGATAACACAGTAAACGAAGTAGAAAAAATGCAGGATATAGTTGATTACAAATTGATACTTCTCCATTTGAAATACCCTAAAATGTACAGCGGAAGCAGAAAAAAACTAGCCATCACCGAGGCCATAAAACAGGCTACCGGCGATTTAATAGTAACCACAGACGGAGATTGTCGCCTGCATCCGGAATGGTTGTATTATATGAACTATCCGTTTCAGGAACAAAAAGCAGTATTTGTAGCCGGCCCCGTTACTTTCATGGAAGAAAAAACTTTTTTTCAACGCCTTCAAACCATCGAATTTGCTAGTTTGATAGTAACCAGTGCAGTATCTATTAATAAGAAAAAACCAACTATGTGCAATGGAGCCAATCTTGCCTACGCCAAAAAAGTATTTGCCCAAGTAAATGGCTATGAAGGCAACGAAGATATTGCATCTGGCGATGATGAATTTTTGCTACAAAAAATCAGTAAGCATTTTAATACTGATCAAATTATATATCAAAAAGCCAAGCCAGCCATAGTTAGCACAGTAGCGCAGGTTAACTGGCGGCAATTTAAACAACAAAGAAGACGCTGGGCCGGCAAATGGAAAAAACATGGCAACCCGGTTATAATATCACTGGCGCTTTTTATTTTTCTATTTCATTGCAGTTTTATTGGATCCTTTATATACTTATTTTTAGCCAGTCAAGACAATCTTCTTATTTTATCTTTTATTTTCGCCAAAATATTACTCGAATTTATATTGCTCAAAAATGCATTGGAATTTTTGAATAAAAAGCTCAACTTGCTGAAGTTTATTATTTTACAAATTTTGTATTCCTTTTACGTGGTTTATTTTGGTATAGCTGCTAATTTTGGCACTTTTAATTGGAAGGGTAGAACTTATAAAAGCTAACAGATGACCGACCAGGAATTTGATTTGATGGATGAATTGTATTTCGTGAAAACTTTTACCGAATTGACAGATGCCATGGATATGAAGCATCAAACGATTATTGAAACGCTTAAACAATTGCTAGAACAGCATTGGGTAAAAATATTGGATGAAAACGATAATGAAATTGGCTACAATGCTACATCCTTTGCAAAAAACATTAACAATTATCACTTTATAGCAACCAAAGCAGGATTACTGGCACATAATGGCAGATAAGTTGAAAATTATTGAGAAACATCATTCGCCTAACTATTTTGTAAAAAAACGGCTTCAGCGGAACAAACCAGCCTTATTTGGCATGATTATCATATTCCTTGCTGCTTTGGTAGCATTGTTTGGATATTTAATAATGCCTGACGAAACACCGGATGCCAATGACGGGGCGGTGCAAATACAACAAAAACCGCCTGGATTTACCACTCAAATATTAAAAGTAAGAAAAAATACCAGAGTTGATAAAAATAGCTTTATTCAGTTGGCTTTATTTGGCCAGGAAAGCGCCTACACCATAGAACCTATAGAGTCTTATCGTGTTGAAGGATTTGACCTGTATATAACCCCATTCGGACAACTCCAAGAAAAGCATTATTTCCTGCCAGAGGTGGTTAAAACATTTTATATTGGAGATACTGCAGTTGCCAGGTTGAACAATAGTAAAATGAGGGTTTCTGGTGACACCTTACAATATCTTAATTTGCAAGGTGATTTAAAAACTGTAACTCAAGCAACGTTAGTACAAGAGTTTAAAGATGAAAATCTTGAAACCAGAACCTACTGGTTGGGTACCGATAAATCAGGACGTGACATGCTTAGCAGGCTGATATTTGGCACCCGAATTTCGCTATCTATTGGTTTTGTTGCCGTTTTGATTAGTATGTTTTTAGGCATATCTTTGGGGGCATTAGCGGGATTTTTTGGTGGCAAACTAGATTCCTTTATTGTCTGGCTTATGTCAGTAGTTTGGTCTATTCCTGGTATTATGCTGGTAATTGCTATAAGCATAGCCTTACAGAGTCGCGGGGTATGGGTAGCGTTTATCGCTGTGGGGCTTACCATGTGGGTAGAAGTAGCCAGAGTGTCCAGGGGGCAAATATTATCAATTAAAGAAAAACTTTACGTTGAATCAGCCAGGGCATTTGGTTTAAGCAACTTCAGGATTGTCTTTAATCATATTTTGCCTAATATTTTAGGGCCACTTATTGTTATTGCCACCTCCAATTTTGCTGCTGCTATTTTGTTAGAAGCCGGATTAAGCTTTCTCGGATTGAGTGTTCAACCTCCTACCCCCTCTTGGGGTATCATGATTTTTGAGGGGTATAATTCTATCATAACTGATAACAGCTGGCATTTGGTCATATTTCCTGCTTTAGCCATCTGCCTAATGGTGTTGTCTTTTAATTTATTAGGCAACGGATTACGCGATGCATTTGATCCAAAAACAATTATCAGGAAATAAGGATGGAGAGCAAAACACTCAAAAAAAAATATGATATCAAAGAGCTTGAACTTAATAGTCTGCTGGAAATTACGCAGGCCATTAATAACAACATGCCCGAGAACTCATTATATAAAATTTATAATTTCACCCTTCGCTCCAATTTAAATATAAAAAAACTTGCTTTATATGTGCTGGATGATGAGTGGGAATGTAAAGTAAATTTCGGTACTAAAAATAATTTTGAGAATAAACCTTTAGATTCCCGGTTTCAGCAAGTATCAAGTATTCAAATGATCACTGACATCTATAAAGGAAGTGAGTTTCATGAGTTTGATAAAGCCATACCGGTGACTCATAAAGACAGACTGCTGGCAGTAGTACTTGTAGCCGGCGAAGGTAGCTCAACAGCTGACCAAGGAATCAATTTAACCTTAATTCAAGCCCTTAGTAATATAATTATAGTAGCGATAGAAAATAAAAAGCTCGCCCGACGTCAACTTAGGCAGGAAGCATTGCGAAAAGAGTTGGAAATTGCCAAAAACGTGCAGTCATTTTTGTTTCCAAAAAACCTACCTTATACCGATGATTTGCAAATTCAGGCAAAATATTTACCTCATCACAATGTAGGTGGTGATTACTATGACTTTATTGAAATTTCAGAAGACAAATTTTTCATTTGTATCGCCGATGTTTCAGGCAAAGGAGTGCCAGCTGCAATTCTTATGTCCAATTTTCAGGCTTCGCTACACACGCTTATTCGCAAAAGCACTAATTTGAAAGAGATAGTGGAAGAATTGAATTTTCAAATTATAAAAAATGCGAATGGCGAAAACTTTATTACTTATTTTGGCGCTATTTACGATCGTAAGCTTGCCGAAATGCAATATGTAAACGCTGGTCATAATCCTCCTGTTTTAATCAAAGATAATAAATTAGAAACACTGCAGGAAGGCACTACTATACTAGGCACCTTTGAACCATTACCATTTTTAAACCACGGAACAGTAAGTGATTTACATAGGTTCTTCTTTTTTGGATATACAGATGGAGTAACAGAAACTTTTAATCCGGAAAGAGAAGAATTTGGCAATGAAAGACTAGAAAAATTTCTTCTTGAGGCATATGTTCAGGATTTACCCACCATCCATCAAAAGCTGTTGGAGAAACTAGAAGAATTTAGAGGCGGAGCAGAAAACCAGGATGACATAACATTTATTTCCTGCAAGGTAAACTAATACAAAAATCATGTTTCAATTTACTACACCAAAATTAGCTCACTGGTTTTTTCCTCAACTTACCTGGCAGGTACAAAATCAAGAAAATAAAATTTACCTTACATTTGATGATGGCCCGATCCCCGGACCTACGGAAGAGATTTTAGAGATTTTAGATCAGCATCAAGTTAAGGCCACTTTCTTCTGCGTAGGCGACAACATTCGTAAATATCCTAAAGTTTTTATCAAAGTATTAACCAACGGCCACCAGGTAGGCAATCATACATTTCATCATGTAAAAGGTTGGGGAACCGGCAAAACACAGTATTTTAATGAAGTAAATGCTTGCAAAAAAATAATGGAAGACGTAGCAAAAAAGCCATTTGCACTTTTCAGACCACCTTATGGAAAAATCACTTTACCACAAATCAAGCTATTAAAGGATTACAAAATTATCATGTGGGATTTGCTGGCCAGGGACTTTGACTACAATGTATCGACACAAAAATGTTTGTTAAAATTGAAAAAGTATACCAAGAATGGGTCAATAATTGTTTTTCATGATAGCTTAAAAACCATTAGTCATGTAAAAAATTGCCTTCCAACCTATATCAAATTTTGTAAAGATTCGGGTTATCGATTTGACTTATTATGAAATTTTGTTGTGAATAAGCCTGCTATTTAATTTATTTTAAAAGCAAAGTATTCCAATTGATTAAATTTATATATTTCATAAATAAATAATACTTTAATCCGGCACAATTTAAAATTATACTTAATTTTGGGGCTTATTTTGCGAAGCTTAACCAAAAGCAAACGACCCTAATGGTAATTGATTCACACGCCCACATTTATTTGCCTGAGTTTAAATACGAACAGGAAGCTATAATTAATCGTGCTCTTGACGCAGGAATTAAAAAAATATTGATGCCCAATATCGATAGCACCACGATTGAAGACATGCTCAACCTTGCCGAAAAGTTTCCGGATATCTGCTATCCAATGATTGGGTTACATCCGGGATCGGTAAAAGGTGACTTTGAGAAAGAGCTTTACATCATTGAAGAATGGCTTAAAAAAAGACCTTTTGTAGCTATTGGAGAAATAGGCACTGATTTGTATTGGGACAAAACTTATGTAGAACAGCAAAAGGAAGCAATGCGCATTCAAATGCAATGGGCCAAGCAACTTGAGCTGCCTATTGTTATTCATAGCAGAGATTCATTTGATCTTACTTTTCAGTTGGTTGCTGAAGAAAAAAATGAAAAATTAAGCGGGGTATTTCATTGCTTCAATGGTTCAGTTGATGATGCTGATAAAATAAAGTCACTGAATTTTTTTATGGGCATAGGGGGAGTATTAACCTTTAAAAATAGTGGATTGGATAAAACTGTAGAAAAATTAAACTTAGACAACCTGATTTTAGAAACAGATAGCCCATACCTCACCCCTACTCCATATAGAGGTAAAAGAAACGAACCTGCTTATACAAAAATAATAGCAGAAAAACTAGCATCAATTACTAATGAAGAACTTGAAACCATAATCAAAATAACAAGCAACAACACTCAAACATTATTTAAAATAGACTAATGGAATTACAAACCAATAAATACAAAATTGTAAATATTAATACCGCGGCTCCCAGAAAACCGCAAGCCAATATTTTGATCGTGTATACTGGCGGTACATTTGGCATGGTTACCGATAGTAAAGGATCATTTGTTTCATTTAATTTTAATGAAATAATACGCAAATTTCCTTCATTGCGCAATTTGGAACTAAAAATTACGGTGATATCATTTCCGCAGCCTATTGACAGCTCTGATGTAAATACCGAAAACTTAATAGACATAGCCTACATCATTCATGAAAATTATCAGCAATATGATGGATTTGTAGTTTTGCATGGAACTGATACAATGGCATATAGTGCATCTGCCATTAGCTTTTTGTTAGATGGGCTCAATAAACCAGTAATATTCACGGGGGCACAACTTCCTATAGGAGCTATAAGAACAGATGCACGAGCCAATCTAATCACTGCGCTGGAGATAGCATCGGCAAAGGTAGATGGCAAACCTGTTGTGCCAGAGGTTTGTGTTTATTTTGATTATTTGCTCATCAGAGGCAATAGAGTAAAAAAAGTTAGAAGTAGCCAATTTGCAGCCTTCGAATCTGAAAATTATCCAATTTTGGCCAAAGCCGGAATTTCACTGGACTACAACATGTTGTCAATCAAGCCACATGAGCCTGATGTTGAATTAAAATATTTTGATAAGTTGGATGATAACGTAGCAATTTTGAAGATTTTTCCCGGAATAACACAAAGATTTGTTGAGCATTTTTTTAAGTTGCCAGGATTGAAAGGGGTAATCATGGAAACATATGGATCAGGCAATGCTCCTACTGAAGATTGGTTTTTAAACCTAATAAAAGAAGCATGCGATCAAAATATAATAATTTTTAATGTTACGCAATGTAACAAAGGAAAGGTGGTTCAAGGCCGATATCGCACCAGTAGAAAGCTGGCCGAACTTGGAGTGCTAAGTGGCAGAGACATCACCACAGAAGCCGCAATCACGAAATTGATGTATTTGCTAGGCAATGAACCTGACGTTGATAGCGTGAAAGAAAAGCTTGTGATTAATTTGCGTGGAGAGATGGAATCTTAAAAAAATTCAATAAAAAAGTATTTTAAAACTTGCAAGTGGGTATTATTATATATTTATTTGTGCCCATTATTGGTTAGATAAATGAACCAGGAGAGGTGACCGAGTGGCTGAAGGTGCTCGCCTGGAAAGCGAGTGTGCCCTTAGAAAGGGTACCCCGGGTTCGAATCCCGGTCTCTCCGCGATTTATTAATACCAATTTATTTTGACTTTATTAAAAATTTTTAATTTTTGCACTAACCAATTAACCTTTATACTGAAATTTAAAAACTTAATTATGAAAAAGTTATTTGCTTTATTGACAATTATCGGAGTACTTACTTTCGGTTTTTCTGTTAACGTTTTCTCGCAAGATGAAGACACAACAACTGCTGACACAGACACTACTACGCTAGCTGAAGACACGATTACTGCCCCAGCTGCAGATGAAGAAGTAGGGATGGAAGATGATGAAATTCTTGAAGAAGATGATCGTTCTTTCCACCAGGTAATCAAAGCTAAATTTATTGAAGGTCAGCCAGAATGGATGATTCTTCCTTTAATATGCTTAATCTTAGGTCTTGCCATAGCAATTGAAAGAATCATTACTTTGAATTTGGCTACTACAAACACCAACAAGTTGTTGGCCAAAGTAGAGAATGCATTATCTACAGACGGTGTAGAAGGCGCAAAACAAGTTACCAAAAACACCAGAGGCCCTGTAGCTTCAATCTTTACTCAAGGCTTAATGCGAATGGGTGAAGGAGTTGAAATGGTTGAAAAATCAATCATCTCTTATGGTTCTGTTGAAATGGGTAGACTTGAAAGAGGACTTGTTTGGATCTCTTTATTTATTTCATTAGCTCCGATGCTTGGTTTCATGGGTACCGTAGTTGGTATGATCGCCGCTTTTGATAATATTCAGGCACAAAACGATATTTCTCCTGCAATTGTGGCTGGTGGTATTTCTGTAGCACTTTTAACTACATTAGCCGGTCTTATTGTTGCCGTGATACTTCAAATCTTTTACAATTATTGTGTTTCTAAAATTGACTCTTTGGTTAACCAAATGGAAGATGCATCTATCTCTTTGGTAGATATGCTAGTAAAGCATAAATTGACTAACACTAAATAATTTTTGGATTAAAAGATTTTTGATTATGGAATTTATATCGAACTATGGATTAATCGCTGCCTATATTTTAATAGGATTAGCTATATTAAGCGCAGTGGTTTTACCGTTAATTAATGCCGTAAGCAACCCCAAAAGCCTTTTGATGGGTGCCATTGGGTTAGTTTCTTTAGGCATAATCTTTTTGATAGGATACGCGTTATCTAGTAATGAAGTAACCACTGCTTATGCCAGCTGGGGCGTAAGTGCCGGCGAGTCTAAATTGGTAGGCGGATTACTAATTACTATGTATATCTTATTAGCAGCAGCTGCTGTTGGAATTGTATTTACAGAAATAGTAAAAATTGTTAAATAATGGCTAGAAGTAAAGGTAGAGCAAGTGTGGAAATCAATTCAAGCTCAATGGCTGATATTGCTTTCCTATTACTGATCTTCTTTCTGATGACTACGACAATTGCTACTGATCGGGGTTTAATGCTTCAGTTGCCACCGAAGCCTGACGACATACCCCAGGAAGATGTAAAAATCCCGGAACGAAACCTATTTAAAATATATTTGAACTCTTCTGACAGGTTGTTAGTGGAAAATGAGCCAATGTCAAATTTGAGCAGTTTGAAGCCTCAGATAAAAGAGTTTGTTTTAAATAAAGGTAGAAATCCAGAATTGTCAGATAGTCCAGAAGAAGCGATTATATCGTTTAAAACTGACCGTGGTACTACATACGAAAGATACATTGAAGTATTAGATGTGGTAACTACCGCCTATAATGAAATGTATGCTGAAAGGGCGGGTGTAACACCAGAAAGGTTTAGAAAGCTTGACAGGAAAGACCCTCAGGATAAAGCACTTTACGACAAAGCTCGTAAAAACTTCCCGAAGAATATTTCTTTTGCAGAACCTACAAACATAGGAGGATAAATTATGTCTAAATTTAAAAAGAAGACCTCGACAAGTCAGAATATACCAACGGCATCATTGCCAGACATTATCTTCATGTTGCTCTTTTTCTTTATGGTAACTACCGTATTGCGAGAAACCAATTTGTTGGTAAGGCAAAGAATACCTGAAGCAACCCAGTTACAGAAGCTGGAAAAAAAATCATTGATTAGCTATATTTATATTGGCAAACCAATGGAAACCGACAAGTATGGTACTGAGCCACGAATTCAGGTAAATGATGTATTGGTACAACCTCGTGACTTGCTATTATTTGTGACTCAGGAAAAAGACAAGCTTCCTGAAGTACAAAGAGATCAGCTCACTATGTCTATGAAAGTAGATGAGGAAGCAAAAATGGGCATTGTGACCGATGTGCAGTTAGAATTACGAAATGCAAGTCAACGTAAAATAATGTACGCTACTACTCAAGAAGTTGAGCAAGCATTTTAATTAAGAAAGTAAGATAACTGAGGTTTCACACCAGAATTTTATTTGGTGAAAATGGAAATTGAAAAAATAAAGCACCTATGACTCTAGAAATGATTTGAAGGTATTTTATTTTAATTTTTAAAGGTGCGAAACTTCAGTAAGATAATAATTATTTAATAAAGTAAAGTCTTCTCTATTTAGGGAAGACTTTTTTATTTTCTTATTTTTACTGTTTCTTAAAATCTGGTTGCATGGAAAAAAATAATAAAAAGATAATTAATGCCTGGAGTATGTACGATTGGGCCAACTCAGTGTACTCTTTGGTAATTACAGCAACAATTTTTCCTATTTATTACAACGCTGTTACTTCGAATGATTCAAATAATAATCTGGTTGATTTTTTCGGATGGTCCATAGAGAACACCGCGTTGTATTCCTATTCCATTTCATTTTCTTTTATTATAATAGCAATTATTGCCCCGCCTCTATCGGGAGTGGCTGATTATGGTGGTAAAAGAAAGCTACTTTGGCAGATATTTGCCTATCTGGGTGCTTCAGCTTGCATTGCTTTGTTTTTTTTTACTGATTCTATAGCCTATGGAATTATATGCTCCGTTTTAGCCAGTATAGGTTTTGCCGGTAGTTTGGTTTTTTACAATGCATACTTACCAAGTATTGCCACTCCTGATAAGTTTGATCAGGTAAGCGCCAAAGGTTTTTCAATGGGATACGCAGGTAGCATTCTGTTACTTATCGTGTCGTTGATATTAATACAAAAGCATGAATTTTGGGGTTTTGAAGATAATATATTCCCTACCAGGCTCAGCTTTCTACTAACAGGGGTTTGGTGGTTTGGTTTTTCTACCATTCCGTTTTCCGTAATACCACCTAATAAATCTACAGGAAAACAAAAAAGTAATTTATTCAGCAAAGGATTTGAAGAAATAAATAAAGTACTAAAAAGTTTACCCAGCAACCCTGATTTAGGCAAGTTTTTACTCTCCTTCTTTCTTTACAATACAGGCGTGCAAACGATCATATACTTAGCCACACTTTTTGGAAGTGCCGAGCTACAATTAGAAAGTGGTGAATTGATTTTGACCATTCTGATTATACAAGTAGTAGCCATAGCAGGTGCGTATCTTTTTGCTTTTGTTTCTAAAAAGAAAGGCAACAAATATAGTTTGGTCGTAATGATTATATTATGGGTTATGGTTTGTATAGCAGCATATTTTGTAATGAGTGCTATCCATTTTTATGCACTGGCATTCTTGGTGGGATTGGTAATGGGAGGTATTCAATCGCTGTCACGAGCAACCTATTCCAAACTTATACCAGAGAATACTTTAGACCATACTTCATACTTTAGCTTTTTTGATGTAACCGAAAAGATTTCCATAGTCATTGGTACCATTGTATATGGTGTAATGATTCAAATAACTGGCGGTATGCGCTTAAGCAGCGTGGCATTAAGTATTTTTTTTATTGCCGGCCTTGTTGTACTATTACAAACTCATATACCCTATCAACAAACAAATAAAACTAATATTTAATCAATGCAAATATTATCAACCGAAAAAGGGCAAAAACCTCCATGGTCAAACTACGGAGGAAAATTCAGTACAATAGAAAAGCTGATAAAATCCAACATTAAATCTCCTTTGTTAAATTATCAACGGGGTATTTCAGAGATTGATAATTTTATTATCAAACAAAGTAGCTCAGAAATGATGCAAATGGAGGTGATGCGCCAGGGATACTTTCTGCAATTGAAAGAGAAAAACGCCTCCATTTATATTTTATTTGCAAAAAAAGAATTGAAAAATATTGCTATTGAGGCTTTTAAAGTTAATATTGGAAAAGAAGAAAAACTGGCAGGCAATTTAACTATTTCTATTAATCATGAAAAATTAAGATTTTTTGTGCCCGCCAAAAACTTTAAAGCAGCTGATATATATTTTAAGCAAAATTATTTTAAAGATTTATATCATCTAAAGATTGACCCTAGTCCTCCTGTAGAGCAAATCAAGCTCCTGGATGTACTCGCTCAATTTGGAAAAGAAGAAAAATAAATGCTATTTTAAAATCTCTTCAAAAACCTTTTCAAATTTTTCTAATTTGGGTGTTATTACAATACTGCAATAAGGCTGGCTTGAATTAGCATTATAATAATTCTGATGGTTCTCTTCTGCCATATAAAATTCCTCAAACATACTTATTTCTGTTACAATAGGATTAGCAAAAATTCCAGCTTTATTAAGTTCTTGTTTGTAATGTTCTGCTTGTTTTTTCTGATCTTCGTCATGATAAAATATTACGCTTCGGTATTGAGTACCTACATCATTTCCCTGACGGTTGGGCGTAGTAGGGTCGTGAGTCTTCCAGAACACCTCTAGTAGTTTTGTAAAGCTAATAATATCCGGATCGTAAGTAACTTGGATTACTTCAGCATGTCCTGTTCTGCCACTACAAACTTCTCTGTAAGTGGGATTTTTTATTTTTCCACCGGAATATCCTGATACGACTTTTTCTACCCCTTTCAATCTTTGAAAAAATGCTTCTGTACACCAAAAACATCCTGAACCAAATGTTGCTTGCGCCATTTTCGTTTCCTTTATATTTATTATTTGATTATTAAAATCCGTAGCATCAGCATTGAATACTGTTAAATTAATCAAACTCACTACTAAGCCTATTAATACTTTTTTCCACATCATTGTTTATCTATTTATTTAGTATGGCAGAACTAACGGAGAGAAGAATGGAAATGTTATAAAAAGTAAGACCTGGCAGGACACCAGGTCTTATATGGGTCTATGATACAAATTCTGCTGTATTCAAAAATTTATAGCTATCTGTTATTGCTTCAATAGGAGGTTGTTCTTTTGTTTGATCTTGTTCTACAAAGAAAAATTTCATTCCAGATACATCTTTTTTGGCAAAAATAGCTTCAAAATCAATGATGCCTTGTCCAACCGGGGCAAAGAATTTCTCATCTTGATTATTCATGTCTTTTACATGCCACAGTTCTATTCGCCCGTTAGCTTTTTCAAAATATTCAATTGGATTAAACCCTGCTTTGGTAATCCAGTATAAATCCAATTCAAATTTCACCAGGTTGGAATCTGTATTTTCAATTAAATAATCATAAGCAATGGTATCTTCAAAAGTCTCAAATTCGAAATCATGATTGTGATAGGCAAATTGCAAACCTACCTCCTGACATATTTCGCCAAATTGATTGAAAGTTTCTGCATGTCGCTTATAATCGTCCAGACTGGTACGTTCAGTTTCATTAAGATAAGCATAAACCAAGTACTGTGCACCAGCAGTTTTCGAATCTTCAGCAGCTTGACGCATAGCATCCATTATGGCTGACTTTCCACCAGAGGTAGTAAGCTCCGTGACAGCATGCATACTTGGCAGCGACATGCCTAAATCAGTAATTATTTTGCTGAATTCTTGAGGTGATTTACCAAGTATCTTTCCATTTTCATAGCCAAATCCTTCCATCCATTGATAGCCAATACCAGCTACTTTTTCTAAAGTTGCTTCCAAGCCATCATTATTAATTTCATTTCTTAAGGTATACAATTGTAAACCCATATCTTTACCTGCTTTATTAAGTAGTTCATCGGTGTTATCAGTAGCTAGTGTATCTGCTTCACCTTCTCCCGATTTTTTGGGTGTACAAGCATAAGGCACCAGTAGACTTCCAGCTGCCATCACGCCGGCATGCTTGATAAATTTTCTTCTTGATTTCATAGTCTTTAGTTTTAATTTAATGATACTGATTTTGAAGTCCCGAATTTATTAATATTTTTTAATTTTTCTCATTATTAACCCAATTATGTGCTTTAAAGCTGTAAGGAAATAGGATTGAAATCTCAATGACTTCTCCATCGAAATAAAAATAATTAAATCAATAGAGGGTAAGAAAAATAAAGAGGACTCCATATGAAACAGGCCGCCACCTTATGCTATTAATTAAGACCCTTCGGGCCTTGGTGAGCCTTAGCTTGTCGGCTATCGGGTAAATGCGGAGGTGTGTTTCATGTAAAGACGCAAAGATTGCTGGTATATTGGTGAATCGGGTGATTGATGTTTGCTTTAATAGCTGTCGCACTCTACGTCGACGCTACGAGGATATGGCGCCCTTATTTCTCACCGATTCAGAAGGGGGTGCACCATGATTTTTAAGTTAGCCAAATTCATTCTAAATCAATTCCACTTTTAAAGCGCGCTTGAAAACTTAATTGATGGTTAATATAACTTTCCTGCCACAATTTTTTAAATAATTATCAATAATAGTTACCTTTAGTAAATCAAATCAATATTATAACTAATGGCAATATTTAAACTTAAAAAGCTACTGGCAATAGCTTTAATAACCATCACTATGGCTGGTGCTAAAGCTGAACCAGTTAAATTTGACCTTTCACAATATAAACATCAGGAGGGGCTGATTGCCTCTGTACAAGATGAATTACTTACAATCACATGGCAAGGTGTAAATAACAATCAATTGCGTGTGATTTTTACCATTGACAATGGCACTCCAACCATTCGGGAATTGGCTATTCAATCATCGTCTACAGAAAAATGGCAAGTAATTGCCAACAATGTAATACCTGAATACAAAGTGGTGTCAGGGTTGCGCAGAGTAACGCAACAACAAACAGAACCGCTGGAAAAAATGGATGTACCCCTTACAACCGAAAAGCTCAATGAAATAAAATGGGAAGCATTTTGGGATGCACCACTTTATATTACGGATGAACCTCCTCGTTCTCATACATCATCTATTCCTGCTGCCGAACCATTTGCCAATCATCCTGGCATGCCTCGTAGCTCAGAAGAAGTTAACCGAGCAAAGGCCACTTTTAACGCTGAACGATGTGTGGTTAAAACTAATGGAGGCCGACTAGAAATCACTTTTCCAGGTGTGCAAGCTGGTGTTTTTCAAGGATATCTACAATACGATATATACAAAGGTGTCAATCTTTTTCGACAAATGGTAGTGGCTAAAACGGAAAAACCATCAGTAGCATTTAAATATGATGCAGGTCTAAAGGGTTTACCACTTTCTCAATCCAGAATAGTGTGGCGTGATTTGGTTAATCTTTGGCAAGAAAATCAATTTGGAGGTGTAATCAATGAATCTCCCACCATTATTAAAAGCAATAACAGGTTAATTGCTGCTGAAGTAAACGAGGCAGGAATAGCCGCTTTCCCACCACCACACAGTTTTTACTGGGCCAGGGAATCAGAGCAAAACCTGGGTTACGCCTGGTATAGAAAAGATAACGAAAGCTCATTCTCCTTTGGAATCCGCCAAGCTGAACATGAAGAAGATCCCGAATTTTATCACAATTTTGCACTTTATAGTGCCCGACCCGGCACCTGGCAGAGGATGCCATTGTTTTTTTACCTAAGTGCAAAAAATGGTGAAGATGCTATACAGCAGGCGTTAAAATTTACTCGTAATGACCAATTCAAACCCTTGCCAGGATATAAAGTGATGGGTCACCATTATCATACTGGCATGGTAAAACGATTGAAAAAACTTGGAGGGTTCAACCATTTACTCAATGATATAAGCACCATGAAAGGTATAGGAGTTGATATTTTCAGTATTATTGATGGCGTAAGAGGGCCTGCTCGCCACGACAAGGGAATGGCTTTTGTAAAAGAACTTAAAGAATACTATGAGGCAGCCCGTAGTCAATCTGACAAAGACTTTCTGGTGATGCCCAATGACGAAAATAGCACTGGAGGAAGACCGCCTTTTATGGGAGGGCATTATGACATATTAATTCCAGGACCTGTATATTGGAAACCTTCTCGCGCTGAAGAAGAACCATTGTACACGGAGCACCCGGAATTTGGACGGGTTTACAACATTGCCGAACCAATGGACCTGATGAAGATGACGGAGCATGAAAATATGCTCATATCTATGCCTCACCCCCGCTCAAAAAGATCTACAGGATACCCGGATGCCATTAAAGATGAACCCCAATTTGAACATGAAAATTATTTTGGATTAGGTTATCGTTGGGGTATGGGTATAGATGCCAGCGAAATACGATTGGGCGAATACCGCTTTCTCAACTTGTGGGATGAGGCAAATAATTGGATGGCAGCTAAAGACTTGCCTCCAAAGTTTGCTATTGCAATATCAGAAGCCAGATCTGACATAGGTGACCGAGGCAAACCACCGTGGGACGATGCTTACGGAATGTCGCCAGTAAACTACCTCAAAATTGATAAGGTGCCTACGGTAGACGATATGAGCTCAATAATAAATACATTGAAACAGGGAGATTATTTTATGACTTCAGGAGAAATTCTGATCCCAAACTTTGAGGTAAAAGGTAATGGCAACAAAAAAACCATAATTGCTGAGGTAGAATGGACATTCCCTTTGGCGTTTGTAGAAGTAGTGTGGGGAGATGGTGAAAATACGGATAGACAAATAATTTCAGCAACTGATTTACCTGCTTTTGGTAAAAAGCAATTTAAAATACCATTCGATAGCAAAGGAAAGAAGTGGGTGCGGTTTGCCGCCTGGGATGTAGCCACCAATGGAGCTTTGGTGCAACCTATAAATTTAATAAAATAAACACTTGAGGTAGGTTATCATCATTTTAATAACTTAATAACTATTCAATTTATGAAGTTGCAAAATGAAATAATTAGTAATATTTGTATAATTTAGTCAAACAGTAATCTTGATTAACCGTAAAGTAAAAGTATGCTTAATCGTTCTACATTTATTAATCTGGCTTTACTCACCTTGTTTGGTTTTGGTCTGGCCGCTTATTTTATTATAAACACATACACGCAACAAGATTTTTGGCAAATAATTACTGGTGAAAAGGAATGGTATTTTCAATTAGGCATTGGTTTAGCTTACGGTTTATTGGTGGCTATTATAGGTTGGATGATTATTAAAATGCCATTTCAGAAAGCCACTAAAAATAAATACGCGCAGCTGATCCAAAGCCTGGATTTAAGAATTTCTGATATCATTTTGGTTTCATTTTGTGCTGGTGTTGGTGAGGAGTTATTTTTTAGAGGAGCTATTCAACCACTGGCCGGTATATGGTTTACCGCCATTATTTTTGTAGCCTTGCATGGTTATCTTAATCCTTTCAACTGGCAAATTTCGATTTATGGCCTTTATATGACAATGATTATTGCCGGAATAGGATACCTGAAAATTCATTTTGGGCTGGCCAGTAGTATGATTGCACATACCGTTATTGATATTTATTTACTTTACAAATTAAATAACGAATACCTAGAAGGTGAACCTCAACCCGAAACTAGTGATATATAATTTTCCCATTTTTTTTTGCCTACCAGATTAATTAAAAGCATGTACATGGCATATAATTCGAGGGCAAAAGGTAAATAACCAAGATAACCTAAAGCAGGCATTTCGAATAAATACCAAAAATCAACGAACGGCACCTGATATATCCATTTAGGATAAGAGTGAATATTCCACATTTCCCAAAAAAAGCCGCAAATGAGGCAACCAATCCACAAGGCAAATATTGGACTCCAGTTTTTATTTTTAGTATATTGTAATAAATTTTTGTTGCCCATCCATACGTTTATGGCTTCCGTAATAAAATATAGCGACATCCACATAAATGCAGGAAAATACTGCGGCCATATAAGTAATGCAATAAGCATAATACTTCCTAATATAAAGAAAATAGAAGCTACAAGATTTGAATTGCTGACTTTAATAAGATTATTGAACCAATTGATGAATCTGAAAGAACCTACTAATTCACTGGTGGCCATTACCGCGGGAAGTACGGTAGAAAAACTAATAGTTGCCAATACAAAATACTCAAAATCTGTATATTGTTCCCTGCCAAGGTACACCCAATAGTCCGTACGTAAATCTATTAACTCGAATAACCACCAAAATGGAGATGAGATAAGAAATAGCGCCAGAAAAGCAGTAAAATTTCGAGTGACTTGTGAATTACCTTTGCGCCAATGGATGAAACCGTTTATACTTAAAATATAACCAAGCCAAAGTGGAAAAAATCCCCAGCTTGTTCTTAAACCATCTAAAGCCCAATTAAAGTACCAGAATAATGCTACTAAAATTAAGCCTATCCAGCCATACCAGGGAAAAATTTTCCTAGCTTCATGTTTCATATTTATAATTTTTGTTGGGCTTTGCTTATCATGCCTTGCATCAATTTCCGTTGTTCTATCAAAGCCGCCACCTTATCTTCGGGGTCTGTTCTAGCTTCCATCAAAATATATCCCTGGTAATCCATTTTTACCAATAAATCAAACAACTGTTGGTAAGGATAATCTCCTACGTTAAATTCTCTTACGTGTACAGTATCTCCAAACTTATGTTTTACTAAATTGAAATTGTGCGTGAGCCCCTCTCCTTCCAAATCTTGATCGTTACAATTCCAGCAAACGGTCACATTAGGATTATCTGCAACATCCATAATTTTTTTGATATGGGGTAATAGTTGTGTGCCTCTACCATGAACTTCAAGTCTTATTTGCTGACCAAAATCAGCACCAAAGGCTCCAATCTGATTAAGCGCATTACCAATTTGTTCCAACGTTTTTTCTTCACTTACACCATCATGAAATTGATTGGGCTTTACTTTTACACCAGTTCCTCCAATGTCATGGCTCAATTTTATATATTGCTTTGCTTCTTCTATATTTTTCTGCAAAACCTCGGGATCCGGGTTATCAAATTGAGCATTGGTACCCATTCCCATTACTTTCACATTGCTTTGCTCAAATTGTTTTTTGACTACCGCTCTCTCTTCAGCATTCATAGCTGGTGATACATTATGCGCGTGATCCACCCTTAGCTCCACGGCTTCCACACCAGATTTTTCACAGTTTTCTATTAATATAGGTAACGGCCAATCTTTGGCCCAAAGATAAGTAACCAAACCAAATTGCATTTTACTTCCCAATTTAGCATAGCTGGTATGAGATAAAGGCAGCAGAGATAAAGCTGCTGCACCTGATGATAGCTGATAAATAAAATTTCTTCTATTCAATTTCATAATTTATGGGTTTTAATTAATCTTCATCATCCTCTACTGAAGGATCGATATTATCTGTAATGTCGTCACTTGTTGGATCCTCCGAAGTAGTATAATCATCTTCCTCTTCTCCTAAGGTAAAATGAAATTCATCCTCTGTATTTTTTTGTTTTTTAACCTTATCTATGTGTACTTTCACCATGTATACTGTATCTTCAGTTTCCAAGGGAACAGCAAAATAATTTTCACCCTGTGAATTGGTCAGTCTTATCAATTGATTCGAATAACCTTCCGGATAAATATCTAACAGCATGAATTTCAAGTCTTTTGACAGTTTCTCATAGCTTTTAATTATCCTTTTCTTATTCGAATTGGCTGGTACGTGCTTTTTCTTTTCCATGTTCAATTCAATTAAAATTCTTAAATGATGATTGTAGCGGGGTTATAATGCACTTTTATAATCTCTTAAAATAAAATGTAAAGAATAAAATTTTTTCACAATAATAAAAGTAAATGCACAAAAAGATTTAATTAAGTAACTTTTTTGATGACCGGGTGGTTGAAAACAAAAAAAAATCTGATGGCTGCAACGTTAATATTATTGATCAACTTTTCCGCTACATTATTTATGACTGGGTTGGTATGGTTTGTACAAATAGTGCACTACCCGCTATTTCAAAAAATTACTACTGATTTTGTTGCTTATGAGCTATTGCATACCAGGCTCACGGGTCGAATTACCGCACCGTTAATGTTGGTAGAGCTAGCAGCAACCTTGCTCATGTGGTGGTACTGGCCATCCTATTATGTTTTAAATCTAATTCTTTCTTTTTTGCTTTTGCTTATTTGGATATCTACCTTTTTTATTCAAATCCCTTTACACAATAAACTTTGCAAAGCTTTCAATATTGAGCAATGCAGACGGCTGAGTAATACCAATTGGATACGCACCATTGCCTGGACCTTAAAAGGCCTTTTTACTGCTGTTTATTATATTGAAATGGCCATGCTTTAAATCAATATCTTGGAGCCACTTTTCGTTTTTTATCTATTGGTCGCTCTTGAAGATTTCTTGGTCTTCTTTTTTTTCTATTATGCGTGGTATTGTTCTTTTTATTGTCAGGCTTTGGCAAAAAAGAGTAGATGAAAAATATAGAGCCAAATATAAACAAAGTAAGTGCCGCTCCAATGAGTACCTGATGGTTTTTATTTTCAAAATCAAGTTGAATACGTTCCTCGGTTTGTCCATACCGAGGTTGAATGTTAAGCACGAAGATATCAAGAAATACTTTCGGTTTAGCCAAAGCCTCGCGTTTCCACATTCTCTCGGTCATATCACCTTCTGCCCTGAACCCCTGAACTTTTACACCATAAAACCAGCCCAAAAATAAAGCACGCTCAAGGTGAAATGCCTGAGAAATGATAATTACATCTTCTACACCAAAGTGATACCGCAACCTAACCATAGAGTCAAGTGTTCTGAAACCGGCATAATCAATTTCAATGTCGCGACCTGGTATGCCCCTTTTCAGTAAATCATTGCGCATATCGAGAGGCTCATTATAATTTCCAGTGTTATCACCAGAAATTACAATCTTATCCACCTTACCCGACTTATATAGTTCTACTGTGGCATCAATACGATAGATGTAGTAAAGATTGTCCCCTTCTTTTGTTCTGAGCTTTTTATTAGTTCCTAACAGCAATGCATGCTTGGCATCGTTTAAAGCCACAGGGTCTGATTTAACCTTTGGTAGGGAGTAAAAGAAAATAATACCGTTGGTCAACAAAATAAATTCTGCAACAACCAAAAGTGTTACTACTACTTTTGATACTGTCCACAACAGGCTATAAATCAAAACTGGCTTAGGCTCATTATAATTTTTTTCAGCTTCATCATAGTCGTAATATGGATTCTTCTTTTTACGCTTAATCTTTATCCCGTCTTTAATTCGAGTAAAAAATGATTTTATCCATTGATCAGTAATAAAAAACAATATTAATAGCACCGAAATTAGAAAAGAAGTATAGAGCATATTCCAACTATCCATGTTGGAGGCATTTTCGAGGAGCGCATAGATAAAACTTACATGTTCTTCAGGATTAAGTTTTTGCATAGCGTCCCACGCTTTGTTAGCATCTTTATAATAAATGATGACTATGGAGGCGGTTACAATAGTAATCCAGAAAATTATTGATAAAAAAATCTTTAGAAGCTTATTAATATAGCGCATGTATAGTGATTGTTTATATTTACTAAATTGAGTAAATCGCCAAAATTTAAAAAAACAATTTGATCTTAAAACATACACCATTGTAAAAATAAATTTTGTAATAACCAAATTATTTTCTGTAAATATTACAAAATCAATATAATATTTTAAAACGATCTATTTAAGAATAAGCTCAAATTAAACAATTTATTAGTTAATGTTGTAATTATTGCTAACTTTGCACCTTATTTTGAAATTTAATAAAATTATCAATATCATGGAACGCTTGCTTACGGTTTTAATAATATGCGGAATATTACTATATTTTTCCGAGAAAATGATTTTCAACTTGATAATCTATTCAATAATGACGATTGAGTTCGTGTTAGCGGGAATTAAAGTGATAAGAAAAAAGATTTACGGATACAACTAAGACCTTTTGAAAAAAATATTGATTCAGGCTGCTTTTTAGGCAGCTTTTTTTATTGCCATAAGGTAAACCGGTAATACTTAAAGAAAACGTGCTTATATTGTCAATTCATAAAGGGGAGAAAATTTGGATTAAATGATTGATTATTGAATTTATTGATTAATCTCCACGGGAAAAGATACTTTAAATGCTGAATATTGATATACATCTGATTGTAATTCTATTGTACCTCCCAGCTTATCAACCACTTCTTTTACTATAGCCAAACCTAAACCTGCCCCAAAAGATTTCTCAGTGCCCCTGTAAAACATTTTAAATATTTTATCTACATCGCTATCTCTTATACCAATACCATTATCGTATACTTCCAGTTGTAAAGTATTCTCTAGCAGTATTGCATTTATCTTTATGTTTTTCTCCTGTTTACTATTGTCTGCATATTTGTAGGCATTGGATAACAAATTGGTTAGTATTACTTTTATTCGATTGGCATCTGAATATATGTTTTTATCAATTGCTAGGTGAGTACTAACTGATATGCTATTTTCTTCATCCATAAACCTCAAACTATCCAAGGTCTCCTCAATTAGAGAATGTAAATCAATTAAATCATATTGAATGTCAACTCTGGAATTTTTTGAATAATCAATTATTTCATGAATCGTCTCATCCAGCTTGTAAATGCTAGTTTCTATTAGCTTCAAGTATTCCTGTTTATCATTTTCCTTTTTAATAGTTTTGAGCAAATTGGCGATTCCTAAAATAGAGGTGAGGGGAGCACGCAAATTATGCGAAACGCGGTAAACAAATTGGTCGAGTTCCTTATTTATTTTATTTAATTCGTCATTTTGATACTTTAGTTGCTCACTTATCGACCTGCTTTCCGTAATATCTTCGCAAAACCCTACTTGCACCAATTTATTATCAGGTGCGGTAATTACATAAGTTTTATATTGCAACCATACCTCTTCACCAGCTGCATTTACTATCCTAAATTGAAGCTGTCCAATATTTTCCCTTAAACTCTTTTTTAGATTTTTTGTAACCATTGGCAAATCATCAGGATGAACCAATTGCAAAAAATAATTCACATTTTCCTGTAATTTACTTTCGGCAGAAGCTCCAAACAGTTTTTTAAATACCGGACTTATGTACATTAGTTGCAAACTTTTCAAGTCAAGCAACCAAAATATTGCCTTTACATTTTCCACTAGTAGTCGAAACTTCGTTTCATTTTCAATGATTACTTTTTCGGCTCTCTTTCTATCGGTTATATCGCGAGCTATGGTCAAAACACCTTTGCTACTACCCAGGGGCATCAAGCTTGAGTTGAACTCAAAAATGTATTCCTTGCCATTTTTATTCAAGGTATATTCTTGCAAAAACCGCTTTTCCACGGCTCCAGAATTCATAAAACTCAACAACTCTTTGACCTGGTTGTCGGGCAAAAATTGATCTAATTCGGTTATGGATCTTTTGTTTATAGCAAACAATTGGCACGCTGTATCATTGGCCTGAACCAGTACGCCATGCATGTTGCTTATCATAATAGGGTCAGTAGCTATATTAAACAAAGAGCGGAATTTTTCTTCATTGGCTTTTAATGCATTTTCTACTTTTTGTCTGTCCTTTTCAATTAGCTTATAAGCTGTAACATCATCTTTAATAGCCACATAATTTATGATCTCCGATTTTTCATTAAATACCGGCGCTATTACAGCTTGTTCCCAATAGGTGTCACCGTTTTTTTTCTTATTCAAAAACTGGCCACGCCAAATCTTGCCACTTCTAATAACATCCCAAAGCATTTGGTATTGCTGTTGACTGGTGTAGCCGCTTTTTAGAATACTGGGATACTTGCCCAATATTTCCGATGATAGATATCCTGTACTCTCCGTGAATTTTTTATTTACATACTGAATTCTTCCTTTTACATCTGTAATTATAATAGAACTGGAGGTTTGCTCAAATGCGGTTTTTAAATGGTTAAGATAGAGTTCGTTTCTCTTTTTGTGGTCGATATTTGTTATACTACCATACAATATTTGCTTATTGCCCTTATTTTCTAATTTTAAGTTGTGAGCTACCCACAAATAATTTTTATCCTGTTGCTTTATTTGCAATTCCTGATATTCAAGACCATGCACTTCTTGCTCAGGATTAATTAAAATATCAGGCAATTCTTTTATTAAAGAAAACCACCCCGATGGTAATGCTAAAAGTTCATCGTAAGTGTGATGAGTCAATTCTTCAATATTTCCAAAATATTGCCAATTTTTATAGTTATTTGCCTGAAATTCAACTTGATACAAAATATCATGCTTTAACAAAGCAAGCTGTCTGAAGGGGAAATCCTGTTCAGCAGTAGTAATGTTAATTTGTATAGTTTCTTTATCTAAATAACATTTTTTTAGCTTTACTATTTCAGCATCCTTCTGATAATCAACAAGTTCTAGTTTTTCATTATCAATCAAAAAATCCTTGAATTTAGTAAATTTCTTGTTATCATTTTCGGGAATGGAAGAAAGCTTCTGATAACCTTGAAAAAAAGGGAAATCTCTCTCAAATTTTCTTACAGTACTATTTTTGGCTATTAAAATAAAATCTAATGGATGATTATGCTCCTTAATGACTTTAAAAATAAGCACTGCATATGGATAATTGTCTAATAACTGTTGTGTATAAGAAAACAGGTCATTTTCATCAAATTTATTGCTAATACGTTTCGAAAATTCACCCATTTTTTATACTCATATTAAAGATAAGCTACCTTATGTTAAGCTGAAGATATTCAATGTTGCCTTCATAGTTAAATTTAATTGATTAATATCAATTTACTATTGTAGCAGTTAAAAGGAATGAAAAGCTGATGTAATATTTTACAAAAATTCATTATATTTACTCTGCTTTTGTATCTCTTTTTACAAAAGATGCTAATTGAAATTGAGTTTGCTTATAAAATTGACCTTAAAAATGTTAAAAAATATTCTCCTCTTCGCAATAGGATATTTCATGTTTTCCTGCACCATTAACCAGCCAAACATAGCAAAAAGTAAAAATCATTATTTTAATAAAAATAGCGTGATAATTACAGTTGCTTTTAAAGCAAATGTATATAATATGCCTGGCAGCTACAGTAATTATGATATCATTGCCAGGTTAAATAAAGATGATATAGTCACTGCCATTGGTTTTGAAAAAGGATATATTAAAGTAATGGTAAATGGATACGAAGGATATATTTCAGAACAGTATTTAAATCAAAATCCATTTTTTGATTACTGGAAGGAGCGTGTAATGCTCTCAATGAAGATGTAAGGTTTAGAATAAAATATGCAAAATAATAAATAATCAATAATGAGTATATGGCAATTCTTCTTATTCGTTTGATAGATTTAATATATTTTCTTTCCTATTTACTTATATTTACGCATGTTTTTTTTATTACCTAATTAATCAAATTTTTATGAGTATTCGTTCATTTTTTTGGCAAATTATTAAAAGTAAAATCAATATTCCCGCATCAAATGAACTTATCATTGGATATTCACGACAGAAACGGCCATTATATGCCTATACTTTGGGTTCTGGTAATCAACGAGTAAGTCTGTTAGCTGGTGCACATGCCGATGAACCTACAGGCCCAAGATTATTGCATCATTTGGTTAACTACCTCTCAGATCTATCTCCAAATCATCCTTTGTTACAAAACTATACCTGGTATATCATTCCACACATAAATCCCGATGGTGAAAATAAAAATCTAAGCTGGTACAGTTATCAGGATGAAGTGTATGATTTAGCCAATTACCTTCAATTTGTAATAAGAGAAAAACCAGGTGATGATATTGAATGGGGGTTTCCTACTCAGGAAAAAAAGCCTTTGAGACCTGAAAATAATGCTGCTTATAATTTTTGGCAACAAAACAGCTATGGGTTTCAATTTCATGCCTCATTGCACTCTATGGGCAAATCTTATGGTCCGTGGTTTTTAATAGATGAGCAATTCCTTTCGCGAAGCTCTCATATTCAGCAGGTTTGCAAAGAAGAAACGACAAAAGCAGGGTACACGCTATTTGATATCGATCGAAAAGGGGAAAAAGGGTTTAGTAGGATAGCTCCGGGATTTGCCACGAAACCTCAAAGCGAAGCCATGAAATTATTTTTTCTGCAAAAAAACGAACCTGAAATGGCAGATAAATTTCATGCCAGCTCTATGGAAGCGATTAAATCAATCGGCGGAAATCCATTGACTATAGTGTCTGAAATCCCCCTATTTATTTTACCAAAAAATAACCAGGATATTTCATGGCCCAATGCTGAATTAGATCGGTGGAATAATAAATTTAAAGAGTGGGGAGAACAACTGAAAAACAAACAAATAACATCTGAACAGGTAAAGCAATGGGCACAAAAAGAAGGTATAAAACCCATGAGTGTCGTTGACCAAATGTATTTACAATGGATTTTTATAAGCGCAAGTCTTGAACAGCTTGAAAAGTTTTAATGAGTTTTTACAACTGACATCATTGCCAGCCGATTTTAATCATGACCAGTGGGATAATAGCTTAATATCCTATGCCAGCAATTGATTTTATAATAATTTTAGGATAGTTTCAAAAACTAAAAAAATGAAAAATTTCGTCCTGATATTAGCTGCTCTAGCGCTGTGCACCTGTAACGATAAAGAACACAAATCCTCTGCTGGCAATAACCAACAACGAGACCTGGTACAATTTATTAATCCCCTCATCGGCAGCGAGTCCACCATGGAGCTTTCTAATGGCAATACCTATCCTGCCGTTGCATTACCTCACGGCATGTGTTTCTGGACGCCGCAAACTGCCCCGATGGGCGATGGCTGGATCTATGGCTATCAGGACACACAAATTCGTGGCTTGCGGGCTACCCATCAGCCTAGCCCCTGGGTAAATGATTACGGACCCTTTTCATTAATGCCAATAACCGGAAAGTTAGCTACCACGGAAGAAGAAAGAGCTTCCGGATTTTCGCATCAGCAAGAAATGTCAGGTCCGCACTACTATCAGGTTGACTTGCACAAGTATGATATTTCCGCAGAAATGACTCCCACGGAACGATGTGCCTACTTCCGATTTGAATTCCCGGATAGAGACAGCACTTTTTTGATTGTAGATGCCTTCAACATGGGGTCAATGGTAAAGTTCATACCTGAAGAAAACAAATTGATTGGTTACTCCAGCTACAATCATGGTGGAGTACCGGAAAATTTTAAACATTATTTTGTTGTGAAATTTGATACCCCTGTCCGCGAGATTGGTACCTGGACCCCGAATGAAAAAAACTGGCAATCTATGCAAGCTGAGGCAGAGCATGTGGGAGCTTTTGTACTTTTCGAAAACCAGAACAATGAACCGGTGACCTGTAAAGTGGCTACCTCATTTATCAGCTGGGAGCAAGCTGAAAAAAATATGCAACAGGAAATTGGTAACCTGAATTTTGATGAAGTTGAAAGAAAAGCCCGGGAAACCTGGACCAGAGAACTGGAAAAAATAAAAATCGAAGGCAGTACGGGCAGACAGGATACGGTTTTTTATACAGCGCTATACCGTACTTTATTATTCCCCCGCAAACTTTACGAATTGAATGATGACCAGCAACCTATTTATTACAGCCCATACAATGGTAAGATGCACGAGGGCTATATGCTTACCGACAATGGTTTTTGGGATACCTTCCGTGCTGTACATCCTTTTTTCACGCTCATGTATCCTGACTTTAGCAATCAATATTTGCAAAGCCTCATAAATGCCTATAATGAAAGTGGCTGGCTGCCACACTGGAGTAGTCCCGGGCATCGCGATATCATGATTGGTGACCATGCAGCTTCATTATTTGCTGATGCTTACGTGAAAGGTATTCGCGACTGGGATGTGGAAACCGCCTACAAGGCAATGGTAAAAGAGGTAAATACTGCCCATCCTTACTTTACTGATATTGGCCGGGAAGAGGCGGAAGAATATAAAAATCTTGGTTATGTACCCTATCCAAAGTACAAAGAAGCCACCGCCAAAACCATGGAATATGCTTACAACGATTGGAATGTAGCGGTAATGGCCGACTCCATGGGTAAAACAAAAGACGCGGAATATTATTATAAGCGCAGCATGAATTATAAAAATGTATGGGATCCCGAAACTTTGTTCATGCGCGGCCGAACAGAATCCGGAGATTGGCACGAGCCTTTCAATCCTATTGCCTGGGGTGGTGAATTTGTGGAAGGCAATGCCTGGCATTACTTGTGGTCGGTATTTCATGACACGGAGGGGCTTATTGAACTCTTAGGTGGCAGAGATAAATTTCTGGCCAAGATGGATTCTGTTTTTGCTATGCCACCGGTATACGATGTAGGCACCTACAATAAAGTAATACATGAAATAACGGAAATGGTGATAGCCGATATGGGCCAATATGCCCATGGCAACCAACCGATCCAGCACATGATTTACCTGTACAATTACGCAGGTAAGCCATGGAAAGCCCAAGAATGGACGCGCCATGTAATGGATAGCCTTTATGGTTCGGGGCCGGACGGGCTTTGTGGTGATGAAGACAATGGGCAAACTTCGGCCTGGTATGTTTTCAGTGCCATGGGTTTTTATCCGGTCACTCCAGGCCATCCATCTTACGTATTCGGCAGTCCGCTGTTTTCAAAAATTACGTTACAATTGCCTGACGACAAAGAATTCATTATAGAGGCCCTCAATAATTCACCTGAAAATAAATATATTCAATCAGTACAATTGAATAGAGAAGCGTATGATAAAACCTGGATCTCTCACTTTGAAATTGTCAATGGTGGAACTTTAACTTTTGAGATGGGAAGTGAGCCAAATAAGAAATGGGGAAGTGATCCATCAGCTGCTCCTTATTCATTGAGTTTTGAATGAGCCAGACCTAATTTTTTTTTAACAATGAAAAAGCTAGTCAATTTAAGTCCAATCAATTACATTTTCCCACTCCTGATTTTAATGTGGAAATTTTATCCGCATCCACGGAGCAAAGAGATCGAGGTGTGAAATTCAAGGATTACGAAGCCCATCAAGTAAAAGAGTATTGGTTGATAGACCCGGAATTCAGAATTATTGAACAATACCTGCTCAAAGACCAATCTTACCAGCTCCAGGTAAAGCTTAAGAATGGGTTTATTGAAGCCGAACAAATCAACGGCGTAAAAATAAATGTAAACGCTTTTTTTTATCATCAATTGAATATCGAAGAAATCAAAAGAATTCTTGCTGCCCAATAAATTGACCATAAACATTTTTTACAGCTATTCCGTTTATCCTCTTATTTATTCAGCACATGGAAATAGACACTATTGCCTTATTACAAAAGGTTGAAGCATTCAGCAATCTGCCGGTTAATCAACTACTTTGGATCAGTGAAAAAGGAAAATTGAATACGCTTAAGCCCGGAGATGTTTTGTTTAAAAAAGGTGAACCAGTGGAAAAAATGCATATTATTTTGCAAGGATCGCTAAAGTTGACAGTTCAACAAGCCGGGCAAATGCGAGAAGTTGGATTACTTGAAACTGGTGCAATCACGGGCATCCTACCCTATTCTCGTATGACCCATGCTACAGGTTATGGCACGGCATTAGAAGATACCTTCATTCTCTCATTACCTAAGATTCATTTTACCGAAATGATACAGCAGCATCATCAAATGGTAGAAAACCTGGTTCATACCATGACATCCAGAGTACGGAGTTTCACGCGTATGCAGCAACAGAACGATAAAATGATGGCTCTAGGTAAGCTTTCTGCCGGATTGGCGCATGAACTCAATAATCCATCTTCCGCAGTGATTAGAAGCTCAAGAGAATTAAAAAAACACTTAAGTTATCTTCCCGGGCATTTTAAAAAAATCATCAAAATAAGCCTCAGCGATGATGCCATATCTCATATAAGCCAAATGCTTCAGAAAAAAATAGAAGCGAAAAACTCCATTAAGTTATCTATGCTGGAGAAATCTGCCAAAGAAGATGAAATGATGGACTGGTTTTATGAAAATCATCTGGAGTCATTGGAGGATACTGTAGAAAATCTGGTAGCGTTCAATTTTGATTCAAATGAATTGGAAGAAATATGCACTCATAGCCGTAAAGAAGATTTACCTGCTATTTTGCAATGGATAGATGATAATCTTACCACAGAAAAACTGGTGATTGAAATAGAAGAGGCTTCGAAAAGAATTAATGACCTGGTCGGATCGGTCAAAAGTTATACCCACATGGACCAGGCGCCTGAAAAGCAATTATCGAATGTTCATGAGGGCATTGACAATACACTGACGATGCTACAGCACAAGCTTAAAAAGGGAAACATTAAACTGATCAAAAATTACCAGGAAGATTTACCCAAAACAAAAATTTATATCAGCGAAATGAATCAAGTATGGACCAATATCATTGATAATGCCATTGATGCCATTGAAACTACTACCGATCCAAAACTTGAGATAAACACCTGTTTTAACCAAAACATGCTTCAAATATCTATTGAAGACAATGGCCCGGGTATACCCGATAAAATAATAGACAATATTTTTGATCCGTTTTACACAACCAAAGCGGTAGGCAAAGGCACCGGGTTAGGATTGGATATCACCAAACGTATTATTGATCAGCACAAAGGTAGCGTTCAGGTGAAATCAACACCGGGCAACACTACTTTTAAAATTTGTTTACCTTTGGAATGATTATGCGAAAACCAATTATTTTTATCATTGATGACGACCCACAAGTATTGCAAGCTGTAAGCCGGGACGTAAAAGCCGAATACAGAAAAGATTATAAAATTATGGCTACTGAGTCAGCACAGGAGGCTTTGGACTCATTGGCCGATTTAAAAAATAAAGGAGAAGCTGTAGCTCTATTCCTTACAGACCAGCGTATGCCAGAAATGCTGGGAGTTGAATTTCTGGCTCAGGCAAAAGCTATTTTTTCCGATGCTAAATCAATTTTACTAACCGCTTACTCCGATATTGAAGCGGCAATAAAAGCCATTAACGATGTACAATTGGATTATTACTTGCTAAAGCCCTGGGATCCTCCGGAAGAAAAGTTATATCCAATATTAAAAGAGCATTTAGATGAATGGCATAGCTCATTTAGGCCACCTTTTCAAGGAATTAAGATCATAGGTTATCAATGGTCACCCAAGTCTCACGCTATCAAAGATTTTTTATCCGGCAATCTGATTCCCTATCAATACCTTGATATCGAAACTCAGGCAGAAGCAAACGATTTGCTAGAACTGAACCATTTGTCAGTAGAAGATTTGCCTGTAGTTTTCTTCGATGATGGTAGTTGGCTGACTGATCCTGATATGCAAACTGTCGGTCAAAAAATTGGTCTAAAATCATTGGCTAGCAAAACCATGTACGATGTTGCCATTATAGGGGCGGGCCCTGCCGGGCTGGCAGCAGCAGTTTACGGTGGCTCTGAAGGATTGAATACTATCTTAATTGAAAAGAGAGCTCCCGGTGGACAAGCAGGCACCAGCTCTCGGATTGAAAATTACCTGGGTTTTCCTAATGGGCTTAGTGGCGCTGAACTCTCTCGACGAGCAATTACCCAGGCAACCAGGTTTGGTATTGAATTCTTATCACCGGCTGAAGTAAATGAAATTCAGGTGCAAGATAATTACAAGATCTTGAAAATGGCAGATGGTAATCAGATCAATGCCCGCAGCATCGTGATTACTACAGGGGTAGACTATCGCAAGTTATCAGCAAAGGGAATTAATGACTTTACCGGGGCTGGCATTTATTATGGTGCAGCAACTACTGAAGCCAATGCTTGCAGAGGAAAAGATGTGTATATTGTTGGCGGCGGTAATTCGGCCGGACAGGCAGCCATGTACCTTTCAAAGTTTGCCAACAAAGTGTATATCGTGATTAGAAAACCCGACTTGACGTCAAGTATGTCTGCTTACCTGATCAAACAGATCGATCAAATGAAAAACGTGGAATTATTGCCATTTACAGAAGTAATCGAAGCTAAAGGAAAGGATAAACTCGCATCAGTTGTTTTGCAAAATACACAAAATCAATCGACACAAGAATGCCCGGCAGGCGCTTTATTAATTTTCATTGGCGCTCGACCTTATACCGACTGGATTACTTTAGACATTCTGAAAAATGAAAAGGGTTTTTTACAAACCGGTACTTCATTAAGCAAAAATGATAAGTTCAAGCGAATATGGACACAAACCAGGGAACCCTATTTACTGGAAACCAGTCACCCTGGCGTATTTGCTGCCGGTGATGTGCGCGCGGGCGCTATGAACCGGGTAGCTTCTGCCGTAGGTGAAGGAGCGATGGCTATCAAATTTGTTCATCAGTATTTGGCGGAAAATTAATAGCAAACAATCTTTCAATCACATAATCTATTGACCTATAGGTTAATAGCTATACTGTCTCTGCTTAATTTGCATTTCTTATAATATATAATAAATGTGCTTAGATGAACTGTTTATAATGAATTTGTGGCTTCTGAAATTTTCAAAGTCTCCCCCCCTATTCCCATAGCCGTCATGCTAAGAATAGAATATCACATAATATAATAAAAGAACACAGAAGATCAATAGGGGCGTAATTAATAACCAAGAGATTAGCCTTTTCAATTTCTGATAGTAATGAATGCAATAAGCCCACCAGCAAAAGCTATTGCAGCTGCTATTAGGGTGATGAATTGAAAAGTACCGATAAAAGAGTTATCTATCATTTCCTGCAATTTAATTTGCTTTTCCCCCGTCAGTATAGCTGGTGGATCAGCTTCCGCTAATTTGGGAATTTCAGCCTGGACTGCTTGTACTTCTTCCTTATCTAAATTTAACTTCAAGTATTGGCTCTGCATGTTAGCTTCAAAGTCTATAATGGCAATGGTACCCATCAATGCGATGGCCAATACACCTGCAGTTCTGGCTATTGCATTATTTATACCCGATGCGATACCAGCAAATGTTTCGGAAACTGCACTCATTACAGCGTTGGTTAAGGGGGCAACCGTAATTCCCATACCTGTGCCGATGATTGCAATAGGTATAAAAAAATTTATCCAATAGCTTTGAGGCCCTTTGGTTAAGCCTGAAAAAGACAATACAAGAAACCCAACAGCGGTAATAATGGGACCGAAGCTTAAGAAAAGTCGGTTGCCATATTTATCAACCCATACTCCTACTAATCTTGATAAAAAAGCGATAATGACAGCAAACGGTAAAATGGACATCCCCGCTTGAAATTCGCTGTAACCTTGCACTTGAATCAAATTTAACGGAAGAAAAAATAGCGTAATGTTCAATGCACCATAAACAAGCAAAGTAAGCAAATTCGCCCCTGAAAATGTTCTATTCCTAAACAACTGCAATGGCATAATCGGATAATCATATTTCCACTCACGCAAAATAAAAAGCAAAAGCCCCACCAGACCCAGGCAAAAGATAATGATGATGCTAGTGCTTTGCCAACCTTTTTCGGAAGCTTCAATCAGTGCATAGGTAATTGCTGCCAAACCTATCGTGATCAGGAATGCACCTAAAACATCAATGTTCCCAGCATTAGAATTCTTGGTTTCTGGTATATACCTGATTAAAATTACAATTGCCAAAATGGCCAAAGGAATATTAATAAAAAAAATAAAGCGCCATAAACCAGCGCCCGCCAACCAACCACCAATTACAGGCCCGATAATGGTAGTAAGTGCGCTGAAAGTAGACCAGGTACCATATGCCTTTCCTCTTCTTTGCTGGGGAATAAGCGCAGAAATATTAGATAAACTTCCTGGCACCATCAGTGCTCCTCCAACCCCTTGAATGGCCCTGCCAGCTATAAGCGCAAATTTACCAGGAGCCAAACCACATATCAATGAAGCTATCGAAAAAATGATAATTCCAATTACAAAAACTTTTTTTCTGCCAAAATAATCTCCCAGGGAACCGCCAAGCAAAATCAAAGCAGAAAGTAATAAAGTATAGCTATTGACAATCCAGATGAGTTGCTTACCTTGTAAATCAAAAGCTCTTTGGATGGCAGGTAAGGCCACACTTATGGCACTAAAATCGATGAAAGCCATTCCAGATGCCGTGATGGTGGCAATCAAAAGTAGCTTTTCCTGGTGTGATTGTAATTGATTTTGTTGCAAAACAGAATAGTTAAAAAAAGTGAAAGCTTAGGTGGAGCGTAATTGTTTGGTTACCGTGAAGCCAACGCTTTTTCAGCCAAAGCTTTAACTTTTCTCATAATTGCCGATAATCCATTCGATCGGGATGGGGACAAATTATAGGTAAAACCAATGTCTTCCAAAAAATAAAAATCTGCTTTGAGAATATCCTCCGGAGTTTGCCGATTTACAACTTTTAGAACAGCAGCAATTATACCGCGAGTGATTTTTGCATCACTGTCGGCATGGTAAAGCAAGTGGCCATTTTCATTTTTAGCCGCTATCCATAGCATCGACTGACAGCCAGAAACTGCATTTTCATCATTTTTTAAATCTTTGCCCATGGATGGAAGCTCCTCTCCTAGCCTTACCAGGTGCTCATATTTTTCGAACCAATCTTCATAAGGAGCAAATGCTGCAATCAGTTGATCCTGGTTTTCATTAATATTCATTGTTATAATTTATTTAGCATTTGCATATGCTTCCGGCACACCTGTTTCAAAATTATTATTAGGATCATTGCTCCACTCAAACCAGCCACCATCGTATACAGACACTCTGGGCCAGCCCATAAGCCAGGCATTAAACCATGCTTCACTTCCACGCCATCCGGTTCCACAGTAAAAAGCCAAATGCTTATCCGGGGTAATTCCCTGGCTTTTCCAAATTTCTGCCGTTTCATTATACTCTCTGGTGGTGTGATCGAGGTTTCGGTAATTTTCCATGTGGTAAGCATCGCTACCACAATCTGCAAAAATTGCCCCCGGTATCCTTCCCTTTTTCTCGATATAGTTGTAGCCGCTTACTTCACCAAGATATTCCGGGTAGCTCCTTACGCAAATCATGTAGATTCATAAGAATAATATATAATCCCGATAGATACCTAACCAATGAGTAAAATTAATTCACTAACCACTGAACAGCTAGTACAAAAACAGATTAATGGTGCCAA
>Ga0207419_1000345_pt1 | contig 39606 bp, 43 predicted proteins | sample ElkSloMetagenome_4_FD_184723 | JGI IMG/M metagenome (GOLD analysis project Ga0207419, IMG submission 184723) | Hot spring microbial communities from Elkhorn Slough, Monterey Bay, USA - MD2A (version 2) | ecosystem: Environmental > Aquatic > Marine > Intertidal zone > Estuary: Microbial mat ...
GAAGCCATAGCGGATCGATACCTGACCCGAGATCAGGTTGATCAGCGCGCCGGGCACGAAGAAAGGCGAAACGCGCCGCGGGCCCTTTTCGGCCATCATCTGCGCGGTGTTCGAGATGGAATTCAGGCCACCGATCCCAGACCCGATCAGCACGCCCGTGCGCTCCAGCGCCTCGGTGTCCTCGGGCTGCCAGCCTGAATCCGCGATGGCCTGCTGCGCTGCTGCCATGCCGAACAGAATGAAGGTATCGACCTTCCGCTGTTCCTTGGGGTCCATGTAGGTATCGGCATGGAAGGTCCCGTCAGACCCGTCGCCCAATGGCACCTCGCAGGCGTATTGCGTGGTCAGCTTTGCGGGATCGAAGCCGGTGATCCGGCCCGCACCCGATTGTCCGGCCAGGATCCGCGACCAGCTTGCCTCGACACCATCGGCAAGCGGCGTGACAAGCCCCAACCCAGTAACGACAACACGACGCATTTTCAGCCCCCACCTCTTGGCTCGTTTGGCCTCTGATAGCCCAGCCCGCTGGCAAGGGGCAAGAGCAGGCGGCGGCCCGCCCGCCCATCGGCAGTTCTTTTCACGATGCATTAAGCGGACAGGCGCTATAGGGGGCCGATCCCGAAAGGCAGGCTCTCCCCGTGCGGCACCTTGCGACCATCTGCATTATTGCGGTCCTTTTCGGCCTCGGCGCCGGATCCGCCCGTGCCAATTGCATGGTCATCGATCGGATCGACAAGCTGCATGCGATCCAGTCCCGCCTTGCGCGCGGGCCCGATACGGGGCTTTTCGCAACCGACATCCGGCAATTGCGCGCCATCATGCGCGGCCTCAGCAACCGTGCCGCCCTTGATGCGGTCGACGGCAACGTGATCGCGGGACGGGGCGCCGATATCCTGCGCATGCTGCGCCAGACCCAGCAGATGCTGGTCGGGGCCAGCCTCGATGACCCCGCGACCGTCCAGAACCACTTTACCGCCGATGTGCGACGCACCCTGACGAAGGTGGGCGACCATCTGCACGATCTGCGCTGTACGTCCGAACAGGTCAGCATCGACCAGGCGCGCGCCGCGCAGGCGGCGGCCGCCGGTGACAGCGACGCCGAAGATCTGGCACAGGTCATGCGGACCCTCGCCGCCCTGGGGCAAGAGGCGATGCGCCCGCGCAGCATCGGCGGCTTCACGCTGACGATCATCGCGATCATCGTGCTGACGCCGGTCGTCAGACGCTGGATCACCTTGCGCAGGCGGCGTGCGATGCGCCGCCCGGCGAATTATCCCACCAGCTACCGCCACCACGATCTGAGCATCGATGGCAGCCTGATCGACATCAACTGCTTCGGAACCAAACTCGCCCGCACGGGCGACCACCTGCTCGATTGCGGCGACCGGATCGAAATCGCCATACACGAAGACTGGGTGCCCGGCATCGTGATCTGGTCGAACCGCCACTACAGCGGCGTGCGCTTTGCCAGGCGGATCAGGCTGGTCGACGTCGAAGGCGTGGTCGCAAGCAGCGACACGGGATGAGAAACGAAAAACGGCGCCCACAGGGACGCCGTTCCGATAGGTGAGGGGCTTGGACTACTGCGCGTTGTCGATGAACTTGACCGCGTCGCCGAACGTCTGGATCGTCTCGGCTGCATCATCGGGGATCTCGATGCCGAATTCCTCTTCGAAGGCCATGACCAGCTCGACGGTATCGAGGCTGTCCGCGCCGAGGTCATCGATAAAGGACGCAGATTCCGTCACTTTGTCTTCTTCAACACCAAGATGCTCAACAACGATCTTGCGTACGCGGTCTGCAACGTCGCTCATATCAATTCCTCATGTCTTTTTGGGCTACCGCCCGTTTTTCCCTGGGCTTTTTGCCCGACTTTATCTGCGAGCCCCGCGCCATCGTCCGGCGTCAGCATAGCCCCTTTCGCAAATCTGCGAGGCCTATAACAGAGAATCCATCCAAGGCAAACGCTTTCGGCCACGCGGCCCGCCATGGCTACAACATTGCCATACCGCCGTTCACATGCAAGCTCGTGCCGGTGACATAGGCGGCCTCGGGGCTGGCCAGATACAGCACGGCCGCCGCGATTTCATCCGCTTCGCCCATGCGGCCCGCGGGCACCTGCGTGAGGATCTGCGCCTTCTGATCCTCGCTCAGCTTGTCCGTCATGGCCGTGGTGATAAAGCCCGGCGCCACACAGTTGACGGTGATGCCACGGCTGGCGACCTCATAGGCGATCGACTTCGACATGCCCACCATCCCGGCCTTCGAGGCGGCGTAATTCGCCTGACCCGGATTGCCGGTCGCGCCGACCACCGACGAGATATTCACGATCCGGCCCCACCGCGATTTCATCATGCCCCGGATGACACCCTTGCACAGCCGCATCGTCGAGGTGAGGTTGACGTCGAGCACGCTGGCCCATTCCTCGTCCGACATGCGCATGAAAAGGTTGTCGCGGGTGATACCGGCGTTGTTGACCAGGATATCGACAGATCCCATCGCATCGGCGGCCTGTTTGGGCAGGGCGTTCACTGCCTCGGCATCCGACAGGTCGCAGGGCAGCACATGGGCGCGTTCACCAAGGCTTGCCGCCAGTTCCTCGAGCGGCGCCACCCGCGTGCCCGACAGCGCGACGGTCGCACCGGCATCGTAAAGCGCCTTGGCGATGGCACCGCCTATGCCGCCGGAAGCGCCGGTAACAAGTGCGTTTTTTCCTGTTAAATCAAACATTCAATGGCCTTTCTTTATCCGATATTGGCGATGGCGGCCACCACGTCGTCCGGCGTGCCGACGGTTTGGGTGACGATCCCGCGGTCTATGCGCTTGATCATCCCCGACAGGGCCTTGCCCGCGCCGATTTCAAGTGTTTCGGTCACACCCTGCGCCGCCATCCACATCACGCTCTCGCGCCAGCGGACGGCCCCCGTCACCTGTTCGACCAGCAGCGCGCGGATCCGCGCCGGATCGCTGACGGCTTCGGCTGCGACATTGGCGACGACCGGCACCGCTGGCGTGGCGATCTCGATCCCTGCAAGCGCCTCGGCCATGACCTCGGCGGCCGGGGCCATCAACGCGCAATGGAACGGGGCCGATACGGGCAGAAGCAGCGCACGCTTGGCGCCCTTTTCCTTGGCGATCTCGACCGCGCGCTCCACCGCGCCCTTGCTGCCCGAGACGACGACCTGCGCCGGATCGTTGTCGTTGGCGGCCTGGCAGACCCCCTCGCTCTCGTGCGCCGCCGCTTCAGCCACGTCCCGCACCGTCGCGAAATCGAGCCCGAGGATCGCCGCCATGGCACCTTCGCCCACCGGCACCGCCTCTTGCATGGCCTGCCCGCGGATCCGCAGCAGGCGGGCGGTATCGGCGATGCTCAGCGCACCGGCGGCGGCGAGGGCCGCGTATTCGCCCAGCGAATGGCCGGCGACGTAGGAAGCCCTGTCGATGCCCACCCCCTCGGCTTCGAGCGCGCGCATCGCCGCCAGTGACGTGGCCATCAGCGCGGGCTGCGCATTGGTCGTCAACGTCAGATCCGCGATATCCCCGTCCCAGATCAACCCCGAGAGGTCCTCGCCCAGCGCCGCGTCCACCTCGTCAAAGACCGCCCTGGCTGCCGGATAGGCATCGGCCAGCGCCTTACCCATCCCGATGGTCTGGGCCCCCTGGCCCGGAAATACAAATGCGCGCATCTTGCCCCTCTGCTGGTCATCACCGCTTTTTCCCGAAGGCTTACCTTGCGTTTGCGCCACGCACAAGCGATGGCCTGCCACCGCGCTTGGCGCACAGGGCCAAAGCGCAGATGCACAGACCCGCCCCTGTAAGCGCGCGCACAACGGCGCTAAATCATTCCCAGCGCCAAGGAGAGACCGCAATGACCACTGCAACGACCTATGGGTTCGTGACAAAGACCTTTCACTGGCTGACGGCCCTGCTGATCCTCACCGTGATCCCGCTGGGTGTGATCGCGAACGACCTGCCTTACGACACCAACGCCGAACTGGCACGCAAGGCGCAACTCTTCTCGGTGCACAAGACGCTGGGGGTCTTCATCTTTTTCGTGGCACTCGCACGGATCCTCTGGGCGATGACCCGGTCGAAGCCCGCAGGGCTGCACCCCGAACGCAAGGCCGAGACCCTGCTGGCAGACACGGTGCACTGGCTGCTCTATGCCTCGCTTGTCGCCGTGCCTCTGACGGGGTGGATCCATCACGCCGCCACCACGGGCTTTGCACCGATCTGGTGGCCGTTCGGACAGGACCTGCCGCTGGTCCCCAAGGACGAGGGTGTGTCGAAAACCTTTGCCGGGCTGCACTGGCTGTGGAGCAAGATCCTGGTCGGCGCGCTGCTGGCCCATATCGCGGGCGCGCTCAAGCACCATTTCATCGACAAGGACGCCACGCTGCGGCGTATGTGGTTCGGCCGCAGCGAGCCGGCCCCCGCCCATCGCGGCACCTGGGTCGCGCCCGCGTCAGCCCTGGCCGTCTATCTGGTCCTGTCGCTGGGCGGAGCCGCTGCCGGTCTTTATACCGCGCGGCCTGCGACCGCATCCGTGGCGCTCGCCGAGGTATCCTCGGACTGGGCCGTGCAGGAGGGCGAGATCGCGTTGACCATCACGCAGTTCGATGCCCCCGTCACGGGCCGGTTTTCGGAATGGACGGCGGCCATCACCTTCGATGAGACCGCGACCGACGACATCGGCGCAGTCACCACGACGATCGCCATCGGATCGCTGACGCTGGGATCGGTCACCGACCAGGCGCTGGGGGCCGATTTCTTCGCCGCCGAGACCTTCCCGACTGCCACCTTCGACGCCGAGATCCTGCAGGCCGACGACGGCTATCTTGCCGAAGGCACGCTCACGATCAAGGACAACACGGTGCCCGTCACCCTGCCCTTCACTCTGCAGATCGACGGCGATACCGCAACGATGGAGGGCAGCATCACCCTCGACCGGCGCGATTTCGCGATCGGTGACAGCATGAACGACGAAACGAATCTGGCTTTCGCCGTCGATGTCGCCGTGCGCCTGACGGCGACGCGGTCACAATAAACCCGCGTTACAGACGACAAGGGCCGCATGAATGATCATGCGGCCCTTGGTTTTTCGAAGCGGCAGAGTGTTACTCGGCCTGCATTGCCTCGATCGAGATCATGATCTCGACTTCGTCGCTGACGAACGGGGCGAAGGCGCCCACCTCGAAGTCGGACCGCAGCACGGTGGTCGTCGCATCAAAGCCGGCCCATGGCTTTTCCTCCATCGGGTGCATGCCGACCTGGTTCAGACTGGCATCGAGAACGACCGACTGCGTGATGCCGTTCATCGTCAGATCGCCGGTGATCAAGGCGGTATTCTCGCCTGTCACCTCGATATCGGTCGAGGTGAATGTCACCATGTCGTCATCGGCGGCATCGAAGAAATCACCGCTCATGAAGTGATCGAAGCGCGCCTCCCAGCCGGTCAGCATGGTGCGGACCGGAAAGGATACCGACACCGACGAAGCAGCGGGGTTTTCCTGGTCGAAAGCGATCTGGCCGTCGAAGCCCGAGAACATGCCATAGGTCGTCGAGTAGCCCAGGTGATCGTAGGAAAAGACGATCTGGCTGTGGCTGGCGTCGAGGACATAGTCCTGCGTGGACGCAAGCGCGGCGGTGGAAAGCGTAGCTGTGGCAAGTGCTGCGGATGCCAAAAGTGTTTTCATGGTGAGTCTCCATCAGGGATAGGTTTGTGCATCCCCGATAGATATCGCCCGGCTGGCGCACACAATTCCGCATGGATGAACAGGGGGTGTTCGGCAGGACGCAGACTAAACCGTACGGCGATCATGCCTGCGGTGTCGCCCCCGCCCGATACCGCCGTCAATAAGGCTCAGGCAGCCTTTCCGCGTTTCTGCTCGGGGTCGCGCGCGGCTTCCACGGCAACGCGGGCGATGTCGAGGCCCATCGCACTCATCAGATCACGCGACAACTGGGTGCGCAGTGCCGTCAGCTCGTCTGTCTCGCCTTCGGCCAACAGGATCATCTGCCCGTGGTAGCCCATCAAAAGCTGCTCGGGCGCAGTGCCGCCTGCGGCCTCGAGGTAGATGCCGCCGATGTCGTCGAAGGGATAGGTGCTGATGATCGTCGGCTTTCCTGTCCGGTTCTGGATCACCTCGCGGATTTCACGACCCTTGCTGTCGACCTCGACATCGACGCGCCCGCCGCGTGTGGCGAACCACAAAAGATAGACGGCACCCGCCCCGAAAAGCGTCGCCGCACCGATCCGCATGACACCCATGTCGGCGCTGGTGAAAAGGCCCGGCATGAACATGATCCCGAGGGCGGCGATAATCAGGCAGACGCCGAAGAAATACGCCAGCCCCTGTCCGACCAGCACATCCAGCGGTGTCCGGTGGCCTGAACGGATGACATAGCCCCAAGGCTGGTTTTCGATATTCAGCCGTTTTTTGCGCTTCGAATCGCGCAGGGCGTTCAGGGCTGACTGGTCTATATCGGACATGCGCGGGGCTCCCCTACCATTTACACATCTTCAGTGGATGCCAAACACGGCGAGAAAGGGGCGAGGCTGCGACCATGCTGCGGAACTATTTTGCCGCTCGAAAAACCGCCGTTCCTGAAAGGACGGGGCTTGCGCCAAGGCTGTCTGGCTGTATAAGGCCGCATCCTGCTGTGAACGTGATGAACTGCGCAGCCTCTCGTGGATGGGACGCGGCAGGGTAAACCGCCCATCCTTTGAAGTGCGCCGAACATATGAACTGGAGTAAGCATGCCGCTATACGAGCATGTCATGATTGCGCGTCAGGACCTGTCCAACACGCAAGCCGAAGGCCTCATCGAACATTTCGGAACCGTCCTTGCCGACAACGGCGGCACACTCGTCTCGAACGAGTACTGGGGCGTCAAGACGATGGCCTACAAGATCAACAAGAACCGCAAGGGCCACTATGCCCTGCTGCGCACCGACGCCCCCGCCCCTGCCGTGCAGGAAATGGAACGTCTGATGCGCCTGCATGACGATGTCATGCGTGTTCTGACCATCAAGGTCGACGAACACGAAGAAGGCCCGTCGGTGCAGATGCAAAAACGCGAAGAACGTGGCGACCGCCGCGAACGTCGCTAAGCGTTGATCAGATAAGGATAGACAATCATGGCAACCAAACCATTTTTCCGCCGTCGCAAGACCGATCCGTTCGAGGGTGAGAACGCCCCCAAGATCGACTACAAGGACACCCGCACCCTGCAGCGCTACATCTCCGAGCGCGGCAAGATCGTGCCCGCCCGTATCACCGCCGTCGGCGCCAAGAACCAGCGTGCGCTGGCCCGTGCCATCAAGCGCGCACGGTTTCTGGCACTGCTGCCATACGCTGTGAAGTAAGGAATAGATCCCATGGATATCATTCTTCTCGAACGCGTCGCCAAGCTGGGCCAGATGGGCGAGGTCGTTTCCGTCAAGGACGGTTACGCCCGCAACTATCTGCTGCCGCAAGGCAAGGCGCTGCGCGTGAACGAAGCCAACATGGCGCGCTTCGAGGCCGACAAGGCCCAGATGGAAGCCCGCAATCTCGAAACCCGCAAAGAGGCGGAATCACTGGCCGCAAAGCTGGACGGCCAGAAATTCGTCATCATCCGTTCGGCATCCGACGGCGGATCGCTCTACGGTTCGGTCACGACCCGTGACGCCGCCGACGCCGCGACCGAGGCCGGTTATACGGTCGACAAGAAGCAGGTCGTGCTGACCGGTCCGATCAAGGAACTGGGCCTGCATGACGTCACCGTCGTGCTGCACCCCGAGGTCGAGGTGACGATGACGCTGAACGTCGCCCGTTCGGCAGAAGAGGCCGAACTGCAGCAAGCCGGCAAGAACATCGCCGAACTTGCCGCCGAGGAAGAAGCCGCTGCCGATTTCGAAATCCAGGGGCTCTTCGAGGATATCGGCGCTGCGGCCTCCGATGATTCCGATCTTGCCGAAAGCGCGGGCGTCGAAGCCGACGAAACCGGCGACCAGGACGGCGAAGACGAAGAAAACGCCTGATCGGGCGCATCCCGACATGTCAGGGGCCGCGCCTTCAGGCGCGGCCTTTTTCGTTGGGCCTTCAGCATATCTTAAAGGATTGCCGTCACCTTCCGCCCATCTTTTATCGGAGGTTGATGATGAAGCATATTTTCACGGCGGCACTGATCCTGATGGCCGGCAGCGCCCAGGCTGACGAATTCCACGACGCGATGCAGGATTTTCTTGCGCGCGAGGTGCAGGGGTGGATGAACGATCCGGTCCTCATCGCGGCGATCACCGCTCAGAACACCCAGACCGCAGGCTATGACCAGGCCGAAATCGACACGCTGGACCAGACATGGCGGGCCTACGTGGGCATGCATGATGATCCGCTCATCTCCGGTGTCATGACGAATGCGGCGGCGGATTTCCTGCGCGATCGTGTAACCGCGTCGGGCGGTGTCATCACCGAAGCATTCATCATGGACGCCCGCGGCCTGAACGTCGCCGCTTCGGCCCCCACATCGGACTACTGGCAAGGCGATGAGGACAAGTTCACCCAAACATACCCCTTGGGCGCCGAAGCGGTCCATTTCGGTGATGTCGCACTCGACGATTCCACGAACGAGGTTCAGGGCCAGATTTCGGCGACCATCGTTGATCCGGAAACCGGCAGCGCCGTCGGTGCAGTGACGGTCGGCGTCAGCCTGACCGATCTGCTCCTGGCACAGAACTGACACACTTCCGGCTGGCCCCGCAGCGGGCCGGCCGGATCCGGCTCAGCGATCGAAAGTCTCCATCTGCAACCGCGCGTCGCAGTACTGGCCGTCGTATGTGCCGATCCAGATGTCGATCCGCCCGTCTGCCGGACGCGTCAGGACGATGCGCGGATCAAGATTGCCATTGTCATCGTCGTCGTAATACCAGTTCGCCGAAGCGGTATTGATCAACAGGGCCGCATCACAGGCGCTGACGACGCTGACCACCAGCTGATACCGTGACATCCCCGACAACTGGAACGAAAAATCAGGCGAGGCGGGGAAATAGCCCGCGCCGGTGTCCGTGCCGGGGCGGATCTGCGGACAATCCCAGATATAGTGGTTACCGCCGGCAACGACATCGAAGTCGCGCTTTTGCCAAAGCTGCTGGCCCGTGGCCTGATACGCCGCTTGTGGCGCGAGGGTGTAATTGGGACAGGCAACGGCGCTGGTGCTCCACGCAATACCAACGACGAGGCTGAGAACAATGGTCCGGAACATGATGATCATCCTTCACTCACAAAGCCTCACCATAGCCCGGGGCCACTCTCGCGGAAGGTCGAAAGCAAGGCAATTGCGGGACGATTTCAGGACCTTGACGCGCCGGACACAAAAAAGGGCGCCCCGCAAAAGGGCGCCCTTGAACTGTTTCCGCTACCGCGGCCCTATTCGTCGTCTTCCAGTTGCTCCACGGCCTTTTGCAAGTCGTCCTTGCTGACGTCTTTTTCAGTGACCGATGCTTTCTCGAAGATGTGGTCGACAACCTTGTCTTCGAACAACGGCGCCTGGATCTGCTGACGGAACTGGGCGTTCTGCTGGACGAATTCGAAGAACTGCCGCTCCTGGCCCGGATACTGGCGCGCCTGGTTCATGATGGCTTGCGTCATTTCCTGGTCGCTGACCTGGATTTCGGCCTTCTGGCCGACATCCGCAAGCAACAGACCCAGCTTCACCCGACGCTCGGCCAGCTTGACGTGCTCCTCGGTCGGCTCGATCTCGGGGTGGTCGTGCCCCTCAACCTCCGGATTTTCCTCGTGCCATAGCTGGTGCGCGATCGACTTGGCCTCGGCATCCACAAGCGACCGTGGCAGATCGAACGTCACCGCGTCGTCCAGCGCGTCAAGAAGCGCGCGCTTGGCAACGGCGCGCGATGCACCGCTATACTCCGCCTCCAGCCGCTCGGTGATCTGCGCCTTGAGACCATCAAGATCCTCGGCCCCGAATTTCTGCGCCAGTTCGTCGTCGATCTTGGGCGTCTTGGGGGCCTTCACCTCCTTGATGGTGCAGCTGAAAACAGCCGTCTTGCCGGCAAGGTGCTCGGCCTGATAATCGTCGGGAAACGCGACTTCGACGTCTTTTTCCTCGCCCGCTTTCACCTTCAGCAGGCCATCCTCGAAGCCGGGGATGAAAGAGTTCGACCCGAGCACCAGCGGATAATCCTCGGCGGTGCCGCCTTCGAAGGGCTCGCCGTCGATCTTGCCCACGAAGTCGAGCACGACCTGATCGCCGTCTTTCGCTTGCGTCTTCTTGGGCTCGTAGGTCACCGCCTGCGGGCTTTCCGCAAGATTGTCGAGCGCTTCCTTGACGCTGGCGTCATCGGCTTTCACCACCATCCGTTCCAGCGAAATCTTGGAGAAGTCCACGTCGTCGATCTCGGGCAGCTTTTCATAGGCGACCGAGACGTTGACGTCATCGCCCTCTTTCCAGTCTTCGTTCGTCATCTTCATTTCCGGCTGGGCCGCAGGGCGGTCACCGGTTTCGGCCATATGCGACGAGACCGCACCATCGATGGCTTCCTGCATGCTTTCGCCCAGCAGGCGCTGGCCGAATTGCTTGCGCAACAGCGCCATCGGCACCTTGCCCTTGCGAAAGCCCTTCATCTCGATGCCGGGCTGCGCTTCCTTGAGCTTTTCCTCGACTTTGGCGTCCAGTTCGGCGGCCGTCAGGGTGATTGCGTATTCCCGCTTGAGGCCTTCGTTCAGGGTCTCGGTGACCTGCATGTGCTGTCCTTTTTTCATCCGTGGTGCGGGTGGAGGGACTTGAACCCCCACGCCTTGCGGCGCCAGAACCTAAATCTGGTGCGTCTACCAATTTCGCCACACCCGCATGATCAAAAGGGGCAGGTTTTGGGCCTGCCCCGGAATTGCGCGGTATCTAGCAAACCAATCGGCGGGATGCGAGAGGAAAATCGCGTCAAACGCCCAAGGATCGCAGCACTTCGGGAAGCTCTTCGGCCAGGTCTTCCGCAACCAGCCCCGGGCCGAACGAAAGGGCGCATTCCGTGTGCAGCCAGGCGCCGGTCTCGGCGGCTTGCAGCGGCGCGCGCCCCCGCGCCAAAAGCCCGGTGACAAAGCCCGCCAGCACGTCTCCCGATCCGGCTGTGGCCAGCCACGGGGCCGCGCGGTCATGGACCGAGGCGTTGATGCTGCACCGGCCCGAAGGGTCTGCAATCACCGTGTCGGGTCCTTTGAACAGCACCACGCAGCCCGCCCGCGCCGCTGCCGCGCGCGTGGCGTCGACCTTGGAAAAGGCCGGCCCCCTTGTGACGGGCGCGTCCAGCTTTTCGGCGATATCGGGAAACAGGCGGGCGAATTCCCCCGCATGGGGCGTCAGCACGCATGCCTCGTGCAGCCGTCCGAAAAGGCCCGCATCCCGCGCCAGCAACGTCAGCGCATCCGCATCCAGTACGACCGCACGTCCACTGCCGAGCGCTGCCGAGATCAGGGTCTGCGATCTTTCCGATACGCCCATCCCCGGCCCCAGGCACAAGGCATTGATGCGTGTATCCTCCAGCACCTCCACCAGGGCGGCCGCATCGCGGATCGCGGTCAGCATGACCGCGTCGAGCCGTGCGGCATTCTCGATCAGGGCCGCCGGCGGGCACCCCAGCGTCACCGCCCCCGCCCCGATCCGCAAGGCACCCCGGGCGGACAGCCGCGCAGCCCCGCCCTTGCCGACACCGCCTGACAGGATCAGGGCATGGCCATGTGCGTACTTGTGACCATCCGCTTTCGAAAGTCCGCCCCCGACACCGGCAAGACGTGTCACCCGTTCCGCAGGCCCGACCGCGGCATCGGTGCCCAACCCGATGTCGACCACGACGACACGCCCGGTCGATTTCGGCCCCGCGGCGAGGAAAACACCCTGCTTGGCCGCGTGAAAGCCGACCGTCAGATCCGCCGTGATCACGGTGCCGAGAATCCTGCCGCTATCCGCGCAAAGACCGCTGGGCACGTCGATCGCAACGCGATGCACACCGGCCGCGCCCAGCGCGGGCCCGGCCTGCGCAACGGTAGAGAAAGGTCCCTCGAACGGCCGGGACAGCCCGGTGCCGAAGACCGCATCCACCACGAGATCGCAGGAACCACCGATCAAGGACCCGCCCGCAACCGGTACCTCGGCACTTACCTCGCCCATCTCGCGCCAGCGCCGGTAATTCACCTGCGCATCCGGTGGCAGCTTTGCGGGATCCCCGTCGAAGAACACCTCCACATCCCAGCCGCAGCCCTTCAGCAGCCGGGCGACGACGAATCCGTCGCCACCATTGTTTCCCGGACCGCACAAGACGACGGCGCGATGGCCCGCTGCTTCATCTTGGCCGGAAAACTCCGGGGGTTTGGGGGCTGGCCCCCAAGACGGCGCCAATGCGGGCCATTCTTTGAAAATCTCGGTGACGACGCCGCGTCCGGCACGCTCCATCAATTCCAGTCCGGTCACCTCTCCGGTCGCCATCGCCGCCTCTTCGATGGCGCGCATTTGGGCAGCCGTCAGCAGTTCGTCGGTCATTTCAGCAGTCATTCTTCACAAACAGCCCATTTCAAATGCATTTTGCATAAAATCTAGGCATAAGGTCAGCTTTCAACCCTTCACCCACGTGCGAAAATCCCCCGCGAATTGTTCCTGTGCAACAGAAATGGTCTCACCCGAAACATACCACGAAAGGGAGTCGCGGACCGATGAAAAAGATCGAAGCTGTCATCAAGCCGTTCAAACTCGACGAGGTCAAGGAAGCGCTGCAGGAAGTCGGCGTGCAGGGATTGTCCGTCGTCGAGGTGAAAGGCTTCGGCCGACAGAAAGGGCATACCGAGCTTTATCGCGGGGCCGAATACGTCGTCGACTTCCTGCCGAAGGTGAAGATCGAGGTCGTTCTGGCCGATGATCAGGTCGACGGCGCGATCGAGGCGATCATCGCCGCGGCCAAGACCGACAAGATCGGTGACGGCAAGATCTTCGTGACCCCCGTCGAACAGGCGATCCGGATCCGCACCGGCGAGACAGGCGACGAAGCACTGTGATGCCCCCCAAACGGACAGGCGCGCTGCGCCCCCACCAAAAAAACCACCATGGACAGAAAGGTAATACCTGATGGATGCGAAAGACGTTCTGAAACTGATCAAGGACGAGGAAGCCGACTACGTCGATATCCGCTTCACCGACCCACGCGGCAAGCTGCAGCATGTCACGGTGGTGGCCGACCTGGTCGACGAGGATTTTCTTGAGGAAGGGTTCATGTTCGACGGCTCGTCGATCGCAGGCTGGAAGTCGATCGACCAGTCCGACATGAAGCTGATGCCGCAGGCCGGAACCGCCTATGTCGATCCGTTCTACGCGGAAAAGACTGTCTGCATCAACTGCAACATCGTCGAACCCGACACGATGGAACCCTATGACCGTGATCCGCGCTCGACCGCGGTGAAGGCCGAGGAATACCTCAAGTCCTCCGGGATCGGCGACGCGGCCTATTTCGGCCCCGAGGCCGAATTCTTCGTCTTTGACGACGTGCGTTTCAGCATCTCGATGAACAAGGTCTCCTACGAAGTCGACGCCATGGACGGCGCGTGGAACACCGACACCGAATACGAAATGGGCAACACCGGTCACCGTCCGGGCGTCAAGGGCGGCTACTTCCCCGTCAATCCCATCGACGACGGCCAGGAAATGCGGTCGGAAATGCTTTCCACCATGAAGCGCATGGGCATGAAGGTCGACAAGCACCACCACGAAGTGGCGTCCTGCCAGCACGAACTCGGCCTGATCTTCGGCACGCTGACCCATCAGGCGGACGAGCTGCAGAAGTACAAATACGTGATCCACAACGTCGCACAGGCCTACGGCAAGTCGGCGACGTTCATGCCCAAGCCCATCGCGGGCGACAACGGCACCGGCATGCACGTCAACATGTCGGTCTGGAAGGACGGCAAGCCGCTCTTTGCGGGCGACAAGTATGCCGACCTCAGCCAGGAGGCGCTCTATTTCATCGGTGGTATCCTCAAGCACGCCAAGGCGCTGAACGCGATCACCAACCCGTCGACCAACAGCTACAAGCGCCTGATCCCCGGTTTCGAGGCCCCCGTGCTGCGCGCCTACTCGGCCCGCAACCGCTCGGGCTGCGTACGTATCCCATGGGCCGAAAGCCCCAAGGCCAAGCGCGTCGAGGCCCGCTTCCCGGATCCGGCCGCGAACCCCTACCTGTGCTTCTCCGCGCTGCTGATGGCCGGTCTGGACGGGATCAAGAACAAGATCGACCCCGGCCCGTCTTCGGACAAGGACCTCTACGATCTGCCACCCGAAGAGCTGGCATCGATCCCCACTGTCTGCGGCAGCCTGCGCGAAGCGCTGGAAGCTCTGGAAGCGGATCACGAATTCCTGCTGGCCGGCGACGTCTTCACCAAGGACCAGCTGGAAGGCTACATGGAACTGAAGTGGGAAGAGGTCTACGCCTACGAACACACACCCCACCCCATGGAATACAAGCTCTACTACAGCTGCTGAATCACAGCACGGACACGACACCGACCCGCCGGAGCGATCCGGCGGGTTTTTTTGCGCACCGCACGGGCGATTTGCCCGCGCCGGCAGGTCCCTGCCCCGTCATCTCGCCCCTGTGATCATCCGCTGGCTTGACATGCGCCCCTGACCTGCTTGTCTGGTCGGGACCCAGAAGGAGCCACAGATGACCATGCGTGCCGCCGCCGTTTTCACGATCCTCGCCACTCCGGTATTCGCGGATGTCACCGTCAGCCACGGCTACTCGACGTTCGGAGATCTGAAATACGGGCCCGACTTCACGCATTTCGATTATGCAAACCCCGATGCCCCGCAGGGCGGCACCATGAGCCAGCGCCAGCTTTACGGCACGCCGACCTTCGACAGTCTCAATACCTTCATCATCAAGGGCAACGGCGCGCCCGAGGTCGGCGTCCATGTCTACGACAGCCTGATGGTCCGCGCCTATGACGAGCCCGACGCGATCTACGGGCTGGTGGCAGAGACCATCGAATACCCCGATGATCTCTCCTATATCGCCTTCACGCTGCGCCCCGAGGCGCGCTTTCACGATGGCGAACCGGTGACGGCGCAGGATGTCGTCTTCACGCTGAACGCGCTGAAAAACGACGCGCATCCCTATTACGGCAATCTGCTGGCCGATGTCGAAGATGTCGTTGCCGAAACCGATCTGCGCGTGCGCATCGACCTGGCCGACGGCGCGGGCCGGGGGCTTCCGGGCGATATCGCGCAACTCCCGGTCCTGCCGGAACATTTTTATGAAACCGTCGACTTCACCGAAAGCTGGATGGAGACGCCACTGGGCTCGGGGGCCTACGAGCTGACAGAGGTGGATCCGCCCCGCAGCCTCACGTTCTGCAAGACCGACGACTACTGGGCCGCCGATCTGCCCGTCAACGTGGGCCGGAACAACTTCGACTGTTTCAACTACGAGTATTTCGTCGATGATACCGTCGGGCTCGAGGCCTTCGCGGCCGGCGAATATCACATGCGGGTCGAGTACCGCTCGGCCTCCTGGGCGACGGGCTATGATTTTCCGGCAGCGCAGGCCGGCCACGTGCGCCAGATACTGATCCCCGACGGCCGCCCGTCGAATGCGCAGGGCATGTGGTTCAACATGCGCCGCCCGGCATTGCAGGATATCCGCGTCCGCGAAGCGCTGGTTCATGCCTTCAACTACGAATGGACGAACGAAACGCTGTTCTATGGCACCTATGAACGCTCGGACAGCTTCTTCGAGAATACCGACATGGAGGCGACCGGCCTGCCACAGGGCGATGAGCTTGCGCTGCTGGAAGAGTTCCGCGACCAGTTGCCCGAAACCGTCTTTACCCAGCCGGCCTATTCCCCGCCTGAAGGCGGACCAAGCCCCCGTGACCGCGCCTCCTTGCGGATCGCCTCGGCCCTGCTGGAAGACGCAGGCTGGGTCGCCGGCGCGGACGGTTTGCGCCGCAATGCCGATGGTGAGGTGCTCAGCCTTTCGATCCCCGACGACAGCCGCAGCCTCGAGCGGGTGATCGCCCCTTTCGTGGAAAACCTCCAGTCACTTGGTATCGACGCGGAATTCGAAATGCTCGATCCCAGTTCGTGGACCGAGCGCCGGCAGGCCTTCGACTTCGACATCTCGTTCACCGCCTGGGGCGTGCAGACGACCCCCGGCGCGGGTCTGCGGGCCTTCTACGGCTCTGCCGCCGCGGCCTCGGAGGGCAGTAACAACCTGACCGGGCTGGCCGATCCGGTCGTGGATGCGCTGATCGAACGCGTCGTCGCTGCGGGAACTCGCGACGACCTGAATACCGCCGCGCGTGCGCTCGACCGTGTGCTGCGGGCGCGACAGATCTGGATCGGCGCGTGGCACCTGGGATCGCACCGTGTCGCGATCTGGGACATCTTCGGTAGGCCCCAGGAACCGGCGCCCTATGATTTCTTCCGCAACGTCGACTTCTGGTGGTTCGACCGCGACGCCTATGAGGCGAAAGTGGCCGAAGGCTTGCTCGACGCGGGCCTTTAGGGCCGTTTGCGGCCTTCTGGCTGCCGGAGATGTCGAATTCGGGCGCGATTGTGCCGCGTGACTGATGAAAGCTCGGTTTACCGTTACGCGCAGGTAAGCCATGAACACCCACTACCGCGACACCCGCAAGATCGACCCGTCCCGTGGTGCCATGCTCGCCGATGGCACACCCAACAATCAGGACAGGGTCGAAATCGGCCCGACCCAATTGGCCTATGCGGAATGGGCGGCCGCGGGGCTGGTTTTGCCCGACCTGCCCGCGATGCGCGCGTATCGCCACCAACGGCTGGTCGCGGCCGTCAACGCCCGCGACTACGGCGGCATCCTGATGTTCGACCCGCTGAACATTCGCTATGCCACCGACAGCACAAACATGCAGCTTTGGAACACACACAACCCGTTCCGCGCCTGTCTGGTCTGCGCAGACGGCTACATGGTGATCTGGGATTACAAGAACGCGATATTCCTGTCGAAGTTCAACCCTTTGGTGAGCGAACAACGCAAAGGCGCTGACCTGTTTTATTTCGGGCGCGGCGACATGATCGACCCTGCCGCCGATACGTTCGCGCAGGAGGTCAAAGACCTGATCCGCGAACACGGCGGCGGCAATACCCGCGTCGCCGTCGACAAGATCATGCTGCATGGCCTGCGCGCGCTCGAGGCACAGGGCATCGACGTCAAAGACGGCGAAGAACTCACCGAGAAAGCCCGCAGCATCAAGGGCCCCGATGAAATCCGCGCCATGCGCTGCGCCAGCCATGCCTGCGAAGCCGCCTGCCACGCAATGGAAGACGCCGCGCGTGCAGGTGTCCCGCAAGGTGACATGTCCGAGGATGATATCTGGGCGGTGCTGCATGCCGAAAATATCCGGCGCGGGGGTGAATGGATCGAAACGCGCCTTCTGACATCCGGGCCGCGCACCAATCCGTGGTTCCAGGAATGCGGCGGCCGGATCGTCCAGAACAACGAGATCGTCGCCTTCGACACAGATCTGGTCGGGGCCTATGGCATCTGCGTGGATATCAGCCGGACATGGTGGATCGGTGATCGCAGGCCGCGTCCCGACATGATCGAGGCGATGAAGATCGGCGTGGAACACATTCAGACCAATATGGAAATGCTCCGGCCCGGCGTGAATATCGAAGAGCTGAGCCGCAGCACCCATGTGCTGCCGGACAAGTATCAAAAGCTCAAGTACGGGTGCCTGATGCATGGCGTCGGCCTCTGCGATGAGTGGCCGCTCGTCGCCTATCCCGACCGGATGGTCGCAGGCGCCTTCGATTACGCATTGCAGCCCGGCATGACGCTTTGCGTCGAGGCGCTGATCAGTCCCGAAGGCGGCGATTTCTCGATCAAGCTGGAAGACCAGGTGCTGATCACCGACGAAGGTTTCGAGAACCTGACGACATATCCTTTCGACCCTGCCCTGATGGGGCTGATGTAAGCCCGCGGGCGACCGGCAGGGCGGCATGGGTGTTGCGTGTCGGCGCAAGGTGTCACATTTGTGGTTGCACACCCGCCGCAACAGCCCGGAAAGCCACCGTCATGCCCACCCGAAAGCTTACATTCACCGGCCACGCCGGAGACACGCTTGCCGCGCGCCTCGACCTGCCGGAGGGGCCGCATCTGGCCACCGCGCTCTTTGCGCATTGTTTCACCTGCTCCAAGGACCTCACGGCCGCGCGCCGGATCGCGGGACGGCTGGCGGCCATGGGGATCGCGGTGCTGCGTTTCGATTTCACGGGGCTGGGCCATTCGGAGGGAGAGTTCGAGAACACCAGCTTCACCTCCAACGTGGATGACCTGATCGCGGCTGCCGGCGCACTGGCAGAGCGGGATATGGCCCCATCGCTGCTCGTCGGGCATTCGCTCGGCGGTGCGGCCGTGCTGAAGGCCGCACCGCAAATCCCCGGCATCAAGGCCGTGGTGACGATCGGCACGCCGTTCGATCCCGGCCATGTGACCCACAATTTCGCCGATGCCCTGCCTGAAATCCGCGACAAGGGCGTGGCCGAGGTCAGCCTCGGGGGGCGTCCGTTCCGGATCGGCAAGGGCTTTGTCGAAGACATCGGCGCCGCATCCCTGCAAGACGCGCTTGCCGGGCTGGACGCGGCCCTGCTTGTTCTGCACGCGCCGCGTGATGCCACCGTCGGGGTCGAGAATGCCTCGCAAATCTTTCTGGCCGCCAAACATCCCAAGAGCTTCGTCACCCTCGACGATGCCGACCACCTCATCACCGATCCGTCGGACGCCGAATACACCGCCGACGTGATCGCCGCCTGGTCGAAACGCTACCTGTCGCTGCCCGCCCCGGAAAAGACGGTGGACGTGCCCGAAGGTGTGCTGCGCGTGACCGAGGCCGACGCGGACGGCTTTCTGCAGGATGTGCAGTCGGGTCCGCACCACGTCTTCGCAGATGAGCCCGTCAGCTTCGGCGGCACCGACAGGGGATTGAGCCCCTATGGACTGCTGTCGGCCGGTCTGGGGGCCTGTACCTCGATGACGATCCGCATGTATGCGCGGCGCAAGGGCTGGGCTTTGAAAAGCGTCAGCGTCGATATCCGCCACGCCAAGGAGCATGCGCGCGACGCCGCAGAAAACGGCGCCAAGGTCGATCATTTCGCGCGCGTGGTCAGGCTCGAGGGCGATCTTTCCCAGGACCAGCGACAGCGCTTGTTGGAAATCGCAGACAGGTGCCCCGTGCATCGCACGCTCGAGCGGTCTTCGACCATCGAAACGGCGCTTGGCTGAACCGCAGGGGAACTTTGTCAGGCTGACACGGTTGATTCGGCAGACACCGTCATGATTGACGAAGCAACAACCGAAAGGAGCTTACCATGTTGGGTTGGGCTGTAACTTTTCTCGTGATCGCGCTGATTGCGGCACTCTTTGGCTTTGGCGGCATCGCCGGCGCCTCTGCCGGCATCGCGCAGATCCTGTTCTTCGTCTTCCTGGTACTGTTCGTGCTGTCGCTGATCGCACGGGCCGTACGCGGATAGACAAGATCGCATTCCCAAGATGCGAAAGAGGCGCTGCCATCGCAGCGCCTCTTTTTCGTTTCCGCATGCTTCGTGGCCGCTACTTGCGGGCGTCGCCGACCATCTTCCAGATGGCAGGCAACAGCAATGCCGCCAGACCCAGCTTCAGCGCATCGCCGATCAGGAAAGGCGTCAGGCCCCACTGCACGATCGGCTGGTCAAAGCCGTAAAGCACACCCAGCCATGCGACACCGGGCAGGTAGATGATCACGTTGCCCAGCAACATCGCCAGCGCCATCTTGCCCATCGACCGGTCCCAGCCTGCGCGTGCAGCATAGCCCAAAGCCAGCGTGGCAAGCACGTAACCCACCAGATACCCGCCTGTGCCGCCCATCATGTAGGTCAGACCGTACGCCTCGGCCGAGGAGCCGGCGAAGACGTCGAAACCCAGTGCACCGATGATCAGATAGCCAAGGATCGTCGTCAGACCCAGCATGGGGCCATAAGCGGCCCCGATCGTCAGCACAGCGAAAGTCCCCATGGTCATCGGAACAGGCCACATCGGGATCTTGATCTTGGCGGCAATCGCCAGCACGGCGATGCCCAGCACGACCATGGCCACCTGCTTGATCCGCAGCGCGGCTCCCTCGGACGGGCCGAAGGCCTCGGTCAGGACTTTGTCATTCATTGCGAGGGCCATGGGCGCTCTCCCCTATTCTTTGGACTTCTTTGGATCGTTTCTGCCCGATGCCGCCACGCGGTGCAAGCGCGTTGGCGTTCTCAGGCACGGGTATAGCGCGTGACCGACCGATAATCCTTGCGTGGCCCGTTCACCGACCATGTCACCTGCCACTCCGGAAAAGCGGAAAAGACATAAGTGCCGCGATACATATCCTCGCCACACAGATGCGATGTCGCCCCGGGTCCGCGCGTGCGGGAGAAACTGTGAAACGGCGCGCCATCCGCATAGGCGACCTGCACCTCTGATTTGGTGAAATGCCACAGATAGCCGCGTTCGGCCCTGATCGGTGTGCCACCGGCAAAGCAGAGCGTTCCGCTTTCATGGTATCGCAGCCCGTCCCCTTCGGGGGTGAACCTTGCCAGACCTTCCAGCCTGCCGCTTTCACGCATCCGGAAATCGGTGATTTCGCGCGTGATGCGCCATTCACCCAGAAAATCCTCCGCGCCCAGTATCACGCTTCCGCCCTGCCTGTCTGTCAACTCTTGCTTGAGGCTTGGCCCCCGCCCCCTTATGACGCGTGGCGAAACCTCTGCCCACCCCCCCTTGCAAGGTGCTGCCCATGATCCCCCGCTATTCCCGCCCCGAAATGACCGCCATCTGGGAACCCGCCACCAAGTTCCGCATCTGGTACGAGATCGAGGCGCATGCCTGCGACGCGCAGGCCGAACTTGGCGTGATCCCGAAAGAGAACGCGGCCGCCGTCTGGAAGGCCAAGGACGCAGAGTTCGACGTGGCCCGCATCGACGAGATCGAGGCCGTCACCAAACATGACGTCATCGCCTTTCTGACCCATCTGGCCGAACACATCGGGTCCGAGGATGCCCGTTTCGTGCACCAGGGCATGACATCTTCGGACGTGCTGGATACGACGCTGAACATCCAGCTGGTGCGCGCTGCCGATATCCTGCTTGCAGGTATGGACCGCGTGCTGGCGGCCCTCAAGACCCGCGCCTTCGAGCACAAGGACACCGTCCGCATCGGCCGCAGCCACGGCATCCATGCCGAACCCACCACGATGGGCCTGACCTTCGCCCGGTTCTATGCGGAAATGGACCGTGGGCGCGCCCGTCTGGTCAACGCCCGCGCGGAGATCGCGACCGGCGCGATCTCGGGCGCCGTGGGAACATTCGCCAACATCGATCCTTTCGTCGAGGAACACGTTTGCAGGCAACTGGGCCTGACACCCGAACCCATCAGCACGCAGGTGATCCCGCGCGACCGGCACGCGATGTTCTTTGCGACGCTCGGCGTGATCGCCAGCAGCATCGAGAACATCGCCATTGAAATCCGCCACATGCAGCGGACAGAGGTGCTCGAGGCCGAAGAATTCTTCAGCAAGGGTCAGAAAGGGTCCTCGGCCATGCCGCACAAGCGCAATCCGGTGCTGACCGAGAACCTGACGGGTCTGGCGCGCCTTGTGCGGATGTCGGTGGTGCCCGCGATGGAAAACGTGGCGCTTTGGCATGAACGCGATATCAGCCATTCGTCGGTCGAACGCGCGATCGGCCCCGATACCACGATCACGCTGGATTTCGCGCTGCACCGTCTTGCCGGTGTGATCGAGAAACTGGTGATCTACCCTGAAACCATGCTGGCCAACATGAACAAGTTCCGGGGACTGGTGATGTCACAACGGGTGCTTCTGGCGCTGACGCAGGCCGGTGTCAGTCGCGAGGATGCCTACCGGCTGGTCCAGCGCAATGCGATGCGGGTGTGGGAAGAAGGCAAGGACTTCAAGACCGAACTTCTGGCCGACGAAGAGGTTCTGGCCGCCCTGTCCGAAGAAGAGATCGCGGAGAAATTCGACCTCGGCTATCACGTCAAACACGTCGATACGATATTCGGCCGCGTCTTCGGTCACGACTAGGGGCTGGGGGATGCGACGCCAAAACCAGAGAAAGGGCGTCGCATCGAGACAGGCGTGGTCAGAGTTTCGAGGGTGCGTGCACCGCCACCTGGCGCATCACATGCGTCGCCTGCGGCACGACGGGCGTGGGGGCCTTGGTGATCTGGCGGTCGGTCACCGACATGCTCATGGCGACGTAACGGCGACCGTCGTCGCCGTTCACGTATGAATCACCGATCAGGCGCGGCGCATAGCCGATCCTGCGCAATGCGCGCACCAGCGAAGGCCGGCTGAGCGCCATCAGCTCGGACGCGCCCTGCTGCATCGCCTGTTCGGCCAGACCCTCGACGATCATCGCGAGACATTCGGCGCTTTTCGCCGGGTCCTTGATCTCGGACGAAACGACAACGCGGGTGCATTCCCAGACGGTGGCATCGACCTCGACCTTGTTGACGATGGATTCGGGAATGCCGATGATCTTGCCCTCGACCGCATCGCGCAGCATGTATGTATGGCTGCCCCACTGCGCGGTGGTCGCCATCGCACGCCCGCCGCCGATCACCTTGCCGTCTTCAATGACGAGGGCGTAGTAGGCCTTGGGGTTGTCGTATTGATCCATCTCCACATCGTCGTCATGGGGGATATCCCACCCAAGCTGGTCGACGAAGAACTGCTTGCGCAGTGCAAGGAACTCGAAGAACGCCGTTCCGTGCTTGTGGAGTTCTGTCAGGTTGAAAGTAATCTTGTGCATGGTTTTCCCTCTGGTTGTAAATGAAACGCCAGCAGACCCCACTTCTGCTGGCGTTAAGCGTGACGTCGCCGCCCCATTTTAGCCTGAATTAATCACAATTTAGAAGAAAAAAGCGAATATCGGTCAGATTAGCCCGAATTGGTTCGCCAATGCCGCAGCTTGTGACCCAGTTTTGGCCCCCAGCTTGCGTTTCGCGTTCTTCAGGCGCTGTTTGACGGCACCCTCGCTGACGCTCAACTCATACGCGATTTCCTTGAGACGCTTTCCGTCCTTGACCATGCCCAGCGCTTCCAGCTCGGCCTTGGTGAGGTTGGTGGGCGGTGCCGTCTCGCCGTGGCGCCTGCGCATGTAGGCGTGCAGAAGCTTGACTTCGAGCGGGGAAAACGCGCGGTCGTTGCGGGTAAAAGACCCGAAGGAGCGCTGTGCATTGGGCCCGCTGTCGAGAACCGAGATGGTCACACCATGGCGCATTCCGAAGGTCTGCGCCTGCGCCAGAATCCGCTTGGGGTCGTCTTTGGCAAGCTCGCTCCAGAGAATTGTGCCGACATTGGCATAGGCCCAACGCACGGCCGGATCGAACAGCATGAACCGCTGGGTCGTGTAGTGCACGACCCATGGCTCGGGAAAGGCGTTGACCTCTTCCATGGGAAAGGCAAAGCCGATCCTGAGTGCGATGTAGTACCCTGCCGGCGCCAGCTCGCCGATTTCATCAGGGCCTAGGAGATCCGACATACGGTGTCCTCAGGCCAAATTCTCAAATAGACCTTGGTGTTGTTGCGTAATGACCTTTAAGATGTAATTCGGTGACTTGTATACCGTTATCGCCATTGACTTGGCGTTGGCAACCAGAAAGCGAGTGTAATGGCCTCTGACAAGTTCGAACTCAGCACGGTTCTGGGTCAGTTCAAGGAGCGGGCGCCGTCGGGTTACGCGATGGGACTGCACATCTCGTTCACAACCCCGGCATATTTCTTTCAAAGCTACCCCACGCCATGGCTCGAGCATTACTCGAAATCCGGCCTGCTGATGCAGGACCCGACCGTGTCATGGTGTTTCGAGAACACGGGATCGGCACGCTGGTCCGATCTGGATGATCCCGCCGGTGTCCTGTCGCAGGCTGCGGAATTCGGCATGAAATACGGCATCGTCTATGCAACGCGTTCGGGCGGCAGCCACAGCATGTCGGGCTTTGCCCGGCCCGACCGCGAATTCACCGATGCGGAAATCGAGTGCCTGATCGCTCGCTTCGAGGCGATGCACACCGCGACGATCGACCAGAAGGCACTCACGCCGGACACGGTCGAACAGCTCAAGAAAATGTCCATCATCGTCACGCATCCCGGCTCATAAGCGGTTGCGGTAACCCATTTTTTACGTGCCTCGGGCTAGACGTCGGTCATGGATAGCCCCTCGACACTCGCCATCAGCAGACGCAGGAAAGCGGCGGCGATCGTTCAACTTTTAATTGATAGCGGCGATTCACCGGCTTTGAACCGGCTGCCCGAATCATTGCAGGCCGCGCTGACCGAAGAACTCGGCGGGTTGCGGACGATGGGGCGCGCGGCGCTTGACGATATCATCAGCGAATTTACGCAAGAGGTGGAAAACATCGGCCTGACGGCGCCCGGAACGCGCGACGGTGCGATCATGGCGCTGGCCGATCACCTCAGCCCGCTTCTTGCAGAAAAACTGCGGCAGGAAACCGACGCCGTGCGCAACGGCGATCACTGGCCGGCACTGGTGGCCTTGCCCGACGACCGCATCAGCACGATCCTCATCAATGAAGCGATCGAGGTGGGCGCGGTGGCGCTGTCGAAAATGCCGGTGTCCAAGGCGGCTGCGGCGCTTGCGCTCTTGCCGGGGGAACGGGCGCGGCGGATCACCTACGCGATGTCCAAGACGACAGATGTCGCCCCCGATGCCGTGCGGCTGATCGGGATCGCCCTGGCACGGGACTATGCCAATCCGCCAGCCCGCGCCTTCGACAAGCCGCCCGTACAGCGCCTCGGTGCGATCCTGAATGCCACACGCACCGATACCCGCGAAGATGTACTGGCCGGACTGGATGCCGAGGACCAGCCGTTCGCCACGGATGTCCGCAAGGCGATCTTCACCTTCAAGGACATCGCGCCGCGCGTCAAATCCACCGATATTCCCAATTGCATCCGGTCCGTCGATGGCGATGTGCTGGCCACCGCCCTCGCCGCGGCGCTTGCCGGTGATACCGCGCATGTCGCCTCGGCGGAATTCATCCTCGACAGCCTGTCGCAACGCATGGCCGGCCAGCTGCGCGATGACGCAGGCGAAAGGGGCAAGGTCAAGAAAGATGACGCCGAAGCCGCGATGGCCGAAGTCACGCTTGCCATCCGCGAGATGGTCGAGGCCGGAACGATCACCCTGATCGATCCCGACAGCGCAGAATCAGGGGCCGGCGGGACCGACGAAACGGACTGAGCGAATGATCCCGCGGAATGTGTTCACCACTGGCGCGAAATGATCTAACGTGGTGGCATGACCGACGCGCCGACAACATTCACGGGCCGCCGCTGGCACGACATGGGCGGCCAGCTTGCCGGCCCGGTGCCGACGGACGAACACGACTTCGCGCTGTGGGAAAAGCGGGTCGATGCGCTGCTGGTCATCACGTCATCGCAAGGGCACTTCACCGTCGACGGGCTACGCCGTGTCCTCGAGGACATGGGGGAAGAGGCCTTCGAGACAATGACCTATTACGAACGCTGGATCGCCTCCATCAATCAGAACCTGATCGAGGCGGGGGTCTACTCTACCGCCGAACTGGCCCGAAAGATGTCCGACATCGCCGCACGCGGCCCGACCTATGGCGAGGCCGCCAGTGACTGAACGCCGTTTCATGCGCGTGCGCCACGATATGCCCCCCGGGCATGTGCGCACCCCTGCCTACCTGCGCGGCAAGACAGGCTGGATCGAACGCACCCTCGGCCCCTTTCCAAATCCCGAAGAACGCGCCTACCGGCACGAAGGCACGCCTTTGCCGTTGATGCGTGTCCGCTTTACCATGGCAGAGGTCTGGGGCGAGGCTGCGGAAACCCCGACCGATACGATCGACGCGGAAATCTACGCCCATTGGCTCGAACCGGCAGAGGCGCCCCATGCCCCATGACCATCACGATCACGTATCGCCATCGGGCCATCCGTTCCGACCCGATAACGACCATCCGCTGACCTACTGGCAGCAGATGGAGATCGCGATCAGGGAACTCCTGATCGAAAAAGGCGTGACGACCGCGGCCGAGATCAATGCGCAGATCGTCAGTATGGATGCAAGGTCGCCCGCCACGGGCGCGCGCGTCGTGGCCCGTGCCTGGACCGATGCGGCGTTCCGGGCGGCACTTTTCGCGGATGCCGCCTCTGCTGTCGAAAGCATCGGCATCGATATCGGCGGGCTGCGGCTGATTGCGCTGGAGAATACCGAAGACGTGCACAATGTCGTCGTCTGCACGCTGTGTTCGTGCTATCCGCGCGATCTGTTGGGCCTGCCGCCCGACTGGTACAAATCGCGCGCCTACCGCTCGCGCACCGTCAAGGAGCCGCGCAAGGTGCTGGCCGAATTCGGACTGGAACTGCCGCCGTCCACGACGATCCGCGTGCACGACAGCACCGCCGACATGCGCTACGTCGTCATTCCGGCGCGGCCGCCGGGCACCGCCGGCCTGTCCGAGGCGGCCCTCGCCGATCTTGTCACCCGCGACAGCATGATCGGCACCGGACCCGTAAAGGCCCCCTGAAGCCCGTGGCAAAACAGAATTCCAAAGCTGTCGACTGGATCACCGACCGCGCGTTGCGGGTGCTGATCGCGTCGCTGATGCTCAGGCCCTACCCGGTCCGCGTCGCGCGCCTGGGCCGGATCACGGCCCGGATGATCGGACCGCTGGCGGGTTACACCCGCCGCGCCGAGGAAAATCTCGCCATGATCTACCCCGAGATGACCGCCGGTGAACGCGAGAACCTGGCCGAACGCGTGGTCGAGAATTTCGGCCGCAGCTTCATGGAGTTCCAGTGCTACCGCGAGTTCACAGCCCATGCCGCCGCCCTGCCCCCTACGGGCCACGGGCTGATGCATCTCGAAAAGGCCGCGGCCGAGAAAAAGCCGGTGATCTTCGCTGGTGCGCATTTCGGCAACCCCGAGGCCCCGCGCCATGCCCTCACCGCGATGGGCTACCGGATCGGCAGTCTCTACCGGCCCATGTCGAACCCCTATTTCAACGAACTTTACGTCGGCGCACTGGAATCGCTTGGCGCGCCCTGTTTCATGCAGGGGCGGCAGGGCACGATGGGTTTTGTCCGGCATCTGATGGGCGGCGGCATGGCCGCGCTTTATTTCGACGTGGCCGCAGGCGGTACGCGACTTCCGTTTCTGGGCCATCCGGCCAAGACCGCCCTGTCACTGGCCGAAATCGCCCTGCGGGTGGATGCGCTGGTCATCCCGTATTTCGGAATCCGCCAGCCTGACGGGCTGTCCTTCAAGATCGAGGTCGAGGCACCGATCGCCCACAGCACGCCGCACGAAATGATGCTGGCGTTGAATGCGCGGCTCGAGGCGCAGATCGCGCGCCATCCCGAACAATGGTTCTGGGTTCACCGCCGCTGGAAGGGTGGCGTGCAAGCCTAACGCAATTGCGCCGCGCCGAGGATCGCGCCGTGGCCCGATTGCTGCACCAGGACCACAATGGCGTCGCTGCCGCCCACTGTTGCGGTCAGGTTCAGCGGGGTGCGCCCGTCCCAGCTGGCGATGGCGTCCCAGGCGGTCACGATATTGGCGTAGGTCAATGTGCGGCCGGCGTTCTCTCCACGCCGGATATCGACGGTGGCTTGTGGCAGGTAACGGACCAGTTGCACCGCGTAATCACCCGAAGGGCCCGCACCGGCCTGGATCGACACCTGATCGCCAGCACGCGTGAGGGAGACATCGAAGACCTGCCCGCGCGCCATGTGGGCCTGAAGCGCATCCATGACCTGCATCGCGCGCGATCCCACCACATGATCGGTGCCATTGAAGACCATCTGCGGTGTATAGACCGTGTTCGCCCCGACCGCGCGGGCATATCCATGCTGACGCTGGGTGAAAGCGGCATGCGCGAAGCTGTCCTTCCAGCCGATGTAATCCCAGTAGTCCACATGCAGCGCCAGCGCGATGACATCGCCACGCGCCGCAAGATCCTGCAGCATCGCATCCGCCGGCGGGCAGGACGAACAGCCCTGCGAGGTGAAAAGCTCGACCACCACGGGTCCGTTCTCGGCCCGCGCGAGGGGCGCCTGCAGATAAACCACGAACGTCAGAAGTGCGAAGAATAAGCGCATAACGGCCCTTGGACGATGAATTGCCTTACTGGTCTAGATAGCTTTTCGCGAAATGACCAATCAACCAATCGCGATTGTTTCGGGAGCTATGTTTCAACTGCAACACGGTTGATCTGAATTGTGTGCAATGGTATACACTTTGCCAAATCATCAGGATTCGTAAGGTCCGCTTGTCATGTGACATGGCAGGGACAGTATCCAGCTGCCAGCCAGGAAAGGGAATACCATGCCAATCACCGTCGGCAAAGATACCGCCAAGACAAGAAAGACCCTCAAGGTCGGTGACCAGTCGGTCGCGTATTACTCGATCCCGGCTGCCGAGGCCGCTGGCCTGGGCGATTTCTCCAAGCTGCCCGCCGCGCTGAAGGTCGTTCTGGAAAACCTGCTGCGCTTCGAGGATGACGGCTTTTCCGTCTCGGTCGATGACATCAAGGCCTTTTCGGACTGGGCGGACAAGGGCGGCAAGAACCCGCGCGAGATCGCCTACCGCCCTGCCCGCGTGCTGATGCAGGACTTTACCGGCGTGCCCGCCGTGGTCGACCTGGCCGCCATGCGCGACGGGATCGTGGCCTTGGGCGGCGATGCACAACAGATCAACCCGCTCAACCCCGTCGATCTGGTCATCGACCATTCGGTCATGATCGACGAGTTCGGCAACCCCCGCGCTTTCCAGATGAACGTCGACCGCGAGTACGAGCGGAACATGGAACGCTACCAGTTCCTCAAATGGGGTCAGGGCGCATTCAACAACTTCCGCGTCGTGCCACCGGGCACGGGCATCTGCCATCAGGTGAACCTTGAATACCTCGCCCAGACCGTCTGGACCGACAAGGACCAGAACGGGGAAGAGGTCGCTTATCCCGATACGCTTGTCGGCACCGACAGCCATACCACCATGATCAACGGTCTTGCGGTCCTCGGTTGGGGCGTCGGCGGGATCGAGGCCGAAGCGGCGATGCTGGGCCAGCCGATCTCCATGCTGATCCCCGAGGTCGTGGGTTTCGAACTGACAGGTGGACTGGTCGAAGGCACCACGGGCACGGACCTCGTGCTCAAGGTGGTCGAAATGCTGCGAGAGCTGGGTGTGGTTGGCAAGTTCGTCGAATTCTACGGCGAAGGTCTGGATCGCCTGCCCTTGGCCGACCGCGCCACGATCGCGAACATGGCGCCCGAATACGGCGCGACATGCGGCTTTTTCCCCATCGACGGTGAAACGCTGCGCTACCTGCGCAATACCGGCCGCGACGAAGACCGCATCGCGCTGGTCGAGGCCTACGCCAAGGAAAACGGGTTCTGGCGCGATGCCAGCTATGCCCCTGTCTATACCGAAACGCTGCATCTCGACATGGGAACGGTCGTGCCCGCCATCTCGGGTCCGAAACGCCCCCAGGACTATATCGCGCTCGACACCGCGGCGTCCGAGTTCGTCAAGTACGTCAAGGGTCTGCGCGAAGGCCGGGACGCCAGTGAAAAGGCCGAAATCCGCTGGGAAGGCGAAGGCGGCCAGCCCGAACCACAGGACATCCCCGGCGACGAAGGCCATCACGTGCGCGGCTATGTGCAGACCGAGGACGGCAATTACCAGCTGCACGACGGCTCGATCGTGATCGCCTCGATCACCTCCTGCACGAACACCTCGAACCCTTACGTGATGATCGGCGCGGGTCTGGTGGCCCGCAAGGCACGCGAACTGGGCCTCGACAGCAAGCCGTGGGTCAAGACATCGCTGGCCCCCGGATCGCAGGTGGTGTCCCAATACCTTGAAGCGGCAGGCCTGCAGGAAGACCTCGACGCCATCGGCTTCAACCTCGTGGGTTACGGCTGCACGACCTGTATCGGCAACTCCGGCCCGCTGGCAGAGCCGATCAGCAAGGCGATCAACGACTACGATCTGGTTGCGACATCCGTTCTGTCGGGCAACCGCAACTTCGAAGGCCGGATCAGCCCCGACGTGCGCGCCAACTACCTCGCCTCGCCGCCGCTGGTCGTTGCATATGCGCTGGTGGGCGACATGAATGTCGACATCGCGAATGACCCGATCGGACAGGACAAGAACGGCAACGACGTCTTCCTCCGGGACATCTGGCCCACGAGCGAAGAGATCAATGCGCTTGTCGAAAAGACCGTCACACGCGAAGCCTTTCAGTCGAAATATGCCGATGTCTTCAAGGGTGACGAAAAGTGGCAGGCCGTCGAGACATCGACCGGCGAGACCTACGACTGGCCCGCGGCGTCAACTTACGTGCAGAACCCGCCCTATTTTCAGGGCATGTCCAAGGACGCCGGCGCGATCGAAGACGTGGTGAACGCCAAGGTACTGGCCGTTCTGGGCGACATGGTCACGACCGACCACATCAGCCCTGCCGGATCGTTCAAGGACACGACACCTGCAGGCAAGTACCTGTTGGACCGTCAGGTTCCCGTGCGCGAGTTCAACTCTTACGGGTCGCGCCGCGGCAATCACGAGGTGATGATGCGCGGCACCTTCGCCAACATCCGTATCAAGAACGAGATGCTGGACGGGGTTGAAGGCGGCTATACCAAGGGGCCGGATGGCGAACAGACCTCGATCTTCGAGGCCTCGATGGCGCATCAGGCCAACGGCACGCCGCTGGTGGTCTTCGGGGGCGAGCAGTATGGCGCGGGATCGTCGCGCGACTGGGCGGCCAAGGGAACGGCGCTTCTGGGCGTCAAAGCCGTGATCGCCGAGAACTTCGAGCGGATCCACCGCTCCAACCTTGTCGGCATGGGCGTGATCCCGTTCGAGTTCACCGGCGGCGACACCCGCAAGACGCTCGGACTGACAGGTGAAGAAACAGTGACCATCGAAGGGCTCGAAAGCGTCAAGCCCTTGCAGGAGGTCACCGCCAGGATCGAGATGGGCGACGGGTCGGTCAAGGAGATCACGCTCCGCTGCCGCATCGATACCGCGGTCGAGATCGAATACATCCAGAACGGCGGGGTGCTGCATTACGTGCTGCGGAATCTGGCGAAAGCTGCCTAGGTCCGACACAGAGGGATAATTGAAAAGCCCGGGCCAGAAGGTCCGGGCTTTTTCGTGTCTGAAGCGCCGGAGCCTCCGGCGGGAGTATTTTCGGCAAGATGACGACAGGGGCCTTCAGGCCCTATTCCATTGCCTTGGCAAGTTCCGGCAGGAAACGCTGCTCGTAATCCGTGCCTACCAGCGGGCCCACGAACCGGAACAGCACTGTTCCGTCGCCATCGACGATGAAGGTCTCGGGTGGCGCGGTCACGCCCCAGTCGATCGCGACCCTGCCGCGCAGGTCGAATGCGGTTGCGAAGAACGGATCGTCGTAATCGGCCAGATACTGCGATGCCTGCGCCTGTTGGTCGCGAAAGTTCACCCCCGCGATGCGGTAACCCTCTGCTTCGAGATCGAGCAGGTTGGGGTGCTCGGCGCGGCACGGCGGGCACCAGCTGGCCCAGAAGTTCACGATGGTGACTTCACCTGACCGCAGGTCTTCGCCGGTCAGCTGCGTGGTGCCCTGCACCGCCTCGGCTGGCAGTGGCGGGGCCGGATTGCCGATGAATGTCGATGGCAACTCGTCGGGGTTGTCGCGCATCATTCCCCCCACGGCCAGCCCCGCGAAGGCAGCGAAAATCAGGGGGGGCAGGATCATCAGGGGTGAAATTCTAGCCATTGCGTTCGACCTCCTCCAGCGCGGCGCGCACCTTGACATAGCGCCGCCAGCTCAAGGCGACGATGGCCACAAGCAGAACGATGCTGACAGCATAGGCCGACAGAACCTCGAATGCGTAATCCCCCAGGTCAGGCACGGTTCGCCCTCACCTCAAGTGCACGCATCCGGCGGATACGGATTTCGGTCCGGGTGCGCATCAGCACAAGCGCCACGAACAGCAGAACGAACCCCGCGATGCAGACCAGCAGCGGAAACCAGAACACGTCCGAGATATTCTCTTCGGCATCCAGTGACAGCGATGCACCCTGGTGCAGCCCCTGGCTCCAGAACAGGACCGCATAGCGGGACAGGATCGCGAAAACCGAGCCGACCATGCACAGAACGGCGGTCAGGTCGGCGGCGGTGTCGGGATCCTCGATCGCCTCCCACAGGGCGATATAGCCGAGGTAGAACAGGAACAGGATCAGGAACGACGTCAGCCGCGGATCCCACGCCCAGAACGTGCCCCACATCGGCTGCCCCCAGATGCCGCCTGTAAAGAGCGCCATCAGCGTCATGACAAGCCCCACAGGCGCCGCGGCCCGTGCCGCGAGAGCCGATACATGGTGGCGGCGCACCACCCAGATCAGCGATGCCACCAGCATCATGATCCATGCATTGATCGCCATGAGCGCCGAGGGCACATGCAGATAAATGATCTTGACGGTCGAGCCCTGCCGGAAGTCATCGGGCGTGAAGAAAAAGCCCCAGATCAGACCGACCACAAGGCAGACCCCCGCAAGACCGAAGGTCCACGGCAGTACCGGGCGTGTCCAGCCCATGAACTTTTTCGGATTGGCGTATTCCCACATCGACATGCGCGTTATCTAGCCCTGTGCATCGGCTTCAACAATCCCCTTCAGCGCAAGTTGATGCGCAACGTCGCCGCAGTCGCGAAGGGCAGGAATGCAAAACAGCCCGCCGTGATCCCCGCCATGAGGATGCCCGCGCCAGTCGGGTCCAGCCCCTCGGCCCCGCGCCGCACCGTCTCGGCGCCGAAGATCAGCGTCGGGACATAGAGCGGCAGCACCAGAAGCGACAGCAAGAGACCACCGCGCCGGATCCCGACCGTCAACGCCGCGCCGAATGTCCCGATCATCGACAATGCAGGCGTGCCGATCAGAAGCGAAACGAACAGATAGACATAGGCCTCGGGCGCGAGGCTGAGAAGAAAACCCATCAATGGTGCCGCAAGTGTCAACGGAAGTCCCGTCGTCAGCCAATGCGCCAAGGCCTTCATCAGCGCGACCCCCTCGAGCGGGAGCGGCGACGTCGCCAGCAGCGACAGTGATCCATCCTCGTAATCCAGCGCGAAAATCCGGTCGAGTGACAAGAGCGCCGCCAGTAGCGAGGCGACCCAGAGAATACCGGGTGCGATACGCGACAAAAGCTCGGTCTCGGGGCCGACGCCGAAGGGCACCAGCACGACGACGATCAGAAAGAACGCAAGGCCCAGGCCGAAACCACCGCCTGCGCGGAAGGCCAGCCGCAGATCGCGCATCAAAAGCGCGATCACAGGAATGCCTCGTCGGCACCGCCAGAGGCATCCAACGCCGCCTTGAAAGGCGAAAGATCCAGCTCGGGTGCTGCAAGCCCCAGGTCGATATGGGTGGCGATCACGGCGATCCCGCCGGCTGCCAGATGGCGGTTCTGCAGCCAGTCGGCAAAGCGCTTGACCGAAAACGCATCCAGCGAGACGGTCGGCTCGTCCAGAAACAGCACCTTGCGCCCGATCACGCCAAGCCGGGCAAGCCCCAGCCTGCGCTTTTGCCCGGCCGACAGCGTTCCCCCGACACGGTCCCGCAGATCGGACAGATCGAATGTCGCAAAGATATCATCTGCAAGCGGGGCACCATGCACGTCGGCCCAGAATTTCAGGTTCTCGGTCACGGTCAGCGCGGTCTTGATGCCATCGGCATGGCTGGCATAGGCACCCTCATCTTCGGGGAAGGTGACGGTGCCGGCGATGGCCGGTTGCAGCCCCGCGAGCGTACGCAACAGCGTGGTCTTGCCGATCCCGTTCGGCCCGCGCAGGATCAGGGCCTGCCCCTGGTCGACGTCGAAGGTCACACCCTTGAGCACCGGCACGCCGCCGCGTGCGCAACCGAGGTCGGCAACCTGCAGCATCAGAGCGGCAGCAAGGCCACCGCCACGCGTCGCCCCTCGGACAAGAGCACGTTGTAGGTGCGGCAGGCCGCGGGCGAGGCCATTGTCTCGACGCCAAGACCCGCCTCTTCCAGCGCTTCGCGGAAATCATGGGGCAGATGGGCGATTTCTCCGCCGGTGCCCACGAAAAGAACGTCGATATCCGAAACGGCGCCGAGAATGGTGTCGGTATCCGCGAAGCCGCCCCAGCCGGTGACACCTGTCGGCAGCACCAGCACGGCGCCCTCGTGTTTCTTGCCGCCGATACGGAAGAACCCGGGTCCGTAGCCGTCGATCGGCACGGCATCGTTGTAGCTTATCTCGTTCAGGCGCATCTTGCCTCTCAGGTATCGATGTGACCGTAGCGGGTACCGGCGCTTGGGTCTTTCTTGGACCAGTCGCGCTTGACGCCCAGCACCAGCAGGATGGCGGTGGCCACGAAAACGGACGAATACGTCCCGATGACCACACCCCAGATCATCGCGAAGACGAAGCCCCGGATCACGTCACCGCCCAGTACGAAAAGCGAAACCAGCGCCAGAAGCGTCGTGACCGAGGTCATCAACGTCCGGCTGAGCGTTTCGTTGATCGACAGGTTCAGAACCTCCTTGAGATCCTTTTTCTTGTATTTGCGCAGGTTTTCCCGCACCCGGTCGAAGACGACCACCGTGTCGTTGATGGAATACCCCACGATCGTCAGCAGCGCCGCGATGATCGCAAGATCGAACTTGATCTGGAACTCCGAGAATATCCCGATGGTCAGGATCACGTCATGGCAAAGCGCGAGAACCGCGCCGACGGCGAACTGCCATTCGAACCGCAGCCAGATATAAAGCAGGATGGCAACCACGGCCATCGACACGGCGATGATGGCCGACTGGATCAGCTCGCCCGACACCTTGGGTCCGACCGATTCCACCGAAGGGAACGTCATCTCGGGATCGACGCTGCGCAAGGCCTCCTGAATGGCCTCGATGGTTTCCGAGGCGATACGCTCGTCCCCGTCCTGCGCCTGCACGCGCACAAGTGCGACGAACTGGTCTTCGTCGAAAAGCGGATCGTCCACTTCGGCGATCGAGATATCGCCCAGCCCCAGCGGTTCGAGCGCCGTGCGGTATGCGGCAACGTCCACGGGTTGCGTGCTGTCGGTGCGGATGCTTGTGCCGCCCTGAAAGTCGATGCCGTAGTTCAGACCCTGGATCAGGAAAGAGGCCAGCGCGATCACCATCGCGATCACCGAAATGCCCAGCCAGATACGGGCACGGCTGAAGAAATCGATCGACGTATCTTCGCGAATTAGTCTCAGACGCATATCAAACCTCGATCGTCTTGGGGCGGGTGCGCGCGAACCACATGGCGATCAGCGAACGTGTGACGAAAATTGCGGTGAAAACCGATGTCATGATCCCGAACATCAGCGTCCAGGCAAAGCCCTGCACCGGTCCCGAACCCATGACCAGCAGGATCACGGCCGTCATGAACGTGGTGATGTTGGCGTCGATGATCGATGACAGCGCTTTCTCATAGCCCAGCTCGATGGCGCGGGCAGGCCCCTTGGCGGTGCGCAGTTCCTCGCGGATCCGCTCGAAAACGATCACGTTGGCATCGACCGCCATCCCGATGGTCAGCACGATACCTGCGATCCCCGGCAGCGTCAGCGTGGCGCCGACGATGCTGAGCAAGCCGAAGATCAGCCCGATGTTGATCAGCAGCGCGATATTGGCGAAGACACCGAAGAGCCCGTAGCTCAGCACCATGTAAACGAGAATGGCGATCCCCGCGACAATACAGGCGATTTGCCCGGCGGCGATACTGTCGGCCCCCAGTTCGGGGCCGATCGTCCGCTCTTCGAGAAACTCCAGTTCGGCAGGCAAGGCCCCCGCGCGCAGAAGCACGGCAAGGTTGGTGGCCTCTTCGACGGTGAAATTCCCGGTGATGATGCCCGATCCCCCGGGAATGTGACTCTGGATCGTGGGGGCCGAGATCACCTCGTCATCAAGGACGATGGCGAAGGGGTTGCCGATGTTCTCCAGCGTATAGTCCCCGAAGGTCCGCGCCGCCGACGTATTGAACCGGAAGGCGACGGCCGGTCGCCCGTTCTGGTCGAAATCAAGCTGCGCGTTCTCCAGATCCTCGCCCGTCACGACCGGGCGGCGTTCGACGATGTAGTAAACCCCCGCTTCGTCCAGCGACGGCAACAGGATATTGCCCGTGCCCGGCGATGCCTCGGCATCGGCGGTACGCCCGACCACGGGGTTGAACGTCAACTGCGCGGTTGTGCCCAGCAGATCGATGATCTCGTTCGCCGAGCCGACACCCGGCACCTGCACCAGGATCCGGTCAGATCCCTGCCGCTGGATCGTCGGCTCGCGGGTGCCGACCTCGTCGATCCGGCGGCGGATGATCTCGAGCGTCTGCATGATCGTACGCTCGTCCATGGCGACCATTTCCGCGTCCGACAGCGTGATCGTCAGCAAGGTGCCGTCGATCGTCACATCGATATTCGTCGCGGCCCCACCGGTGAAAGAGGCCACGGGCTGGGCCAGCCCGCGCACGATCTGGAAAGCGCGTGTCGCCCCCTCCTCTTCGGAGATGCGCACACGCAACTCGGTTGCGGGGCTGTCCTCGCGCGTGACGAAGCCCACGATATCCCGTTCCTCTGCAAGCGCGTCGCGCACCGTCGGCCAAAGGCCTTCAAGAAACGACGCGTGGACATCCTCGACCTGCACTTCGACCAGCAGATGGGCACCGCCACGCAGATCGAGGCCGAGGTTGACGAGATTGGATGGCAGGAAGTCGGGCCAGAGCTCGGCATCTGCGGCGATGCTCGCATTGCTCTGGCCGGCTTCGATCAGTGCAGTGGCATCGTTGTAAGCCTCGACGCGATTATAGAGCGCGTTGGGCATCGCGAAAACCAGCCCCAGCGCCACTATCAGCCAGATCGTGAGGTATTTTGCGAGAGAGAAATTCAGCATCCGCTGCGCCTTTGCGGCAAAATTCAGGTTTTGGCCGGCTCGGTCTTGTTCATGACGGTCGCGATCGTCGATTTGACCACGCGAACCTTGACGCCATCTGCGATCTCGACCTCGACTTCGTTGGAGTCATCCTTGACCTTCACGATTTTTCCGACGACGCCGCCTTGCGTGACCACCTGGTCGCCCCGGCGCAATGCTTCAAGCATCGCGGTATGCTCTTTCACCTTTTTTTGCTGCGGACGGATCAGCAGGAAATACATGATCACGAAGATCAACAGGAGCATAATCAGGTCTTCAGGTCTCATTTCCCATCCCTTTGTAGCAAGCCCAATTCGGGCCTTTGGAAGTCGCGGCACATTATGTCTGGTCCGCGGGATTGGCAACCGCGATTGCCCCGGTTTCCGACGTGTTCTGAGCGATATGGGGGCATCGCCGCACGAAAGCAAATCGCCGGCCACGCGAGAGGGCGCGGGCCGGTGAAACTTACGTGTTCACTTGCAGCCGGCAATCGGGCATATCACCGCCACGCAAATGCTGAACAAAGGACCGATGCCATGCATGACATTCGCACCATCCGCGACAATCCGGCCGCATTCGACGCCGCGCTGTCTCGCCGTGGGATGTCGCCGGTAGCGTCCGATGTTCTGGCGATCGACGAAGCACGGCGCGCCAAGATCCTCGCCGCCGAGACGGCACAGGCCGAGGCGAACAAGGCCGCGAAAGACGTCGGTGCCGCCAAGGCCCGCGGCGACGAGGACGAATTCGCCCGCCTGCGCAAGCTGATGGCCGACAAGAAGGCGGAAATCGCGGCGCTCAACGAAGAGGCCAAGACCGAGGACGCGCGGCTCAACGCATTGCTCATGGGCCTGCCCAATCTGCCGCAGGACAGCGTACCCGACGGCACCGACGAAGACGACAACGTCGAGATCCACCGCTGGGGCAATCCACGCAGCTTCGACTTTGAGCCCAAGGAGCATTATGAGGTCGCGGCCGTCCGGACCGGGATGGACTTTCAGACGGCGGCCAAGCTTTCGGGAAGCCGGTTCGTTCTGCTGTCGGGGGCCGTCGCACGGCTGCATCGTGCGCTGGCACAATTCATGGTCGACACGCATGTCGAGGAAAACGGCCTGACCGAGACGATCACCCCCGTGCTGGTCCGCGAGGACATGATGTACGGCACCGGCCAACTGCCCAAGTTCGGCGAGGACAGCTATCAGACGACGAATGGCTGGTGGCTGATCCCGACCGCCGAGGTCACGCTGACCAATATCGTCAACGGGCTGACGGTCGATGAAGGCGATCTGCCTTACCGCTTTGTCGCGCAGACCCAGTGTTTCCGCTCGGAAGCGGGCAGCGCGGGCCGCGATACGTCGGGCATGTTGCGCCAGCACCAGTTCGAGAAAGTCGAGATGGTCAGCGTCACCGCGCCCGAAAACAGCGAGGCCGAACATGCCCGCATGACGAAATGCGCCCAAGGTATTCTGGAAAAACTGGAACTGCCCTACCGCACTGTCGTGCTTTGCGCAGGCGACATGGGGGCCGGCGCCACCAGGACCCACGATATCGAGGTCTGGCTGCCGGGGCAGAACACCTACCGCGAGATCAGCTCGGTCTCGGTCTGTGGCGAGTATCAGGCGCGGCGGATGAATGCCCGCTTCAAGCCAGCCGCGGGCGGCAAGCCGCGGTTCCTGCACACGCTCAACGGCTCGGGTCTGGCCGTGGGGCGCACGCTGATCGCGGTGATCGAGAATGGCCAGCAGGCCGACGGGTCGGTCGATCTGCCGGCTGTGCTGCACCCCTATCTGCGCGGCGCAACCCGCATCGCGCCCGATGGCACGCTTGTCTAGGACCGCCGGCGCACTGACGGCCGCAGGCGGAACCGTTTAACGCAAATCACGTTGGATCACATGAAACGCATCATCGCCATCGCCACGCTTGTTCTGACGCTTACCTTCGTATTGTCGCCGCTGGTCACATCCCCGTTCAGCGGCTTTCGTGCAGATCAATTGCCCATTCCGCAGGTCGATCCACCGGTGCAGCCGGCGGGCTACGCTTTCGCGATCTGGGGGCTGATCTATGTCTGGCTTGCGGTTTCGGCCATTTACGGTCTGGTCCGTAGGGCCACGGATGACGCCTGGAACCGGGCCCGTCTTCCGCTGATCCTCAGCCTCGCGGTGGGGACGCCCTGGCTGGCCATCGCGAATGCAAGTGCGGTCTGGGCCACGGTGACGATCTTCATCATGGCCGCAGGTGCCATCGCTGCGCTTGTGCGCGCACCGCGCAAGGATGTCTGGCTTTTCGGCGTGCCGGTGGGCATCTACGCAGGCTGGCTGACGGCCGCCTCGTTCGTGTCACTTGGCAGCACCGCCGCGGGCTTCGGGCTGGTCACAGGGCAGCTCGGCTGGGCCTATATCGGGATCACCGGCGCGCTGATCGTCGCCGCACCCGTCATCCTGAGGACACGCGCGGTGGCCTATGCGCTGACTGTCGTATGGGCACTGGTCGCCATTGTCGTCGCCAACCAGCTGGATCACTGGGGTGTCTCGGCCCTGGCGACTGCCGGTTGTGTGGTGGTGCTGGCCCTC
>Ga0207419_1000346_pt1 | contig 39605 bp, 32 predicted proteins | sample ElkSloMetagenome_4_FD_184723 | JGI IMG/M metagenome (GOLD analysis project Ga0207419, IMG submission 184723) | Hot spring microbial communities from Elkhorn Slough, Monterey Bay, USA - MD2A (version 2) | ecosystem: Environmental > Aquatic > Marine > Intertidal zone > Estuary: Microbial mat ...
AGGAAAATACGAAAGTGGCTAATGGTATTTTAACAGTAAGCCAGGAGATAAAAACCGGCCAGAACATTCGGCCCAAAGGAAAAGAATTAGCAAGCGGACAATTGGTGTTTGATAAAGGTCATCTCATCTCTCCGGCATCTGTAGGGTTAATTGGCTCTCTGGGTATCGAATTAATAACTGTTTATCAAAAACCCACCATTGAATTGATCATTACCGGCAATGAATTGATAGCTCCCGGGGATGAGAGGAAGCCAGGACAGATTTACGAATCCAACAGTTTCTCACTCAGAGCTGCTATGCAGAAATTTGGCTTTCAATGTGGCCGGCCATTACAGGTAGCAGATAAATATAACGATACAGTAAAAGCTATTGCTGAATTTCTGGCTTGTACAGATGTGTTACTTTTGTCAGGCGGCATTTCGGTGGGAGATTATGATTATGTGAAGGAGGCTCTGTTGGAAAATGGGGTTACCGAAATTTTTTATAAAGTCTTTCAGAAGCCGGGTAAGCCACTTTTCTTTGGCAGGAAAGGTTCGAAGTACGTATTTGCATTGCCCGGAAACCCGGCCTCTTCCCTTACTTGTTTTTACATTTATGTATTGCCAATGCTGCAAAAAATGAGTGGAGCTGCTGATTGGAGTTTACCAGCCTTTCAAGTGCCACTGGCCCATGATTACCAGCTAAAAGGAGACCGGCCATCATTTTTAAAAGCAAGAATTGCAGAGCAAAAAGTTGCCATACTGGAAGGGCAGGGCTCTTCAATGATTCATTCCCTGGCTATGGGAAATGCACTGGTGTATCTGGAACCTGCAGCTGACTTAAAAGCTGGTGACCCGCTTAAATGCATTATTATATAATTGTTTATGACAACCGAGGCTTTACCCTTCATTTTCTTTTTCATAGCGCTATTTTATAGCTCGGTAGGCTTTGGTGGAGGCTCCAGCTACCTGGCCATCCTTAGCCTGTTTCTTACCGATTTTTATGAAATACGATCCACTGCTTTAATTCTCAATATTTTTGTAGTAACCATTGGCACGCTTGCCTTTATCAGGTATCGGGTGTTTAATTTTAAATTATTCTGGCCCTTTTTGGTTTCCAGCATACCCATGGCCTATTTGGGTGCTCAGCTAAAACTTTCGCAACAGGTTTTTTTTCTTATCCTGGGAGGTTTATTGGTTCTTTCAGGAGGTTTCATGCTTTTGAGGTATATGAAATCCAGGCTGAAATCAAAAGAATTTAAATTGAGCAGCAAATTATCATTGGGTGGTAGTATCGGGTTTCTGGCTGGATTATCGGGCATTGGCGGAGGTATATTTTTGGCGCCGGCGTTGAATTTACTGCAGTGGGCTAACCCGAGGACAGTGGCGTGCCTGGCCTCGGTTTTTATTTTGGTCAATTCTGTGGCGGGCTTAGCAGGTCTTTTTGTTGCCGGTACCATTGAGTTTGATGGTGATTTAATAATTAAGTTAATAATAGCAGTGGTATTAGGCGGAATTTTGGGATCTTATTTAAGTAATCATAAATTCAATCTTAGGTTAATTGGTATACTTACAGCCGTATTGGTGGTTTATGTGGGAATTCGATTATTATTGTTGCATGGGTTTGGGGTGAGGGTGTGAAAAATATCGTTGACCGACAATAAAAAAAGGCCTCTGAAACTAATCAAAGGCCTTTTTTAGTGAACTTGGAGGGATTCGAACCCCCAACCTCCTGATCCGTAGTCAGGTGCACTATCCAGTTATGCTACAAGTCCTTTTTACGTAAGGGCTGCAAAGGTAATAAATTTAATATTTAACACGATAGCTCTCTGTCATTTTTTATAAGTTTGCAGTTTAATTTCGTGATTTACATCATTTTAAAAAACATTATCTTTACTGAATCATTTATAATCTAAAAACATTTAAAGTAGCAATAATGAAAAAGCTAATTCTTTCTTTATCACTAATTTTTATCCTTATTTTTTCAGCCAATGCACAGCGGCCCAATGTTCCTGGTGACCTTATTGTGGATTTTGGCCTATCTCTTTTGTCAGATGCTCCTGATAATATGGACTTAAGGTTGCTCGGCAGTAGAGCAATAAATGTGTATTACTTATACCATATTGCTTTAGGAGAGGAATCCAATTTTTCTATCAATCCTGGTTTTGGTTTTAGTACTGAGAATTTCAACTTTGATAATTCGGTAACTTTAAGATACAATTCTGACCCAACTGTAGGAAATGAATTTGTTCCTGTAGTTGACTATTTAAATTTAGCAGCAGATGATGAAATTCGTAAAACCAAGTTAACAGCAAATTATATCGATATTCCTTTAGAGATACGTTTTCATGCCAATAAAGAAAATCATGATAGAGGTTTTATGGTGGCAGTTGGTGGAAGAGTAGGTATATTATTTGATTCCAAAACAAAGATTAAATATGTAGAGGATGGTAACACTAAAAAATCAAAAGACAAAGAGCAGTTTGGGTTGAATAGATTTCGCTATGGAGTACACGGGAGAGTAGGGTTAGGAGCATTATCTGTATTTTATTATCAAAACCTTTCTACTTTGTTCAATGACAATGGTCCTGCAGAAACAGAAGACACTAGTTCATTTATGGCTGGTATTGCTTTTACTTTATTTTAGGCAAAGCACCTTCATCTGTCTGCTAATAAATTAAAAGCACGAAATTAGTTAATTTCGTGCTTTTAATTTATTATATACACTGTTAAAAAACACACGATAAACCCTAGAAAGCTTCCAGTTCCAACCTCCTCTATAGTATGAGCATTAAGAAATAATCTTGCTGATGCAACTAGTCCTGCAAGCAAAATAAATATTGTACAAAGCAAAAGAAGATTACCTTCAGGAGATTGTGCAAGCATTGCCAGCAGAAAGCCCACAATACCGCTGCTGGCAGCACTATGAAGGCTAATTTGCCACTTCAGAGTAATAAATGTAAGAAAAAGCAACAATAGGGTTATGCCTAAAAAAATAGCAATTACATTTATACCTAAAGCCAATTTGCTATACATAAAATACAGCGACAAGCCATATAGCGATGTTATAAAAAGTAATGGTACAAACCTTTCTGCTCTATTGGGCATTTCAAAAGATGATATAACTCCGGAAAGCTTAAAAATTGAAATGCTTAAAAAAGGTATTAGAAAAGTAGTAATAAAGACCAATATCAAAAATAGGTATAATTTGGTTTGATTGATAGGTTCAAGATAAATTGGGTATAATAACGCAACACCTAAAAATAACCAGGTAGTCATAAGCAAAGGATGTAATGCCACGGACAGGAACTTGCTAATATTTTTATTCACTATTATAATTCTTTTCTTAAGCGGGCTACGGGAATATTTAGTTGCTCTCGATATTTAGCTACAGTACGTCTGGCAATATTATAACCTTTGTCTTTAAGTAGTTTTTCCAATTTATCATCTGATAAAGGTTTCTTCTTATTTTCATTTTCTATAAATTCTTTAAGGGTGTATTTTACTTCTCGGCTACTTACATCCTCCCCTGATTCTGTAGTAATTCCCTCACTAAAAAAATACTTTAAAGGAAATATCCCAAACTCTGTTTGTACCGCTTTACTATTTGCCACTCTGGATACAGTTGATATATCCATATTTATAGCATTGGCTATATCTTTCAAAATCATGGGCCTAAGCTTTGTTTCATCACCTTCCTGAAAAAAGTCAAATTGGAAATCGATGATGGCTCTCATTGTATTGAGGAGGGTTTGTTGTCTTTGCTTGATAGCATCGATAAACCATTTTGCCGAGTCAAGCTTTTGCTTTACAAAAGAAATAGTCTCTTTCAATTTTTTATCTTTTTTGTCGCTTTTATCATAAGCATCAAACATATCTGAGTAGGAGCGACTTATTTTCAAGTCTGGGGCATTGCGAGAATTCAAGCTCAACTCTAGTTTACCATTGTTATTCGTAAGAATAAAATCAGGCATAAGATACTGAGTTTTCACCATCCCACTTGCGCTACTGCCTGGTTTTGGATTAAGTTTGGTAACAACTGATATGGCATCTTTTAATTGCTCCTCATTTTCCAAATTAAGTTTTTTTATGATTTTGTCATAATGCTTTTTGGTAAAATCATCGAAGCTTTCATCTATCAATCTCGTTGCTATTTTTACCTCTTTCGTTTGCTCATTTTTTCTTTTTAACTGGAGCAATAAACATTCACGCAAATCGCGAGCAGCAATACCAGGTGGGTCAAAAGACTGAATTTTCCTTAGTATTACTTCCAATTCTTCGGTTGAGGTTTCAATATTTTGAGAAAAGGCTAAATCATTTACAATAGCTTCCAAATCACGCCTGATATATCCGTCGGACTCTATGCTGCCAATCAATTGCAGCCCTATCTGATGTTTAGGTTCATCCAGCCCCAAATATCCTAATTGTATTTCTAATTGCTCAGTAAGTGAAGCACTAGTGGCAATAGGCATTTCTCTATCTTCCTCATCGGGGTTCATGCCATCCCCTTGCATTTTGTAACCAGAGTAATCGTCTTGTAAATAATCGCCAATATCTAGATCTTCATTATAAGAATCTTCAAAATCCTCTTCCCCGGAAGTATCTTCCGCCGATTCTTCTTTCCCTTCTTCTAAAGCAGGGTTTATTTCCAACTCTTCTTCAATACGGGTATCTAATTCTACAGTAGGAATCTGCAGCAATTTGATAAATTGTATCTGCTGAGGAGATAGCTTTTGACTTAAAGTTTGAGTTAATCCTAATTTTTGCATAAATGAAACTGAACAGCAAACTTCTATAAATTTGAAACTAAAGTTAATTAAATTTCAATTTATTAAGATTTGCATGTAACATAAAAAATAAAAACATTCAAATTTAGAATATTTATTTTAATCTTTGATATCACAAACAAAATAACGTTTTTTGTGGTCGATTCGCCCATGATAGGGCCTTAATATTTTTTTAATCAAGCTTTATACATCAAAACTGAATAAGGGAAGCAATGTTGAAAAGAACTAAAATAAAAAAAATACTGCAAGATGGAACCGTTGACCAAAAAGTATTGGTAAAAGGATGGGTTCGTACGAAAAGAGAAAGTAAAAATGTGGTATTTGTCAATATAAATGACGGAAGTACAATTCACAATCTTCAAGCAGTTGCAGACCCTTCTCAATTTGATGAAGCCATCATAAGAAAAATAACTACAGGAGCGTGTGTTGCGCTAGAGGGCACCTTAGCACAGTCGATGGGTAAGGGCCAGCAATTGGAATTACTACCTGAAAGCATTGATATACTAGGTGTGGCTGATCCAGATAAATATCCACTTCAGCCGAAGAAGCACTCTTTTGAATTTTTAAGAGAAATAGCACATATGCGACCTCGAACTAACACCTTTTCGGCAATTTTTAGAATAAGGCACGCGTTGATATTTGCTATTCATAAGTATTTTAATGATAAAGGGTTTTATAATATCCACACGCCTATTATCACGGGTTCTGATGCAGAGGGCGCCGGAGAAATGTTTCAAGTGACTACATTAGATTTAAAAAATACTCCTTTAACAGAAGAGGGAAAAATTGATTTTGGTAAAGACTTTTTTGAAAAACCTACTAATCTTACGGTTAGTGGACAACTGGAAGCAGAATTAGCAGCGCTGGCTCTATCAGAGGTTTATACATTTGGGCCTACCTTTAGAGCTGAAAATTCAAATACGGCTCGTCACTTAGCCGAATTTTGGATGATAGAACCAGAGATGGCTTTTTATGAGCTTGACGATAACATGGATTTGGCAGAAGATTTTTTGAAAAATGTAATTCAATATGCTATTGACAATTGTGCTGATGATTTAGACTTCTTGAATAAAAGGCTTCTTGACGAAGAGAAAAATAAGAAAAAAGAAGAAAAAAGTGAAATGACGCTATTGGAGCGTCTTCAATTTATAATCGACAATCAATTTGAACGAATTACATATACTGAAGCTATAGATATATTGAAAAACTCAAAGCCCAACAAAAAGAAAAAATTTCAGTATTTGATAGAATCCTGGGGTGCTGACCTGCAGTCGGAGCACGAAAGATATCTGGTAGAAAAGCATTTTAAAAAACCAGTTATTCTTACAGATTACCCAAAAGAAATTAAGGCATTTTACATGAAGCAAAATGAGGATGATAAGACAGTGAGGGCTATGGATATTTTGTTTCCTGGTATTGGTGAAATTGTTGGGGGGTCGCAGCGGGAAGAAAATTATGAAAAGTTACACAACAGGATAAAAGAAATGGATATTCATGAGGAAAGCGTTTGGTGGTACTTAGATACAAGGAAGTTTGGAAGTTGTCCTCACAGTGGATTTGGTTTAGGCTTTGAAAGATTATTACTTTTTGTTACAGGAATGTCGAATATCAGAGATGTGATCCCCTTCCCCAGAACGCCTGGAAACGCGGAATTTTAATAAAAAGTGTGCAAAAAGTCAATAAAACTTACACGGGGTTAGAAGCTATTTTTTGAAGGGAATTGGTAAAGAATTATGGCTTTTGTTATTTCTTTTGAAATTTAAAAGCTTGGTTGTATTTGGTAGTTTTGTCTTGAATGATTAAAAGGTAGTATCCTGAAGCTAAAGTTCTAACGGGTATTTTGTATTGATGATTGTTAACTTGCTCCACATCTATTTTAATTGAATTTCCTATGATATTGTAAATTTCAAACTCAGCATTGTCTAAATTTTCTGTATCAATTTTAATGTGTAGAAAATCAGTAACAGGGTTTGGATATAAATCCACAGACGTTTTGACCTCTTTCAGTTCTTTTTCTGCAAATGAAGATTGAGTTTCGCTATTGTTCTGAGCAAAACTTATATTGAAGATTATTAAAGCAAATAAAAGAATACTGAGTAGAGTTTTTGTCATAAATCTAAACTTTTAATACTAAACTTAAAGCAAATATTGAGCCAATCATAATTATGTTTAAATATTTAATTTTTGTTGATTAAAATATTATATGCAATTTTACGTTAATTTTCCCATTTCTGTTGCTTCAATTTTTATTTTTATATTACATTAGTGAAATAAATTGATTATTTTTTGAGTTATCGGTTTATTTGTTGCTTATTTATTAATTAATAGCCCAAGATGCATTTAAAAAATTAATAAGAATGGATTTAGGGCATAAAAAAATAAATTATTTGCAATTATTAATTTTCAAATCAGTTGTTACTCATTTATAATTATTTTTCAGTAATTAAATGATACTCAACTACATAGATTAAGCTCCTTTTGGAATGAGCACTTCGTTAATAATGTGGATTGTACCGTTTTCAGTCTCAATATCTGCATCCAATACTTTTGCTTTTCCATTTATTAACATACCACTTTCATTTTTATTAAATAAAAGCTCATTTCCTAACATGGTCGTGACTGTCATCCCCTCAATAATATCGTTATATTGAAGCTCACCAGGAAATAAATGATACTTAACTATAGATTTCAAGTCATCCCTTTTGTCTGTCATCATCAATTCTGTGAGAGTTTCATCAGGTATTTGATCAAAAGCTGCATCAGTTGGTAAAAATAAGGTATACTCTTCGGCATCTTGCAATGAATCTAGCAATCCGGAAGCCTTTAATGCTGCTGCCATCGTTCCAAAGTTTTCTTTAGCCTCTATATATTCCAGAAAAGAGTATTCTGTATAATCTTCAGTATCCAAATACTTCTCTTCAGAAATCTCCTGACCTCCAGTATTCACGTCAGATAAATCTTCCTCATCATCCTGTGTATTAGTTTTTGTTTCACAGGCCATAAAAGTTAGTGTAGATATTAATAATAAAGATAAAAATATTCGATTGTTCATAATTCAAAAAAAGTTTTGATTGATTTCAAAAACTTAACAAGCGCATAAAGTCATTGTTCATCAAAAGTCAAGCGCTATCTGATTCCTCAAAATATCTTCCATGGTATCAGCTTTTCTAATCAAATGAGCTTTTTTATTTATAATCAGTACTTCAGCGGGTCTTAATCGACTATTATAATTGGATGCCATACTATATCCGTAAGCTCCTGCATTTTTTATGGCTATTATATCTCCTTCTCTTACTTCATTAAGTTTTCTATCAAAACCTAAAGTGTCTGTTTCGCAAATGTATCCAACTACTGAATAGATTCTGGAGGTGCCATTAGGATTACTAACATTGACCATGTCGTGGTAGCCTTCGTATAGCATAGGCCTTATCAAGTGGTTCATTCCCGAATTTACACCCGCGAAAACAGTAGCGGGTGTTGTTTTTATCACGTTTGTTTTTACTAATAAGTATCCGGACTCGCTCACTAAATATTTTCCCGGCTCAAACCAAAGTTCAAGCTCGCGGCCATAAGACTTGCAAAATTCTTTAAAAGCCTTTGTAATTCTTTTGCCCAGTAAATTTATGTCTGTAGTTACATCTCCTTCCCGATAGGCTACTTTAAATCCACTGCCAAAGTCGATGAATTGCAAATTGTCAAATTCCTGAGCTACTTCAAATACAATTTCAGCTCCTTTCAAGAAAACATCAGCGTCTAGAATGTCAGAACCTGTATGCACATGTAAACCAATTACATTAATATTATTGCTTTTTATTACCCTTTGTAAATGACGCATTTGTAATACGGAGATGCCAAACTTAGAATCTATATGACCCGTAGAAATTTTGCTGTTACCGCCAGCCATGATGTGCGGGTTGAGCCTGATACATACTGGTATAGAGCTATGATACTCATGACCAAATTGCTCCAGAATGGAAATATTATCAATATTTATCATTACTCCTAATTTAATCGCCTCTTGAATTTCCTGATAAGAGACACAATTAGGAGTATAAAGTATATCTTCCGTTTTAAAACCAGCTTGTAGAGCAATCTTTACTTCTTGTATTGATACCGTGTCAACTCCTATGCCTTGGTTGCATAAAAATTTAAGAATACTTATGTTGGTAAGGGCTTTGGCAGCATATTTTATCTTAAGATTAACTTCCGAAAATGCCTGTTTTAGCTTATTAAGCTGTTCAGCCATTTTTTCAGCATGGTAAATATACACTGGGGTGCCATATTGGTTTGCTACATCAAGCAGCTTTACATCACCTACCTCATAAGCTCCTTTTACAAGTTTCATTTCTTAATATTATTTAATTCAATTTGCAAAAGTAATATAAAATGAGGTAGATGGTTTTATAAATACATTGGATATGTTGAGTTTTTTAAAAAAATCTTAAGCCCAGACTTAATTCAAGATTGCTTAAACTTTCTCGTTGTTCATCTGGCAGATCCATGGTTATTGTATCCACACCATTATCAAATTTCATTTTTGATAATGAGCCAGCAGTACATACCAGTTGTACACCCAACCCAAAATGATCTGCAACAGCTAAGTCATAGCCAATGGATAACTTCATTCCAATATTACTGCCACTCATGGTTAACATACCATTATTTTCAAATGTGTATGTTTCATTATAGCCTATATAACCGAAAGAAAAACCAGCTAACAAACACGACTTTCCATCATGTAGTAAATAGCGAGTTAACATAGATGGCCCTACATAAATTATGCGAAGGTCATCGGTAATGGACCCAATAAAAGAAACATCTCCTAAGCTCAGGCTAATATTTTCCTGTGTACTTGAGGCGGCATACATCGAAAACTCTGTACCGATGCCTAGGCCTTCAGATAAAAAATAGGTGCCTGATAAACTAAAGGAGCCTCCTGACATTTGTTTTCTAATTAACTTTTCAAAGTTGCTACCTATATTATCAGCTACTTTTCCCATGCGAAAACCCAGGCCGTAATTGAGGGCTATTCTGTATTTTGGGTAATTATATACACCATAAATGTTTTTAAGCACTTTTTTATAATCATAGTCTATATTTGCAATCTCACTATTTTCAATTGAGGTTTTTACATTTAGTCCATCCCTCATCATTTCAAAATAAGTTATTTCTTCCTCCTCATTAAAAATATTGACGATAAGTATGCGTCCATCTTTTAAATATATTTTATCTTTTTCCGGCCCATTTTGCCCCGGGCCATCATCGTTTGTAATGGCTTCATTGTTAATGCCTTGCGCATGAGATGACGGGAATTTTTTCCAATTCATTTTGTACATCAACGCATCTATGCGATGGCAGGTACTTATAATGTCAGGAGTTAAATGACGAGTGATTTTTAGTAAATTACATCCATTGTTTCTGGCTGTCATTTTTGCTGATTCAATCACGGTTTCATAGCTACAATTTGTGGAAAAACCGCTATCTTTTACTTTTAGGTTTCCTACAAGTGTTGCTTCGGTTGGTACTTCTTCAGTTATTTGTAGCACTTTCACCGGTTCGCTAGGTGCTAATGGTTCAAATGAATTGTTGATAACGGTAGCTACTTTGGGATTGCAGGCAGTTGCCATCATTACTATGGCAAAGCAATAATTAGTTAATATTTTTTTCATTTGATTTTAGAATTTTTATCTAAATAAGTATTAAAATTCTAATATGCCAAGCAATAATTAAAAAAAATATTTGAATACTACCATCCGTTAATAAACAAACTACAGACTAGCAAATTAATCAAAAATGCTATTTTCGATTATAGTAAAAACAATAGGATTAATTTAATAATATTATAATGAACCACTGGAAGTAAGGGAGCCCTTTGCAATGAAGGCTCCTTTTTAAAATCATATATCCTTATCTGCTAAATGCAGAAAGAATGCATAAGTTAATGCAGTGTCTTTATACCTTTCAAATCGACCAGCTGCTCCACTATGGCCGGTTTCCATATTGGTACTTAAGATAATTAAGTTGTCACTAGTATTGTAATCTCTTAATTTGGCTACCCATTTAGCTGGTTCCCAATATTGTACTTGAGAGTCAAAAAATCCTGTAGTAACCAAAAGATGTGGATAGTTTCGTTCGGCTACATTTTCATAAGGAGAATATTTTTTTATATAGTCATACTGCTCCTTAATTTCAGGATTACCCCATTCGTCATATTCATTGGTAGTAAGAGGAATGGTAGGGTCTGACATGGTGTTAATAACGTCAACAAATGGGACTGCTGCTGCAACACCATCAAACATTTCCGGCGCAATGTTTATTACAGCGCCCATCAAGAGTCCACCTGCACTGCCTCCCTGGGCATACATGTTTTCACTTGACGTATATTTTTGATCCATTAAAAACTGGCCACAGTCTACAAAATCAGTGAATGTATTCATTTTGTTAAACATCTTTCCATTTTCATACCAAGGCCTGCCTAGCATTTGCCCACCCCTAATATGCGCGATGGCAAAGGCAAAACCACGATCTAAAAGGCTTAGTCTGGTAGAGCTGAAATAAGGATCGATTGTGGCTCCATAAGAACCGTATCCATACAATAGCAAGGGGGATTTTCCGTCTTTTTTAAATGATTTATGAAACACAATGGAAATAGGCACCTTACTACCATCTTCAGCAGTGGCCCAAAGTCGCTCAGTCACATAATTATCGGGATTATGACCACCTACTACTTCTTGTCGTTTTTTCATAGTTCTTTCCCTTGTTTCCATGTTATAATCATAGGTGGTAACGGGAGTTGTGAGCGACGAGTAGGTAAATCTCAGCAAGTCAGTTTTAAATTCAGGATTAACAGAAATGCCTGTAACATAAGCAGGTTCATCAAAGTCTACATAGTGTTCTGACTGGTCTTGCATAGAATTAATGCGCAGCTTGGTTAACCCATTAGTTCTTTCTTCAAGCACCAGATGATTTTCAAATATTTCGATGTTTTCTAATAAGACGTCCTGTCTATGAGCTATTACCTCTTCCCAGTGCTCTTTTGCAGTGGCATTCTCGTCAGTTATCATAAGGCGGTAATTGGTAGCGTCCCAATTAGTGAGCACATAAAACTTATCCTGATAATGGTACACACTATACTCCAACTCTTTTTCTCTGGGAGTAAAATTTTTAAATTCCCCTCGTGGTTGATCTGCCGGTAATATCCAATAGTCATTGGATAACGTGCTATTTGTACTTATAATGACATAATCGTTTGATTTTGATTTATACACGCCAATATAATATGAAGGGTCTTTCTCATGATATACCATTACATCTTCTTCCGTTCCCAACTGGTGACGATAAATCTTTTCTGATAGCAGCGTCACTTTATTTTTGGTGGTGTAAAATAAGGTGCTATTATCATTCGCCCAGGCCACTCCGCCAGTAGTATTAAGCAATACATCGGGTAGTATTTCACCTGTTTCCAGATTTTTGATTCTTATGGTATAAATTCGTCGTGATACAGTATCTTCGGCAAAGGCCATAAGTTTATTGTCAGGACTAATTTTAATACCTCCTGCTTGATAGTAGTCGTGACCCTTAGCCCACTCATTTACATCCAGCAAAACGATTTCTTCACTGTCTAAACTACCTTTTTTACGACAATAAATTGGATATTCACTTCCTTCTTCAAATTTGGTATAGTACCAATATCCATTTTCAAAATAAGGTAGAGATGAGTCATCTTTTTTAATTCTGCCTACCATCTCGTCAAAAATGGATTGCTTAAAGTCTTCAATAGGGGCTAATACCGTATCTCGATAAGCATTTTCGGCATTTAGATAGTCTAGCACTTTTTGTGTTTGCTCATCAGGCGTTTCAGCTATTTTTTGTTCATCGCTTAGGCGCATCCAAAAATAATTGTCAACTCGTTCCTCTCCATGCTGCACTATTTCATAGGGTGTTTTTTCAGCATCAGGAGGTGTTGCATGTTGTGTTGTTTCTCTGTCGTTAGTACAACTCATAAAAATGTATAATCCAAAAATTAATAAATACTTCATATTCAAATCCTTTATTCAAAAGTAAAATTATGGCAATAAAATGTAATATAAAATAAAAATTTTGAGGTAAGGCATTTCTTTAGGATAATTAATTGGTAGAAAAATAAAAAAGGATCTTAATAAGACCCCTTTTTACAACTATGAAAAGATTAAGCACTAAAATACTAATTATTAACTTACCGTGGCGCCACTACTTACCATGCTTTCCGGGCTTAGTAATATTAGTTTGCCATCAGTGTCTTCTGCCATTAGCACCATTCCCTGAGATTCTATTCCCATCATCTTTCGCGGAGCCAGGTTGGCTACTACCGTCACCTGCTTATTGATAAGTTGCTCAGGTTCAAAGTGCTCTGCAATACCACTTAATATCGTACGGGTTTCGATGCCCATATCGATTTGTAATTTTATCAATTTTTTGCTTTTTGGCATTTTTTCCGCTGATTTCACGGTACCAATTCTCAGGTCTAATTTAGTAAAATCTTCGAAAATAATCTCGTTTTTATACTGATTTCTTCCTGTCATATTTGATTTTTGCTCTTTACTACTCGATTTCAATTTTTCTAATTGTGCATCAATATTACTATCTTCAATTTTCTCGAATAATAACCCGGGTTTTTCTAGTTGATGTTGCTCAGCCACTAAATCAACTTTTCCTGCCTCACTCCATCCAGGATGATTAATATTGAGCATCGAAATTATCTTTTTACTGGTAAAAGGCAGAAATGGTTCTGATAATATACCCAAGTTAGCAACTATCTGAATACTTAAATTGAGAATGGTGCCAACCCTGGTTTCATCACTTTTAATTACTTTCCATGGCTCAGTATCAGCCATATACTTGTTACCCATCCTAGCCAACTCCATGAAATTACTCAAAGCCTCTCTAAACCTGTAATTTTCTAATGATTTTTCTATTGAAGCGGGAATTTGATACATTTTTTTAATGACCTCTTTATCCTCATTAAATAACTTATCTTGCGCGGGCACTTTACCATCAAAGTATTTTTGAACCAGTACCAGCGCACGATTCACAAAATTACCCAATATGGCCACCAGTTCATTATTGTTTTTTGCCTGAAAATCTTTCCAGGTAAAATCATTATCTTTTGTTTCCGGGGCATTGGCAGTTAAAGTATACCGTAGTACATCTTCTTTTCCAGGAAAATCTTGCAGATATTCGTGTAGCCAAACAGCCCAGTTTCTTGAAGTTGAAATTTTTTTATTTTCTAAATTCAAGAACTCGTTGGCAGGTACATTTTCGGGTAGAATATAGTTGCCATGCCCCTTTAATATGGCTGGGAAAATAATGCAATGAAAAACAATATTGTCTTTGCCTATAAAATGCACTAGTTTCGTGTCCTGTGATTTCCAATAGGGCTCCCAATTTTTTTCGTTTGCTGCTGCCCATTCTTTAGTGGCTGATATGTAACCAATGGGAGCATCAAACCAAACATACAATACCTTTCCTTCAGCACCTTGTACTGGCACAGGCACTCCCCAATCTAAATCACGAGTAACGGCTCGAGGTTGCAAGCCATTATCCAACCATGATTTACATTGACCATATACGTTTGGTTTCCATTCTTGATGGTCTTCCAAAATCCAAGTTTTCAGCCAGTCTTCATACTGGTCGAGCGGCAGATACCAATGCTTCGTTTCTTTCATTACAGGTTCAGCTCCACTTAGTGCCGACTTGGGGTTTTTTAATTCTGATGGACTTAATGATGTGCCACATTTTTCACATTGGTCACCATAGGCTTCTTCATAGCCGCAATTAGGGCAGGTTCCGATAATGTATCTATCTGCCAAAAATTGCTGATGTTGCTCATCAAAGAATTGCTCACTGGTTTTTTCGATGAGCAAGTCATTTTCATACATTTTTTTAAAAAACCCTGAGGCTGTTTCGGCATGTACTGGTGAAGAAGTGCGCGCATAATGATTAAAGCTGATACCAAAGTGTTCAAATGATTCTTTAATTATATTGTGATATTTATCCACAATTGCCTCAGGCGAAGAGTTTTCATTTTTTGCTTTCATGGTGATAGCTACGCCATGTTCATCAGAACCACAAATAAACAGCACGTCTTCTCCTTTGGCCCGTAAGTACCGGGCATAAATATCGGCAGGGACATATACACCTGCCAAATGCCCAATGTGTATAGGGCCGTTGGCATAGGGTAGTGCCGCGGTAATTGTATATCTACTAGATCTATATTCAGACATTTCAGCTTTTTTAAATTTGCCGCAAAGTTACAAATTTTTTTAAGCATAAAAGATAATAGTAACTACAATACCGCAGCTGCATGCCACTTCATTAGATAGGGTTTTGATTAGTATTTATTTAATTGTCTAAAGCTTAGTTGGTGCTAATGACCAAGAACTTTGAGTTAAGCCAAAACTGATTGGGGTCAGAGATTTCAAGCCCTTCTACCATTTTTTCTCCCATTAATACCTCATAACTTCCTTGTGGATGGGTACTCACAATTTCTACTTTCTTAGCTTCAAACGGTATTGTTGCAGTTTCGCGAATGTCAATTTTCTGAAATTGATTAGGGTTTAACCTTTTGCTCAAAACTTCTGTCTTACCCAAGCCAATAAAACCTCCGGTTTTTTCAATTATTTTCCGTTCTTTAAGTTCTTTTTCTCCTGCCACTACAAAATATGCAGTATTAAGTTCGTTGGTTCGTTCTTTTATCGTATTCTGTTTTTCCTGGTTGAGGTCTTTAAGCTCTTCATTTTCCAATTGTAAATTTTCCAAGCCAGCATTCAGTTCTTGTACTTTCACATTCATTTTTTGCAGGTCTTCTTTTAATAGCGCTATTTGTTTGTCTTTGGCTTCTACTTGAGAGCTCAAGCTATTTTGTAAGTCCTCCACCATTTTGTTGAGGCTATAATTTCTGTTGTTAGATTTTTTTAATTCTGCCTGCACTCCATTTAAAAGAGATTTGTTGTTAAGCAACAGTGAATCAATTACCGTGATATGGTCTTCTATTTTTTCCTGAATTTCTTCCTCTGTTAGACCAAACTCTTCGTCTACTACAGAAATCGCCAATTCACGTTGCCGTATTTCAGATAGGTTTTTTTCAATTTTGGTAAATGCTTCCAAAAATGCTACTAATGATGAATCTTGTTCAATAACTTTCTTTTTCAAAGATTCATTTTCTTCTTCCATCAATTTGTATTTGCGTAAATCGCAACTTGATATTGCTACGATCGCGATAATAAGATATAAATATTTATACATAGCCTTAATTATTTTACTGCAATTTACATAAAATTAACAGGCTGTAAAACAAGCTTTTAACCAGCACAAGGCAAGGTTTTTAAGAAAAAAGATAATAAAATGGGATGAAAAACAGGTCCTGACTTAAAATAACAATGAGTAGTATCAAAAATTGGCTGTAAGAAAAAAGTTAACATAGTAGTGAAAATTCACAAAAAAAGGGGTTAAGAAAGTATTCAGGTAACATTTTAGCTATAAAATAAAAAAGCCATATCGAAAATTCGGTATGGCTTTTTATTAATGTGTCTATAAATATTATTTTTTTTCTTTAATTCTCGCTTTTTTACCTTTCCTGCCTCTTAAATAAAATAGGCGTGCTCTGCGAACGGCACCAGAACGTATTACTTCAATTTTTTCAATGCTAGGAGATAATAATGGAAAGATCCTTTCAACGGCAATGCTATTAGAGATTTTCCTTACAGTAAATGTTTCACCAGTGCTACCGGCGTTCTTCAACTGTAGTACAGTGCCTTGAAATTGCTGTATCCTTTCTTTGTTACCTTCTCTAATTTTCACGTGCACGTTTACAGTATCGCCCGGGTTGAATTTTGGAAGCTTGCTCCGCGATTCTTTATATTCGTCCTCTATAACCTTTAATAAGTGGCTCATGATTTATTTAAATTATATTTTTGATGTCGATTTTCAAAATGGAGTGCAAATATAAAAAATTATTTTCGTATTTCTTAATTAAGACTTTGTTTATTTTAAAAGATCAGGCCTTCTTTCTTGAGTTCTAAGCAATGATTTTTCATATCGCCATTCGTCAATTTTTTGTTGGTGTCCTGATGTCAAAATTTCAGGTATTTTTAAGCCATTATAATCAGATGGCCTGGTGTAAACTGGCGGTGCCAGCAAATTATCCTGAAAACTATCTGATAGGGCTGAAGTCTCATCAGATAACACTCCCGGTATCAACCTTACTACCGCATCTACAATTACCGCGGCTGCTAATTCACCACCAGAAAGCACATAGTCTCCAATACTTATTTCTTTGGTAATAAAATGTTCCCTGATCCGCTCATCTACTCCTTTATAATGCCCGCATAGCAAAAGCAAATTTCCTTTCAACGATAATGAATTGGCCATTGACTGGTTAAATGATTCACCATCGGGAGAGGTATAAATTATGTCATCATAATTTCTTTGGCTTTTTAAATGGTTGATACACTTGGCTATTGGCTCAATCATTAATACCATACCAGCTCCGCCGCCGTAAGCATAATCATCTACTTGTCGATGTTTGTTGCTTGAATATTCTCTTAGATTATGAATATTTATTTCAACCAACCCTTTTTCTTGTGCTCTTTTAAGTATTGAGTCAGCAAAAGGGCTTTCTAATAAACGGGGTAAAACAGTGATTATATCTATTTGCATATCAGTCTAGGTATAATTCGAGCAATCCGTCAGGTAAATCTACTTCAATCCATTTCTCAACTTTATCTACTTTTATAATTATATCATCTTTTATTGGAATAAGTACTTCCTTGCTTTGATACTCCATGCCAATTAAATCGTGACTAGGTATTTCGTAGATTTGTTGTACCGTGCCTAGCATGCCTTTATTTACATCCTTTATGGTGTAGCCGATAATTTCATGGTAGTAGAATTGATGTTCTTCAAGTTGAGGCAGTTGATCAATTGGTAAATAAAGCTGACAGGATCTTAAACTTTCAGCTTCCTCTACCGTGTCAATACCTTCAAACTTCACCACTGCTTTTCTATCATATAATTGAATATATTCTATAAAATAAGGTATCAATGTGTCATTATCGCGGGCTGCTAAAAATACGCTGTCCATGTCAGCATAATCTTCAGGATAGTCAACATCTAAAAAAACAGAAACTTCACCTTGAAGCCCATGTTTTCTTGCGATATACCCAAGTAGAAAACAGGATTCTTTTTCCAAGATGAAGTTTCTTTAATTAAAAATAAACGATACTTATTTCTTCTCGTCTTCTTTCTTTTCTTCTGCTGGTTTTTCTTCAGCATCTTTTTCCTGCTTTTCTTCGGACGGTTTTTCCTCTTTAGCAGGTGCTTCTTTTTTTGCTTCCTCTTCAGCCGGTTTCTCCTCCTTTGCAGGAGCTTGATCCTCAGCTGGCTTTTCTTCTTTAGCAGGTGCTTCTTCTTTCACCTCCTCTTTTTTAGCAGGCGCTTCTTCTTCCTTCACCTCCTCTTTGGCAGGAGTTTCTTCTTTCGTTTCTGCTTTTGATTGCTCAGCTGCTTTTTCATCAGTTGCTTCTTGAGTAGCTGGCTCTTCAGCAGGAGCTGTTTCTTCGGCAGTGTTTTCTTCAGGTTCTGGCGCTGGTTCTTCTACCTTACGTTTTTTCCTGATTTCCTCTGCACGCTTCTCTTTAATTTTAGATTCAGCTTCTAATCTGGCTTTATCTTTTGCTTCTTTGGTTTGAGCCATTGATTCTAGCATTTTAGCATCTTTAGCATCTTTTTCAGCTTTCCAGTCATCGAAGCGTTTATCAGCAGTTTCCTGCGTGATGGCACCTTTGTTTACACCTACCTGTAAATGTTTTTTGAGCATCAAACCCAAATCAGACAAGATGTTTCTTGTTGTTTGTGTTGGAGTTGCTCCTTTCATTAACCAGTCAAGTGCTTTCTCTTCATTAATATTAACAGATGCAGGGTCAGTACTAGGATTAAAAGTACCTAACTTCTCGATAAATCTACCATCACGTGGTGAGCGAGAGTCTGCTACAACTACATCATACATTGCAAGTCTTTTACGTCCTCGACGTAACAACCTTAATTTTACTGACATTAATTCTTAAATTTATGGTGGAACCCGTCCACCGGTTCAAAATATTTTTTTCAAAAGGAGTGCAAAGATAAGATAATTACTATTATTTTAATAGTATGTGATAAAAAAATAAAAAAGACATAAACTTAACTATCCCCCGGCCGTTCTACAAAAATATATTACAATGGCAGTAATATCAATAATCGCATAATCGCTTAAGCGGTTTTCATTATATTTTCATATTTTATTAACTTTGTAATAACATTAACAACAAATATTGGATGGATAAATTTTCCTACATCAGTAATGCACATGGTGCTTACATTGATGAGCTTTATAAAGCGTATCAGCAAGACCCTGACTCAGTTGATGAATCCTGGCAAAAATTTTTTGAGGGATTTGAATTTTCACTTAATAAATTTGGAAGTAACGGTAGTGCTGATGCAGCAACTGGAGAAGGATTATCGCAAAAGGAAATAGGTGTTAGAAATTTAATTCACGCTTATCGTACCCGTGGACATCTTCGGTCAAAAACCAATCCTGTGAGACCAAGACGAGATAGAAAAGCAATATTAGACCTAGAAGATTTTGGCCTTAACGAACAAGATCTGGATACTGAATTTGATGTAGGGAATGAAATTGGTATTGGCCGAGCCCGCTTGAGAGATATTTACGCCTCACTGCAAAAGATTTATGAAGGATCCATCGGGTTCGAATACATGTATATTCGGGAGCCGCAAATCTTATCTTGGCTTAAAAAGAAAATTGAACATGAATCGCTTAATTTTTCTCCTTCTATTAGTGAAAAGAAAAGAATTTTATCCAAACTCAATGAGGCTGTTGTATTTGAAAACTTCCTTCATACAAAATATATTGGTCAAAAAAGATTTTCTCTTGAAGGTGGAGAAACTACTATTCCCGCGCTCGATGCTATTATTAATAAAGGTGCTGAATTAGGTGCAGAAGAATTTGTATTAGGTATGGCCCATAGAGGTCGATTGAATGTACTGGCCAATGTAATGGGTAAAACCTACGAGCAGATTTTTAATGAATTTGAAGGGAACTTGCCTACTGATATGACCATGGGTGATGGTGATGTTAAATATCACATGGGTTTTAATAGCACCCGCACCACGGAAAATGGTAAGGAAGTAAGAGTGAATCTTATGCCTAATCCCTCGCACCTGGAGGCTGTAAACCCAATCGTAGTGGGTGCTAGTAGGGCTAAGTCTGAATGGCTGTATGAAAGCGACTATAATAAAATAATACCCATATTGATCCATGGAGATGCTGCTATTGCTGGTCAGGGGGTAGTGTATGAATTGGCCCAAATGAGTGATCTTAAGGGCTATCGGGTGGGAGGTACTATTCACTTTGTAATCAACAACCAATTAGGTTTTACGACCAATTTTGACGAGGCTCGCTCAAGTATTTATTGTACTGATGTGGCAGAAATAATAGATGCTCCGGTACTGCATGTAAATGGGGATGACCCCGAAGCAGTAGTTTTTTGTGTGAAAATTGCTGTAGAGTTCAGGCAAAAATTCAATAGAGATATTTTTATTGACATGGTTTGTTATCGGCGCCATGGTCATAACGAAAGTGACGAGCCTAAATTTACGCAGCCATCTTTGTATAATATTATTTCCAAGCATCCCAACCCAAGAGAAGTTTATAATAAAATATTGATAAAAAGAGGGGATGTAGATGCTAAATTGGCCAATCAAATGGACAAAGAGTTTCGTGGTCTGCTGCAAGATAGGCTCAAGATGGTAAAGCAAAAAGAAACGCCATACATGATGCAACCATTGGAAAAAGAGTGGAAGCAACTGCGACCTTCTCAGCCTGAAGATTTTGATAATTCTCCAGATACGGCCATTAGTCAAGAGGTAATAGATAAAGTAGCTAAAGCTCTAACCACTATTCCCAAGGGGTTTAAACCTTTAAGACAGGTAGATAAACTGCTAAAAGAACGAAAAAAAATGTTTACCAAAGATAAGCTCCTCAACTGGGCAGCTGGTGAACTATTGGCCTATGGGTCAATACTTTTAGAAAACAAAATTGTACGGGTGTCAGGTCAAGACTCCGTGAGAGGTACATTCTCGCATCGTCACGCGGTATTATTTGATGCTGAGTCCGATGAAGCATATTCAAATTTGGATCACATAGATGAAAAGCAGAAATCTCTACGAATTTATAACTCATTGCTTTCTGAAAACGCGTTATTGGGCTTCGAATTTGGGTATGCATTGGCCAATCCTAACGCACTTACTATTTGGGAAGCCCAATTTGGTGATTTTGCCAATGGGGCACAAGTGGTAATCGACCAGTTTATTAGTTGCTCCGAAACAAAATGGAACAGGATGAATGGATTGGTTATGTTGTTGCCTCATGGCTATGAAGGTCAGGGTCCAGAACATTCCAGTGCACGACTAGAACGGTTTTTACAACTAAGCGCAGATTATAATATGATTGTGGCCAACTTGACTACACCGGCTAATTTGTTTCACGCCTTTCGCCGACAGTTAACCTGGCCATTTAGAAAGCCGCTGGTAATAATGTCTCCTAAATCGCTACTGAGACATCCAAAAGTGGTTTCTCCTCTAGAAGATTTTACCAAAGGGAAATTTCAGGAAGTAATTGATGATCAGGAAGTAGATGCAAAAGAAGTTAAGAGGTTGCTGCTTTGTAGTGGTAAAGTTTACTATGATTTAGCAGAAGAACGAGATAGTCAAAAGCGAAAAGATGTAGCAATTGTTCGGCTGGAGCAAATACATCCTTTACCTGCAGGGCAGATAAATCAACTTTTGAAAAAGTATGCCAAGGCAGAAATATTTTGGGTACAGGAAGAGCCCTCCAACATGGGATCCTGGGGATACATTTTACGTATGTTTCCTGCAAAAAATATACAATTAATTTCTCGTAGAGCGGCAGCTTCTCCCGCCATTGGCTATGCTAAGTTGCATCCTAAAGAACAAAAAGAAATATTAGAAAAAGCTATTAATTAATAAATAATCATTTCAGAAAAATATGGGTCTTGAGATAAAAGTACCAACAGTAGGGGAGTCTATAACCGAAGTGACCATTGCACAATGGTTGAAAAAAGAGGGTGAATATGTAGAAATGGATGACGTGATATGCGAACTAGAATCGGACAAAGCTACATTTGAATTAAATGCTGAGGATTCGGGTGTTTTGCATCTCAAGGTAGAGGAGGGAGAAACCCTGAGTGTAGGAGATATAATAGCTGAGATAGATACCGATGCTGCGGCTGATAGTAGTCAGGATAAAGGAGAAGCTGGCGAAAAACCCAAAAAACCAGAACAAAAGGCAGAGAAAACTGGTGAAATTCTGGAAATGACGGTTCCTTCCGTGGGTGAATCTATCACGGAAGTAACAATTGCAAGCTGGCTAAAAAAAGATGGGGAATTTTTAGAACTTGATGAAGTAATAGCCGAAATAGAATCAGATAAAGCTACTTTTGAGCTCACGGCTGAGGCAAGAGGCATGTTGCAAGTAGTCGCCCAGGAAGGGGAAACATTGGATATCGGTGCTTTAATTTGTAAAATTGAAATAATAAGTGGAGAACCTGAAAGAGAGGATCTGGATACTCAAAAGCCGGCCAATGAAACGCAAGAAGCCTCATCCACAAGTTATGCAGTGGGGCATCCCTCTCCTGCAGCAGCAAAAATTTTAGCAGAAAAAGGAATAGATAGTAGTGATGTAAAAGGTACCGGTGTAGAGGGTAGAATAACAAAAGAGGATGCATTAAAAGCAGAAAAAAGCACTAAGCCTGCACAAGGGCAAGAAAAAGAAACAGCAGAAAAGACTCAATCTTCTGCACCTGGAGAAAGGCCACATCAGCGTAAAAAAATGAGCAGCTTACGAAAAACGGTTGCTCGCCGTTTGGTTTCGGTAAAAAATGAAATGGCTATGCTTACCACCTTCAATGAGGTGGATATGAAACCCGTGATGGACTTACGAAAAAAATACAAGGAGAAGTTCAAAGATAAGTATGAGATTAACCTGGGGTTCATGTCGTTTTTCGTAAAAGCCAGTTGCCTGGCATTACAAGAATGGAAATCAGTGAACGCGATGATCGATGGCGAGGACATAATATACAATGACTATTACGATGTTTCCATAGCTGTTTCTACACCCAAAGGACTTGTGGTGCCGGTAATTAGAGATGCTGATAAAAGAAGTTTTGATGGTATCGAAAAAGAAATAATAAGATTGGCAGGCAAAGCCAGAGATGGTAAATTAAGTATAGATGAAATGCAGGGAGGAACTTTTACCATTACTAATGGCGGTGTATTTGGTTCCATGCTGTCTACACCAATTATCAACTCACCACAAGCAGCCATATTAGGCATGCACAACATTGTAGAGCGACCTATGGTAGTTGAAGGTGAAGTAGTAATAAGACCAATTATGTACGTTGCTTTATCTTACGATCATCGCTTGATAGACGGACGTGAATCAGTTAGTTTCTTATACCGAATTAAAGAATTGATAGAAGACCCGGCTAGACTGTTGCTGGAAATATAATTTAAAAAAATTTTTAATAAAGATAAAATCCATGAAATACGATGTAACTGTAATAGGTTCAGGGCCAGGTGGTTATGTGGCAGCAATACGATGTGCACAGCTCGGTTTAAAAACTGCCATAGTTGAAAAATATAATACCCTTGGCGGAACTTGCCTAAATGTTGGCTGTATTCCATCCAAAGCAATGTTAGATTCCTCGGAGCATTATCACAATGCTGCTCATACTTTTAAAGAACATGGCATAGACCTCAAAGATTTAAAGGTGAACCTAAAGCAGATGATAGCACGTAAAGCTGAGGTGGTGAAGCAGAGTTACACGGGTGTAAATTTTTTGATGAAGAAAAACAAAATCGATGTATTTCATGGTTTAGGCTCATTTGTCAATAAAAATAAAATAGAAGTTAAGCCCAGTGATGGAGGAAAAGCTAAAGAAATCGAATCAGACAAATTTATCATTGCTACCGGTTCTAAACCTGCTTCTTTGCCTTTCATTGAACTGGATAAAAAAAGGATTATTACAAGTACTGAAGCGCTGGAACTTAAAGAAGTTCCAAAGCATATGATTGTGATCGGGGGCGGAATTATTGGTATGGAAATGGGGTCCGTATATGCCCGACTAGGTGCTAAAGTAAGCACGGTAGAGCTGATGGATCGTCTTATACCTGGCATGGATGGCACTATGGGTAAAGAGTTGCAAAAATCTTTAGGCAAACTAGGCTTTGATTTTTACATGAAGCATAAAGTTACAGAAGTAAAAGCCAAAGGGAAAGAGGTAACGGTGAAAGCAGAAACTAAAGAGGGTAAAACTATAGAACTAAAAGGTGATTATTGCTTAGTGTCCATAGGTCGGCGCCCTTATTCCGAAGGATTAGGTTTGGACAATGTGGGATTATCCACGGATAATCAAGGCAAAATTCCTGTTAATGAGCATTTACAAACAGATGTTGATAATATTTATGCCATTGGCGATGTAATACGTGGGGTAATGCTAGCACATAAGGCAGAAGAAGAAGGTGCTTTTGTGGCTGAGGTAATTGCCGGTCACAAACCTCACATTAATTATTTGCTTATTCCATCAGTTGTTTACACTTGGCCGGAGGTAGCTAGTGTTGGATATACTGAAGAGCAATTGAAAGAAAGTAAACGAGAATATAAGTCAGGGTCCTTTCCTTTCAAAGCATCTGGTAGGGCCAGAGCAAGTATGGATACCGATGGTTTGGTAAAGATATTGTCTGATAAGGCAACTGATGAAATATTAGGCATGCATATCATTGGTCCGCGGGCAGCCGATGTAATTGCGGAAGGAGTAGTAGCCATGGAGTATCGGGCATCGGCTGAAGATATCGCCCGCATGTCACACGCTCATCCTACCTTTACGGAAGCTGTAAAAGAAGCAGCGCTGGCCGCGAGTGGCATGGGAGCAATTCATATATAGTGACTGTAAAATAAATTTTGTTTCTATTTTTTATTTTACTGAAATAAAAAGAAAATAAGCCAGGTAATTAGGAAAAGCGGCAAAAGAAATGGTATTGAATATTTAATGATATACCCGAAGAAGGAGGGCATTTTTAGGCCTCTTTCTTCAGAAATTGACTTCACCATAAAGTTGGGGCCATTGCCTATATAAGTCATTGCTCCAAAAAATACCGCCGCGATTGATATTGACTTCAGAAATATTACGGAGTTTTCGTATACACCCCCGGCAGCAAATGCACGAACATCATTTAATTGATTGATGCTAGCTCCCTGGGAAGCCATTCCTGCCGCCAGGAAATTTAGATAAGTAGGAGCATTGTCAAGAAAACCTGATAAAGCACCGGTACCCCAGTAGAGTGAATGTTCATTAATCATGGCTATACCCGCTTCAGACTTGGCAAATATACTCACCAGTTCAAGTGCAGGCATCATAGTGCCAAATATACCAATAAAAATAAAAGTTACTTCTCTAATGGGCTCAAAGGTAAATTCGTTTCCCTGTAAGGCTTTTTTACTGGCAAACCGATAAGAAAAATAAGCAACGGAAAGCATGATCAGCTCTCTTATGAATGAAAAAGATTGTCCATGATATTTTATGCCGGGCACCCAGGGGAAGATATTAGGATCAATAAAAACAGCGATAATTATTACTAAAAGCCAAAGAAAATTACGTGTACCTATAATGGAAAACGAATTTTTAATGGGTTCCTCTTCAGCTGCTAAAGGTCTTTTTTTAGTATTATGCTTATCAAATAAATAAAACACCAACAGCAAAACTATAATGGCAAATAGCCATGGCAAAAAGTTATGAGTGATAGTCCAGACAAAAGGAACACCTTTTAAAAAGCCAAGAAATAATGGAGGATCGCCAATTGGAGTGAGCGAACCACCAATATTACTGATGATAAAAATGAAGAATATAACATGATAAGGTTTTATTCGCTCTTGATTTAAACGCATAAATGGTCTTATCAGAAGCATTGATGCACCGGTAGTTCCTATTAAATTTGCTATTACAGCGCCAATTGCCAGTATAATAACGTTTGTACCGGCAGATGCTTTTCGCTCAATATTAATTAAAATACCGCCTGAAGCAATGTATAAGGAAGCTAACAATGATATAAATTGAATGTATTCAAAAGCTGAGTGGATGGGGAAATTGATATTTTCTAAAATAAAGATATAAAAAACAATTACCAGTATGGCCAAACCCACGGCAATTTTAGGATAGTTTTTATGCCAAAAATGTTCATAAAACAGCGGGCCAGTTGCAATCATTAGTAGCAATAAAACAAATGGAATAATTGCCCAGCTGGGTGGAGCTACTTGTGCTTCTGCTTCATGAGAACCATGATCTTCATCATTATCCTTTTGGGAGTCAATAGTTTCATGGGCTGCATGCTGCTCTTTTAAATCATGATCTTGCGTTTGTGCAAATGAATCAAAATTTAAAAAAAGACATACCAGTAAAAATGATATTTTCAAAAATAAAACTTTCATTCTTGGCTGTGTGGTAAAATAGATGCCTTAAAATTAGTGAGATATCACGTTTTTCCTAACAATGAAGCGTTTATATTTTGATTAAAAGCTACTTGACTATTAAAAAAGATTAAAAGCCATATAAAACACCTGCTATACTATTTTGGCTGGCACCAGTAACTGACCTATAAACATTGACTTCTTTTCTTACCCTCAGCACGCCCAAAAAAGCAAATACCAAAGCTTCTTTAAAATCAACCAGTTTTTTTTCCGGCACAATTATTTGGATACCCTCTCCTGCATTTTGCTGGAGCAGTTCAATAAAAAAAAGATTGTGCGCACCTCCACCGGTTGCCAGCACTTTTGCTTTTTTCAAAGCATGTGTTTTTATTATTTTGCTTATTTGCTCTGCCAGATGATGATACAGCGTATGCATGGTATCTTCAATACTATAAATACTTTTATTAAGCAATGGAAAAAAAGAATCCTGTAGGTCTTCAATCCCCAAAGATTTAGGGGATGGTTTATGATAATAATCAAAGGCATCGAGTGCATCTTTCAACTCTTTTTGAATTCTTCCTTTTCTTGCTATTTCACCATTTTTATCCATGGTAAGCCCTTTTTTTTGGGCTATTAAATTAATCCCCAAATTTTGAGGGCCTATATCAAATGCTATTCTTTCATTTTCTTTATCAAAAGAAATATTGGAAATACCACCAAGATTGAGGCAAAAATCATATGCTGACAGCAAAATTTTGTCACCCGCGGGCACTAGTGGAGCTCCTTGCCCACCTTTCAATACATCCGCTACTCTAAAGTTGTTAATTATTGGAATTTGCGTATTTTCAAAAATTGCTTGTCCGTTACCTATCTGCAACGTGAGCTGTTCTTTTGGCTGGTGAAATACTGTGTGACCGTGTGAGGCAATAAAATCTATATTGTTTATCTGATATTCATTTTTAAACGACTTTACTTTCTCAGCAAAAAAACCTCCCAGTTCCATGTCAAGTTTTGCCAGGTCATAAGCAGATAGAGAAATTACATTTTTTAAAATTTCCTGTAAGCCATCAGGATAGGGATAAGTAGCTGCATGGTCAATTGAATAATTCCAACTCCCGTTTTTCTGCTTAAAAAGGCAAGATGCAATATCTAAACCATCGCAAGATGTGCCAGACATTAAACCCAATACGCTATATTCATCAACCATAAAAATGTGATATTAATTATCGATTGTAAAAATAATTCTTAAATTTTGTAAAAAAAATAAAAAAATGAGCTTTTCATGTTCCGCGGCAATCGACATAGGTAATACTCGTGCTAAAATAGGTATATTTTCTGAGCAGCAATTATTAAAGAGTTTTACTGATTTACGAGAAGAGCAAATTCAAGAATTGTTGCATGAGTATGGTGTTGTAAAAGTAATAATAAGTAATGTAAATAGAAGTGCAACGGGAGATGAGGCGATTTCTCGAATGGGTGATTTTCAGCTGATTAATTTTGATCATTTAACCAAATTGCCAATCAAGGTAAATTATTATACACCAAATACTTTAGGGGTTGATCGCTTAGCCGCGGCAGTAGGGGCTTGTTTTTTATATCCAGAACAAAATAGTTTAAGTATCGATTGCGGAAGCTGTATTACGTATGACTTGCTAGCACAGGGAAAAACTTTTCAGGGAGGAGCAATAAGCCCCGGCATACAAATGAAATTGAAAGCATTGCATAATTTCACCGCCAGGTTGCCGTTAATCGAAAATAAAAATGATGTAGAAATAATTGGTAAGTCCACAGAGCAATCTATATTATCAGGAGTAGTCAATGGAACAGTGGCAGAAATGGAAGGTATGATACAAAACTATAAGAACTCATTTACTGATTTGAAGGTAGTTTTGTGTGGAGGTGACGCATTATTTTTTGATAGTAAGATAAAAGGTGCGAACTTTGTAGTTGAGGATTTAGTTTTAATTGGTTTGAATCAGGTACTATTATATAATGTATAAAAATATTGGATTAATCGTACTGTTTTGGGCAATTGCTTGTACAGCATCTGCACAAAACGGGGCTTCTCCCTACACGACCATTGGTATTGGAGATATTAGAGGAATGTCACTTATTCATAATGATGCCATGGGGGGCGTAGGCATAGCTACGTCCAGGCCCTGGAGTATGAGTACCATCAATCCCGCTTGGTTGCCCATGAATGAACTCACCACATTTGAAATTGGCGTGAGAGCCGAGCAAAGAAATTTAGAACAAGATACTTTGTCACAAACCGTGGGTGGAGGTAATCTATCTTACCTGGCTTTAAGTGTTCCATTAAAGGCTGGAAGAGTTACTACAAGTATTGGGTTTATGCCTTATAGTCATGTTGATTATGAAATTAATTCTACTACTCCCATTCAAAATAGTAATAACCTGGCTAATACCACGTATCGTGGATATGGTGGTATAAATCAGGCCTTTATTGCGACTGGTGTCCGCGTTTTCAAGCATTTATACGTAGGAGCAAGGCTGGGCTACTTATTTAGCGGAATTAAAGAAGATATCGTAGTAAATCCATTTTCATTTCAGGTAAATGATACCACCTCTGGTACCCTTTACAAAAGTGTGCTTTCCAAAAGAACTAGTTTTAGCGATTTTTACCTTTCTACAGGTGTAGCTTATGAATTTAAACTAAACCAAAAATCATATTTAAATTTAGGCGCAACCTACGATTTACAAACCAACGTAAGTGGCGTAAGGAGTAGTACCTTAGAGAGAAGAAGGGACCGAGATGTAGATGGTTCAGCCGTGGAGGAGGTACTTGACTTTACTGTGTTACCGGATTTGGATGGATCTATCATGTTGCCGGCCAGGTATGGTTTTGGTATAGCCTTTCAAAGAGGTACTAAATGGAATATTGCCGCTGATGCGGTGTTCCAGGATTGGAGCAAATTTAAAGGATTTACTGGTGCTTCCGATGAAAATTTGGGAGCTATGAGCAGGTATGCCATTGGAGTTGAATTTATTCCTGATTTCTTTTCAGTGAAAAGTTACTTTGATAGAATGGCTTACAAGGCGGGTTTTAGCTTTGGAAATACACCTTTTGTTAAAAATAATCAACAGGTTTCAGAATTTGGTATTAATTTTGGTACATCACTACCAGTTGGTGGTTCGGTTTTCACACTAGCATTTGGATATGGTCAAAGAGGGACTACCGACGAGAATCTGATATTTGAAGACTACTATAGTGTTTCTTTAGGAGTTTCATTTAATGACAGATGGTTTCAACAAAGAAAATATGATTAATAAAATGTTAAAAGTTATGAAAAGTTTACTACTTAGCTTGTTTGCTATTATGGTGGCAGGTTCGGCTATTGCCCAATCTACTGGAGATGGGTGGAATTGGCCGGAAGACAAAGCTCCTGCAGAAGAGAGATATGTGCTTTATAAAGATGCATTGCGTCAAGATAATTATAAAGTGGCTGTAAGTCCGTTGAACTGGCTTATGAAAAATGTACCTGATTTGCATAATTCGTTATACATAGATGGGGCAAAAATTTATGAAGGTTTAGCTGATAATGAAAGTGATAAAGCTCGTACTTTAGAATTACAAGATTCTGCATTGTTAATGTACGATCTTAGAATCAAATATTTTAACGATGAAGCTAACGTACTCAATCGAAAAGCTTATACTGCTTATAAATATTTTAAAGATAATTATTCTAAGTATGGTGAATTATTTGATATTTATAAAAGAACTTTTGAGCTAAATAGCAAAAATGTAGCTAGCTACTTATTAGTGCCTTATATGGACGTAATAAGAAGATACAAAAAGACTCATGATGAATTTACAGATGCAATGGTTCTTGAATATTACGATGAAATAAATTTAATCATCGATCATTTGGAATCAAGCGGAAAAAAAGAATCTAGGGTTGATACATACAGGGAAAATGTAGATAAAATACTTGCAGCTACAGTTACAATTGATTGTGATTTTGTAGAACAAAAAATGTGGCCAAAATTAGAAGCTGATCCTACAGACATCAAGCAGGCCAATAAGATTTTATCTTTAATGTATGCTGGAGAATGTACTGATAGTGATATTTTCCTGGAGACGGTGAAGATAATTCATGACAATGAGCCAAATTACGGATTAGCATATGTATTGGGTATCCAATATATAAAACGTGAAATGTATGATGAGGCAGAAAAATATCTCCTGGAAGCAATTGAGCTTACTGAAGATAACACTAAAAAAGCTAAAGTTTACATGCAACTTGGTGATATTAGTAATATGCGAGGTTCTAAAACAAAAGCAAGAAGCTATTATTTGAATGCTGTCAATACTGATCCTACAGAAAAAACAGCTTACAAGAAAATAGGTGATATGTATGCCAATAGTTTTGAAATATGCAAATCCGGTGAAAACATTGTAAAAGACAGAGCAGTATTTATTTCTGCCTATGAAATGTATAGAAAAGCAGGTGATACTTCATCAATGGCCAGAATGAGATCGGCATTTCCATCTACTGAAGAAGCATTTACTTATAACCTTGACAAGGGTGATGCCGTACAGGTAGGATGCTGGATAAATGAAACTGTTACCCTACAATTCAGAGACTAATTAATAATATTTAATAACCTTAAAAAAGCGGTTGATCAACCGCTTTTTTTATTACTGCGATTAAGTAAATTAATACAATAATGAAATTAGGGAAATTATTTCTTATTTTTACTGCTATGATGATTTCCTGTGATACTTCAGAAGTAACTAAGGTGCAGGAATATCATGGGCCTATGTATGAGCTTACAGACGTGGAAACTCTGTACAGTGAAGGTGAAGAAGAGGTAGATACTGTAGCTTTTGTAAAATTTAAGTTGATGGCCGACCGACAGATGATTTTCGAAAACGAAAACATGGAATTTCCTGAAGGGATCTACATCGAGAATTATAAAATAGATGGAACGGTAGCCTTCACTTTAAAAGCTAATACCGGTTATTATGATGCAAAAGAAAAAGTGTATAAAGCTGAAGGAAACGTGATTTTGAGAAATTTGGTGGAAGAGCAACAAGTAAACTCAGAAGAGTTGTATTGGGAACCTGGGCCAGGGGATGACGCCATCTACACCGATAAATTTGTAATAGTAAAAACAAAAAGCGAGGTTATTTATGGAGAGGGCTTAAGAGCAAGTCAAAACTTTGAAAAGTTTAAGATTTTAAAACCTTCAGAAGGTTCATTTGTAATCGAAGAATAGCCAATGTTTCATTAGATGGAATACAGCCATATAATTATTATAGCAATTACCCTTGTTTTTTCAGCCTTTTTCTCAGGTATCGAAATCGCGTTTGTTTCGTCTAATAAGCTGCATATTGAATTGCAAGGGCAAAAAGGAAGCTTATCAGGACAGATTTTATCTCGGTTTCTACAAAAACCCTCTAATTTCATTAGTACTACCCTGGTAGGAAATAATATTGCTTTGGTACTCTATGGCATTTATATGGCCAATTTACTTAAGCCATGGATTGAAGGATGGCTTCCCCCTGTGCTTAATACTGATTTGAGTGTACTCGTGGTACAAACTATTATTAGTACTATAGTAGTTTTAATTACAGCAGAATTTACCCCTAAAAGCATATTTTTAATTAACCCGGATTGGCTATTGAGTATATTTGCGCCAATTATACAAATCATCTATTACATTCTATTTCCGGTGGTATTTTTAATCACGATACTTTCAAAATTCATCATTTCCAATATTTTGAAATTAGAATACTCTGAAGAACGGCCGGTTTTTGGACTTACCGATTTGAATAATTATATCAAGAATAATTTAAACCCGGATAACGTTGACGACGATGATGAAGTAAATGCAAAAATCATCAACAACGCCCTGGAGTTTAAAACAGTGAAGGTGAGAGAATGTATGATTCCACGCACGGAGTTAATAGCTATTGACATAAATGATACAATAGATGAATTGCGACAAGAGTTTATTGACAGTGGCCATTCGAAAGTAATGGTTTACAAAGATTCAATTGATGAAATAGTGGGTTATTGTCATTCTTTGGAAATGTTTAAAAAGCCTAAAGACATTGAAAGTGTTTTAAATCCCATTATAATTGTACCTGAAACTATGTTGGCTAACGAATTAATGATTCAATTCATTACCGAGCATAAAAGTGTAGCTTTGGTGGTAGATGAGTTTGGCGGTACTTCAGGAATAGTCACGATGGAGGATATAATTGAGGAAATATTTGGAGAAATACAGGATGAACATGATGTAGAAGATTGGATAGAGCACCAAATTGATCAGAAGACCTTTTTAATTAGCGCCCGACATGAGATTGATTATCTTAATGAAAAATATGATTGGAATATACCTCCGGGAGATTACGATACGTTAGGAGGCTTTATATTGTCGATTACCGAAGATATCCCTAATAAGGATGAAATTGTAGATTATGGTAACTTAAATTTTGTAATAAACGAAATGGAAGACAATCGGATCAATATTGTAAAAGTTAGATTAGGCGATGGAAAAGAAAACGGCAAATAAATCGTTTAAGTCATGTTTCAATCCGGTATTTTGCAAAAATTTTAATAGCTTGCTGGAAGAAAAAATCATTAAAAATTAAATTAAATAAACTAATTATTTGGAATTGCTAAAGTAGATTCGCTTAATTATTTTCATAATAAGAATATTGTGAGTAATTTTGCGGCCTTTAAATTATCGAGAAATGGCATTAATTAAGAAAATAAGAGAAAGAACAGGTTTGGCCATTGGTTTTGTTGCCATTGCGCTCATGCTTTTTATTGTGGGTGGAGATATTATGAGCTCCAATTCGGTATTGTTTGGACAACAAAAAAATGACGTAGGTGAAATAGCCGGAGAAACGGTGCCTATTGATATGTTTCGCCAGCAAGTAGAGGAAATGAAATACAATTTTACGCTTCAGCAGCAGCGAAATCCTACTGAAGCCGAAATGTATAGTATTAGAAATCAGGCCTGGGAATTTTTAATAGTAAAAATTGCCTTTCAAAAACAATTTGATGAGTTGGGCATCAAAGTAACTGATGAAGAATTGGTAGATATGGTGCAGGGAAATAATATTCACCCTGAATTAGTAACGGCATTTGGTGATCCACAAACCGGAGAAGTAAATAGAGATCAAATAGTTCAATTTTTGCAAATGGTGGATCAGCAGCAACTACCTCCACAACAAATTGCCGGTTGGTTATTATTTGAGAAAAATTTAGAGCCTTCAAGGTTGCGAATTAAATACGACAACTTGATGATCAACTCTAACTATGTAACCGCTGCCGAGGCTAAAAAGTATTACTCGAAGCAAAATACCATTTCTGAAGTAGATTATTTATATGTGCCTTATTATACTATAAGTGATTCTTTAGTAACGATAGAAGATTCTGATTTGCGCAATTATCTTAAAGAGCATGAGGATACTTATCAAGTGGAAGAGAGTAGAAGTATCAAATTTGTTAGTTTTCCAATTGTTGCTTCTGGCATCGACAGTACAGAGTATCGGGAGGAAATGGCTGAGCTTAAAGAAGAATTTGCAGAAGTAGAAGATGATAGTTTGTTTGCCAGAAGATATAGCGATGCTGCCAATTATTTTGACACCTATAGCGTTGCTCAACTACCAAACCAATTGAGCGTGAATTTGAATAATTTATCTCAAGGCGATGTACGAGGCCCTTATTTAGTTGATGGGAGTTGGATGTTGTATAAAATCACCGATATTTCTGAGGATACGGTTCGCTCTGCAAGGGCACGACATATTTTGATTAAGCCTGATACTGAAACTTCAGAAGCTAAGTCTGCAGCTAGAAGTCAAGCACAAAATATATTAAATCAATTGCAAAGAGGCGCATCTTTTGATTCACTTGCTCGACAATATAGTGATGATCCTTCGGCTTCACGTGGTGGAGATCTGGGGTATTTTACCGAAGGTCAAATGGTGCCTCCTTTCGAAAATGCTGTATTTGGTGCAGGCGACGAAGGTTTGATCAATAGAGTAGTAGAAACTACTTATGGTTATCACATCATTGATGTAACGGAGCCTGCCACTGATCAGTCATTTAGCATAGCTTCAATTACCAGAACGATAGCTCCAAGCGATGAATCAAGAAACCAGACCTACCAGATAGCCGCTAGATTTGCCAGTAAAGCAGATAACTTGAAGCAATTTAATGAAGTAACTAGTGCAGATTCAACTAATTTACAAGTACAAGTTGCTGAGGATGTTAATGCTAACGACCGTAGACTTAACAACATAGCCAGCGCCAGAGAAATTGTACGTTGGATGTATAATGATGCTAAAGTTGGAGATGTATCTGATGTATTTGAAACCGACGATGAATATGTGGTAACGGTACTTACAGAAGTAGTGGAAGCTGGTCTAGCGCCATTATCTGAAGTAAGACAAGAAATTACCCAAGAAGTACGAAAAGAAAAGCAAGCAGAAATAATAAAACAAAGATTATCTGAAGGTGAAGGTACTTTGGAGGAATTGGCAGAGCTATTTGGTGCGGATGCCAGTGTAGGCAGTACCAGTAATTTAAAATTGTCTGACAATGCTCTTCCAGCACCGGTTGGTTTAGCACCAGCGGCAATAGGTGCAGCGTTTGCACTTGAGACTGGCCAGCGAACTGCTCCTCTTGAGGCAGCCAATGGGGTGGTAATAGTAGAACTGTCAGCATTGACAGAAGCCACTGAACTGGAGGATTATTCTGTATACAAGGATGAACTAAAACAAAGGAATACCGGTAGTGAGTCTTATTTCCTCTCAGAAGTAATTAAAGAATTCGCAGAAATAGAAGATAAAAGATATCGATTTTATTAATTTTTTTTAAAAGATTTAAAAATCCGGTCCGAGGTGTTGCTTCAGACCGGATTTTTTGTTTATTCAAAGTTGGAATTATAGTGCAGAAACAAATGTTGAATTGATTAAAATATTTAGTCATGAATAAAAAAGAAGTCAATATAAATTCCTTTCGAGAAAAGTTAGATAATAATCACGCTTGGCCTACTTTATACATGTTTAAATTTATTGTTCCTATGGGAAAAGAGGCAGAAATTGAAAAACTTTTTCCTAAAAATGAAGTAACCACCAAACAATCAAGTCAGGGTAATTATATCAGTGTTACGGCTAAGTTAATGATGAACTCCAGTCAAGATGTTATTGACATTTATGAGCAAGCCAACAAAGTTCAAGGAGTTATCGCTTTATGATTTTAGCGATTGATATAATCTACTTTAACAAGATTATTTTTGATATTTATTTTGGTAATGCCGCCCCAATCAAATACAACTTTAAATGCATTTGTTAATGGAATTTCTAAAATATGACATATAAGACTTCGTATCACTCCTCCATGCGTGGCAATTCCTATTACAGGTTGCTCTTTTTTTAATATTTCCTGATAAAAATCTACAACTCTATTTTGCAGTTGTAAAAAGGATTCCCCTTCCGGGCAACAAATATTCACAAAATCGCCCATCCATTCGTCAAGCCATTGTTTATCCATTTGGTCATAAGCTTTCATTTCCATTGTACCAAAGTTCAGCTCTTTTAATCGGTCGTCATACGCTATATTACCCTTGTACAACTTATGGGCTAACTGACTGCAACGTGAAAGAGGGCTACTGTAAAAATGAGAAAAATTGACTGACTGTAATTTTTCTTGTACCATGACAGATTCACTTTCAAATGATTCGGCAACATTTATATCTGTAAAACCATAGCAAATCCCTTTAGCAATATCAGGAGTTGTATGGCGAATTAGGTATAGATTTTGATTCATAGAAAAAAGTTTAAATAGCAAAACTAAAAAAGTATGTCACAGTATTTAGTTAAAAATTAAGAAAATCTCAGTAAAAAAGATTTGATTGGAATTTTTTTATAATTTTACCCCAAATATGAAAAAACAAAAAAATATAGATATAACTACCCAATTTGTTGGGCTTGACTTGAAAAACCCTTTGATAGTTTCAAGTTCAGGGTTGACTATGTCTTTAAGCAATATTAAACAATGTGAAGATGCAGGCGTAGGTGCGGTTGTTTTGAAATCAGTTTTTGAAGAGCAATTTATCGCTCAACAGAAAAGTAGTAAAATAGATCATGATTACATTAAAAAATTATACAAACAAAAAGTATTAATTGATTTAGATGATTACCTTAGCTTAATTGAAGATGCTAAAAAAGGAGTGGATATTCCAGTTATCGCCAGCCTCAATTGCATTAGCAACAATAAAGATTACAGCAGTTATATCAAGCAAATAGAAAAAGCCGGTGCTGATGCTTTGGAAGTAAATATTGCGATCATGCCAAAAAACTTCAAGCAAACACCTTATGAAATAGAAACACACCTTTTTAAGATCATCTACGAGATAAACCAGAATATCAAAATTCCGGTAATTGCTAAAATAGGTCCTTTTTATACTTCCATACCTCGTATCGCCAAAGGCTTAAAAATAAATGGTGCTTCTGCAATTGTGCTTTTTAATAGATTTTACCAGCCTGAAATCGATACTTTTGACATGAAGTTTTGTTCTAAAAATAGATATAGCTCCCCTGAAGATTTAAATATTGCCTTGCGTTGGATATCTATTTTGTACAACGAAGTAGATGCTGAGCTAGTGGGAGCAACGGGTGTGCATGATGGTTTATCGGTGGTCAAATTGATTTTATCCGGTGCATCTGTTATCGAATTTAGTTCGGTTTTGTATTTGGAAGGAATTTCCTACGTACAAAAAATTCTCGACGGATTAATAGCCTGGATGCAAGAAAATAATTACAACACCATCAAAGACTTTCGCGGTCTGCTCAGTCAAAAAAATGCGAAATATCCTGACTTCTTTGAGCGCTATGAATATCTACAATCAATGGAGCGTTTCGAATAAAAAGCAACCCAGTTCTCTTTTGTGCTCTATTTCTTTGGAGTTCTATATTTTATAAGGTTCTTATAAAATAAAACCGGCTGCTAAACCCAAAATTATAATAAAAGGAGCCGGTATTTTAGTAAAAGTCAAAATGCAGAAAGTGGCTATTATTATGATGACATTTAATAATGAATGTTCGATGGGTTGATACAAAAGGATAGCCGCGGTTATAACCATTCCTGAACTGGCGGCTAATATCCCTTCGAGAGATGCTTTAATAATACGATACTTTTTTAAAGCCGCCCAAAACCTAATTACAAAGAAGATAAGAAATGTACCGGGTAGAAAAATGCCCATTGAAGCAAAAAATGCTCCTAATATCTCTCCTCCCACACCATATTCGCGCATAGAAAGCGCACCAATATAAGCACTTATAGAAAAGGTAGGACCCGGTACAGCTTGTACTAAGCCAAACCCCGACAGAAATTCTTCCGAACTCAGGTATTCTTTAAATTGCACAAATTCAGTATAAAGGAATGGTATTAAAACTTGTCCGCCACCAAAAACCAAACTACCATTTCGATAAAAATTTTCGAAAAGCCGAATAGGCAGCGCTTTGGTAATGCCTCCTAAAACAGCCGCAAAAATTAATACCATTCCCCACAGTATAAAGTTTGACCATTCTATCTTAAACTTATCTTTTTCTTCAATGGGCTGCGATTTAAATTTGAAAGCCGTTAAAGCACCTCCTGCAAGTAACAATAAAGGATAAATAAAAGGAGATCGAACAAAGAATGAAACAACAGCAGCCAGTATCATTAGAATTACTCCCTCCCAGGTATACACAACTTTTTTACTAATACGAAAAGCAGCAAAGGCAACAAAACCTACTGCAATAGGCATAATAAATTTTGTAAAGGCAGTAGAGATATTTTGCTGCTGCAAATGGGCTATGATCACTCCTGCAGTAGTCATAACAATAAATGCTGGTAGCATCCATACCAGCAGGGTAAGGTAGGCAAGGTTGGGGCCACCTTTTGTAAACCCAATAGCAACAATTGTTTGTGTAGATGTAGGCCCCGGTAGTATTTGACATAATGCATTTAGCTCCAGTAGTTCTGCTTCTGTTACATACCTTCTTTTTTTTACCATCCGATCTAAGAGCATTGCCAAATGAGCTTGTGGTCCACCAAATGCAGTGAGACTTAGCCATAAAACATCTTTTAGGAAAATATAAAACCGGATTTTCGTTACCAAAGGTTTTGCATCTGTTTAGGCTTCAATTTTACGATAATTAATAATAATCGCAAAAAATGAACTTACAAATTAAGGGTAGACTTTAATATTTATTCATTATCGGATTTTCTTTTTTTCTTTTTATCAATAATTATATAAACGATTAGGGCTATCAGGCTTACCGCGGTAATTATTATTAATCCAGTCTTAAGTCTATCGTTATTTTCGCCAAAATAGGCAATTAAGATAGCCAGGGGAGTAATTCCAACGAAAGTAGCTAAAATGAATTTTTTATAGCCCATGCGTAAAATACCACCTACAAAGCTAATCGCATCATTGGAAAATAAAGGAGAAAGCCTCACTACTACCACTGCCCAAAATCCATATCTTTCTACATAAGATTCCAGCTTTTTTTCCTTTTTTTCACCTATCAATTTATAAATGGTAACAACTCCTAAAAATCTACCTATCCAATAGCCAATAGTAGAGGCTGCAAGTATGCTTACGATAGCAATAATTGTTCCCCACACAGGGCCATAAGCGAGCACCGATACCACCATAAGCAGAGGAGAGGGCACTACGAACAGGAACATTTGTACTATCATGGTCACTAAAATAAAAATAGGCCCCCAGGCACCTAGCTCATTTACCCATTCCGATATTTTTTGCTCATTTTCTGAGGTTAACACATGGTAAGCCTCATCTACAAAAGCTTGAAAAGGAGAAATAAAAAAATAAGCGGCTAAAAGTCCTAATATTAAAGCCAAACTTCCCACCAAAGGCCACTTGCTCTGCTTTACTGGTTTTTCGTTTTCTGCTTCATTAGTCATGCTGTATAAGGTTAAAAAGTGAATTGATTAGTCTTTGTCTTCCTTGTTATAAATAGCTACTATTAGAAAAGTTTATTTATTAATCTCCTTTTTACCTGGTTAGAGCTTTGATGATAGCTTCATGTTCTGGAAAACTGCTAGCCAGGGTATTTGCATCTGCCAATTCAAAATCGTTGAAATCGAAACCGGGCGCTACAGTACATCCCATAAGGGCATACCCTTTTTTTTCAAATACGCTGGAAGCAAACCAATTACCTGCAGCAATTGTGTACTGAAATTGCATATCGCTATCGGGGTGAGAAAAAAGGGT
>Ga0207419_1000347_pt1 | contig 39554 bp, 35 predicted proteins | sample ElkSloMetagenome_4_FD_184723 | JGI IMG/M metagenome (GOLD analysis project Ga0207419, IMG submission 184723) | Hot spring microbial communities from Elkhorn Slough, Monterey Bay, USA - MD2A (version 2) | ecosystem: Environmental > Aquatic > Marine > Intertidal zone > Estuary: Microbial mat ...
AATGTATATAACCCGGCAAAAGCGTATGTTTCATCAGCCAATAACCGTACAGCACCGGAAGATTACCCCTACTATATAGGGCAGTGGTATGCTCTTCCACACCGATTTGACCGCATTAATGAACTCCTTGAGGCAAAAGAAAAACACTCGCTGCACAGTTTTAAGGAAATTCAGACTGATCATTTCTCCACCCTGGTGCGACAGGTTAAACCCGGACTTATGCAGGTTCTGAATCAAGCTTCTATTGAAGATTCCTTAACAAATAGTGCCATAGCTCTTCTTTCTGACTGGGATGGTTTTATGGGAGAAGATCTGGCGGCCCCCCTGATTTTTGAGGAGTTTTATCTTACATTCCTGGAAAAATCACTGGCCGACGAAATGGGGTTAAAACTTTTTGATAAATACACCCAGAGTGGGTCATTATCTAAATATGCCTTTGATAATATCTGGCGAAATCCTGATTCTGAATGGTTTGATGATGTTCAAACGCCTGATATCAAAGAAGATTTCAATACAATTGTGGAGCAGGCTTTCCGCGAGACTATAAAGAGTATTTCAGAGCACCAGGGCACCAACACCGGTGAATGGAAGTGGGGAAAAACACATACCCTTACCTTGCAACATCCATTGGGAGAAGTGGCTGCACTGGAGAAGATTTTTAAGCTCAACCGCGGACCTTTTTCTGTGCCGGGGAGTTACCATACTGTATCCCCTTATTCTTACTCCTTTTCTAATCCATTTAAAGTAACCCATGGCTCTTCTCACCGGCACATTTATTCCCTGGCCAATTGGGATTCTTCACTTACCGTTATTCCAACAGGAAACTCCGGCGTGCCGGGAAGCGAATTTTATGGAAATCAAACCACTTTATTTCTTGATCATGCTTATCACAGGGATTATTTCAGCAAAGAGGCAGTAGAAAAGGCGGCAAAATATATGATTAAATTAAAACCTGGAGAAAATGACGGGGAATAAGGTAGTGTTTATAAGTGACCAGGGTAAAGTGTTTTTTTATATAACTTTACAAATACTTTTTTAAGACTCTCTGAAGATCAGTGTCTTGAATAGGTTTTCCAATAAAGGCATTGCATCCGGCTTTTTTGGCCAGCGCCTGGTCTTCAGAAAAAACATTTGCTGTTTGTGCGATTACCGGAGTGTTTATATTCATCTCTCTAATCTTTTGCGTGGCTTTATAGCCATTCATGCCCGGTAATTGAATGTCCATCAGGATGATATCAAAACTTCTATCCTTAACAATCTCAAGGGCTCTGCTGCCATTGTCAGTAGAGATAATCTCAATGCCAGTATTTCCAAGAATTTCCTTAAGGAATAAAAGGCTGTAAGGATCGTCTTCAACAATCAATGCGGATTTACCCCTGAATGCACCTTCTTCAATTTCACTGTCCTCATTGAGCAGGGCTTTTCTATTTTCTTTATTTGTCATTTCTTTTGCGGGTAAGACAATTTTAAAAGTGGTGCCTTCGTCGATTTTGGAGTCAATTTCTATTGTGCCTTCAAGCAAATCTACAATGCCTTTACAAATTGCCAGACCCAAGCCAGAGCCTCCGTATGTGCGGGCAAGTGAATTTTCAGCCTGCCGGAAGCGTTCGAAAATTATTTTCTTTTTATTATCAGGAATTCCAATCCCCGTATCTCTTACATAAAGTTCAATATTTACTGGATCCCGATGTTTATACCCAAATTCAACTTCACCCTTTTCTGTAAATTTAAAAGCATTTTTCACCAGATTATTCATTACCTGTTTAATTCGTAATTCATCGCTGGTAATTGAAAGAGATTTTTCCGGTAATATACAGCGCAGGCGTATATGCTCTTTCCCCAGTGTATTTTTGTAATTTTCAAATAGCGCTTTTGTTTCCAGCATGACATCGGTTAAAGAAAAGGATTTTTCAATGATGTTTAGCTGCTGGGATTCAATTTTCGAGATATCAATAATGTCATCCACCAGGGTTGCCAATTGGTTACAATTGTTGTTAATGATACTAAAATACTGTTCTCTTTTGGTTTTTGACAGGCCTTCATGATTTAACAATTGCGCAAAACCAACAATTCCATTCATGGGTGTGCGAATCTCATGGCTCATGTTTGCCAGAAATACGGTTTTCAGCTTATCGGCTTCCTCGGCTTTAGTTTTTGCACGCTCAAGCCATTTTTCATATTTCATTTGTTTGCTTACATCAAGGAGAACAGACACATGCCCGATAATATTATTTTCGCTGTTATAGAGTGGTGCGGCATAATGGCTAAAGCGGAATTCTTTTTCAAACTTGTTTTTTCTTACTACGGTTGTACCGGATATAATTTTGCCAGTGGAAGTAAGCTCTTTTATAATTGAAAACTCCTCTTTATATTTTTGAGGGATTATTGGTAAAGGCTTGTGCATAACCTCGTGCTCTTTCCATCCAAATGATCTTTCAGCTGCCTTATTCCAGAAATAATTTACCTTTCCTTCATTATCAATTCCAATTATTGGCAGTGGCGTAGCTTCAAGCAATGCCTTTAACAAAACATTTGTTTCCTTTAGGTTGCGTTCAGCAAGCATTTTTTCATAAATACCTTTTTTAAGTATTTTGTTTATTTTGGCAATCTCTGCAGTCCTTTCCTGTACTTTCTCTTCAAGGGTTTTATTATTTTCCAACACAGCTATTTTGGAAATGTATTGATCCATTTTCGTATTTATGTGAATGCGGTTTATCACATATGCCAGTGGAACAAGGGTGAGAATTACCAGGAAGGGTTCATAAGGAATAAAAGATGAAAAATTTAAGCTGGTATAACCAAATACGAGCATAAAAATACTTGAAGATAATCCGAGTACAAGTTGCCAGGGTTGCAAATAAAAAAGAGAGGAGAAAATAAACAAGGTACCTATGTAAGTTACCAATCCATTTCCTGCTGAAACTTCAGCTATTGATATAAGGGCCCCATAATTCAAGCCTGTAAAAGTGGTCATCCCAATGATGCCTTCACCAACGGCAGAAGAAATGCTTTTCTTTGAATATAAGAAATAACCAATTGCGAACATCAGGAATGTTATCACAAGGTCAGCGACACGATAAAAATGGACCAGTCTTTGATCAACAAGTGAAGGAAAAAAGAAGTCGGTAATAACCAGAAAAATAAGAACAACAAAAAGGAAAGGAAGTGCAAATCTTAATCTTGTCAGATTTTGTTGCACAAGTTCTCTTCTGAAGTCTTTCCGACGATTAACAGGTATCTTGTAATTCCAAAATATACCTGAAAAAACATTTTTGGTATAATCTCGCACTTTTTTTCATTGAGGTAGGTTACTGGTAGCGTATCCAGGCTTTTGGCTCCCTTTGTTGCTGTATCCTGCGCAAGGCATTGATGGCCTCTTGCCTTGATGAATAGCGTTCAATACTTACACCGTGCAAGCGGCCAACTTTACCAAAAATGCGGGCGTCATATCCTTCGTTTTCCAGCTTTTCTCTGTAGTTTTTTGCATTTCTTTCAAACATGAAACAGCCGGCCACTATCTGGTATTTTTTTCCGGCACTGACAGTATTTTGCTGATTATTTGCAGCAGATGGTGCAGGCTGTGCAGTTGTATTGCCTGACGGTAAATCAGTTTTATCAGTTTCTTCGCCACTTTTTTGCACTGGCCCTCCGGATGTAACAGGCTCTTCTGTGGAAGGCTGCTCCTGTTCAACAGTAATCTCTTTATCTTTTCTTCCTGCAAGATAATCTTTTACATTGTCTTCAAAAAACAAGAAGTAAGCGGTGATAAGGGCTCCTAACAATGCAAGTATAAGCAGTACTGCCAACAATTTTTTACTACCTCCTTTCTTTTCTCTCTCCTGTGTGCTTTTTTTTGCTGATGGATTATTTTGCGAAGGTCTTTTAGGTGGTGGGGGAGGCGGGCTTGTTGGTGCAGCTGGTTTTTTCTTCTCCGTTCCTGCAGGTTCAGCAGGCTTTGGGGGTGCTACTGGTTTATCTTTTTTCGCAGTATCATTTGTTTCTGCTATTGTGTTTTTTGTTTTTGCCGGTTTAGGGGAGGGCATGGGTGGTGGAACCACTTTCTTATCTTCCGGTTTTTTTATTATAGGTTCCGGCTCCGCGTAGGCTGAAGAAGATTTGGCCTTTCCTTCCGGAGAGAATTGTATTTTATTTTCATGATCGCGGAATAGATCACCAAGCCCCTGGATGGTAAAACGCTTTTTATTGTCTATGTTATCTCTTATGCTTTGTATGTATTCATTTACTTTATCTTTTGCGGCTGTTTTATCTGTTTGCTCTTTCTCAGCCACATAACTAATTAATAAACCATCATTGAATTTTAAGAACTCGTTGAATGTAATCGTTCTGGTCTGATCCTGTTTTACTATAAATGCTCCAAAATCGGGTAATATTACCCGGTTATTATTCTTTATCAGGTTGGCTATGTAAGTATCCATAAAAAGTGGTTTTGTATCACTAAATGATGTTCATTACGAAATTATTAGTTATACTGCAGATATTGTAAATTGTTGCAATTAAATCATTGCATTTCTATTCCAACAACATCTGCTCCCTGTTTGAATACAATATCTACTGGAATTGCTTCTGTTTTAAGACGTTCCAAATCTTCTTTTAGTTCATCATCCATCACGGATTCTCTTTGCATAAGGTTTTTCACGCCTTCATAATCTCCATTTCCCTGCATGGTAAGAATTAAGCCGGACAGTTCATTCATGGCATTTTGCATATTTTGAAAGTTTATGCTGTAAGTGCCATCTTCATTCTTGGTAAAAGCCTCTCTGTCTTTGAAATAGTTGTAGCGCATTAAATTGGCCTTTCCGTGTGCACTTGATGCGCCAAAGCGTATGCTTCTAAAGATGCTTGCCATAAAAGTAACATAATTATCCATCAGGTCACCGGTAAGTTCCCCTTGCTCGTTAAGTTTTGTAACCATATATAATCCAAGAATGTCGGCTTTACCCTCTTCAATTGCGCTGTATTGTTCTTTTAATACCTGTCTTACCGGCTGATTGTCAGTAACTGTATTTTTTATACCCAGGCCATGTGCCACTTCATGAAACATGGTATTTTCGAAAAAGGCATCAAAGGAGATATACTGGCGTTGATCTTCGGCAATTAGCACCTCAGAAATGGGCATAAGTATCTGATCGAATTTTGCCCGCATGGCGTTTTTCAACTGCAACCGTCGGCTTCCTTTCTCTAGTTGCACTCGCTCATCGTTGGGTAGGTTAATGGCAATGGTCTTGCTCCCGGCATTGCAATCGCCGGCATAAAAAATCACGTCATAAGCTCCGAGGTCGCTGTTTGTTCCGGGTTTTTCTTTTTTATAAATATCGTCTACAGGTAATCCTTTTTGTAATTCCGGGAGCATCTCTGCGTATTTTAACAAGCGCTGGCTCCATTCCTGGTCTTTTATTAAAATAAATGCCTCATGGGCTGCTTTGTAACCGTAGAGCCTATCTTCATAGTTTTCAATTGGTCCAACCACAAAATCTATGGTATTGGTTTTCATGTCCATCCAGGCCATATCACTTGCCAGGTAATCGTCAGTTAGCAAGGCTTCAGCGCGTAATTCGAGATAGTTTTTTAAACCTTCATCTTCCGCCAGCGCAGCAGCTTTTTTAATGAGTTCAACAGCTTTTTCATTTTTTTCTTTAAAAGCCTCATGATACGGCAAGGTTACCAGTTCACCTTCATCATTACGCCGGATAAGGGTATAAAGACTTTCTTTATTCTTTGCATCAAATTTCTTAAATTCTTCTTCATCCATATCCTCAGGGTAAAAATTGGCGCCCAAGGGTTTTGGACCTATACCTTCAATAAAAGGCTCGTTGCCATTTAGCCTGTCCCATGGTCCATAATTTATTTTTACATAGGCGCGCAAAGCAGAATCTTCAAGCGCGGATAATAGCGAGTCCTGCTTACCGTAGGCTTGCGTCCAGAAAATTTCATCCATAATTGTCGCCGCTTCAAACAGAAATGGAAGCATTTTCTTTTCATTTTCTGTTAATTCACTTAAATCAGAAGTGAGGGTTACAGTTTTGTAGTTGTTCAATTTTTGTTCAGTGTTGTTAGGTGTAGAATTGCTGTTCTCCGTATTGCAGGAAATCACAGATGTAACAATTAAACCTGCGGCTAAGTAATTTCGTAGTTTTTTCATAATTGAAGTTTTTTAACTTTCGGCTGAAACATCATCTGAATTAAAAGTAAACCCCAAACGCTTACCCGTTTGCAACCGCGAGGTTTCTATTTTGTGGTTCATTTGTTGCACTGTGGCTATTTTAACATTATCATATGGAGGAACAAGCAAATCAAACTCTATCGCATAAAGAATGATTGTTTGTAGAATTGCGGTAATTTTCTCTTTAGAAACGGTGCCTTTTTCAAAGTTCTTGTAGGAATATCCAAGGTGACGCTTACCTTCCACCATAAAAAGGTTTTCATAATTAACAAATATCCGGCCTATCAGGTAGCCCAGATCATCTTGCCGGTTATAACGGAATGAGTCGGAAAGAAAATTATATACATTGATAATGCCTGCATAAATTCCCTGGGGATTCTCTTTCGCATATGCTGTATTCCAGATTGGATGATCGCGGTTGAAGAAAAAAATGTTGGAATGCATGCTGAAGATAATGATATCACTGGCCACTTTTATCTGAACTTCAAATTTTCCTCTGTCCTTGTATTCAAAAGATACTCTTTTGTCTACCTGCTTTAGTTTTATGTTAAAATCAGCCGCTAGTTCCCGCAAGGTATCTTTAATAATATTCAGGGTATCCAGAGTATTGTCAAAAACCTGTTGTTTGATAATAGATTTTATGGTCAGGTTATTAACAATCTGCATTTTAGGATCGTTTTCTTCCATTGGTAAGTCTAAATCTTGTAATTAATTTGTTTTCAAATGTACAACATATCATTAACAAACAAAAAAAAGGTCATTTGACCTGCAGCGCCTGTTAATATGCCCTGGCAAATAGCACCCGTTTTTTTGCAGGTTTTCCGGAATAAACGCAAGTTCCTTCTTCTTCTATATTATTCAAAGGGATACACCGGATAGTGGCTTTTGTTTCTTCTTTTATTTTCTGTTCTGTTTCAGGTGTTCCATCCCAGTATGCATAAACAAATCCACCTTTGTCTTCAATCAAATCCTTAAATTGTTCATAATTATCTGCAGTGCGTGTATTGTCCTCCCTGAACCTGAGGGCTTTATTGTATATGTTTTCCTGAATATCGGTAAGCAGATCAACAATTACCTTTTCCACCTCAGACTGATTGTAGGATTTCTTTTCCAGTGTATCGCGCCGGGCCACTTCTACTGTTTTATTTTCCATATCGCGCGGTCCAATGGCTATGCGCACAGGAAATCCTTTTAATTCATATTCGGCAAATTTCCACCCAGGTTTATGGGTATCTCTGTCATCGTATTTCACGGTAACCCCCATTTTTTCAAGATTTGCCTTTAATGTAAGTGCGTATTCAGAGATCTCTTTAAGCTGTTCATCTTTCTTGTAAATAGGAACAATAACCACCTGGGTTGGAGCGAGTCTGGGGGGCAATACAAGTCCGTTATTATCAGAATGCGCCATTACAAGCGCTCCCATCAATCTCGTGCTAACGCCCCATGAGCTGGCCCAAACGTATTCTTGTTTCCCCTCCTTATTAAGGTATTTCACGTCAAAAGCTTTGGCAAAATTCTGTCCCAGAAAGTGCGACGTTCCCGCCTGTAGTGCTTTTCCATCCTGCATTAACGCTTCAATGCAATAGGTTTCTATGGCACCTGCAAAGCGTTCGTTCTCACTTTTCAAGCCTTTTATAACCGGCACACCCATAAATTTTTCTGCAAAATCAGCATATACATTCATCATTTTTATAGTTTCTTCCTGTGCTTCCTGGCTGGTAGCATGAGCCGTGTGCCCTTCCTGCCATAAAAATTCTGCTGTGCGCAAGAATAAACGGGTACGCATTTCCCAGCGGACCACGTTTGCCCATTGATTTACAAGGATGGGTAAATCCCGGTAAGATTGAATCCATCCTTTATAGGTATTCCATATTATGGTTTCTGAAGTGGGGCGTACGATAAGTTCCTCTTCCAGCCTGGCATCTTCATCTACCACAATTTCTTTGGTCTTTTCATCGTTTTTTAACCGGTAATGCGTAACTACAGCACATTCTTTGGCGAAACCTTCAACGTGACTTGCTTCTTTGCTGAAGAATGATTTGGGGATGAATAAAGGAAAATAAGCATTGGAATGCCCGGTATCTTTAAACATTTTATCAAGCGCTGCCTGCATTTTCTCCCAAATGGCATAACCATATGGTTTAATTACCATACAGCCCCTAACTGCTGAGTTTTCTGCCAGGTCTGCTTTGGTTACCAGATCGTTATACCACTGAGAATAATTTTCCTCCTTAGATGTTAGTACTTTCGCCATTTTTTTGGTATAGTATTTGTTATTTATGATAATGAAATGTTGATTACAAAATAACGAAATAAATGAATAACTTTACAAATAAATCACACACTAAACAGGAGGAACAGTCATGAAAAAGTATTTCAACTATTTGTTTGCAACGGCTTTCATATTTTCTCTTGCTTCGTTTGTCGATAATGCCTCAGGTCAGGATTTTGATGACCTTTATTATACACCAAACGAAAAGAGCGAACAACAGCAACCTGTTGCCAAACCTGCACCCCAAAAAACAACTACCCAACCGGCCCGGAATAATCAGGACGGATTGAGTGATTATGAAAGATACCGCCTTGAACAGGAAAGAAAAGCGCTTAGCGAAGGCGAGTACCAGACAGATGGTCAGAATGCCTATGAAAGTGGTAAGGATAGTACTTATTATAGCAATCAGCAATATGCCGAGGATGGGTATTATTCTGACAGCTATTACGATGAAGGCAGTGGTACTACGATAATCAACAACTATTACGACACACATGACTATTATTATTCCAGTCGTATCCGAAGGTTTCACAGACCCTACTATGGAGGTTGGGGATATTATGACCCCTGGTTTTCCAATGCCTACTATTATACTCATGATCCTTTTTACTGGGGAGCAAGCATTTATGCCGGATATCCTTCATGGGGATTTGGTTTTGGCTATGGATGGCCCTCTTATAGCTGGCACCGTCCTTACTATGGGTTTGGATATTCTCCCTTTGCATATAGTACCGGATACCGTCACGGATATTATGATGGCTATTATGGTTATGGTGGTTATTATGGCTCTTCCTACTATTCAGATAGCTACAGAGGTAATAGTAATGTAAGATACGGCTCCGTACCCAGTCGCAGGGCAAACAGATATATTACAGGTAGTTCAAGCAGAACGGGAGCCATGGCTTCTGCCAGCAGAAGGGACTATACGCCGACCAAAAATACAGGCAATCGTTCTTCTTCTGTGTCCGGGCGTCGTTCAACCTCCGGCTATACACCTTCAAATAAAAGTACATATGACCGGAACAGTGAAAACCGCAGTAGCTCAGTTTCCGGACGCAGGTCTTATACTCCTTCCGGTGCAACAACTAAATCCGGTTCGGTAACTACTACCCGTCCTTCCGGTAACGATCGCAGACAGTATACACCCAGCTACAGCAAACCATCGTCTTCCTCACGTCCTGCCTATAACCCTTCAGGAAGCAGCAGCAACCGAAGAAGCACTTATACACGGCCACCAAGCACTACAGGTAAAAGTTCATCCTACAGTACTCCTGCACGTAGCAATACACGTTCTTACTCTTCTCCAAGCAGAAGTAGCTCTTCCAGTTACTCTGCACCTTCTCGTTCTTCCAGCAGGAGCTATTCTGCACCAAGCCGCAGCAGCAGCCGTTCCTACAGTGCTCCATCGCGCAGCAGCAGCAGCAGCAGTAGCAGAAGCTATTCCGCGCCAAGCCGCAGCAGCAGCTCCAGCTCATACTCAGGTAGCAGCAGCCGCAGCTCTTCAAGCAGTAGCCGGAGTTCATCAAGCAGCAGCGGACGCAGAAGATAAAATATAAAATTTACTCCGTATCAGGGTGGTTTCCACCCTGATCTTTTTTACTCTCATTTTGTTAACTTACATAAACCTTAATTTTTAAGGTATCAGATTTACCTTGTTTATTTTTAAAATTAAAAACCTACGATAATGAAAAAATTAATAATTATAACGCTTGCCCTTATTGGCGGATTACCCTTTCTCCATGCTCAGGATAGCTATGAGGCACTTAAATTTTCCCGTTATCAGTATTATGGAACAGCAAGGTCTTCCGGAATGGGAAATGCCTTTGGTGCATTAGGCGCTGATTTTTCTGCTGTTAGCATTAACCCGGCAGGTTTGGGTGTATACCGGAAAGGAGAATTTGCTTTTACTCCTTCGCTGAAAATAAACCGGAATACCGGTACCTACATGGGGCAATCAATGGAAGATGAAAATTTTAAATTTCAACTGGATAATATCCATTTTGTTTCTACGTACAATACAAACAGAAACAATGGGCTTGTAAGCCTTTCTTTTGGCGTGGGCTATAACCGTCTGGCCGATTTTAGTGAAAGTATCACATTGCTAGGCAGGGATGCACAAACCTCTATGCTGGATGAATTTGCTGATAATTCCAGTGGGTTTACGAATGTTGCCCCAAGTGAATTTTACGAAGACCTGGCATGGAATGCAGACTTGATGTATATACGAGATACTGAGGAAGACCCAGTAGTGTATACCCATGACATGATGTCTCAGGGTGTCTACGGCCAATCACAAGAGCATATTATTACGCGCTCTGGAGGCATGGGTGAATACAATTTTGCCCTGGGTGCAAACGTCAGCCACAAGTTATACTTTGGCCTTTCTGTAGGAATTGTAAGTCTTTCTTATGATGAAACTATTGTACATACCGAGACCGATATTGCAAATAATGTTGATTTCTTTGATGGCTTTAGCTTTACTGAGGATTATTTAACGTCAGGAACCGGTGTGAATATGAAGCTGGGTATTATTGCTCGTCCCCTTACCTCATTACGGGTTGGGGCTTCTGTTCATCTGCCAACATTTTACAATATTGATACCGAATTCAGTACACGGATGAATGGATTTTTTGATCCAAGCCCTGACTTTGACGATGAAACGTTTGTACGTTCTGACCTACTAATTAGTGAATACAGGCTTACAACACCATTCCGATTTATAGGTAGTTTGGGTTATCAGATTGGAAAAGTTGCTACCATAAGTGCAGATTACGAATATGTTGATTACGGAGCTAACCGTTTTGATATTGATACTGACCCCACTTATCAGGCTGATTTGAATGATGAACTGGAGGATGTTTATAATGTTGCTCATAATTTGCGGGCAGGTGCTGAAGTACGGTTAGGAAAAGTTTACCTGCGCCATGGGTGGGCATTTTACCAGGACCCTTCTGTTTCTCTTGAAGATGCCGATTTAATAGATAAAACCAACGTACGTGCCACCGGAGGGTTAGGCTTCCGCACACGTGGATTTTTTATGGATTTTGCTTACATGCGCACCATGAATGATTATAGTTACTTCCCTTATGCTTACAGCACGGAAGCTATGATAGAAAACAGAAAAAATAATTTTCTACTCACCATGGGCTTCCGCTTTTAAGCATTGGCAACAAAAGAAATAGTGAAATCCAGGGAAATTATTTTCCTGGATTTTTTTTGTTATTACTATTCTACCCTGGGGATGCTTTGTTTAATTATGGCACTTGCATTAGGCCCTTCATTAAAAATAAGGTCAAGAATGCTTAAATTGGGCTGAAAGGGAAATTTATCACTAAATACCTGGGGATATGGTGCGGGTTTAAAAAATGGATCGTGTACGTTTCGTTGCTTTTTTGGATGAATGTTGTCTCTGTAGTCTTGGCACTTTGCCTGTATTGGATGCACATATGATGTGCTTATTTTGCCTTGTGGAATGCTGAGCCATCCGCATATTATACCATGAATTGCCATGTTCATCTCAAATAAATGCGTATGCCTTTCCTGGTAAAAATCCAATATATCATCGACATAAAATTCAAAAAAGGGAGCAGAGCGGTAGGCTGACTCCAATGATCGCCAATGCAATTTTTGCCAATCGGTATCAAAGTCTATCCTTATTCGGGCAAGGGGTGTTTTGGGAGCCTCTTTTTTAACCGGGATTACCAGGCTCAACGGGCCATTAGCCGCCAATATCCTACATCTGTTTCGGTAGCTTTGTTTTGGATAATTTTCATGCTTCTCTATAATGGTTTCCGGATGCGAAATAAATTTGGAATAATACTGAACAGGACCAAAATATGCAGTTGAAAGCAAAGCACATCTGCTGGGTGAAGGCATGAAATCTATATTTTATTAATCATACTTGCCAGGAAACCAGCTCCAAATCCATTATCAATATTTACCACCGACACGCCGGATGCACAACTGTTCAACATACCCAGAAGGGCTGCAAGGCCATTAAAATTAGCGCCATAACCAACGCTGGTAGGTACACCAATTACCGGCATGTTTACCTGTCCGCCCACAAAGCTGGGTAAAGCTCCTTCCATACCGGCCACTACCACACAAACTTTGGCTTTTTTAATAATATCAAGTTTGGCATAAAACCGGTGAATGCCAGCTACACCTACATCATTTATTTTTACTACCTTATTGCCAAAAATACCGGCTGTGATAGCGGCTTCTTCAGCCACGGGAATATCGGAGGTGCCTGCTGTGATTACGGCAATATAGGTTTCCGTTTTCTCAAGGGGAGTCTGTTCCAGGGTAATGGTGCGTGCAAGCGGGGTATAAACAGCTTCCGGGCATATTTCTTTTACGGCCTCATATTGCTGTTCACTCGCACGGGTGGCAAGTATATTTGTAGTTTTGCTGCGCATCATTTCTCCCACTATCCCGGCTAAGTGTTCCGCTGTTTTACCCTCAGAAAAAATTACTTCCGGGTAACCGGTGCGTATCTCCCTGTGATGGTCTATCGTAGCATACCCCATCTCCTGGAAAGGTAAATCCTGTAATGCTTTATATGCTTTATCCACAGGTGTAATTCCTGCTTTTACTTCTTCCAGTAGTTGCTTTATTGTAAATTTATTCATTTGTTATTTTAATCCTCGTCTGTTGTGTCCCTCTGGTCTTTAAATGCCGGAAAGCGTTCGTTTTCTCTGAAGTACACTTTTAATCGGGCAGTATCTCTTAAATAATTAATTTGGCCAATTTCCACTCTTGTTACTGGCACTTCCATTCTTTCCGAAAGATCTGAGATCAATTCTTGTTGCCGCGAGGCTTTAATTAGTTCAATATTTTCATATAGTATTGTTTTGGAACTTAGCCCTTTTGTAAGCCATAAACGCTCAAAAACAGCTGTGGTTAATATGATTGCCAGGTTTGAAAAAACAAGTTCGGCCAAAGAGACACTATTCCCTGCCAAAGAATTGATGACAGAAATTCCAATAACCAGGAAAAGATACGTCATTTCCCTAACGGGGATAGTTGTTGTGCGGAACCGGATGATGCCGAATATGGCAAACAACCCAAGGGCAAAGCCCAATTGTAGTTTTACATTCCCGAGCATAAAGCACAGGAGAAAAACCACAATGCTTATAAGGACATAGGAGAATACATAATCCATTTGCCGGCTTCTTCCGTAGTATAAAACTCTTACAAGGATAAGCACCACCAAAAGATTGGCAATGAATTTGGTTATTAGTACCAGTAAATCAGCTGAATTCCATAAATTATCCATTTCCAGAAAGATTTTGTCCTGCATATAATGCAGGAGTAAATGGGTATTGATTTTGTAACTTACGTAACAAGGTTTTGAACCGGTTTTTTTTTGGATGCAAATCGAGCAAGGCCACTCCGACACAATATTTACTCAGCCTTACTTCTTGATTTTTAAACTGTTTAAAAATATTTTTACTTCCATCAACCTGATCTGTTGCCGCTTTTTTTTGTTCAACAATGACCACATCATTCAATTGTACATTTTTATTCCGGTGATTGAATGACAATCTGAAATCAAAGGTCAACCGTTCCTTTTGTTGCGGATGTATAATAGTAAACCGCTGGTATTGATTCCTGTAAACCGGCCTTAGGTTTGCTGATGCGAATGATGAGTTTTCGTATATGAATTTTTTCAGGTTGTAAATAATGCCTGCGTCTATTTCGGGAATTTCCACCCTTGTTTTGAGGGTAAGGTTTTTGTTGTTTTTATGTTTTATTTCAAGGAAACGCAGGTTTGTTTCAAGGTATTCGCGCATGCGTATTTTATACCTGTTTTTTTTACCATTATGATGGCATAAATACATTTGCAGGGAAGGAGTATCAAAGTAAAGGTTTTGGTAGGTGAACAGGTTCAGGTGGTTTATGTAAAATACTTTGTAATTAATCTCCTTAAGGGAGGTTAGCAGGCTAAGCACCTGCTCCGGCGATAAGATATATTTTGTATCATACCGGGCCATTAGCTTCCCTGACTGCAGCTCAAAAAGCTGGATAGGATCGAAGGAGTTTATTCGCTCACGAAACAATTGTTCCATTTTACCTGTATTGTAATATTTAGATTTCAAGTTCTTAAAACCAATTTAACAACAAAAATAAGCCGTTTTTTTACCTATGGGCAAATAATTTATTATTTTTATACCTTTATGTCTACTTCAGGTTTTTATTGGCAGCGGATTAAATATATATTATAAGTTATCGCTGGATAATCTGAAGCAATTATTTTAAAAATCTAAAAAACATTATAAAATGAAATATCAATGCACAATTTGTGGCTATGTTTATGATCCCGAAGAGGGGGATGTAGATAGCGGAATACCCCCGGGCACACCATTTGAAGATATTCCGGAAGACTGGAGCTGTCCGGTATGTGGGGTTACCAAAGCTGATTTTGCTCCCCTGGAATAAGTTTTTAGACCCAATTGAGCAACCGGTAATATTGCATGGCAACAAATTCACGAAGCAAGAATATCTGCAGCTCCAGGTGATACCAGAACCGATATCGCAGGTTTATACTTTTACCAAAATTCCCGGGTAATTTTCGACCACCAAGTTCATTTTGCTCAAATTGAAGGTCGGCAGTGTTTGGAACATTAAATGTAGGATACCCGAATACTTTTTGAAATCCGGCTTTCTGAAAGCTTTTGACAGCCCTTGGTATATGTACCGGTGACGAAATCAGCACTACAGTGGAAGATATATCCAGAATTTTGGCACATTCCAATGCCTGCTGCCGGGTATTTATTCCCTTGTTTTCAAGAATTATCATCGTACGCGGTATCCCTCTCATGGTTAACTCATCAACAAGAAGGTTAACATCACTAACACTGTCTTCTACATTACCCGGTAGCGCTATTACTACTTTTTTTACAAGACTATCATTTGCGACAATTGCAGCTGTATAATAAGCCCTCATCAGATTGGAAGGGGAAGGCATGCCTGCGCCTCCCATCATTATAACATTTTCAGGTTGATACTTTATAGGTGGTAGGTAGGCAGTTCCCATTTTATGCATCTGATAAAAAGGAAAGGAAGTAAAAGCCATTACAATAAATAGTACAAAAACTAACCCGCAGATAAAAAGTAGCCAGCGTATAATTGAAAATATTCGCTTACCCGTATTTTTTATATGATGGAGCCGGAAGGCCATGATTAACTTTCAGGTATTGCTGCCAGTACTTCCAACAAAAGATCCCAGAACTTTTGCGTTGTTTTTATATCAATGCGTTCATCTGGAGAGTGTGCGCCACGAATGGTAGGCCCGAAAGAAATCATATCCAGATCAGGATATTTTTCCAAAAACAATCCACATTCCAGCCCTGCATGTATGGCCCTTACCAGGGGCTTTTGGTGGAATAACTTTGCATAAGCCGCTTCTGTAATATGCAGAATTTCAGAATTTTTATCTGGTGTCCACCCTGGATAACCATCAGTATGTTTTATTTTGCCTTTGGCTAGTTTAAATACCCCTGCCACAACCGATGCCACATACATGCGCATGGAGTCAACAGAAGAACGCTGGCTTGTGGTTACCAACAGGGTATTGTCGTCCTGATTTATTTTAACAGATGCCAGGTTAGAACTTGTCTCTACCAAATCCGGGATTTCGATACTGTAGTTCAATACCCCGTTAAAACAACTATTCAGTGCCTCTAATATCCGGAATGCAGCTTTCCGGTTCATTACATGTTGGGGCAGTTCCTGTGGTTCAGCAGATATCACTAAAGCGGGCTCGTTTTCCTTGTTCTCTTTTTTTATAGTTTGCATAAGCGCTTTTACATGCTGATTGAAATGATACACCTGATCTGCCGGTATTGTAATTAGCGCAAAAGCCTCGCGTGGTATTGCATTGCGCAGGTTACCCCCATGAAAGGAATGCAGGGAGGCCTGGTACGTGTTCACAGCGCCCAGCACAATGCGTGTAAGCATTTTTATCGCGTTACCACGGTTTTTATTTATATCATCTCCGGAATGACCGCCTTTTAATCCGGTAACAGAAATCTTAAAAGCCTGATGGTTTTGTGGCACGGGTTTTTCCTTGTACCTCAGGGTGGCGAGGGTATCAATGCCACCAGCACAACCAATAAATAGTTCGCCCTCATCCTCACTGTCCAGATTGATTAAGATTTTTCCCTCAAGCATATTTTTACCAAGGTTATTTGCACCGGTAAGTCCGGTTTCTTCATCAATAGTAAACAGGCACTCCAAAGGGCCATGCGTAATGTTATCGGCGGCAAGTACGGCCAACTGCGCTGCTATTCCAATGCCATCGTCAGCACCAAGGGTAGTGCCATCTGCCTTTACCCAGTTTCCGTCAATGATTGTTTCAATGGCATCTTCATCAAAGTTGAAGTCTTTATCGCTGTTTTTTTCACAAACCATGTCCATATGGCTCTGCAAAATCACTGTTTTTTTATTCTCCATGCCTTTGGTGGCAGGTTTGGAAATTACAATATTGCCGGCATCATCGGTTTTTACGTTCAGCTTATTTTTTTCACCAAATTCCATGATGTACCGTCGGATTTTTTCCTCTTTTTTGGAGGGGCGGGGGATCTTTGTAATCTCATCAAAGTAGGACCAAATTAGTTTTGGCTCCAGGGTGCTTATTTTCTTCACAATCTATATATATTTGCGGTTACACTGTAAAACTAAAGAATAATCCTGAGCTATGGAACAGAATAGCTGCAGAACATCAGTAAGCATTGCTTACCAAATGCAATAAACCCGAAAACAAAGCCAACAAGTGGCTAATGCTTCCGGGTTAGCATAGACAACAATTTCAGGGTTTATTACAATACCCTAATATTTTATTTCTCTTATATACTCGTGCTGATAAGAAAAGTAGCAGCAAAAGCAATAATCGCGTAAAGCTCAGGGAATACTGCCAGGATCAGGGTGTTTCCAAAAACATCATGTCCTGAGCCAATAGCGGCAATACCATTAGCACAAACCTGTCCCTGCCGAATGGCTGACATTAAACCCACAAATCCAAGCGCCAGGCCAGCTCCAAATACAGCACCAGCTTGTAACCACGTGATCTCAGGGGTTAAAATGCCCTGGAGGATAAAATAGCCCATAAATCCGTATAGACCCTGTGTACCGGGTAAGGCTGATAATACCAGGAAGTTTCCAAAGGCATCGTCTTTCTTCTTTAGTGCACCGATAGAAGCATTTCCGCCCATTGAAACACCATAGGCGCTCCCGATTCCGGCTAATCCTACCATTAATCCTACTCCGATATAGGCTAAAATAATTGGTTCCATAATTTCAAATTGTATTAGTGTTTAACGTATTGATTAGATTTTAAAGTAATTTTCTAAAAGGGTTGTATTTTTTACCGCCGCCATCAAAACCGGCATTCTTATAAAATTCAACAAAGGTAAGTCTCAGAGGATGAACAAAAGCACCTAATCCTGACATAAACAGGTTGATGCTATGTCCAACGAGTAATATCAAAATCATAAAAACAGCACTCACAACCGGTATGTCACCACTCATGGAAACTGCCAGGCTGTTAAATACAAAACCAAGGATGGCACTTGAAATTCCAAGTGCGAATAACCGGATATAAGACAACAGGTCACCCACCAGGCCGGTAACCATGTTATAACTGTTCCAAAGCCCGGTTCCTAAATTCAGTAGTGGATTTTTACCCGGAGAATTCAAAAATAAAATCAGCAAGCCAGCTACTCCCAAAACGCTGTATAGCGATATTTTATATGCCTGACCGGAAAGCATCCCTGATTCTTGTAAAAAATATACAGACAATCCGCCAAGAATAAGAACAATCCATCCAATGGTGCTCATTGCATAAGCCCATCCCATTTGTATTTTTTCATTTGCAGCTTTCAGAAACAAGCCAAAGACTATTTGGATGCCTCCAAGAATCAGCGACAAGTAGAAGAGAAGGTTATTGATATCAGTATCGTTATTTTCAAGGCTTTGCTGCAGAGAGCTGTAAACCGGCAGGTTAGACTGGTAAAGATTTATACCAAAAAATGTACCTCCAATAATGCCAAACAGCAAGGTGGCTACACCCAGGTAAAAGACAAGCATGGAAATACCTTTCATATTTTCTGCCACTTTGCGCCGCGCCACAAGTGCACCCACCATCATCAATATTCCATACCCGGCATCACCCAGGCAAAACCCGAAAAACAGCATGTAAAACGGTGCATAGAAAGGTGTTAAATCAAGCTCCTTGTATGAAGGAAGTGAATATAGCTCTCCAAGGTCTTCAAACTTACGTGCAAATTTATTGTTTTTTAACTTTATGGGCACTTTATCGCCTTTTTCCGGATTGGATACAAAGAAAGGTACACGAGACCTGTCAAGATATGCCTTCAGCACATGTTCCTCGTTAACTGGAATCCATCCTTCCACAAGTCGAATGTAGTTTCCTGCTTCCCTGCGTGTACCATCTGTCACTTTTTCATACTCGAATTGCTCTTCAACTTCGAGGCTGTATTTTAATAAACTTTCTGTATATTTTGAAGCAAGTTTATCAAGTGTTCCATTCAACAGGGTATGCTCTTTTTCAAGTGTCTCTTTTTCAGAAACAAGGGTTGAATATGGTTTTGCGGGTAGTCTGCTCTCATCGGCTTCAATGGTAATAGGATGCTCCGGTGTTTCAAAGCCGGCCAGATGAACAGTGCCATTCATTGTGCTGATAACCTCCAGTGGTTGCTCAGCTATCATGGCGGCATCATATTTACTCTCTGAAATGGTAAACATTCGGAACCGGAGACCTCTTTCCTCTATTTTTTCAATGGTGTTTCTTGAAAATTTACCCCAGGGTTTAGCTTCTACCAGTTGCCTGTTCACTTCAGCGATGTTTTCAATATTTTTCTCAAGGCTAGTCCGGCTTTCATCGACTTCAGTTAAAATTTCCTCACCTGATTTTTGAACTTCCGGTAATCCTGGTTCAGCTTCCCGTTTCCGGAGATATTTAATATTATCCCGTATACGGCTAAGCTTTTCAAAAATAGCTTTTGTTTCTTCTGAAATGCCCTTCTCATCTACCATAATATGCATTACACCAATGTTCCGGATGTCATCCAGAAATTGCTCGTAATCCAGGTGGTAAACCAGGAAGGCATATTTTTTCATTGGTTCTATCATATCGGTCTTACCATTTCGGCATCTTCATGCCTTTTTTTAACAATTTTTTGTGCAGCCTTTGAGAGATTTTCAACATCTTCAAGGTATCGCTTTATTTTTAGGATGGCATCTTCAAAGCCAGGAATTTGTACTTTCTCGTATAGGTTAACCTTTTGGGTAGTTTTTCTGCGGGCATAATCGAGAATTTCCATTTTTCTGAAAAAGAATTCTCTCTCAATGGCCACTTCAGCCAAACGTTGTATGATGGTTACCCCTTCCAGAAACCAGGAGGGTTTATTGAAAATGCTAAATGGTTTTATATCGAAATCAATTCCATCAAGCACAGGAGTTACTACACCTGCAATTTTTTTTATGCTGAAATGTACATCTTTTATTTCAACCAGAGAGGTATCAAATTCTCCCCACAGGCTGATCATGTTATTATAATCTGCAATACTTTGATTAAATTCCTCATCCAGTTTATTGGCATGGTCCTTTGCGCGTTTTACCTCCACGCGCAAGGCAGCCTCCTTATTTTTCAGGGTAGGGAGGGCTCTTTGCCTAATTTTGAGCTGGGCATTAAGGGCCTGGAGAGATGTTTTGTTATATTGAAATTTTATTGCCATAACAACGATTTATCTCATTAAACTGCTGTTTTTTCTTCATCTTCAGATACTATCTGCGCTGTTGTCCAGAATTTTTTCACTAGTTCTTCTTTAATAGCTACTTCAGGCTTTTTAAAGTAGCGTCCGAAAAGTTCCCAGGCTTTGTTAAGCATGGTATCAACATTAATGTTTACATCGATGGCAAGTAGTTCCTGTGAATAATCATGTGCAAATTTCAGGGTTCGCTGGTCATAGTCGGTAAGGTCAAATCCATTTTCCAGTTTTGTTCTGGCATTGGCAGCATCAGCATATAACCGGATGGCTGCATTCATTACCTGCGGATGGTCTTCACGGGTTTGTTTACCTATTACAAGCTGTTTCAAACGGGAAAGTGACCGGAATGGATCTACAATTACTTTGCCTATTTCTGAATCTCTGCGCAGGAACAACTGGCCCTCGGTGATATAACCTGTGTTATCCGGAATAGCGTGTGTAATGTCGCCACCGGAAAGAGTGGTTACTGCAATAATTGTAATGGATCCGCCAGAGGGAAACTGTACCGCCTTTTCATATATTTTAGCCAGGTCACTGTAAAGTGATCCGGGCATACTATCCTTGGAAGGAATTTGGTCCATACGGTTAGATACAATTGCCAGGGCATCGGCATAGAGGGTCATGTCAGTAAGCAGCACGAGTACCTTTTCATTTTTTTCCACAGCAAAATACTCAGCTGCTGTAAGGGCCATATCTGGCACCAGCAGGCGCTCAACAGGGGGCTGCTCCGTGGTATTTACAAAGCTCACAATACGGTCCAGGGCACCGGCATTATCAAATGTATGCTTATAGTAAAGATAATCGTCATTGGAAAGCCCCATCCCGCCAAGGATAATTTTGTCGGCCTGCGCACGCAGGGCTACCATGGCCATTACCTGGTTGTAAGGCTGATCAGGATCGGCAAAAAAGGGAATTTTTTGTCCGGTCACAAGGGTATTGTTCAGGTCAATTCCGGCAATACCTGTGGTAATCAAATCGGAGGGTTGTTCCCTTCGCACCGGGTTAACAGAGGGGCCGCCAATTTTTCTTTCCTCACCTGTGACATCGGTATCGTTGTCAAGTGGATTGCCATAGGCATCGAGGAATCTGCCCGCCAGGTCATCGCCAACCTTTAGGGTGGGAGAAGTTCCCAGGAAAATTACCTCGGCATTTGTGGGAATGCCTTCGGTACCACCAAACACCTGAAGGGTAACTTCCTCCCCCATAATTTTCACCACCTGGCTCAAACTCCCGTTGATAAGCGCAAGTTCTTCATATCCCACACCGGAAGCGTTAAGGGTACATGTAGCTTTGGTAATCTGAGTGATTTTGGTGTATATTTTCTGAAAAGCTTTTTTCTTCATCACGCGGCCTTTCTTTTTTCGTTAATAATTGTTTCTAATTCGTTTTGGTAACCTTTAAATTCTTCAGATTCAAACTCCGCATAGTTCATCTGTTTTAATTCATTAATGATACGCTTAAAATAAGGCCCAACTTCACTAAAACTTTCAAAATCGAAATCAGTTCTCACGATATCGAGCACGGTATTAAGCATAAAACGCTGACGCACGAGGGGTGTACTGGCGTCAATTTTATCAAAAGCATCCTGTTGTAAAATGATAAAATCGATAAGTTCTGATTTCCAGTATCTGTCGTGGTAATCAATGGGTACCCCATCATCACCTAAAATGTTGATCTGTTCATATGCCTCGCGGCCACGGGTAAGGTTATCCCGTGCAAAGGTTACTTTATCAAGCCACTCTTCGGAAATATTTTTTTTCAGGTAATCCTGTAATTCCGGATATTCCAGGTATTTTGAATAGCTGTCAAGCGGATCGATGGCCGGATACCTTTTGCTGTCTGCTCGTTGTTGTGACAAAGCATAAAAGCAACGGGCTGCCTTTTTGGTAGACTCTGTTACAGGTTCTTTAAGGTTACCCCCTGCCGGTGAAACAGTTCCAATAAAGGTGATGGATCCTGAGTTTCCATTGTTCAGATAAACAAAACCTGCACGGGCATAAAAATTGGAAATTACTGCAGGCAAATCCATGGGGAAGGCATCAGGGCCTGGCAGTTCTTCCAGCCGGTTGGACATTTCACGTAAGGCCTGTGCCCAGCGCGAGGTAGAGTCAGCCAAAAGCAGGACTTTTAATCCCATGTTGCGGTAGTATTCAGCGATGGCCATGGCGGTATATACAGAAGCCTCACGGGCGGCCACGGGCATGTTTGAGGTGTTGGCAATAATCGTTGTTCTTTCCATCAATTTTCGTCCGGTACGTGGATCTTCCAGCTCCGGAAACTCTTTAAATACCTCTACTACTTCGTTTGCACGTTCTCCACAGGCTGCCATTATCACAAGGTCGGCTTCGGCTTGTTTCGATAGTGCATGCTGCAATACCGTTTTTCCGCTACCAAACGGGCCGGGGATAAAACCGGTGCCACCCTCGGGTATTGGGTTCATGGTATCAATAACCCTTACCCCGGTTTCCAGCAGCTTAAAGGGGCGTGGCTTTTCACGATAGAGCTGAAGCGGTTTTTTTACAGGCCATTTTTGCACCATGCTAAGCTCAATATCTTTACCGTCTTTATCGGTTACCACAGCAATGATATCCTTAATTAGGTAAGCGCCCTCATTCGCAACAGACTTTACTTTATAAGTGCCTTTAAAAGTGAAAGGAACCATAATTTTATGGGGCATCCAGTTTTCTTTTACTTCCCCTAACCAGTCACCTGCCTGCACTTCGTCACCGGGTTTTGCAATGGGCTTAAATTCCCATTCCTTATCGTCGTCAAGCGGATTGGTATATTCGCCTCTGTTGAGGAAAACGCCATCCATTTTTTCAAGGTCGTTTTGCAGACCGTCATAGTTTTTTGACAGGATTCCTGGGCCCAGTGTAACTTCAAGCATGTGGCCCATGAACTCTACCTCGGCGTTGGGCTTTAATCCCCGTGTGCTTTCAAACACCTGCACAAAAGCGTTTTTTCCGATTACCTTAATTACCTCGGCCATCAACCGCGTTTTTTCCATCTTAATGAAGCATATTTCATTTTGTGAAATGGGCTCATCTACCCACACGATGACGAGGTTTGCAATAATTCCGGTTACTTTTCCTGTTGCTGTCATATTTTAATGTTTCTTTATTGTATCGAATTCCTGTGGAAATTCAAAGCTGGACTTCATTTCCTGAATTAGTTGACGGAATATTTTTTCGCCTTTTTCTTTGTCAAGCCTGCTCCAGCGCTCAAGAATTTCCAGTTTTATAAGGAAACCCAGTATTTTTTCAATAGTAAAATAAGTAAAAAAAGTATGTTCATTGATAAATTGCCAGCGGAGTTGATCCAATTTAAATTCACGATCTTTCAAATTATCTTTTTCCAGTATTTTCAAAATATCATCAAAATAATCGAAGTCGAATTCACGAATAAGCTCACCGGGTTTTTTCCTGCGCAATGCATTTGCAAAGTCGTTGTCACCAATGATGTGCTCTTCTGCCGGCAGGTTATGATTTTGCGTTATGTAGGAAGTGAGTATATTATTCATATTCATTTCAAACTTAAAATACTCACGAACAAATTTGTTTGGGGCCTGTAATACTTCCTGGTAGTAAAGTGTTACAAGTTGATTTTCCCACGAAAGCTTCTCGAAAATGGGTTTATTTTCCTGATAGGCTTTTATAAAACTGATCATATATACAGGCAACGCATGCGAAAAGCCATAGTCAGGATCGTCGTCGGGCGATTTTATGCTGTTTTTTATCAGTTCTTCTTCGTAATTGCCACCCTCAAGAAAGGGTTTTTTGGCATCGGCAATCAGGTGGAAAAGGTTTTTATTATCAATGGGAAGAAAGAAAAGCTCAACAAGCTGATAATCGGCTTTTGAGATATGATTTTTCAACTGTTCCCTGAACTCATACCGGGACGGGCTGACGCTGTCTTCCCGAAGAAAAAGATCAGGTAGTCCGGCTATCAGATAATAATAATGTTGTGCCATGGCAGAGGGTTATCCTTCTTTATTAAATAAAATTTCTTTTAATTTAGGACGGATAAACTCTTTAAGAAATACATCAAAATCTTCTTCCGTAAAACTTAGCTTAAAACTTCCATCCACAGGGCCGATTTCAAAGCCGTTTCGCAGTTCATTATGATAATTGATTTTTATCCCTTCAGATAAAATAGCAGAAGATTTTGATTTGATAAATTTTTCAAACTCGTCTTTTTTCTCCGCTGGAAGAATAACAGCCAACTCCGGGCTATCGTCTGATTTCCAGTTTTTGATGGTATCGTCAATCAGCTGCTTTACAAAATCAGTGTCTTCAAATGAATTATTTAAAGGCTCATTTATAATGGAATTGGATACCAATTCTGTAATCTCTCTTTTTAAATCATTCGTAGCTTTGTTAAAGGCATTTATTAATTCGGCCCTGCCATTTTTCAGTGTCTCTGCAGCCGCTTTGTCGGCTTTTAGTTTTATCTCAGCCGCATCTTTCTTAGCTTTTTCAATGATTTGATCAGCCTCATTGCGGGCCTTTTTTATTATCTGGTCTGCTTCATCATTGCTCTTTTGAACGCCTTCCTGGTAGATTTTACGCGTTAGTTCTTCAAGTTTGCTTTGCATTGCTGTTTTATTTTAAAAAATAATGAAATGAACTGCTGTATATCGTTTGCCTGCTGCATTAATTCAATAAATATACTGTTAATCAACTTTATCACTTATAATTATTTTCTCCTACTCTGAAAAGACACCAAATATAATATCTTTAAATGTATCAAAAAAATGAAAAGCTTAAGAATTGTTATTTTTTTAACATATCAATCCATGTTTAAAATCGTAAGTTTTTTTCTATTGTTTAAAAATTCAGGTATTCTATTTAAATTTTTTCACTGCCAGAAGGGTATTTTGCAATAAGGATACACGGGTCATAGGACCAACTCCCCCTGGAACGGGTGTTATAAAGGCGCATTTCTCAGCTACTTCGTCAAACTTTACATCTCCCTTAAGCTTAAACCCTGATTTTGTTTCATCCGATTTAACCCTTGTTGTTCCTACATCAATTACCACGGCCCCTTCCTTAACCATATCACCGGTAACAAATTCCGGATTGCCCAGGGCAGGGATCAGAATATCTGCTGATGCGCATAACTCTTTTAGGTTTTTTGTACGGCTATGTGCCACGGTTACGGTGGCGTTCATGGCTTTTTGCGACATTAAAATACTGGCAGGCCGCCCCACAATGTTGCTGCGGCCAATTATTACGCAATGTTTACCTGATGTTTCAATGTTATATCTTTTCAGCAATTCTATAATACCAAAAGGTGTAGCTGATAAGAATCCGGGAAGGCCGATCACCATACGGCCTACATTTTGCGGGTGAAATCCATCTACATCTTTATCAGGCGAAATGGCTTCAATTACTTTTTGTTCATCAATGTGTTTCGGCAGGGGAAGCTGAACAATGAAGCCGTCTATTTCTGAATCGTTATTTAGTGCTGATACTTTTTCAAGCAGTTCTTTTTCTGTAACATCATCTTCATACCGGATTAGCGAGGAAGTAAATCCCACCTCTTCGCAGTCTTTTATTTTATAGGAAACATAAGTTTCGCTTCCGCCATCGTGGCCCACCAGCACTGCGGCCAGGTGGGGCTTTTTGCCACCGGCAGCAATTACCTTTTCTGTTTCGGCTTTTATTTCTGCCTTTATCTCTTTGCTGATCTTTTTACCGTCAATTAATTGCATTTATCTGATATTTTATTTAAATCCTTTCATCCCGCCCATACTTCCCTGCATACTACTCATCAGGTTACCGAGATTTTTGCCTCCGCTGAATTTTTTCATCATCTTACGCGTTTCATCAAATTGTTTGATGAGTTGGTTTACTTCCTGAATGGTGGTACCACTTCCGCTGGCAATGCGTTTGCGCCGGCTGCCATTGATGATGTTTGGCTCATTACGTTCAGCCGGTGTCATGGAGTGAATAATGGCTTCAATGCCTTTGAATGCGTCGTCGTCCATGTCGAGATTACGAATGGCTTTGCCAACACCGGGAATCATGCTTGCCAGGTCCTTGAAATTCCCCATTTTCTTGATTTGCTGAATTTGCTTGAGGAAATCGTCAAAATTAAACTGATTTTTTGCAATTTTTTTCTGCAATTTTCTTGCTTCTTCAGAATCGTAATTTTCCTGGGCTTTTTCCACCAGCGAAACAATGTCGCCCATGCCGAGTATCCTGTCCGCCATACGACTGGGGTGGAACACATCAAGTGCATCCATTTTTTCACCTGCACTAACAAACTTAATAGGCTTGTCAACCACACTGCGGATAGAAAGGGCCGCGCCCCCGCGTGTATCACCATCGAGTTTGGTAAGCACAACACCATCAAAATTGAGGCGGTCATTAAATTCCTTGGCTGTATTTACCGCATCCTGTCCTGTCATGGAATCAACCACAAAAAGGATTTCATGAGGATTAACAGCTTTTTTGATGGCTGCAATCTCTTTCATCATCTGCTCGTCAACAGCAAGCCGGCCAGCGGTGTCTATGATTACAAGGTTGTGGCCGAATTCTTTGGCATGTCTGATCCCATCTTTGGCAAGTTTTACAGGATCCTGGTTTCCTTCTTCGGAGTATACTTTAACACCTATTTGTTCTGCCAGAATTTTTAACTGATCAATGGCTGCCGGACGGTAAACGTCGCCTGCAATTAGTAGCGGATTTTTGCCGCGTTTATTTTTGAGATGATTGGCCAGCTTACCGGTAAAAGTTGTTTTCCCTGATCCCTGCAGCCCTGCAATTAGCACAATTGCCGGTTCAGCCTGGATATTCACATCAACCATGTTGGAGCCCATCAGTTGCACCAATTCATCGTGCACAATCTTTACCATCATCTCACCGGGCTTCACGGCTGTTAGTACGTTGGCACCGATGGCTTTTTCTTTTACTGTATCTGTAAAACTTTTCGCAATTTTAAAGTTAACATCAGCATCCAGCAATGATCGCCTTACTTCTTTTAGGGTTTCGGCAACATTAATTTCTGTAATTACCCCCTGGCCTTTTAATATCTTAAATGATTTTTCTAACCTGTCGCTTAAATTTTCAAACATGATTTTTTACTACTTTAAATTGGATCGCAAAGATAATAATTCAATCCCTCTTTTACATCTGTTTAGGCTTTAATTTTTGTTGCATCAACTTCAGTATAGATACTGAAAACAACTTGATTTTCAAATGAGCCGGGATTTTTATATGGGAAAAATATAATTGTTATTTTCAGGAACCAGCAAATGTTGATAAGAGAAATTTTTACATTCGTTCAGGGGTTTCAACCCCCAATAGATCGAGCCCATGTGTAAGTATTTTCAGCGTTTGTTTTGAAAGTATCAGACGCAATTGCCTAATGTCTTCGCTTTCTTCATGCAAAATGGAATAATCATGGTAAAACTGGTTGAATTCTCTTGCAAGTTCATAAATATAATTGGCAATTATTGCAGGTGATTGTTCTGAGGCTGCTTCCAGGATTATGGCACGATAATCCTTTAACAGCTTAATGATTCCAATTTCCTTTTCGTTGGGAACAACTGAGTCAGGAATCTGGGAAGGGAGTATGATTTGCTTTTCCACCGATTTACGCATAACGGATTTAAGCCTGGTAGTAGTGTACTGTATAAATGGGCCTGTATTTCCGTTAAAATCTATGGATTCTTTTGGATCAAATGTCATGTTTTTACGTGGATCTACCTTTAAAATGAAGTATTTTAACGCCCCAAGTCCCAAAATACGGTAAATATTTTCTTTTTCTGTTTGCTCAAACCCATCCAGCTTACCCATTTCTTCAGACATCTCTCGGGCGGTGGTAATCATTTCTTCAATTAAATCATCTGCATCCACCACTGTTCCTTCCCTGGATTTCATTTTTCCTTCCGGAAGTTCCACCATACCGTATGATAGATGGTGAAGGTTATCGGCAAAATCGTACCCCAGTTTTTTCATAATAATAGAAAGTACTTGAAAATGGTAGTTTTGCTCATTTCCAACAACATATATCAGTTCTTTTACCGGGTATTGCTCGAAACGCTGGATGGCTGTTCCAATATCCTGTGTCATGTAAACAGAGGTGCCATCAGCACGTAGCAATAATTTCTGATCCAGGCCTTCCTCCTTAAGATTAGCCCATACAGATCCATCTTCTTTTTTAAAGAGTACTTTTTTCTCAAGGCCTTCCAGTACTTTACTTTTACCCAGTTTATAAGTCTCAGACTCATAATATATTTTGTCAAAGGTTACCCCCATTTTTTCATAGGTTTCTTCAAATCCGGCATATACCCATGCATTCATTTTCTTCCACAGGGCATTGACGTCAGTATTGCCAGCTTCCCATTTTCTTAGCATCTCCTGCGCTTCCAGAATAAGTGGGGCTTGTTTTTCTGCTTCCTTTGCAGGAATTCCTTTTTTAGTGAGTTCCTTTATTTGTTTTTTATACTCCAGATCAAACCGCACATAATATTTGCCAACCAGGTGATCTCCTTTAAGTCCTGATGATTCAGGTGTTTCTCCTCCGCCCCACTTGTCCCATGCCAGCATTGATTTACAGATGTGAATACCCCTGTCATTTACCAGATTAACTTTTATTACTTTGTTACCGGCGCCTTGCAATATTTTAGCCACACTATGGCCCAACAAATTATTTCGTATATGCCCCAGATGCAGAGGCTTGTTCGTATTAGGAGAGGAGTATTCAATCATAGTAGCCATTTCATCGGCGGCATAATCTACTATTGCTTCTTTTTCACCATAAAGAATGCTCAGTGCCTGCCGCCAGTAAGTGGCTGATATTTCAAGGTTCAAAAATCCTTTCACCACGTTATAACCAGTAACCTCTGTGGTTACGTCTTTAAGGTGCAAACCAATTATATCAGCCGCCTGTTCCGGAGATTTTCTTATAAGCTTAACCAGTGGGAAGACAACCAGGGTGATGTCTCCTTTGAATTCTTTACGGGTTTTTTGCAGCTGTATCACATTATCTGCCGGAGTTTGTCCAAATTCCTTCGTGATAAAAGATTTTACCTCGTGCTCAATTGTTTTTTCAATGCTCATTTATAAAAAAAATTTTACAGGCCTTAAGTTGCCTGCTGATGAATTATCCGGATATCTCTTATGAGCCAGCAAAGATAATATTTTTCAGCTTTTATAGAGGAAAGCGGATACTAAGAAGAAGGGAATTGGTAAGCAATTGTTTATAAAAATGTGCTATTGATTCATTGGGTGTAATGTTTCATTGAAGCTTCCGGTACGGTAACCTTCAAGGTCAAGTGTGATAAATTCGTAACCAATGTTTTTTAGATTGCGAACTATCTTTTCATGAATTCCGGTAAGTAATAATCGCCTCATTTCATCGGGAGAAGTTTCAATACGGGCAATATTTCCATGGTCGCGTACACGAACATGTGCAAGCCCTTCAGAGCGGATGTAATTTTCAGCATGCGCTATGCGTTTCAGTGATTCAATATCTATGGTTGTATTATAAGGAATGCGGGTAAGTAAACATGCCATGGCAGGTTTGTCCCAAGTAGGAAGGTTGAGATCTTGAGAATACTCGCGGATTTCCTGTTTGGTGATTCCGCACTCCAATAGTGGACTGATGACATCCAATTCCCGAAGGGCTTTCATTCCCGGGCGGTAATCACTCATATCATCTTTGTTTGAGCCGTCAGCCACAATTGAAATTCCTTCTGCAGCAGCAATTTCTTTTATGGATGTAAATATTTTTGTTTTGCAAAGGTAACAGCGTTCCGGAGGATTTTGAATTATTTCTGGGGGAATGGGAAGATTTATGATTTTATGGCGAATATTCAGGGAGTTTACAAATGCTTTGGCATCTTCAATTTCAACGTCCGGAATATAACTTGTTTTTACAGTAATAGCCAGTACTTTATCGCCAATTGCATCTTTGCTGGCAGCCAGCAGAAATGCACTGTCAACACCACCGGAAAATGCAACGGCTATTTTTTGCTTCTCCTTTAAATATTTTATTAGGTCTTTATATTTTGTATTGCTCATTTACTAAGATTTAAATTTTCCAGTTCCTGAATTAGAATTTGATAAACACGGTTCATCGAAAGATTGTGGATCTTGGCCAGTTCTTTTACATTTTCATATTCAGGCTTGTATTTAATAATTTCATCTTCAAGAATACCCATTTTAACCCTGATTTTTCCCAAGGAGCTGTCAAATATTTTTTCTTCCCTGTTCAGCATCGATTTCTGAACCGGATACTCGCGAATACCAAATGTTGACGTTTCCTGAAGTAAAAAATCACGAAACTTTTGTTCCTGTCCACGGCTGCAGAGAATGCTTAATTTTGTTGCCGGCCGCCCTTTCTTCATTTGAATGGGAGTAAGATAAACGTCTTGCGCACCCATTTGAATCAATTCCTCAAAAAGGTAAGAAAAGATTTCCGGATTCATATCGTCAATATTGCAATCCAGCATTGTGGCTTTAGCGGAAATGTATTTATTTCCCTTTTCTTCAGCAATGAAAACCCGCAACACATTTGGAATTTCAAAGTCTTTTTTCCCAAGGCCATATGCTGTTTTTGTGATGGAAAGCTCAGCAGAGTCAGTGAATTCGTCAACCAGGGTGGCGAGAATAGCAGCGCCGGTAGGTGTTGTGGTTTCTGAATTTACACCGCCTGTTTTAACTGGAATATTTTTAACTATCTCAGCAGTGGCTGGTGCAGGTACGGGAAATTTTCCATGGGCGCAATTTACAAAGCCACCACCCAGCTCCACCGTGGATGCAAGTACCCTGTCAGGTTTTAATTCATGATAGCAAATTGCTGCACCAACAATGTCTACAATGGAATCTACAGCTCCAACTTCATGAAAATGAATTTCTTCAGGAGGTTTGTTATGTACTTTACCTTCCGCAATGGCTACTTTCTCGAATATTTTAATGGCCGTTTGTTTAACTTCTTCTTTTAACTCACTTTCGTTGATCAGCTGTTTTATATCTTTAAAATTTCGCTGATGTGAATGTGTATTTTCATGATCCCCATGAGAATGATCACCATGTAAATGATGTCCATGTGCATCATCTTCATGAGGATGTGCGCCGTGGGAATGATGGTCATGAGAATGATGACCAAGGGAATGATTTTCGTGAGTAAATCCTTCATCATCAAGCAATACGTGAACATTCGTACCACTAATTCCCATTTTTAAACTACGTTCTATTTCTATTTTGTAACCGGCTACAGGTAATTTTTTTAATTCACCAATCAATACATCCGGGTCTACACCTGCGTCAATCATGGCGCCCAGATTCATATCGCCGGATATACCGGCAAAACAGTCGTAATACAGAATTTTCACAGTGTCTGTTTTTCTTTGATTTGTTAATAATATATGCCATTTCAGTTGTGTTGGCTAAGATAATCCAAATGCCGGAAAAAACGCATTTGTACTGTTAATAGTTCGTTGGAAAATTGAAGTCTTAATTTAACCTTATTTAGAAGCATTTAAAATTTCGCATATTTAACAATCATTTACATAAAAAGAAGTTTAGAATGTATTAATTTCACCATTAATCTAAAGGTGTATATAGTTGCATTTTTAGATAAGTTCTTGAATAACTTTATATAAAATATATATTATGAAACGAAGAGATTTCCTTACAAAGACTTTTGGCGCAGGTGTACTGGCCTCGGGAGCGATTTCATTTGGCAATTTTAGCAACTTAAAAGCTGCAGGTGCCAGTAATCATAAAGCTGCTTATGACATGGTGGCCATTCGCGGGGGTGAACCTGAGGTGATGTTTGATAGAGGTATTCAATCTCTTGGTGGAATGAAGTCTTTTGTAAAACCCAATCAAACAGTTATTGTTAAGCCCAATATAGGTTGGGACCGAGGGCCGGAGCTTGCAGCAAATACCAATCCTCAGCTTATTGGCAGAATTGTGGAACACTGTGTAAAAGCGGGTGCTAAAAAAGTATATGTATTTGATTATACCTGTGACAACTGGCAAAAATGCTACAGCAATAGTGGCATAGAAAAAGCAGTAAAAGATGCAGGCGGAACAATGGTGCCTGCAAATACTGAAAATTTCTACCAAAAAACCTCACAAGTGGGTGGCAGGCGGCTAAAAGAAGTTAAAGAGCACGAACTTATTCTTGAAAGTGACGTGTTTATAAATGTACCTGTTTTGAAAAACCATGGAGGAGCCACTCTTACCATGACCATGAAAAATTTAATGGGCATTGTATGGGATCGCAGATTCTGGCATAAAAATGACCTGCACCAGTGTATTGCTGATTTTGCTACGTACAGAAAACCTGATTTAAATATCCTTGATGCTTACCGTGTGATGAAAAAAAACGGCCCTAAAGGTGTTTCAGTAGAAGATGTAACCACCATGAAGGCGCAGCTTATTTCTACTGATATGGTTAGCATTGATGCTGCAGGAGCAAAGCTTTTCGGACTTGATCCGGAGACAATCGGATACATAAAATTAGCCCATGAAATGAATGCTGGGAATATGAATCTGGACGAATTAAACATCAACAGGATAAAAATTTAATAACATGCGGTATAAGGTTTTAAAAACCTTTCGAGTAGCAGTATCTCTGATTTTTTTATTTGTACTTTCCTTTGCCTTTGTTGATTTTGCAGAAACATTACCCAATTGGTTCCTGGGAGGCTTTACCTGGATACAATTTATTCCTTCTCTACTTGAATTTGTGAACCTGGTATCAATTGCCAGTATAGGATTTGTGGTTATTCTATTGGTTACTTTGCTTTTTGGAAGGGTTTACTGCTCAACTGTATGCCCTATGGGTATTATGCAGGATGTGGTATCACGAACAAGAACCTGGTTTTCAAAGAAGAAACGCAGGAAACGATTCAAATATTCCAGGCCGCATAACAGGCTTCGGTATTCGCTAATGGCCATTACAGCCCTTGGGTTGATTTTTGGGGCCGTAATTTTTTCAAACTTGCTGGATCCGTTCAGCAATTTTGGGAAAATTTTCAGCCAGCTTATACGCCCTCTATATTATGGCGCAAATAATATCCTTGCAAATATCATGGGCAACTTTGATGTTTATACTTTTTATCATGTTGAAACCAAACAAAGTGCCTGGGCTGCCCTGATATATCCAGCTGCAATTTTGATGCTTGTGTTATGGCTTTCATTCCGCAAGGGAAGACTGTATTGTAATACAGTTTGTCCGGTGGGAACACTCCTTGGGCTTGTGTCAAAAGCATCGTATTACAAGGTAGGCATTAACAGCCATACCTGCACCCAATGTGGCAAATGTGCTGCCGTATGCAAGTCCCAATGTATTGATGTGAAAAACAAAAAAGTGGATTTTTCAAGGTGTGTTGGATGTTTTAACTGCTTGAATTCATGCGAACTAAGCGGGATTGACTATTATCCGGGCTATGGAAAGAAAAATAAAGCAAATGTTAAGCCGAATTTAAGCCAAGTTACGGTAGATAAGGGCAGGAGAGAAGTGCTTACAAAAGCGGTGGGGATGGTGATTGGCAGCAGCATATTATCGGCAAAAGCTTATGCCGAAGAAGTTATACCTACTAAGAAAACCACCATACCAAATGATAAAAATTTCCCTGTAACCCCTCCCGGATCGCTTGGTATTGAACATTTTAATGATACCTGTACGGCTTGCCATCTATGTATTTCCGCTTGCCCTACTCACGTAATTCAACCTTCTGTTCTTGAGTATGGGATAGGTGGGTTCATGCAGCCCCGACTCGATTATCATGCGAGTTTTTGCAATTACGATTGCATTGTTTGTAGCGAAGTATGTCCTACGGGCGCTATCATGTCACTTACCACAGAGGCCAAAAAAACAACCCAGGTGGGCAAAGTAATTTTTGAAAAGGATAACTGCGTGGTGCACACTGAAAGTACCTCATGTGGTGCATGCGCTGAGCATTGCCCAACAAAGGCTGTTAGAATGGTACCCTATGAGGGAACTTTAACCATTCCTGAAACGGACGAGAGCATCTGTGTGGGATGCGGTGCCTGTGAATATGCCTGCCCTACCAGACCTTTCCGTGCTATTTTTGTAGATGGTAACGGAGAACACCAGGTGGCAAAATTGCCCGAGGTGGAAGCGCTTGAAGATGATGAGCCCCTGGAGGAATTCCCTTTTTAAGACTCATTCAACCGTAAAATCCAGCGGGATTCCCAGTTCCAAATACAGCTTTTTTGGCTGCTTAATCCAGTATCAATTTTTATTTTGCCGCATCGGCAACTGCAATGGATTTGCTTGATGGTAATACTATAACGCCATCATCACCATCAGCAACAACAACATCGCCGGCTTCGATTTAAAAGCCACCCACTACCACAGGTTCATTCACAGAGGCGAGCTCATTCCTGCCCGGGCGAATTCCTCTTCCGCGTTTTTTGTAATACATATATAAAAGAATGTTCTGCTTAATGTTTTCGTCGGTGTCACGCACACCTCCGGCAGAAACAATGCCTATGGCATCTTAGGTTGTCCATAGCGAGCTGTCATTTGAGCCTGTTTTTCCGGCGTCTCCATCCTCCCGGTTATCAATAACAATTACATCTCCGGGTTTTATGGAATCAACAAATGGTTCTACTGGTGAATGGGTGTGCCGATGATCCCACTGCAATTGTAGTGTCTTTTGGAGATTGCTGCCTGTTGGGCAGTAAGCGCGATTCCCAAAACTGGTGGCTAAAATTTCCAATGTCTTTCCAAAGGGGAGCAATTGCCGGAACCACTAATCCAACAGCCATGAGGCCGAGCATATTCATCCCATATGAAACATCATCAACCCGCAGTCCCTGGTAAAGCATTATTAAAGTGAATCATTATTTTGTTTTTGGGGTTGGGCTGTAATTTTATATATGTATACACTAATGAAGAGGCTGAGAAGATTTTTTTTTATATTGGCTGCTTTAGTTTTCATAAAATTACAGAAAAATCAGGATAAAAAAAGGCACTGCAAAACCTGCAATGCCTTTTTTATTTTAGAATGATGCATTATTCAGTTGCGTTCATAAAAAAACGGTTCCACCTGATTTTGGAAAGAAATTTTTTGTCTTTATCAAGCGAAAGCCATACAAAAACAGGGCGGCCCACAATATGATCTTCAGGAACAAATCCCCAGAACCTGCTATCTGCAGATGAATGCCTGTTATCACCCATCATAAAGTAATAATCCATTTTAAAGGTGTAGCTGTTTGCCACCTCGCCATTAATATAAATGGTGCTGTCTTTTATCTCCAGCGTATTTACTTCATATGCTTCAATGATGCGTTCGTAAAGCGGCAAATTATCCAGGGAAAGCGGCACAGTGGTTCCTTTTTCAGGTATCCAAAGGGGGCCAAAATTGTCTTCGTTCCATTTATAAGCAGGGTTATGCGGAAAAACACGCGGGGAATATTCACCCGTTGGTTGCATGTTGGATTCAACAGAAATAACATTGTTGAAGCTGCGGATGGTTTCCGCCATCTCCCGGGTAAGCGGAATAAGATAATCTGTGGCTGAATACCGTGCAATGTCATCTTTGGCAATTCCCAGCCGTTCAAGAGCTTTGGGATTAATTAACGTGCCATTTGTTTTAATGATGTAACTGTATTGAAGGTTTTCTACATCCTGCTGAGGCCTGCCGTTAATAAATACTTCACCATCTGTAATTTTCAAAGTATCGCCATGTATGGCAACACATCTTTTAATATAGTTATCTCTTCTGTCAATAGGATGGGTTACCACATTGTATTGTTTCCAGACATAATCCCGCGCCTGGTTGTAGTAGTATTGTTTGTCTCTTGCTTGTCCTTCGCGTTTATGCTGAAATTCAAGTTGCTGAGCATAGCCGCGGATAATGGAATAGTAACTCTGTGCACTCATTTCAACAACAACAGTATCTCCTGCCGGGAAATTGAACACTACAATGTCGTCGTTCTCAACTTCATCAAAACCCGCCAGGCGTTTGTAATCCAGCTTAATCCATTCCAGGTAGGATTTGGTTTTTTTTGTAAGGGGCATGGTATGCTGGGCAAAGGGAAAAGACAAAGGCGTGTTTGGTATTTTAGGACCATAAGCCAGTTTACTAACGTAAAGGTGGTCTCCAATCAACAGGCTTTTTTCCATAGAGCCTGTGGGAATCTTATAATTCTGGAAGAAAAATATGTTTATGAATGAAACTGCAACAACGGCAAAAATCAGTGCATCGATCCATTCAACAACCGTGCTGTTTTTTTCGTCGCGTTTTTTCCAGAAGGTCCAGTTTACTTTTTTTGTGACGTAATAATCAAAAATAACCGGCAAACCGAATAACCACCAGTAATTCCCCAGCCAGATCACCCACAGGGTATATAAAACTGCTGTTAATGAAAATTTAAAATACTTATTTTTTAAGATATCCATTTGATAAAGTGTTAATGTAAGCTTTTTATAGGTTTAAAAACTCTGTTCCATCTGATTTTATTATCCTGCTCATTTTCACGATTTACGGAAAGCCAAACTAATATGGCTTTTCCTACAATATGATCTTCTGGTACAAACCCCCAGAAACGGCTGTCGGAGGAATTGTGCCGGTTATCACCCATCACGAAAAAATAATCTTTCCGGAATACGTAATCGGGCGCAAATGTACCATTTATATAAATACTATCATTACTAATATGTAAGGTATTGTTCTCATAGGCTGTAATTATTCGTTTATATAAAGGAAGGTTCTGGAGCGAAAGCTGTACCTTTTTATTCTTTTCGGGAATGACTATGGGGCCAAAATTATCTTCTGTCCAACTATAATATGATGAATAGGGAAAGATTGATTTCGTAGCAAATGCCCCATAGGTATTCTCATATTTCGACATGTTTATAACTTCATTTAAACTGGAAAAATGTGATACATCTTCTTTGGTAAGGGGGATTTCATATAGCGAAGAATATTTGTTATAGCGCACATCGGCTGGATATATACCATAATTTCTAAAAATACTGTCGGATAATTTTCCCGAAAGGGTTTTAATAAAATAGTTGTACTGAAAAGAAGGTAAAGGTTTTTGCCGCTGTTTATTGATAAATACATCTCCATGCATAATTTCCAATGTGTCTCCGGGCAGGGCAATGCATCGTTTAATAAAATATTCCATTTTATCTACGGGTGGTGTGATGATATCAAAATTATTTACAATATAATCTCTTCCGTACTCCCGGATTAGCGTGTAATAGTTTTGTCCCTGGAAATTGGGGACAACTGTATCTCCTTCTGGAAAATTAAAAACGATTATTTCATTTCTTTTAATTCGCGAAAACCCTGCGAGTCTTTTATATGGCCATATTACTTTTTTAGAATAAGAAGGGACATTATTGGTGAAGGGCATTTTGTTATGCACAAATGGCAAGGCAATTGGGGTACGGGGGCGTTTAGGGCCATAATGTAATTTGCTTACAAAAATATAATCTCCAGGGAGCAACGTTTTTGACATGGAGCTAGTGGGGATGGTATAGGCTTCAAAAAAAAATAAACGTATAAATACGGCTGTAGCCAAAGCGATAACAATAGCATCTATCCAAAAGGAGAGGGGTGTGGAAATATATTTTTTGTTTTCTCTTTTTTTCCAGAAAAACCATGGCACGTAGCGTGTTACCATCATATCGAAAATAACCGGCAGGCCCAGCAGAAACCATACATTCCCAATCCACCATACCCATAATAAGTACAACAGGGATACTAAATAAAAAGGGAGCAGCTTACGCTGCAACAGCTTTTGGCGGATTTTAAAAAGAACGGACAAAGTTTATGCTAATAGAGTTCCAAAAGATCATTCATACTGAAAATGCCACGTTTATTCTTAATATATTCTGCTGCCAGAACAGCCCCAAGCGCAAAACCCCGGCGGCTTTTTGCAGTGTGTTTAATTTCTATCACATCTTCTTCAGATTCGTAATTTACCTTGTGTATTCCAAAAACATCACCTTCGCGGTATGCTTTAATTGCGATCTCGTTATTCTCCACTGCATCAGATAGTTTCCACCTGTATTTACGATCAATGCTCTTTATCAGGTCGTTTGCCAGGGTAATAGCTGTGCCGCTGGGAGCATCTTTTTTTTGGGTGTGATGTGTTTCTTCAATATCAACATCAAATTTATTGAAACGATTCATTACCATGCCCAGCCATTTATTCAATGAAAAAAATAAATTTACACCCAGGCTGAAATTGGAAGCATAAAAAAAGGATTGTTTTTTTTGATTGCATGCTTCTGTTACTTCATCAAATTTATCAAGCCACCCGGTTGTTCCACTTACTATAGGGACATTGTTTTCAAAACAGGTTAGTATATTGGCATAAGCAGAATCTGGCGTGGAAAAGTCTATGGCTACATCACACTCCTTTAGGTTTGATGCATTAAAGTCATCAGTATTATCTTTATCGATAACAAGTGTGATGGTATGTTTGCGTTCTTCTGCGATGGACTTAATTTCTTTGCCCATTTTTCCAAAACCCAGGATACATATTTTCATGCCTAAATCAGTTATTATTTGAAATTCATTATAAATATATAATAATATTGACAAAAATAATATTTTGATGGTATAATAACAGGCTAATACAAAAAAAATGAGACATGCATAACAAATAATGCTAAATCAGGAGGATTGTCAATGATGATGGTATTGACAAAAAATAGATCGATGATAATGGTAACAGCGCAGGAAAGGGTTTATTCAAAAAAACACAAAAAAAAGGTGCTTGTTTCACAACAGCACCTTTTTAACATCTAACTACTAACTAAAACTAACTACTAACTAAAACCACTATGAAAAAAAAACTACTACTAAGTTTTATTTTTTAAACGTCATGCAGAAAAAAATGTTGCATGATTTGTAATATTTTTTTTAGAACTGTTTCGATCATTAATTATGGTACAAATATACGGCAAGATTTTGAATTTGCAATAGGGTATATGTTAAAAAAATGTGAAAATATTATTAATCACTATTAAAAAATAGGGGGTGTATCAAAAAAAAGAGCAAAAATTTATAATTTTAGGTGGTATATTAGTATTTATTGTAATTTTTTTACAACAAAACATTGAAAAAAGGGGGGTAGGTAAGCTATTTCTATATTTTTTTTTAAGAAATAGAATCATTCTAAAATAATATGTATGACAAATTATCCCCAAATAAACTCCGTTTAAATAGAAGATACTCCTGAGTGAAAACATGATATTAAGCACACCAAAAGATTGAAAAAAATGTTATAGTTTTAACCTTCTCAAAAATCAGGTCTTTTTATTATAAGATACATTGAAAAATTGTCGGAATTTTTTG
>Ga0207419_1000349_pt1 | contig 39502 bp, 35 predicted proteins | sample ElkSloMetagenome_4_FD_184723 | JGI IMG/M metagenome (GOLD analysis project Ga0207419, IMG submission 184723) | Hot spring microbial communities from Elkhorn Slough, Monterey Bay, USA - MD2A (version 2) | ecosystem: Environmental > Aquatic > Marine > Intertidal zone > Estuary: Microbial mat ...
GGATTTGAGCCTCACGCCGCGCCGGCGAACACCAGAATCATGACATCTCAACATCTTGGCATCGACCAGACCGCCCGGGTGTGCCTATCGACCGCGAACCCAGGCGTGTCGGTCAGACGGGTATAGTCCGCGATGATCTGCGCTTCGGAGCGGGCTATCTTAGCGTCCGTCTCCCCCTGGTGCCAGATGATGACGCGCGGCGTGAAGCCCGCAGCCGTGGCGTCGGCCACCCTGTCTCGCAGCGCAGCGTAGTAGACGGAGCGGTCGTTCATCCAGTCGGCGGCCTGCGTGCCCCCGACGGCCCCGTGGATGAACAGCACATCACGGTCCAGGGTGTCGGTCAGCCGCGCGCCGAAGGCCGTCCACAGGCTGTTCAGACCCAGACCCTTGGAGGCCCCGAGGACGGGAGCCTCGGCCTGGAAACACTGGCCGTCGAAGAAGGTATAGACCCGTCCCAGGCGCTCGGCCGGGGTGGCCTCGCCGGAGATGTTGTTGGCCGCGTTCGACTGGCCCCCGGTCACGGTGGTCACGGTCCCGGCCGGATCGGGGCAGGCCACCGCCGAGCAGGCCAGCCACTAGACCGACCGCGCCGAGAACGGCGCCGACGCGCAGGCAGGACAGGATACGGCCGCTCATGGCATCACCTCGTGGAGACTGGGTGGGCGGATCGGGCGGGAGGCTTCCGCTGGGTTTCCCTTGGGGGCTTCCCCTGGGGACGGACGCCCAGCCCTATCACAAGGGCTGCACGTATTCGATCATGATGCCGCGTGTCGCCACGGGATGCACGAAATTGCACAGGAAGGTCCCGGCGCCTTTGACCGGCTCGTCCTCCAGCATGCGCACGCCTTGCTCGGCCAGGGTAGCCTGCACCGCCCGGATATCCGGGGTCTCGTAGGCGTAGTGATGTACGCCGCCGGAGCCCTTGTTGAAGCGGGCCAGAGAACCCCCGGTAGGCACGACCAACTCAACCTGAGCCGAGCCCTCCGGCGCGGCGCAGAACACGCACCAGCACTGAAACCGATCGACGTAGCCCCGGTAGTCTTCCGTATGGCCCATCATGGTCAGGAATCCCGCGACGTCGTCCATGTCGGGCAGGATGATCCCGACGTGATGCAGTCGCAGGGCGGATCCGAGAGCGGTGGTCATGAGTCGGTTCCCAGGGTGGCCAGGATGCGGTCGACAAGCCAGTCCGTCAGCAGTTCGGCGCCCCGGTACGAGGCATGGCCCGAATCAATGAAGTTCTCGGGATCGCCCTGGTAAACGGTGCCGAGCCAGAGATCGCCGAGCCCGCGCAGATAGTCTGCATCCAGTGGGGCGTCAAAGCCCTTGTAAAACGGCAGATACAGAAACACCAAGCGGACCCCGTGGCGGTCGGCGAGGTCGGCCAGCCGCTCGATGTAGGTGCGCGGCACCCCGAACTCGATCCAGGCCAGGGATTCCGGAAGGATGGCCTTGGTCAGTTCGCGATACCGGCGCGCGCTCTGCCGGTCCAGCATCGCAGCGTGTTCCGGGTCCGCCAGTTCGGCGTCCTCACCCGCGCGGCTCCAGTCCGGATCGTTGAATGTCCGCAGGTCGGGCGTGGAGCCGAGATAGGCGGCCGGGTCGAACGCGGCCCGGCGGCCGAACGCCTCCGGCACCACACTTGCCAGCCCAAGCGACGCCTGCCGGAAGGGCAGCCGGGTCAGGTTCGCCGGCAGGTTCCGGTTCAACAGCCACGGACTCGTCAGAACCTCGCGCGCGGTGGCGATCTCGACGAACGCTTGGTGCCCGTCACGCGGCATCTGCTCCGTGACGCCGAACACGATCAGTTTGATCTCGGGCCGGGCTTTCAGCGCCTCGCGGATGGTGGTCAGGCGGATGTCGAAGCCGGTGGCCGGCATGGAGATGTTGGCGACCCCCAGAGGCTGACCGCGCGCAGCCAGCTTGTCCTCCAGAATGGAGGCGGTCACGCCGCGCCCGACCCGCGAGGAGCCCACGAACAGCACGTCGATCGGGGCCGGATCGTCGTGGATCCGCTCGAAGATCCAGGTCGCGCGGCCGAAAATCGTATCGTTCAGCGACTGATAGCGGACGTAGGGGCTGTTCGGAATCGCCAGCGTCGCCGCGGTGAGACCGCAGAACAGAACCACCACAAGCCCGAGCCACAGTTTCAGGGACAGGGGTCGCGCCATCGGGACCTCCTAGAAATTGAAATAGATGAACTCGGACTGGCGATTGCCGATGGCCATGATCCCCAGATACAGCACGGTGCCGGTGAACAGCGCGCCCGCCACGGTCGGCCGCCACTGGAACGACACCAGGGGCCGCGCCTCATGCTTCCAGCGGTCCCAGTCGATGGCCGGGCGGTAGCGGCCCATGATCTGCTGGGTGTTCGGGAACACGAAGATCAGCAGGCAGGCCAGCAGGGCGAACACCAGCGGCTTTGCGATCACATCGGCCGCGCTCACCGGGATCAGGGCGGCGAGGCTGCCCAGGGTGGAAACGTCCACCATTCCGGCCCAGATCGCCACGGCGTCCCCTACGCTCTCCGCGCGGAACATGACGTTGGCCAGGATGACGCACAGCAGGGTCAGGCCGTGGTAGGCCGCGATCGACCCCACGCCGGGCGGGTCCTTTCGCCGCGCCTTGCGCCGATAGGTGCGCCAGAACTCGTTGACGGCCAGATAGGTGCCATGCATCAGGCCGAACACGACGAAGGTCCAGCCGGCGCCGTGCCACAAGCCGATGACGACGAAGATCGTCACCGTCGGCAACCCCGTAACCACCCAGAACGTGGACCACTTGCCCATCTCCATCTCCGCGACCCGGCGGGTCAGGGCGACGGCGAGCGGCTGGTACATGTAGGCGACGATGAACTGCTGCAGGGTCATATGCCAGCGGCGCCAGTACTCGATGATGCTGACGGCGCGCAGCGGGGAATGGAAGTTCAACGGCAGCCGGATCCCGAACATGCGGGCGAGGCCGATGGCCATGTCCGAATAGCCCGAGAAGTCGAAATAGAGCTGGATGGTGTAGCAGATCGCCGCCGTCCAGGCCTGGGCGAAGCCGATCTCGTTGCCGGCTGCCGCGCTGTCGAACACCGGCGAGGCATACAGGGCGGCGCTGTCCGCGATGACCGTCTTCTTGAACAGGCCGATGGCGAAGATGGTCAGCCCGACCGACAGATGGGCCAGACCGAAGCGCCCGAGATGCCGGCCGAAGAACTGCGGCACCATGTCCTTGTAGTGGACGATCGGGCCGGCGATGAGCTGCGGAAAGAAGATGACGAACGTGGTGTAGCGCCAGAGGCTGGCGCGTTCGACCCGGTCGCGGCTGACGTCGATCAGGTAGGCGATCTGCTGGAACGTGTAGAACGAGATCGCCAGCGGCAGGATGATATGGGGCAGGTCCAGCGTCTGGCCCGACAGCGCCTCATAATTCTCGGCGAAGAAGTTCGCGTACTTGTAGTAGCCGAGCAGTCCCAGATTGAACACCACCCCCGCTGTCAGCGGTAGCCATGCCGAACGCTCCCGCGATCGGGCCGCCCGTATGAGGCGGCCGAACCCGAAATTGACGAGCACCGAGGCGATCAGAAGCAGCACATAGATCGGGTTCCAGGCCCCGTAAAACACCAGCGATGTGCAGACAAGGTAGATGAACAGGAACCGCCGTTGCTTCAGATAGATGAGAAGGTAGTAACCAATTAAGACGATTGGCAGATACAGGCCAACGAACTGATATGAATTGAACAGCATGGGATCAATCCCCAGCGACCGCGATGACGCAGACCGAGACCGATATCTTTTGCCGCAGGGCGCGTTTCAATTCCTTGCCCTGGCTGGCGAAGGCGCCGTGCGATACGACGCGGAAACCGGCCGTTTCGACCAGGGCCAGCACGTCCTCGACCGTTTCCAGCAGGTAGATGTGGTCCGGCGACGGGCTGTTGATGGGCACGTTGACGAACAGATACGCCCCAACGGCCATCACGTTCCGGATGCTGGTCAGGGCCCGCCGCGGGTCCTCCAGATGCTCCAGCACCTCGCTCATCACCACCAGATCGAAGGCCGCCGCCCCTGGAGCCAACTGCATGATGTCCTGGACGGCGAAGGTCGCGCCGGATGCCCCCAGCCGCTCCAACGCCCGCCGGCTCTGGTCCACCGAAACGGGCGAAATATCCCAGGCCGTCGCCCCCGCCAGACCGAACGTCTTCAGGGACAGATACAGCATCAGGCCGTGGCCGGGTCCGATCTCCAGCAGGCGAGCGGAGTCCTTCAGGACCTTCGGGACCTCGCGGAAATAGAAATTGCAGGACTCCACATGGTTCGACCAGAACACCTGACTGAGCAGCAGGCCGTCGATATAGCGTTCCATGTAGGCGTCGTCGGAATAGACCTCGGCGTTTGCGGCCTCGAAGGTCGTCAGCCGATAGGACCCATGCCGGTGGAAGTGCAGTTCTTCCTCTCGCAGGCGGTCGCAGGTCCATCGGTAGTTTTCGGCGATGGTGTGCAGGCGATCCCCGCCCAGGATCACGGCCGCCTCGGCCAGCCACTCCGTCATCTCCAGCACCGGCGCATCGCGCACGGACAGGCTCTTGGTCAGATAGGCCTCATGCTCCGGCCAGACCTTCAGAACGGCGTCCGCCAGCGTGGTCGTGGCCGGACGGCCGGTAAGGAGTTCGCTCAAGGTGGGGGTCATGCGGCCTCTCGCCATGCCGACTGAAGGGACGGTGCCAGGGTCAGGGTCATCGGCAGATCCGGCCGGACGTGGCGGTCCAGATCCAGCACATAGCGGGTGCCGTCGTCCTCGATCGGCCCGACCGGCGCGAAACCGAGGGACGGCAGCAACTCCCGGACCAGGCCGTTCTTGGCGGTCGGGCGATAGTCCGCGTACAGGCGCGCGACACCCTTTTCCTTCAGGGCGGCGACCGCCACCGCCAGAACCGCCTGCTCAACCCGCCGTTCCAGCACCCGGCAGCTCATCAGCCACGTATCGCACAGATACGCATCCTCGAACGGGCGCAGGATCAGGACGGCGATCATGCCGTTGTCGCCGAAGGTGTCCTTCAGCCGCACCTGGAAGGTCAGGGTGTCCGGGTCCTGCTCCATCCGCGTGACCTCGGCCTCGGTGTAGCGCCGGGTCGTCAGATTGAACTGGTTGGTCTTGTTGATGAGCTGGGTGATGCGCGCCCGCCCGGTCTCGTCGAACGGGGCCACCGCGCACTCCATCGCGAGGGAGCGCAGATAGGCGTCGTAGTCCCCGATGGTCTCCAGGGCCGCCGCCCGCGCCGCGTTGGCGCGGTACTGGTCGGCGCGCTGCATGTCGTCGGCGGTCAGGGTGAGCGTCTCGAAATAGCCCGACCCAGCCAGCAGCGGCACATAGTCCGCCGGGTCGTCCGCCAGTTCGACGACATTGACCGCGGGCAGCATCTGGCGCACCCGCGCCCGTTCGGCCGGGTTGTCGTCGACGAAGACCAGCGCATCGACCCCAATGTTCAAGGTGGTCGCGATGCGTTGCAGGTTGGTGGCCTTGTCGGTCCAGTTGGCGACGAACACCGCGATGTCGTCCAGTCGCAGCGCCATGTCGGGCAGGTGTTCGAACGGCTGGCGGGCGATGGCCTCGTCGTTCTTGGAGCACACGGCCAGAACGATGCCGCGCTGCTTCAGGTGCAGGGCGTAGGTCTGCAGGGCGAGATGGGCCTCTCCCTCCGCGCTGCCCTGGCCGATGCGGATGCCGTTCAGGCCGTCGTCGCCGACGACGCCGCCCCAGCAGGTGTTGTCCAGGTCCAGCACCAGACACTTCGCAGACAGCCCGCGCACGGCCCGCAGCAGACGGGCGACGTGATCGGCGTAGAGCGGCAGATAGGTCAGGTTGAACGGCACCTTGGCGCGGTAGGTCAGCCTGGGATCGTACCAGCGGTCCAGGCCGACCCGCCCCGCCAGCGCCGCCACGTCGAACAGCACCGCCTGATGCGAGGCCGCCAAGTCCGCCAGCCGGCCGTTGAGCCGCTGGATCATCGCCGCCGGCGCCCCCGGCAAGCGGGCGTCCGCATGACCGGACCAGCCGGCCAAGGGTGGCGGCAGGGTTTGCAGCAAAACCGTGCCCACGCCCGCCGCCTGCAGCCGCTCCACCAGCGCGGCAACCGACTGGGCGGCGCGCTCCACCGCGGCATCGGCCTCGCCCGGATCCACGATGGGCGCGGCCAGACCCAGGCCGGCGGCGGTCTCTGCCAGCAATACGCCATCGGCCTGGAAGGCATGCAGACCGCTGTTGGGATTGAGCACTTCGGCGGCGGTCTGCCCGTACCCCGGCAGATAGGTCTCCAACCGCACCCCGTGGCGGAACGCGGCTACACGCAGGGCTGGAACCGTAAAGTCAAAAGTTCCTGTGGCCAGGATAGCCAGACGAAAGCGTGCAAGTGGCCTTGCGGCGTCCTGCAGGGCCCTTAGCCGGGTATCGACCTTCGCGATATGGTTGCTGTCCAGGTCTGTTCGCGTCAAGGCCGCTAGCGCGTCGAGTTGACCATCAGCTGACAGATCTGACAAGCCGCGAATTATGGCTCGCACTGTTTCTGGCTGAGGAGGAAGCCATGGTAAATAGCCTTCTGATATCGTGCGCATCATCACTACCCTAAGGGAGGGGGCCAAATTTGATGCAGATCGCCCATCAAGTCTCCAAAACATAAAATCAACATAACTCTCCCGTCAGGCATTAGTTTTTCTGGCAACAGCAGTCACCAGATCGCCAAACTTCCTCAGGCTTTCGATTTCAGCATCTGAAAACTTTATGGCGTACTTTTTTTCTACAGCCACTATAAGGCGCACGTGGCTAAGGCTGTCCCACTCTTCAACATCGTCGGCCGTAGTCTCATTCGTGATCTCAATATCTTCCACATCCATCACATCTTTGAAGATTTTAACTATAGCAACATGCAATTCTGAAGTGCTCTTAGCCATCAAAACAACCCTTCCCATTAGCATGTCGAAGATTTAGGGCAGTGCGGCATGATTAACACAATGTGGGAACCTCGAACAACCGCCTGTTTGGCCGGGTCGGCGGTGTCGGCGGAAGCCTGAAAGCCGCTTTGGGCGTGTTTCACGCCATCGTGATCGCCATGTCCGCTATGTTTCTCATTTTGCCCTCCGTTTGGACACACGCCTGCCCTAACCAGCCATCACGCCGGTCAGTTAACCCGCCCGATTCATGTTGTAGGCACAGCCGTCGAACTGCGCAAACAGATCCTCCACCTGCTCGTCGGACAATTGTCAATCGGCGTCCAAAATTGCCCCGGGATCGGCTTGCAAAACAGCCCCACACTGGCGGTTGAGTAGGGCTGTCCAGGCAGTCCACGGGAAGGACCCGGCCGGGCGCCGCCGCGCCCGTCAGGGGGCCGGCGGCGGGGCCCGGCGGGGAGGGGCCTGTGGACCCGCCTGGGCAGCGCTTACGAGCGATTGCGGAACCGCCAGCTCTCGTTGCCGGTCTCGAGGATGTCGCAGTGGTGGGTGAGCCGGTCGAGCAGCGCGGTGGTCATCTTGGCGTCGCCGAAGACGGACGCCCACTCGGCGAAGCCAAGGTTCGTCGTCACGATCACCGACGTGGTCTCGTACAGGCGGCTGATCAGGTGGAACAGCAGCTGACCACCGGTCTGGGCGAAGGGCAGATAGCCCAGTTCGTCCAGCACCACCAGGTCGACCCGGCGCAGCTGGTCGGCCAGGCGGCCGGCCTTTCCGGCCCGGGCCTCCGCCTCCAGCCGGTTGACCAGGTCGATGGCCGTGAAGAACCGACCGCGCGCCCCCTGGCGGATGCAGTGGGCGGCGATGGCCGTCGCCAGATGGGTTTTGCCCGTGCCGGTGCCACCCACCAGCACCACGTTGCGCTGGGTGGCCAGGAAGTCTCCGTCGTGCAGGGTCCGGACCACCGCTTCGTTGACCGCGCTGGCCGCCGAGAAGTCGAACTCCTCCAACGTCTTGGTCACCGGGAACCGGGCGGCGGCGAGCTGATAGCGGATCGATCGGGCCCGTTTCTCCGCGATCTCGGCACGCAGCAGGTCGCCGAGAATCTCCTGGGGTCGGCGGTTCCGGTTCAGACCGTCGCGCAACACCTCGTCCGGGCGCGGCTCGCACCACGTCGGGTCCCCCAGGGAACGCGATGTGGTGCGTGAATCCGCGCCCAGGTCATGACTCTGCAGCCGATTCACGCATGAAGCTGGACCGCGAACGGTCCAGCTTCATGCGATCGGCTGCGAGCGGCCCGCATGCCCGCCAGCTTCAACGCGCGCATCATCTCCAGGATCTCAGGACGCTCCATCATACCAGTCCTGTCAGGCTTGCCCTCCCGCTCCCCCACCCGGCCACCCAACGATAGGATACTTGTGTGGGTGGCCGGGTGGGGGAGCGGGGCGGTCAGGTCACAGCGAAGCTGATCAGCCGCCATCGTTGGCCGCGCGCAGGGCATCGTAGCGGGCACAGTCCGCCCGCGGCGGCACCGCCAGGGTCAGGTGGGTGGGGATGGCGATGGGCGGCGCCGGCGATCCGTCCCGTCGTCGGTGCAGGATGTTCAGAACGACGTCGGGACGGCAGGTGTTCTGCGCCAGCGCCTCCCGGCAGGCCGCGTCCACGGCCTCGACACCATGCTCCGGGATGGCCGCCAGGATGCGGACGAACTGCCGATCCGCCTCGTCGGACCGCCCCAGGCGGCGCTGAACCTGGGCCAGGCCGGCCGGCATCTGCCAGTCCCGGAACGGCGCGCCGTTCCTCAGCGCGCCCGGCTTGCGCGCCAGGATCGGGATGTAATGGACCGGATCGTAGGACACCTCGCCGCGCCCGAAGCGCCGCGCGTGGGCGCCGATCACCACACCGTCCTTCATGATGACGATCCGATCGGCGTACACCCGAACCTGGACCGGGCCATTGGCCGCGTGAGCCGCCACGCTGTACTGGTTCCGCTCATGGCGAACCAGGCAGGTCCGCGAGGCGGTCGTCTCCACCTCCCGGTATCCGTCGAACGCTACCGGGGCCGCGCGCAACGCCGCCCGCTCGGCCTCGAAGACCTCCCAGACCGTCCGTTCCGGCTGCTCGGGATGCCGTGCCCCTTGCGCCCACGACCGGCAGGACTCCTCAAGCCAGCGATTCAGCTCCTCCAGGCTGGAGACCCGGGGCCGGGGCCGGAAGAACCGACCGCGCATCGTCCCCACCTGGTTCTCCACCTGACCCTTCTCCCACCCCGCCGCCGGCGTGCACGCCACGGGCTCGACCAGATAGTGCGAGCACATCACCTCGAAGCGCCGGTTGAAGCGCCGCTCCTTGCCGGAGAGCACCACGTCCACCGCCGTCTTCATGTTGTCGTAAATGCCGCGTGCGCAGGCTCCGCCGAAGACTGCAAACGCCCGCACATGGGCATCCAGCACCATCTCCAGCGTCTGGCGCAGGTACACCCAGACGAACGGCATCCGGCTGTGGCACAGACGCATGTGCGCCACCTGCACCTTCGTCGTCGTCCCGTTCAGGACGATCCACTCCTCCGACCAGTCGAACTGGGTGGCCTCGCCCGGCGCGAACGCCAGGGGAACGAAAGCACCCGTCACCCCATCGCCCGCCCGGCGGCGTCCCTCCCGCCAGCGCGCCGCATACCGACGCACCGCGTCGTAGCTGCCGGCGTACCCCTGGACCACCAGGGCCTCGTAAATCTGACGACGGTTCAACCGATCCCGGACCGGCCGCGTTTCGTTCTCCTCCAGATGTCCTTCGAGGACTGCGATGTACGGCCCAAGCTGGGGCAGCGGCTGGCGGGTCCGCTCGTAAACCGCCTCCGTCTGCCCTGATCGCAGGTACTTCCGCACCGTGTGATGCGACATCCGATGATCCCGGGCAATCGCCCGGATGCTCTTCCCGCCCGCATGTGCCCGCCGTATCCGCGCATTCGTCTCCACCCGCAGCATCCCTCTCCACTCCACCCCGGTCGCGACCTCAGGTGGAAGATAGGCAGAACGGGGTGGGGCACTTTTCGGCGCCGATCACCCCTCAAGGTGGGGCACTTTTGCACGCCGATGCACAGCCGGATTCTCGCCTTCTCGCCATCCTCTGGCCTTCGCGCAATCCAGGATCGCTTTGATCCGCCCGCGCACGCGAGAAGCGGTCTCGGTCTTCTCATTCCAAATGGGTGTCAGCACCGACAGGACATGCTCTGTCGTCACTGCGTCAACGGGCAGATCGCCAATGACCGGATCAGCGTAGGTCTTCAAGGTTGCGCCCCATTGTGCCGCGTGTTTGTCGTTCTTCCATTCGGCCCGCTTCGCCTCGATGAATTGCCGCGCCGCCTCGCTGAACGTCACCACTTGCCGCTCGCTGGCGTTGGCCTTGCGCTTTTCTGTCCCAGGATCAATCCCTTTGGCGAGCAAGCGCCGGGCATCAATGGCTTTGTCGCGAGCCTCTGCCAGCGTGACCGCAGAGCCCCATCATGGTGCGCTTGCCTGCCAGTTGATACCGGAAGACCCAGTTCTTGGCGCCCGAAGGCAGCACCCGGAGATAAACCCCATCCCCGGCGGCATGGAGGCCAGGTTCCTTGATGGTCTGAACTTCTCTGGCCGTCAGACCGCGTGTTGTCTTCGGCATCGCAGCGTCCCCATTGTGGGCGACCGGGCGATGGTATACGCGACCAAACCGCCCCCGCCCTGTCTACCACTGCGTATACCATTGCGCAGCGGTTTGGGGCGATCAAGGGCGAACAGATACGAAAAATCCGGAGCCCGAAAGCCCCGGATTTCCTTGATTTTCTGGTCGTTCACGAACAGCGGTGAACAGGCATCTGGCGGAGGGAGAGGGATTCGAACCCTCGATACCCGGTTAGGGTATACACACTTTCCAGGCGTGCGCCTTCGACCGCTCGGCCATCCCTCCACCGGCCCGGCGATGCCCCGCCGGGAGCGCCGGACCATATCGGACCGGCCGGCCGGATGCAACGCCCTTACCGCCTCCGGCAGCAGGTCTCAGGATGGCATGGCCCGGCCGCGCTTGACCATGCGCACCCTGTGTCGATCGTGTCCCCATGCCAGGGACACGAAGGCATCGCCAGCGGAACCCGCCGCCCTCAGGCGGTGCCGCCGTCGCCGCCGCTGTTGCCGCCGCCGGCCGGGGCGCCCTGTTGCGCCTGCTGAGCGGCTTGCACGCGCTGGCGGAACAGGGCCACGAAGTCGATGGGTTGCAGGACCACGGGCGGAAACCCGCCATCGCGCGTCAGGTCCGCCAGGATGTTGCGCGCGAACGGGAACATGTGGCGCGGCGCCTCGACCAGCAGCAGCGGGTAGGTGTGGTCCTCGGGCGCGTTGACGGTCACCGCCGCGCCGTAGTCCAGTTCGGCGATGAAGGCGACCTTGTCGCCGACCTTGCCCTCGGCGCCCAGCTTCAGGCGCACCTCGTAAAGATTCCGCGACTCGTCGAGCTTGTGGGCCTGCACGTCGACGTTGACCGAAATCTCCGGCGACGAGCGCATCTCGCCGAAAATGGCGGGCGCGTTCGGCGCCTCGAAGGAGACATCGCGGGCGTACTGGAAATTGATGAGCAGGGGCGGGCGTTCCTGGCCGCTGCCGGTTGGGGTGTCTTGTTCGGTCATCGGGGCTGTCTCCACTGCGACGGGTCAGGATGGGGAGGCGCGCCAGCGCCGGGGCCTCGGTTGGCGGTGGCGTAGCATGAAGCGATCACACCTGACAACCGAGCGGCTGGCGCCGCAGCCGCCCCTTCTCGCCGCCGGTGACCACGCCGCGACGGAACCTAGTCAAGGGTCTTGACCGTTTCCCGGTAGTCACCAACGGCGTCCCAGATATCCCAGGCCGCGAAGAGCACGGGAATCGCCTTGGCCGCGCGGGCCGCGTTCGCGGCGGTGCGCCCATAGCCGGCGATGGCGGCCTTTTCCGACGCCACCCGCGCGGTCCTGGTGGTCACGATGTTCGAAGCCTTGCGTTGCGCGCTCTTTTTCAGGCCCTCCTGCGCAAGGCGCTGGGAATACTTGCGGATCTCGCCCTCGCAGGACTTGATGATCTGCCGCGACCGGGCCGTTCCCTGCAGGGCGTTTTGGAGCGTCCTGTCGGCGATCGCGCCGCCGATTTCGCTCGCGGTCGCCTTGCCGCCCTCCGTGGCGATGCCCGCCACCTGGGCGGTGGTCCCGGCTTCCCAGGTCTTGATCACCGAGTGCGTCACCGAGTGCGCAGTGCCGGCGACGGCGAACGCGGTGCCGCTGGCGCCCGCTTCAAGCCCGAGGATGGTCAGACTGGCCCCGGCCGTCCCGCCCCCGGCGGCGGCGGCGACGAAGCCGACCCCGGCGACGGCGCCAATGACGGCCACGCCGATTTGCGCCCCCAGTTTGACCTGGGCCAGCCGCTTGATCGCCTCGTTGGTCTGGCCGACCACCTCCATGTTGATGTTGGTGGCACTCCGGAAGGTGTCCTGAACCGCTGCGTAGGATGTTGCGCGCACCTTCTGCATTCGCGTCACATAGGCATGGGCGGCCGGGGGACCCTGGACATGCAGGGTATGCAGCCAGTGCATCAGAAAATCCTGATGCAGCTTATCGGTCAGGCGTTCGATCTCCGCCCGCGTGGCTGTCTTGACCGTGGCGAACCCGGGCGGCTCCTTCCAGAACATCACGGTATATACCGCGTTGAGGACGGAATCGTCCTTGTAGGTTTCCCAATGGAGATGGGTGGTCTGTTGCGTGGCGATCGCCAGGGCACAGGATCGGAAAAACCGGCTGATTGCAGGAAGATCATAACATACGACCTGGACTCGTTTCGGGTTCGCCATCGGACCCTCCTTCTCCGGCCTGACTGTTATTTGAAGGGCCATCGTCCGGACCGCGCCGCGTGCGCGCCAGCCACGTCCCCGGCAAAAGCCCGGCCCGCGCGCCGAGCACACTGGCACCGCCCCTGCCCCCGCTCGCACGCGGCGGCAGGCTTCGTTGCGTGACGCGGCGTTTCCGCCGTGATGTTGGCGAGACCCGACATGCCCCGAACGCGCCCCAATCCCCGACCGATGGTACGCCAAAAGCCCCCGACCCGGAACCGGGAACCGCGCCGCTGCCCACCCTGATATGCCGGATATCATGTCTCGGCCGCCCCTTGGTCCCAGGACCGGTCGTCACGAGCGGGCGGCTCCCTCTGCGGGGCGCCGCCCCGATTGACGGGCCTCGGCCCGCGCCTTTCCCTTGCCTTCCCCGACCGTCCTGATAAGGTCGCGCCGTCCGTCGAGCGCGCGGAACGGGCGACGCGGGGCCTGCGCCGCGTACGTCGGGTGGCCCGGTATTGGGCCTGACGCCAAGGGCGCGCCACCGGGGCAGTTCGGCGCGGACGTGCGCGACGGCCAGTGGCTGGTGATGGAGGCCGACCCCGATCCGGTGTTCGCGCCCGTTTCGGTCCCCCCCGAATTCAGACACCAAGGCTGATCTGGTCCGCCTGGACATCGACCCGCCGCGGCTGTCCGGCGAGGGCGGGCACGCGTGAGGGGCGTGAGATGGAGGGCCTTCTCGGTGCTGCCGCGACGGTCCCAAGCGGCCGGAGAACAGATCCTGGAGCGGCCGTTGCTGCCGGCCGCATGGCTGAATGCTATGGATGTGGGAATGCCGACTGTATTGCGTGAGGGCGGGTACCGCTTCTTCTTCTACAGCGATGAAGGGCATCCGCGAGAGCCACCTCATGTTCACGTCGTGTCCGCTGAGAAGACCGCGAAATTCTGGCTGAACCCGGTTGAGTTGGCCACGAGCCGAAGAATGCACGCTGTAGAACTTGGGGCGCTTCATGCTATCGTAAGGCGGAACAACACAAGATTTCTGGAGCAGTGGTATGCGCACTTTGACCCTTGAGACCGAACCACGGGCCGTCGACGTCAGCGTCTCCGGGAGCGCGCTCCATGTCGTGCTGGAGGACGGCCGTGAGCTGTCCGTCCCTCTGGCTTGGTTTCCGCGCCTGCTTGAGGCAACACCGGCCGGCCGCGAGCGCTGGGAGTTGATTGGCGGCGGCGAAGGGATCCATTGGCCCGATGTGGACGAGGACATCTCCGTTGCCGGCCTGCTCGCCGGACACCGCGACCGCACCCGCCGGCCCGCCGCCTGACCCGCCAAGACTCCCCGACTCGGACTTATCCCTTGCGATCCGGAGCCGTCCTGATAAGGTCGCGCCGTCCGTCGCCGGGTCGGCGTCGCGCCTGTGCGCGCCCCGAACCGGCACACCGCCCGGACCCCGTCCATGGCCCTGGGGGCGCACCCCCACGGACACGCGCCGTTCCGCAGCCGGGAGTGACTCCCGCCGCTGCCGGCGCCCTTCGGTTCAATCCGTGAGCGGCCCGACCGCGCGACCGGCCTGTGTGTCGGCGGTGCCAGCATCGGCTCGGGCCGGCCAGCCAAGGGGACCCCACCATGACGAAGATCAAGGTCAAGAACCCGATCGTCGAACTCGACGGCGACGAGATGACGCGCATCATCTGGGCCTTCATCAAGGACAAGCTGATCCGGCCCTACCTGGATGTCGACCTGCTGTATTACGACCTCTCGATCCAGAAGCGCGACGAGACCGACGACCAGATCACCGTCGACGCCGCCCACGCCATCCAGACGCACCGCGTCGGCGTCAAGTGCGCCACCATCACCCCGGACGAGGCGCGGGTCGAGGAGTTCGGCCTGAAGAAGATGTGGCGCTCGCCCAACGGCACCATCCGCAACATCCTGGGCGGCACCGTCTTTCGCGAGCCGATCATCTGCGACAACGTGCCGCGCTATGTGCCGACCTGGACCCAGCCCATCGTCATCGGCCGTCACGCCTTCGGCGACCAGTACCGGGCGACCGACTTCCTGGTGCCGGGCAAGGGCAAGCTGACCGTCACCTTCACCCCCGACGACGGCGGCGCCCCGATCACGCATGAGGTGTTCGACTTCCCCGGGTCCGGCATCGCCATGACCATGTACAACCTGGACGAGTCGATTCGCGGCTTCGCCCGGGCCTGCATGAACTACGGCCTGACGCGCGGCTATCCGGTCTACATGTCGACCAAGAACACGATCCTGAAAGCCTACGACGGCCGCTTCAAGGACCTGTTCCAGGAGGTGTTCGACACCGAGTTCAAGGACAAGTTCGACGCCGCCGGCCTGACCTACGAACACCGCCTGATCGACGACATGGTCGCCTGCGCCATGAAGTGGGAGGGCGGCTATGTCTGGGCCTGCAAGAACTACGACGGCGACGTGCAGTCCGACACCGTGGCCCAGGGCTTCGGCTCGCTGGGGCTGATGACCTCGGTGCTGATGACCCCGGACGGCGACGTGGTCGAGGCCGAGGCCGCCCACGGCACCGTCACCCGCCACTTCCGCCAGCATCAGAAGGGGCAGGAGACCTCGACCAACCCGATCGCGTCCATCTTCGCCTGGACCCGGGGCCTGAAGTTCAGGGGCGAGTTCGACGGCACGCCGGAGGTGGTGCGCTTCGCCGAAACGCTGGAACGCGTGTGCATCGAAACCGTCGAGGCCGGCCAGATGACCAAGGACCTCGCCCTGCTGATCGGCAAGGACCAGCCGTTCCTGACCACCACCCAGTTCCTGGATGCCCTGGACGCGGGGCTGAAGAAGGCGATGGGGTGAGGGGGATGCCGCCGCATCGTCTTGCCGGGGATGATCCCGGCGCGTAGATCTAAGGGGTCCGTCGGGTGCATCCGGCGGACCCTTTTGCGTTCGGCCCCGGGATCGCCCCCATGTTCATCACGCACGTCAAGGTCAAGAACTGGCGCAATTTCCGCAAGGCCGAGTTCGACCTGACGCAGCCGGTATCCTACCTCATAGGCCCCAACGCCTCGGGCAAATCCAACCTGATCGACGTGTTCCGGTTTCTTCGAGACATCGCGAAACCGAGGGGTGGTGGTCTGCAACAGGCTGTGGCCGAGCGAGGGGGCTTGGCGTCTTTGCGGTGTGGGTATGTCAAGCAAGACTCCGACGTCCGGATTGAAATCACCTTATCTGATGCCCTCCATGGACCGCACGAAATCTGGCGCTACGGGCTCGGATTCCGGGCTGTTGGTGGCGCGGCCATCGATAGGGTCTTGGTCACGTTCGAATTGGTCCAGCAAGGTGACAACCCTCCGTTCGTTTCACGACCAGACCAAGAAGACGAAAATGATCCACCGCTGCTGACGGAAACGCATCTCGAACAGACGCGAGCAAACGCAAAATTCCGTTCGATTGCAGATACGTTTGCCAATGTCGGCTACCTCCATGTTGTCCCGCAATTGATCAAGCATGGGGAGGACATTGGCGGGAATCGACTGGAGGGAGATCCATTTGGGCAAGGTTTGGTGGATCGAATCGCGAATACGCCCCGTGAGAGACGAGAAATTTACTTGGGCAGCATCAGTGACGCCCTGAGGATTGCGGCCCCTGGCCTTGGGCGCTTGACATTCCGCTTCGATCCTGCCGGTCGGCAGCACATTTATGCCGTTGGAGAGAACGGACGAGTTCGAAAGACATGGCAGTCGGAGGAGGGGTTCTCTGACGGAACTTTGCGGCTCATTGGCATTCTCTGGTCTCTTCTCGAAGGCAAAGGCCTTCTCTTGATCGAGGAACCCGAACTCTCCCTGCACAACGCCGTCGTCGAGCAGTTGCCCGCCCTCATCGCCCGCGCCCAGCGGGATGCCAAGCACAAACGACAGGTCATCATCAGCACCCACAGCGAAGCGATGTTGAGCAACCCCGGCATTGATGCCGGCGCGGTCATCCGGCTGGTGCCGAGCAAGGAGGGGTCAGAGCTCGTGCCCCCCACCGACGCCGAGGTCGCTGCCCTAAAGGCTGGATTTTCAGTGGCCGAGGCGGTCTTGCCGAACACGCGCCCCAAAGGGGTCGAGCAACTGAGTCTGTGGCAATGACCAGCGTATGGCTGGCCACCGAGGATTCGTTAAGTGAGGCTGTCGCGGAACGCTTGTTAACCGAGGCCACTCCGGGTGTTGAAATTGCTCTTCGGTTCGGTGGCCGGGGGTGTGGATATTTGAAGACATCCCTTCCCAAGTTCATCAACATGGCACACCGAGTGCCTGGCCTCGTGCTCACCGATCTGGACCAAACGGATTGCCCACACACATTGATCGCCGCTTGGTTCAAGGGGCGCCCGATCCCCGAGGGCATCCTGTTTCGCATCGCTGTTCGGGAAGTCGAAGCATGGTTGATGGCGGACAAAGACGGCTTCGCGGCCTTCAGTGGGATTCCGAAAGTGAAACTGCCGCAGGATGTCGAGGGCGTTCGGGATCCGAAAGAACATCTTCTTGGTTTGGTCCGGCGGCATGCGCCGAAGAACGTGAAGATGGACCTGTTGCCCCTCGACCCGAGTCAAACAGCCCGCACAGGCATGAATTATAATGATCGCCTGATCGACTTCGTGCGCCGTTCTGATGGCTGGAACCCCGCTCGCGCCGCCGCAAACGCCGACAGCCTGCGCCGCGCCCGAGAGCGGCTGGCGGCCCTGCGGGTCCCTTAGAGCAGATCGTTGGGGCGGATTCACGCGTCCCGTTTGCCCTGCCGAGCGGGACAAATGGGACGCGATCCGCCCTAGGCGCCGGCAAGCCTCCTCTTGGCGCGCGCGCCCGCTGCCCTTATGGCCCGGTCGCGGCTTATAGGGGGCATCGCGTGATGACAAGAAAAAGGTGCGTGGCGCCCGGCCGCTCGATTATTCCATAGGCGCATCGACCGGCAAGCCGGTGACCCGCACCATCACCACGTCGCCCTCGACCGTGCCGAACACCAGTCGGTCGGGATCGGCGGTCGGAGTGACGAACGGACGCGCCCGGAACGGCAGCTTCGGTGCCCCCACCTCGCGGCCGTTGGCGCGATCCAGCACATGCACCCGGTGGCCCATGTCCAGCACCCACAGCCAGGGACCGGAGGCCCGCACCTCGGCCATGATCGGGTCCCAGTCGGTGCCGCCGTCGGAGCCGAAGCGGTGCGTGCGGGTGCGCCAGCGGCGCTCACCTGTGCGGGCGTCCAGGCCGATCACCCACCCCGTGGGGGACCAGAAATAGACGCCGCCGTCATGGACAAGCTGGCTGTTGATGAAGTTGCCGGCCTCGAAGCGCCACAGAATGGCGCCGTCGCCCGGATCCAGGCCATAGACGGCGTCGTCGTAGCCGCCGGCGACCAGCACGCCGCCGTCGCCCGTGAACGCCAGTTGTCGCAGGTACTGCCATCGCCCGGATCGGTCGACGGACCACAGCACCGCGCCGCTGTCGGCATCCAGCGCCGTCAGGTGACCGTCGCCGGCGCCCAGGAACACCGTGTTGTCGCGCGCGGCGGGGGCATAGAAGATTCCGGCGGTGCCGTGGACGGTGTAGCGCCACAGGGGTGCGCCGTCCGCCATGGCGAAGGCGGCCAGATCGGAGCCATCGCCGACCAGCAGGCGGTCCCCATGCACCAGCGGCGCGCCGAAGGCCTCGGTCGGGGTCGCCCGCCATGCGATGCGTCCGTCGGCCACATCCAGCACGGACAGCCCCTTGCGCCCGGCGATCACGACGCGCTCCGACGCCGGACGCGGCGCGAAGTTCGCGGCCGTGGCCAGGGGCGATGTCCAGACCCGGGCGCCATCCAGGGTCCAGGCCTCGGCCGTCGCCTCACCCGCGACAATGATCCGATCCCCCTGGATCGCAGCCGGCGCCAACGTCCTGTTTCCGGTGCTTCCACGCCACGCCACCGTGATCGCGGGCGCCGCGCCGGCCGCCCACGCGGCGGCACGACAGGCAAGGCCGGTTCCCCCGAGGGCCACGAGGCCCCCGAGCACGGCACGGCGAGAGGGGCGGCTCGCGCCGCCCCTCTGCACGCACATCCCGGCGGGGGTCACTCGCACTTCGCCCCCTGGTCGATCCACTGCATCAGGATCTGGATGTTCGGGTGATCGCGGTTCTCGCTGGGTTCGATGCCGGCCGGCATCCGGTTTTCGACCAAACGCTGGTACAGGGCCGAGCCCTCGGCGTCGCCCGGATGAACGATGATTTCCGGCTCCTTGCCCTCGGCGGCGTTGGCGATCGGATCGGCGCCCAGCATGATCCCCTCGTAGGTGGTCAGGTCCAGTTCATGGAAGCTGGGCGGCTCCTGGTTCGACATGTGGCAGTCCGTACAGGCCTGGAAGCCGCCGAAGGCCCTTGGGTTGTTCATCAGGGGCAGAACCTCGGTGCGGAACACCTCGTCGTTCTTGGCCCCGTCGTTGATCCAGGCCTTGATGGTGCGGATGTTCTCGGTGTCGCGCGGCGCGTCGAACGGCACGCCGTACGGCATCCTGTTGTTGCGCAGATAGCGCCGCAGGACGCTTTCCTCGGCGTGACCGGGCTCGAACAGCGCCCGCGCCGGTTCCTCCGTGGCGCCGGTCTTGATGCCCTCGCAGGTCGTCAGGTCGAGACCCCGATAGCTGTGCTCCGGATCGGTGGACGAATGGCACAGCACGCAGGCCGCGCCCTCGCCGAAGGCGTTGGGGATGCGCATCAGCGTGGCGATGTAGTCGTAGGGAACGTTGATTTCGCGGCCCCGGACCAGCTTGGCCACCGCCTCCTCGTGGCTGCTGGCGTAGCCGGGCTCGGTCTCCAGCCGCTCGTAGTATTCCCGCAGGCCGTCGTGGATCTCGCCATGATCGTCGTCGTCATCGTCGGCGAGGGCGGGCGAGACGCCGGCCGCGCCGAACCCCAGGGCGCCGGCCATCGCCAGCGCCAGCAGGACGCGCCTTAGCGGGGACTGATCCGTGTCAGGAAAGAGGTGCGTCATTGATCGTGTCCTCCCGGTTCGTGTTTGTCGTCGTCACGGCCAGGGAGAACCGATCACCCGCGCCGCGTGCGGCGGGATGCCCAATCGTCCGTCCTGCAAAACGGTGGAAGGCCGAAGCCCCCATCCCCCCTGGACTCGTTACGCGCGTATATCACGCTTTTATTATGAACCCCTCCGTTGCGAGGGGACTATGTACCCTGACACACCAATCCGGACGGCACAAAGGGAAATTCGTTTCGATCAGGGAAAAGCGGTGGTTTCACTCCGGCCGGCGTTTCCTCAGGCCGATCCGGTCCTCGGGGGATGCTGATGTCGGATGTCACGCCGGAAGGATGGCACAGGATCGACAGCCTGTTGGGGCATTGCTGAAGAAAAATGCGGCCGGCATTCGCATGGCCTTCCATCGCGAATACGTGTAGGCTAGAAACGACAGACACCATGCGGCGCACCCCGGGCCTGCCACGGCGGGGATTTGCGCCTGTCGCGTGCAGACAAACCCTGGGAGCATGACGGTTACGTGTTGATCCTTTTTGTGCGGGCCAGATACACCGGACCCGGTGGGGTCCGGCCGCCCGGCGACGCGGCCACCCATTCGGTCGGGCGGTTTTACAACGACCCGCCTAGAACCCCTTTCGTCGACGGCACCATGTCGGCCTTGCGCGGGTCGATCTCCACCGCGCGGCGCAGGGCGCGGGCCAGGGCCTTGAAGCAGCTTTCGGCCACATGATGGCTGTTCGTGCCATAGTGCGTTTCAATATGCAGCGTCACCCCGGCGGTCTGCGAAAACGCCTGGAACCATTCGCGGAACAACTCGGTGTCGAAGTCGCCAAGCTTGGCGGTCGGAAAGTCGACCCGCCAGACCAGATAGGGTCTGTTGGACAGGTCCAGGGCCACGCGGGTCAGGGTTTCGTCCATCGGAACAAGCGCTTCTCCATAGCGCTGAATGCCCGTGCGGTCGCCAAGGGCACGCGTGATCGCCTCGCCCAAGGCGAGCGCGCTGTCCTCGGTGGTATGATGAAAGTCGATATGCGTATCCCCTTCGGCCTGCAAGTCGACGTCAATCAAACTGTGGCGCGAGAGTTGCTCCAGCATGTGGTCGAGAAATCCGACGCCGGTCGCGATTCGGTACTGACCCGAACCATCGAGGTTGACCGCCACCGCGATCCGGGTTTCTTTCGTCGTGCGGTCTACGTTTGCTTGGCGCATCCTGATAACCCACCCACCTGTCCGCTTGATGGCTAAATGTGTAGCAGAGACAGACACCGCTCACCAGCCACATCCCGGCGCGAATGGGTAGCGCGCCACCCTTGGTCAGACTAATATACCCCAAGATCAGGCGCAGGCGACTGCCTCTCATGGAAGCAAGGCGAAAGTAATGCGATCTCAACGGGTCCGGCGTGTCGATGCTCCTGTTGAGGACTCTCGAAACCAGAGGACAAAGCCGTGAACACGCAAAGTTTTGATGACCAGGGTAGCCGCCGGTCGCATCCGGATCCCGTCGACGTCTATGTCGGCAAGCGTTTGCGCAAGCAGCGTCTCCTGATGCGGTTGAGTCAGGAACAGTTGGCCCGTGCCGTTGGCGTCACATTCCAGCAGATCCAGAAGTATGAGCGTGGGACCAACCGGATCAGCGCCAGCCGCCTGTTCGATATCGCCAAGGTGATGGGCGTGCCCATCAACTTCTTCTTTGAGCATATCGATGCCGAAATCGAGGGCCGCGACGGACCCGGGATGCTCGGCGAGGGACCCGCGCTGCCGCCCACGCCGCCCGATGCCCTCGTCAACACGGTTCTTGAATCGCTTCCGCCCCAGGTTCGTCATCTGCTGACGCACAATGACACGATCGACCTGATCACCTCGTACTGGCGTTTGCCCAGCGACGACATCCGCCGCAAGTCGCTGACCCTGCTGCGATCGATGTCGGGCCTGAAGGAGAAAAAGGGCGAACCCATTCCGGACGAGGACTGATCCCACACCCCCCTTTACCCTAACCCGTCACCTGCGACCACCGACGCGATCCCGCCCCCAGGACCAAGGCGCGGGCAGGGCGTGACGCGGGTGCGGTTGGGGCGTGCGTGCCATAGGACTTCGCCACGGCCTTGCCGATGGTCATAGAATAGTGTCAGGACATTTTTCGTATAATAGTTGGCGCCACCATTTATTTTGACGCCAAACTGCCCCCGGGTCACAGAACACTTGCGTCCGGCAAACCGCCTCGCCGATACTTGTGATGGGCGTTATCAGACCGCGTATGCCTGAGTGTCCTGGCCGGATCGGCCTCTGTTTGGACGGCACAGGGTGTCGAGACATCCCCACCAATTCCCGCGTGACCGCCCGCAGGTAAGGCCGACCCGGGACAAAAAAAGGCCCTGTCAGGCAGACATACGCACAAACGACAGCGGCCGCGTCACGAGAGGGAGGTTATGTCCCTGATTGAAAGCTCGCTGCTCAGGCGGCTCCCGATTCCGGCGTTCGTGATCGACGCGACGCATCGCGTGCGCCACTGGAACGACGCCTGCGCGGCGCTGACCGGCCAGCCGGCGGAGGCCATGGTCGGCACGCGCGATCAGTGGAAGCCCTTCTACCCGCAGGCGCGGCCGCTGGTCGCCGACCTGGTCATCTCCGGGGCCTCGGACGAGCACATCACCTCCCTGTTTGGCGACGACTGGACCCGCTGCCGGGCCGACGGCGCCATCCGGGTCACGGCCTTCTGCGCCGCGTTGCCGGGCGGCGGCCGCTGGCTGTTGGCCATGGCCACGCCGCTTCTGGGAGACGACGGGGCCATCCTCGGCGCCATCCAGATTTGTCTCGACGTCACCGAACGCAAGCGGGCGGACACCGACCGCCTGTCTGTTCAACGCCTGCTGACGGAGATCATCCAGGGCAACCCGGTGCCCACCTTCGTCATCGACGCCGATCATCGCGTCACCCACTGGAACCGCGCGTGCGAGGTCATCCTGGGCGTGCCGGCCGAGTCGATGATCGGCACGCGAGACCAATGGACGGCGTTCTATCCGGAAAAGCGGCCCGTCATGGCCGACCTGATCCTCGATCAGGCCAAGCTCAGCGAGTACGAACGATACTATGGCGTCTACAAACCATCGGCGTTCATCGACGGAGCCTATGAGGCGGAATCCTTCTTCCCCCATTTCCCCGGCGGCGGCCGGTGGCTGTTCTTCACGGCCGCGCCGCTGCACGGGCTGGACGGCGAGATCATCGGCGCCATCGAAACGCTTCAGGACACCACCGAGCGCAAGCGGGCGGAGATGGCGTATGCCGAAAGCCAGCGCCAGGTCGCGGAGGAAAAGTACAAGACCCTGTTCAATGAAATGGTCAACGCGTTGGCGTTGAGCGAGGTCGTCGTGAACGAGGCCGGGGATCCGGTCGATTTCCGGTACCTGACCGTCAATCCGGCCTTCGAACAGATGACGCGTCTCAAGGCCAGCGACATCGTCGGCGAATTGTTCACGCAGGTGAACCCACCCTACATTGTCTCGCGTCTGCTCAACCGGATGGTACGGGTGGCCACGACTGGCGAGCCGGATTCATTCGAGGTCGACATTCCCGAAATCGGCCGCCACTTCGACATCCGCGCGTTCCGTCCCGCCGCCGGGCAACTGGCGGTCACGTTCCAGGATGTCACCGACCGCAAACAGGCCGAGGTCCGCCTGCAGATGCTGGCCAGTGTGTTCGAGAACACCCAGGAAGGCATCGTCATCACTGACCCGCACAGTACGATCCTCGAAGTCAACGATTCCTTCGTCCGCATCACCGGCTATTCCCGCGAGGAGCTGATCGGCGACACGCCCCGTATCCTGCAATCCGGTCAGCACGGGCCGGAGTTCTATGACGCCATGTGGATGGCCCTGCTGGAAGAGGGTCTGTGGCGCGGCGAGATCTGGAACCGCCGCAAGAACGGCGAACTCTACCCGGAACACCTCACCATCTCGGCGGTTCTCGACAAGCACGGGCACCCCTCGCACTACGTCGGCGTCGTGGTGGATATCACCGCCATCAAGCGGCACGAGGCGGAACTCGACCGCATCGCGCACTACGATTCCCTGACCGGCCTGCCGAACCGCGTGCTGCTGAACGACCGCCTCAAGCTGGCCATCGCCAAGGCCCGGCGGGAACACACCCTGCTGGCCGTGTGTTTCCTCGACGTCGACGGGTTCAAGCCGGTGAACGACACGCACGGCCACGGCGCCGGCGATCACCTGCTGATCGAGTTGGCGGAACGGTTCCAGGTCGAACTGCGCGGCAACGATACCGTCGCACGGCTCGGCGGCGACGAGTTCATCATCCTGCTGGCCGATCTGGAGGACCAGACGGCCTGCATCCACACCCTGCAACGCATCCTGGCCACGGTCAGCCGGCCCTTCTCGATCAGCGGGCAGATGGTTTCGGTGACGGCCAGCATCGGCGTGACCCTGTACCCGACGCAGGCACACGACACCGACACCCTGATGCGCCAGGCGGATCAGGCGATGTACAAGTCGAAACAGCTGGGCAAGAACACCTACTACTTCTACGACGACGACCAGGACGTGGTCGAAATCCAGCACCAGAAACTGATCAAGCGCATCCGGCAGGCGCTGTCAGACCACGAACTGGTGCTGCACTACCAGCCAAAGGTGAACATGCGCACGGGCCAGGTCGTCGGCGCCGAGGCCCTGGTCCGCTGGCACCACCCTGAGCGTGGCCTGCTACCGCCGGGCGATTTCCTGCCGGCGATCGAGCACAACGAATTGATCGTGGCGCTGGGCGACTGGGTGCTTCAAGAGGCGTTGCGGCAGGTGCGGGTCTGGTGGGACGCGGGCCTGGACGTTTCGGTCAGCGTCAACATTTCGGCGCGCCACCTGCAGGCCCCGAACTTCGCCAACCGCCTGGAAGAGCTGTTGCGACAGAGCGGGTGCCTGAACCGCGAATGCCTGGAGATAGAAATCACCGAGACGGCCGCCATCAACGACCTGAAGCGCATCACCAAGCTGATCGAATCCTGCCGCGCGCTGGGCGTGCATTCGGCGCTGGATGACTTCGGCACCGGCTATTCGTCGCTGACCTACCTCAAGCTGCTGCCGGTGCACACGTTGAAGATCGACAAGTCGTTCATCCTCGACATGGCGCGGGACGCCGAGGATCACGCCATCGTGTCGGGCGTCGTCGGGCTGGCCAAGGCCTTTGACCTGACGGTGATCGCCGAAGGGGTGGAGACGACCCAGCACGGCCTGCTGCTGCTGGGGCTCGGCTGCGACCTTGCGCAGGGCTACGGCATCGCCCCGCCCATGCCGCCGGAACGGTTCCTGGACTGGGCGCGGCACTGGGTGCCGGAACCGGCCTGGACGGACGCCCCGGTGATCCATCGTGGGCCTACCGTCGGTCCGGACTCCCTTCTCAACCTGGATGAACCGTTGCGGACATCGTGACGCCTACAGGTACGCGTCCCGCAGTGATGCCAGCCGTTCGGCCGAGTCCGCGAAGTCCTCGGTGGCGGCGCGGGCGGCGGCCGGCACGCCGCCGATCTCGATGGTGTCCAAAACGACGGTGTCCGAGGCGTTCAGGTAGCGCACCGTCCACACCCGGCGGAGGGCGGTGGCATCGATCTCGCAGGCGCCGTACTCCTGGCCGCGCAGGCCGAGCCCGCCCCGGCCGAGCGTCTGCCGCACATGCTCCCGATCGCAAGGCGACAGCGGCAGCAGGGTCAGGTTGATCACGTGGTTGGGCCGGTCCGGGGCGCCATGCGCGGCGTGCCAGGCGATTTCCGTCAGCACCGGCATCACCAGGGGCGAGGCGTCGGCCGGGACGGCGCACTCCAGGCTGGCGGCGTCCTTCGGTGCCGTGTACGCCGCGACGACGGTCGGGATGGCGGCGACCTCGATCCAGCGGGCCACGGTTTCGCCCGCCGCGTTCTGGCGGTGCAGGCGCCAGACCCCGGTGAGCACGGATTCCTGGACCGTCACGGTCGTCCCGTCCGGGCCGTCGAGCCGCCCGGCGATCTCCCCGCGCCCGAGAACCTGATCCAGCAGACGCAGTCCGTCCGGCGTGATGTCGTCCAGGGCGAACACTTGCGCGGGGGTCTCGGCGGTCTGGGTCCGCAGCGCCGCCAGCATGGCCTCGATCAGGGTCAGCGCCTCCGGGGCGCGGGCGGCCAGCGCCTCGGCCTCGATCAGCGCGGCGGCCGGGGAAAGGCGGTCTCGGGTCATGGGTGTCTCACGGGTCCGGGCGCAGGTGTGGCGGCAATTCGGGCGCGCGCTCGATCAGGTCGGCGAACAGGTGGTCGACCGAGCCACCGGCCAGCGCCGTGTCGATGGCGTCCAGCGCCCGGTCGATGGCGCGGGCCTCGTCCTCGGTCAGGACTTGGCGAGCGGTGTCCAGGTGCACCAGCACCCAGGCGCCCACCGGCGGCGGATCGATCAGCACCAGCGAAACCGTTCGGGCCTCGCCGCGCCCCTCGCAGCGCGCCGACAGGCCGTCCACCTCCAGAACCTGCATGGGAATGCCCAGGCACATGCCAGCGTCGCCCTTTCTCAGAACCCGGCGGCCGAACAGCCGTCCGTCCGTTCATAGGCGGCGCGGTCGAGGCCGTGGCGCAGCAGGCCGTCCTCGCCCGCCTCCAGCGGCACGGGCCGGGGCGTGGCGGTAATCCCCCACGCCGCCAGTTCCGCGACGGCCAGGGCGACGGCCTCGTCAAGGCACGCCGCCACCTCCGGCGTCAGCGGCCCGCCCCAGGTCTCCAGGTCGCCCGCCTGAACGCCGATCAGCGTCAGCCGGGTCGGGTAGCCGCCCAGCAGGTCGGCGGCCGACAGCACCTCTTGGAAGCCGGTCTGGTGCAGGCTCATCTTCTTGGCGCCGGTGAAGCGGGGCACCTCGTCGCCGCGCACCACCATCAGGTCGCCCGGCGTCCGGCCATAGTCCACGGCGTCGAACACCAGCAGATTGTCGGCGGCCTGAACGTGCTGCACCAGGTACAAGCCCTGCGTCCCGCCGTCCATCACCTCGACCGTCTCCGGCAGGGCATGGCGGCGGTACAGCGCCTCGGCCGCGCGCACGCCGAACGCCTCGTCCGCCCACAGCAGGTTGCCGATGCCCAGGACCAGGGTGCGGCCGCCCGGATCGCCCGCGCCCTCAATCATCCCGGTTGTCCTTGAACATGCGCTCGCCGGAAATCATGGTCGAGATCATCGACTGGCGCGACATGATGTCCTCGCGCACGGCGGCGTAGATGTGGAGGATGATGTAGCAGACGAACGCCCACATCCCCAGGTGGTGCCACGTATGCACCGACTGGCTGTTGGGGAAGATGTCGAACACCCAGCCGAACAGCGCGTACTGCCAGCTATCCAGGCCGGCGCCCTCGGCATAGAGCGCGAAGCCGGTGATGATCATGAAGAACATGCCCAGCGTGAACACAATGAACATCACGAACTGGGCCAATGGGTTGTGGCCGACGTACTTCTTCGGCCAGCGGCGGTAGAAGAAGTACCAGCTCGCCTCCCACACCACGCCGTCCCAGTAGTCCTTGCGCCAGAACGGAAACGTGAACAACTGGCGGCTATGGTGGTTGCCGACGAAGGCCCAGTAGATGCGCACCAGCCAGCCGATGGCCAGCACGTACCCGGCCGTGAAGTGGATGAAGCGGATGTAGCCCATCACGTACCAGTCGCTGGCCTCGCCGCCAACGCTCGGCAGGGGGCTGGCGATCAGATAGCCGGTCACCGCCAGGGTGGTGATGGCCAAGGCGGTGACCCAGTGCCAGACGCGCACGGGGCCTTCGTAGACGCGGATGGAGGTGCGCTCGGTCGAGGCCGAGGCGTCCTCGGCGGTGGCGTCCGCCGCGTGGACATCGCTTCCGGGGGGAGGAGGGGTCATGGTGGTCACTCCGTCATATCGGGGCCGTTGCGGCGAGAGACGATCGTCGCGCGCCGCTCAGCGCACCACGACGGCGCTCTTTTCCTGGCCGTCCGGGCTCATGACGTGGGTCGAGCACGCCAGGCATGGATCGAAGGAGTGGATCGTCCGCAGAATCTCCAGCGGCTTTTCCGGATCGTGCAGCGGGGTGTCCAGCAGCGCCGCCTCGTAGGCCCCGATGTTGCCGGCCGGATCACGCGGCGAGCCGTTCCAGGTGGTCGGCACCACGCACTGGTAGCTCTTGATCTTGCCGGCCTCGATCTCCACCCAGTGACCCAGGGCGCCGCGCGGGGCCTCGGTAAACCCGGCGCCGCGCGAGCTGTGCGCCCACTGCCGGGGCTCCCACTTGTCGGTGTTGGCGGTGCTCAGGTCGCCGGCCTTCAGGTTGGCCATCAGGGCGTCGAAGCTTTCCTTCAGGCGGTGCGCCGCCCATTGGCATTCCAGCCCGCGCGCCGCCGTGCGGCCCAGGGTGGAGAACAGGGCGGTGATGGGCACATCCAGCTTGCGCAGGGTGGCGTCCACCGGCTCCTTGAAGTCCGGCCGGCCCATGGCGTAGCCGATGACGAAGCGGGCCAGCGGTCCTACCTCCATTGCGTGGCCGCGCCAGCGCGGCGCCTTCAGGTAGGAGTACTTGGCGGCCTCGTCCAGCGCCTCGATGCGGGTCGACGGATCGCCCTTGGTGTTCGGCCCCAGCACGAAGTTGGGGTCGGTCACACCGTCGAACGGGTGCAGGCCCTGGCTCTCGTCGTCGTACGTGTACCAGGAGTGGGACACGAACTCCTGGATCTGCTCGGGGTCCTTCAGGTCCACCTCGTGCACCGTCGACAGGTCGCCGCCGATGATGGCGCCGCGCGGCAACATCAGGCTGTCGTTGGTGTGAGTGTTGGCCAGCGCCGGCATGTCGCCATAGGACAGCAGGTTGGTGGACGACAGCCCGCCGCCGTGCATCCAGTCCTTGTAGAACGAGGCGATGGCCAGCAGGTCCGGGATATAAACCTGTTCGATGAAGGCCAGCGACTGGTCGATGATGGAGCTGACCATATTCAGCCGCTCCATGTTGACCGCGCCGACCGATCCGGTGCCGTCCAGGTTGATGGCGCACGGCACGCCGCCCACCAGCCAGTTGGGGTGCGGGTTCTTGCCGCCGAAGATGGTGTGGATCTTGACGATCTCCTTCTGGAAGTCGAGCGCCTCCAGATAGTGCGCCACGGCCATCAGGTTGGCTTCGGGCGGCAGACGGTAGGCCGGATGCCCCCAGTAGGCGTTGCGGAACGGTCCGAGTTGGCCGGACTCGACGAACCGCTTCAGGCGGGTCTGCACGTCGCGGAAGTAGCCGGGCGAGGACATCGGCCAGCTTGAGATCGACTGCGCCAGCGACGAGGTGGCCTTGGGGTCGGCGTTCAAGGCGGAAACCACGTCCACCCAGTCCAGGGCGTGCAGGTGATAGAAGTGAACCAGATGGTCCTGCACATACAGCGTCTGCTGCATGATGTTGCGGATATGGTTGGCGTTCTTGGGGATCTCGATGCCCAGCGAGTCCTCGACCGCGCGCACCGAGGTCAGCGCGTGGGTGCCGGTGCACACCCCGCAGATGCGCTGGGTGAAGGCCCAGGCGTCGCGCGGGTCGCGGCCCTTGAGGATCAGTTCCAGGCCGCGCCACATGGTGCCGGTGGAGACCGCGTTGCGGATCACGTTGTCGTCGTCGACATTCACTTCCAGGCGCAGGTGACCCTCGATGCGGGTCACCGGATCGACCACCACGCGGCGGCCGGAGTTGTCCAGGGAAAAGCCGTTGGGCGTGCTCATCGTCGTCATCAGTCAGGTATCCTTCCTTCCATTCCCTGGACTCAGCCGTTGGTCTTGTCGGCCTGGGCCTGCCGTTCGTTCTTCATGTCGCGTTTGTCGGCGGCGTGCTTGACCACGCTGGCGGCCGCGTGGGCCACAACGGCGCCGCCCGCCACGGCGGCCACGGTGCCGCCGATGGCGTCGGCGTTGCCCTCGATCGGGAAGGGCTGCACCGTCGACAGGCGCGAATAGAACGGTCCGTTGTCCCAGAAGTCCTTTTCGGAACAGCCGATGCAGCCGTGTCCGGACTGGATGGGGAAGGACACGCCCTCGTTCCAGCGCACGGTGGAACAGGCGTTGTAGGTGGTCGGGCCCTTGCAGCCGACCTTGTAGAGGCAATAGCCCTTGCGCGCGCCCTCGTCGTCCCACTCTTCCACGAACTGGCCGGCGTCGAAGTGCGGCCGGCGGTAGCACTTGTCGTGGATGCGCTGGGAATAGAACATCTTCGGCCGGCCGTGGCGGTCCAGCTCCGGCAGGCGCTCGAAGGTGAGGATGTAGGTGACCACGGCGGTCATCACCTCGGCGATGGGCGGGCAGCCCGGCACCTTGATGACCGGCTTGTCGGTGACGACCTTGTCGACCGGCGTGGCCTGGGTGGGGTTGGGCTTGGCCGCCTGGACGCAGCCCCACGAGGCGCAGGAGCCCCAGGCGATCACCGCCTGCGAGTCGGACGCCATCTCCTTCAGGCGGTCGACGAACGGCCGGCCGCCGGGCAGGCAGTGGATGCCGCCGTCCTTGAGCGGCGGATTGCCCTCGACGGCCAGGATGTAGTTGCCCTTATGGGTCTGGCGGATCTCGTCGAGGATTTCTTCCGCCTGGTGACCGGCGGCGGCCATGATGGTGTCGTCGTAGTCCAGCGAGATCATCGACAGCACCACATCCTTCACCAGCGGATGCGCCGAGCGGATGAAGCTTTCGGTGCAGCAGGTGCATTCCAGGCCGTGCAGCCAGATCACGGGAATGCGCGGCTTGGTCTCCATGGCCTGGGCGATGCGCGGCGCGAAGGCCGGCCCCAGGCCCAGCGACGTGGCGGTCAGGCCGCAGAAGGCCAGGAAGCTGCGCCGTGAAATGCCGTGGCGGCGGATCACGTCATAGAACGTTTCGGAACCGGTCGACATGGTGTTTCCCCCTGGAGAAGCGTCTTGTTCTGCTTGCGCCGCGCGGGGCGGCGAAGAAGCCTGAACCGGGGCGGTGCGGGCGGCCGGTGCCACACGAGGCGGCGTCACATGCGCGCGGAACGTTGGTCAACACCCTGGAACAGAAGCCCGTTTTCGAATGCGGGACAGCCCCCAACACCAGTGCCGCCGTCCCCGCTTTCGGATTCGCATTGACAATTCTCAATCCAGAAGAGAAAACCATATTTCGCGTCGGGTCTGCAAGCGGTTTGATTCTTTCTTGCAAGACTCGGGGCGGGGCGGCGGCGCCATGCTGCACGTGCGAAACGCCTGTGGAGGCAACATGGATCACGACCCGGGGTCACAGGCGCGCGCGGGCAGGGCGGGACAGGACCGCCTGTCGATCGCCCTGACCGTCGACCAGGGCCGGGTCGCGCATGTCGCCCTGGACTCGACGCGGCGACTCGATGCGGTCCGGGCGCTGGTGGGGCAGCCCATTGGGGTAGCGGTGGGCCTGATCGGCAGGGTGTTCACGCTGTGCGCCAAGGCCCAGACGGTGGCGGCGGTCCAGGCGGCGGAGGCGGCCACGGGCCAAGCGGTCTCCGGCGCGACGGCGGCGGCGCGCCGGGCGCAGGTGCTGTGCGAGGCGGTCGAGCAGAGTGTGCTGCGCATGGCGCTGGACTGGCCGGCCGTGGCGGGGACGGCGCCGGATATCGCGGCGGTGCGCCATCTGCGGCGCGGGCTGGAGGCGGTTCGGGGGGCGGCGGCGGTGCCGGGCTGGAACCAGATCAGCGGCGTTGCCGAAGGCAGCGTATGGCCGCCGCCGGATCTGGCCGAGGCGCTGGAGCCGGTCACTCTCGGCATCCGGGCCGTTGTGTTCGGCGACGCGCCGGTCCCGGAGACCAGGGCCTCTCTAGCGCGGCTGGCCGACTCTCCTGGCGCGGCCGTGGCCGGCGCCCTGGCCCTTGCCCTGGACGTCACGCCGGACGGGGCGCCGGGTGAACCCGTGGCGCCGTTGCGCGGCTGGACCCTGGCGGAGATCGCGCGGCGGCTCAGCGGGCCGGGCGCCGCGGCCTTCGCCGCCCGCCCGGACTGGCACGGGGCGCCGGCGGAAACGGGGGCATTGGCCCATTTCATCGGCCACCCGTTGGTGCGAGGATTGCTGGACGACGGTGCCGGGCTGGCCGCCCGACTGGCCGCGCGGCTGCTGGACCTGGACCGGATGCTGGCCGAACTGGCGGACCTTGCCCAAGGCCCGGGCGCGGCCGACCCAACGGTGTTCGCCGACGGGCCGGGCTGTGGCCTGTCGGCGGTGGAGACGGCGCGGGGCCTGCTGGTGCATCGGGTGGTGGTCGCCGGCGGGCGTGTCGCCGACTGGCGCATCGTCGCGCCGACCGAGTGGACCTTCCACCCGGACGGTGCCCTGGCCCGCGCGCCGCTCGGCTGGCCGACCGGCGACCGGGCGGTGCTGACCCGGCGCGTGCAGCTTCTGGTCGCGGCCATGGACCCGTGCGTGGGCCATGACGTGACGATCCGCGAGACCGCCCCCGAGGTCGCTCATGCATGAAATGGCCCTGACCGAGAGCATCCGGCGGATCCTGGAGGGCGAGGCCGAACGCCACGGCTTTTCGGCGGTGCGGGTGGTGCGGCTGGAACTGGGGGCCTTGTCACACGCTGACCCGGAGGCCCTGCGCTTCTGCTTCGACGCCGTCATGCGCGGATCGCTGGCCGAGGGGGCGCGGCTGGAGATCGAACGCCCGCCCGGCACCGGCTGGTGCATGGTCTGCGCGCGGGAGATCGCGGTGGGGCAACGGTTCGACCCGTGCCCCTATTGCGGCGGTCACCAGATTCAGGTGACGGCCGGCGACGACATGCGAGTCCTGGACCTGGAGGTGGTGTGATGTGCGGCATATGCGGATGCGGGCAGGCGACGGTGGACGGGCGCCCCGGACAGGGCGCGGTCCCTCACCACCATCACCATCATGACCATGCCCATGACCACCACCATCATCATGATCATCATCACCATCACGACAGCGGGGCCGAGGCGGCGCGGGTGGTCAAGGTCGAGCAAGCCTTGCTGGCCGAGAACGACCGCCTCGCCGCCGCCAACCGGGCGTGGTTCGCCCGGCGCGACGCGCTGGTGCTGAACCTCGTGTCCTCGCCCGGCTCGGGGAAGACCACCCTGCTCGTGCGCACCATCGACGCGTTGAAGGGCACGCTTCCCATGGCGGTGATCGAGGGCGATCAGCAGACCGACCTGGACGCCGACCGCATCCGTGCAACCGGGGCACCGGCGGTGCAGGTCAACACCGGCAAGGGCTGCCACCTCGACGCCGCCATGGTGGCGCGCGCGGCCGCGTCGCTGGATCCGGCCGACGGGACGCTGCTGTTCATCGAGAACGTCGGCAACCTGGTTTGCCCGGCCGCCTTCGACCTGGGCGAGGCGCACAAGGTGGTCATCCTGTCGGTCACCGAGGGCGAGGACAAGCCGTTGAAGTACCCCGACATGTTCCACGCCGCCGACTTGATGATCCTGAACAAGTTCGACCTGCTGCCGCATGTGGCATTCGACGTCGACCGCTGCGTCGACTATGCGCGGCGGATCAATCCCGGTCTGTCGGTGCTGCCCGTGTCGGCCACCAGCGGCCAGGGACTGGAGGCGTGGTACCTGTGGATCCTGGCGCGGCGCTCTGCCCGGGCGCGCACCGAGGCGATGGCCGGGGATATGGCGGCACCGGCGTGATGCGTTTGTCGAAGGGTACGGACCATGTTTGACTCGGAAAGCGTCGCCTGGGAAGGCACCATCGCCGGCGTGCCGCCGGCTCCGGTGGTGGGCATGGGCGCGTTCCTGAAGGCGTCGGTGGCGGTGCTGGGCGACGGCCGCGCGGCGCTGTCACAGCCGGCGGGGGACCTGGGCGCGGCCGAGACGCGCGCGGCCTATGACGCCCTGGTGCCGGCCATGCTGGAGCGGCTGGGGGCGGCGCCGGTGGTGGTGGCGCACGACCTGCACCCGGACTTTCACTCGACCCACGCGGCGCGGGCGTTGGCGGACCGGACCGGCGCGGTCGCGCTGCCGGTGCAGCATCACCACGCCCACATCGCCGCCGTGGCGGCCGAGCACGGCCACACCGGGCCGCTGCTGGGGCTGGCCCTGGACGGCTTCGGGCTGGGGCCGGGTCATGAATCCTGGGGCGGGGAACTGCTGAGCGTGTCCGGCGCGACGTACGAGCGTCTGGCGTTCCTGCGCCGGCTGCCGCAGCCGGGCGGTGACGTGGCCGCCCGCGAGCCCTGGCGCATGGCGGCGGCGGTGCTGCACCTGTTGCGGCGCACCGACGACATCGCCGCCCGCTTCGCCGACCAGAAGCACGCCGCCATGCTCGGCCAGATCCTGACCCGGCGGGTGAACTGCCCGGAGACCAGCTCGGCCGGGCGCCTGTTCGACGCCGCGTGCGGTCTGCTGGGCGTGCACCCTGTGGCCGAGTTCGAGGGGCAGGCGCCCATGGCCCTGGAACGCATGGTGACCAAGCCCAGGGTGATGGACGACGGCTGGGCGATCCGATCGGACGGCTCGCTCGACCTGTTGCCGTTGATGGCCGTGTTGGCCGAGAATAAGGAGCCGGAGCCGGGCGCCGACCTGTTCCACGGCACCCTGGCCGCCGCCCTGGTGGACTGGACCGACCGTGCCGCCGAGGCCGGCGGCGTGCGCACGGTTGGCCTGTCGGGCGGCTGCTTCTTCAACAAGGTTCTGACCGCCGGTGTGCGCGATGGCCTGATGGCGCGCGGCCTGCGCGTGCTGACGCACCGGGGCGTGTCTCCCGGTGACCCGGGCCTCAGCCTGGGCCAGGCCTGGATCGCCGCGCATCATGCGGCGGCGTTGGTGTGACGCGAATGCGGAGAAAAATGACGGTCCCGGCGCAAGACCCCACCCCAACCCTCCCCGTAAACGGCTATCATATTCACCCTTCTTTTCCCGCCAAGCCACAGGTCGCGGCCCTGGCGGAAACGTGATACCGTCCGACGAAGCTGCGGAGCCGCGCGCCCCGAAGGGGCGCTGCGGCGAAAAAACAAGGACTCGGCATCACCGGCGCCCAGAAGCGACCAGCCGGACGAGTCAATCCAATCGTCGGGCAGTATGACTCGTCATTGCGAATCCTCGTCGCAAGACGAGGTTGAAGCAATACAGGGCGTAGGGCACCAGTATTCGCGCTGGATTGCTTCGTCGCTGCGCTCCTCCCAATGACAAGCGCAAGTGAAGATGTGTAAATCGGATCGCATTTATGGGGGAGGTCGGGAGGGGGTTCAGGCGACCGGACGCACGCTTGGTTACAGGACGCGTCCCCTCGGTCACCGGATCATGGGGGCAACGGCCCGGCCGTCACCCCCGACCCAGGGCCTTGCGCAGGGCCTCGCCGAGCGTGGTTCTGGGCGCATCGCTTGACGAACCGGTACCTGGCGGTGCGGGCGTGTCCTTGGCGGGCGCTGTGTCGGTCTTGGGGGGCTTCGCCTTGGGCGGCGGCCGGGTCGCCTGGGCCACCTTGCTCATGAAGTCCGAGTCCCGGCCCTGGAGCAGCAGCGGCACATGGTCCGCCAGGGCGTCCAGCAGGGGCTCCAACCAATCCTTGTCCGCCTTGGCGAAGTCCGACAGCACGTAGCCGTGCACCCGCGCCTTGTCGCCGGGATGGCCGATGCCCAGGCGCACGCGGCGGTAGGCGTTGCCCAGGTGGGCGTCGATGGACCGCAGGCCGTTGTGCCCGGCCGCGCCGCCGCCAGTCTTCATCTTCACCTTGCCCGGCGCGAGGTCGAGGTCGTCGTGGAACACCACGACGTCGGCCGGTTCCAGCTTGTGGAAGCGGGCCGCCTGGCCGACCGCCTGACCGGACAGGTTCATGTAGGTCTGCGGCTTGAGCAGAAGGACCTTGTCGCCGCCCAGTGTGCCCGAGGCCAGCGCGCCCTGGAACTTGGAGCGGAACGGCCCCAGGCCGTGGCGCGCGGCGATGGCGTCCACGGCCATGAAGCCGATGTTGTGGCGGTTGCCGGCGTATTCGGCGCCCGGATTGCCCAGGCCGACGATCAACAGCACGGGGGCCTCCGTCCCTCGGTCAACGCTTCCTCCGGGCTAGGTGCGTGAGCATACAAGGGGGCCCGGGCAGCGTCCACCGATGACACGGCTGTCGCCAGGGCAATCGGGTCAAGCGGCAACGCATCGCTGAGACGGGCCTCGGGGCCAGAGCCCTCACAAAACCCGTCAAAGGCTTATTCCCTTGGCTCCAGTAGAGGCGCGGTCTGGTACCCCGAGACAGCTCTCTGGCACACCATGTTGATTTTGCCGGAGCCAATTGAATAAGCCGGAGCGGCTATTGCGAGCCGCCGTCATTGGACGCCGGCGACATAATCCAGGGCTTGGTCATCGTGCATTCGCCCCGGAGTGCTTCAGTTTTGGTTTTTTTGAGGCGCAACGCGCAATGAAGGGTGGTGTGCTTTCCTCGCGAAGAAGCCGCCCATGCGGGTTTTCGCTCACGCTGGCGTCGGTCATCCGATTGCCCTGTATCGGGTCCCGATTTCACTTGCGCGTGCCGACGAATCACGTAAGGTACGCCCTCATTACGGACGCACTTGGCCCTGGGAACGGGCTGCCCGGTGCGTCTTGTTTTTTTTGGCACCAACCACAGATGAGGCTTGTTCGACGAAACAAGACCCTTCGGGTTCAACGCTGGTTAGAGGGAGCTGGAACGATGCGCTATGCGTCCCCCCAATTGGCGGTGAATACTGAAGCGGAGGCCCAAGCAGCCCGAGCAGAGGTAAGATCCGTTCCGTCCGTCCACCTCAAGGCCGTCCCCAACGAGCCCCCCATGAGTGAGGACAGACTTGACCACTTCATTACCGAGAATGGGCTGACATTCGCGGGCCGGCACTTGATCCTCGACCTTTGGCAGGCCAAGGGCATCGACGATCTGGAGCGTGTCGAACAGGCCATGCGGGAGGCCGTCCGGGTCGCCGGCGCCACCCTGCTGCACATCCATCTGCACCACTTCTCGCCCAACGGCGGGGTTTCGGGCGTGGCGGTGCTGGCCGAATCCCACATCAGCATCCATACGTGGCCGGAATGCGGCTATGCGGCCCTGGATATCTTCATGTGCGGCGACGCCGAGCCCATGAAGACCATTCCGGTGTTCCGCGCCGCTTTCGAAACCAGCCAGAGCCAGATCGCCGAGCACAAGCGCGGCGTGGTCTGAGCCGGGGTCCGGTCCCTGACGTGAGTGTGAGTGGTCCGGCCGCGGGGCGACCCGTGGCCGCGTCCCCTGCTGGAGATGGCCCATGTCCTCCATTGCCCTGCGCGCGGATGCCGCGTGCGCGCCGCCGCCGGCCTGCCGGCTGGAGCCGGCGCCCGGCGGCCGTGCGCTCAGCGTTGTGCGACGATCCCCCGAGTGGATCGCGCCCGGCCTGACGCGCAAGATCGCCGCTTTTCTCGACCAACACCCCGCCACCCCCTGTCTGGTGGTCGACCTGGACGTGGTCGAGGCGAACTACCATGCCCTGCGGGCCGCGTTGCCCGAGGCCGAGGTGTTCTACGCGGTCAAGGCCAACCCGGCGCCGCCCCTGGTGGCGCGGCTGGTCGGCCTGGGCGCGTGTTTCGACACCGCCAGCGTGCCGGAAATCGACCTGTGCCTGGCGCTGGGCGCCGATCCGGCCGACCTGTCCTATGGCAACACCATCAAGAAGGCGGCCGACATCGCCGCCGCGCACGCGCGCGGAGTGAGCCTGTTCGCTTTCGACGCCGAGGAAGAGCTGCGCAAGATCGCCGCCCACGCGCCGGGCGCGCGGGTGTTCTGCCGCCTGCTGACCGACAACGCCGGCGCCGAGTGGCCGCTGTCGCGCAAGTTCGGCTGTTCGCCGGCCATGGCCCACGACCTGATGCGTCTGGCCGCGCGCCTGGGGCTGGAGCCGGTGGGGCTGTCGTTCCATGTGGGCTCGCAGCAGACCGACCCGAGCCAGTGGGACCACGCTTTGGAGCCTGTGGCGCGGCTGTTCAACGACCTGCGGGCGGACGGTCTGGCGCCGTCCATGGTCAACCTCGGCGGCGGCCTGCCGACCCGCTACACCCGGCCGGTGCCGGAGGTGGCGGCCTACGGCGCCCGGATTCGCGACGCCGTGGCGCGCCTGTTCGACACGCCGCCCCGGTTGATCGTCGAGCCCGGGCGGGGCCTGGTTGGCGACGCCGGTGTCCTGGAAACCGAGGTGGTGCTGGTGGCCCGCAAGGACGCCAGCGAGGAGCGCCGCTGGGTCTATCTGGACGCCGGTCGCTTCAACGGGCTGGCGGAGACCGAGGGCGAGGCCATCCGCTACCCGATCGCCACCGCTCACGCGACCGATGACGAGCCGGACGGCCCGGTGGTTCTGGCCGGCCCCACCTGCGACAGTGTCGACGTGCTGTACGACCGCGCCGGCGTTCGGCTGCCGTTGTCGCTGAAGGCGGGGGACCGGCTGCGGCTGTTGTCCACCGGGGCCTACACGACCACGTATTCGACCGTCGGCTTCAACGGCTTCGCGCCGCTGGCGGCGCATTACGTGTGACGGCGCTGGCCGCCGCGCCCCCTCAATGGAAAAACCCGCCCTGGATCGTCCGGGGCGGGCTTCGTCTTGACTGCGTCGGGAACGGGTGGGATCAGGCTGCGGTTGCTGGCGCCTTCCTCAGCCAGCGGGTGCCGACCAGGCCGCCCAGCGCCGTCAGCAGAAACCACGCGGCCGCCGGCAGCGGCGTGACCGTCAGACCGGCGACGGCGTAGTCGCCGACGCCCGCCTCGTCATTGGTGTCGCCGATGTAGGTCCACTTGATGGCCTTGACCTTTTGGTTGAGCGCGACGGCCAAGTAGCCGACATCGCTGGTGTCGACGACCTCCGTGTCATCGGCCTCGAAAGTGCCGCTGGTCGTCGCCCCGCCATCAAACGTCAGCGTGTACGCGCCAACCTCGTAAGGGTCGGCGGGTTCGTCCTGGCCGTCATTCGCCCAGAACAGGTCCAGGACGTAGAACTCCCCGACCAAGACCGCCGTGTCGAACACGATCTCGATCCACTCAGCGGTACTGGAGGCACTGATCTCATCATCCCCGACGCCCAGGCCATCGCGACCGCACGCCAGCGACGGATTGTGACTCTGGCAGACCGATTGAGAGACACCGTCCGTGCCGAAGTCGTCCGACGCCGTGACGGTGTAGCCGACCCCGAGGACCGAACCGGAAAAGGGATTCGTGATGGAATCGTTGGGGGTTCCGGCGGTGAAATCGATCAGGGCGGCGTGGGCAGGCGCGGCCGCGCCCATGGCCACCGCGAGGGCCAGGCCGGTCGCGGTCAGAACCGACAACGTCTTGTTGGCGAGCGTGTTCATCGTTCGAGCCTCCTAATGCATCCTGCTTCGGGGCGCGTCGGGGCGACCCACGATCTGAAAACGCTTTCGCGCTCGGCCGGACCGTCCGACCTGCATCTGAGGCTAGTTTTCACGGCTTTTTATCGAAAAGCCAGTCGGCCAGAAGTTGATCCACCATCCGGTGGAGCGTGGGCGCGGCCGGCAGTGCCCGCCACTTGACACACTCCACCAAATGGGGGAGGCGGCGAAACATCAGCAAACGCCTATTTGGTGGATGCATATACCCATAACTTTCGTATACCTTGAAGACATAGGCCTTCATTTCAGGCACCGTCACATCGTCGGCGAGAGGCGCTTGAAAATGCACGCGGGCGTGCGGATGACCCCGCCGTGCCCGACCCAGCAACGGTTCGGCGCCTCAGTCGAAAAATCGGCAAGCTGGGCATCCCGTTCTGGGACTATATCGGAACCCGACTGGGCGCCGCCGTCAGAAACCCCGTGCCGCACTTGCCTGACCTGGTCGCGGCGCGCT